>VFQR01002092.1_pt1 | contig 13371 bp, 11 predicted proteins | sample 3512321 | NCBI WGS metagenome assembly VFQR01 (sample SAMN10412374, study PRJNA504923) | tailings metagenome | isolation source: Relicate 3 Philex TSF1 revegetated site | place: Philippines: Tuba, Benguet | collected 2017-08-29
AAGATTTAGCAACCTTACAGCGGTTACAAGAAGAATTTTCCGCAGAATTGGCAACCCTACGCGGTCGGGTAGATTCCTTAGAAGCACGCGCCGCTGAATTAGAAGCCAATCAGTTCTCGACTACCACCAAACTAGTTGGTGAAGCTGTTTTTGCAGCTAGTGATATTTTTGGCGGTAACACTGGTGATGCCAACAACACTGTCTTCCAAAACAGAGTACGTTTAGACTTGCAAACCAGCTTCACTGGTAGAGATGTGCTGCATACCCGTCTTGCTGCTGGTAATGCACAAGCTTTTACACAAATTGATGAAGTTGGTGGTGTTATCAATACCGCTGAAGGTACACAAACATTTCAAGTCGGTATTGGCGATGGCAACAACAGCGTCAGGATAGACCGTTTGACTTATGAAGCTCCCATAGGTCCAGCTCAAGTTTACCTCGCAGCTAGTGGCGGACGACACAGCCATTATGCAGCTGTCAACAACCCTTACTTTTTCGACCAAACCGACGGTGGTAACGGTGCTTTGTCCACCTTTGCCTCTGAAAGTCCTATCTATCGAATTGGTGGTGGTTCGGGTATAGCACTCAATATACCTTTGGGTAGAGGTGGCGGTATCCTGGGAAATAGTTCCATCACTGCGGGTTACTTGGCATCAGAAGCTAACGATCCCGGTATCGGTGCAGGTCTGACCAACGGCGACTATGCTGCTTTAGGACAGTTGAACTTTAGTGTAGGCGATCGCGTAGCTTTAGCTGCAACCTACGTCCACGGCTATAATGCCGCAGGTGGCTTCTTGTTCAACTCCGGTAACACCACAGACGGAGATATCGTTTCAGTAGGTACTGGACAAGCTAACGTTTTAAGTGCAGTAGATGGATCTTCATCTAATTCCTACGGTGTGTCCGCTGCCTTTAGACCCAGCGACAAACTATCAATTAGTGGCTTCGTTTCCTACCATGATGTCACAGGCTTCGGTGTGGGCGATGATTTTGAAGCTTGGAGCTACGGTGTTGGAGTAGCTTTACCTGATTTCGGTAAAAAAGGCAACGTTTTAGGTATTTTTGCTGGTGCAGAACCCTATGCCCGTAACCGAGTAGGCTTTGTTGGTAATGATGTACCTTATCACTTTGAAGGCTTCTACAAATATCAGGTGTCAGATAATATCTCAATCACTCCTGGCGTGATTTGGTTGACCTCTCCTGGTCAGAACAGCGCTAACGATGATGCGATTATTGGTACTCTGAGAACGACCTTCACCTTCTAGAGCCTTGACAATCTGTCAATAATTTAACTCAATTACTCCCCGTCACGAGGCGGGGCTTTTTGTTGCTGATAGCAGCAACAAATAAACCCCAGTCGTTAACCGTAGTATACTAGAAAAGTTAGGTGAGTTAGGAGTTGTGAGTTAATACCAATTCAAATAATGTTTGCGACACATTGATTGTTCGTAGGGGCACAACAATGTTGTGCCCCTACCCATCTGTCACATTCTTTTTTCAAATTGGTATAAGAAGTAAAAACTTCTAACTTTACCAATTTTAGATTTTGGGTCACACCTTTGGTGGCCTAACAGCCCAACTTGGGTTCTCGATTGCAGGAAAAATCCAAAATTTAAAATCCAAAATCCAAAATTGAATGACTCTTAACTCTCAAATCCTAATTTATTATTGCTTGTGGAACTATCGTGTAAATCTGAATACGCAATTCTAGCTTTATTAGAGATAGCCGCCCATTACGAAAGCGGCGAACCACTGCAAATTCGACAAATTGCAGCACAAAAAAACATACCCGATCGCTATTTAGAACAACTACTGGCAACCTTGAGGCGTGGGGGTATAGTTAAGAGTCAACGTGGGTCAAAAGGTGGCTATCTATTAACGAGAGAACCTCGAAAAATTATTCTTTTTGAGATTTTAGAATGTTTAGAAGGCTTAGATGTTAGGGCGTGCGAAGAAGAACTTAATCCTAAAAAAGTAGACAGTTCAGTTATTGAAGAAATTTGGCAAGAAGCAAGTCGCGCTGCAAACTCAGTGTTACAAAAATTACACTCCAGGATCTTTGTGAAAAATTAGATTCCCGACGGCAGTTAGACATCATGTACTACATTTAGTCATTAGTTCTCTGTTAGTTAACAATGCCCAATAATTAATTAAATAAGGAATAAATTATGCGAATTGCTCATAACATTACAGAATTAGTTGGCTGTACACCTCTAGTACAGTTAAACCGTATTCCCCAAAGTGAAGGATGTGTTGCTGAAATTGTGGTGAAACTAGAAAGTATGAACCCATCAGCATCAGTCAAAGATCGGATTGGGGTAAGTATGATTATTGCTGCTGAGGAGGAGGGACTGATTACTCCAGACAAGACAGTATTGGTAGAACCTACCTCAGGAAATACAGGCATTGCTTTGGCAATGGCAGCAGCAGCTAAGGGTTATCGGTTAATTTTAACGATGCCAGAAACCATGAGTGGAGAGCGACGGGCAATGTTGCGGGCTTACGGAGCCGAACTCGAACTAACACCAGGAATGGAGGGCATGAGTGGGGCAATTAGCCGAGCGCAGCAGATAGTTAATAGTATGCCCAACACTTATATGTTGCAGCAGTTCCGCAATCCAGCCAATGCAAAAGTGCATCGGGAAACTACAGCCCTTGAAATCTGGGAAGATACTGAAGGACAAGTAGATATAATTGTGGCAGGAGTAGGCACAGGTGGTACGATCACTGGTGTGGCAGAAGTGATTAAAGCACGCAAACCTGATGTTAAGGCGATCGCTGTTGAACCAGCCAATAGCCCAGTTTTATCTGGGGGACGACCAGGACCGCACAAAATCCAGGGAATTGGCGCTGGATTTATTCCCCAGGTGCTAAAGATGAAATTAATTGATGAAGTGATTACCGTTACTGATGAAGAAGCGATCGCCTATAGTCGGCGTTTGGCAAACGAAGAAGGGCTACTATCTGGAATTTCCAGTGGAGCAGCTTTATGTGCGGCAATTCGGGTTGCTCAACGTCAAGAAAATCAAGGACGTTTAATTGTAATGATTCAGCCGAGTTTTGGAGAAAGGTATCTAAGTACACCACTGTTCCAAGACTTGGAGGCCAAGTTAGCCGCTAGCGTCAGCTAACGATACATTGAATTAATGGTCAATTCTAAACAGGTTTCTAACCATTACGAAACTCTCAAAGTTAGTCCAAATGCTAGCCAAGCGGAGATTAAGCAAGCTTATCGCCGCTTGGTAAAGTTATTTCATCCTGATAGTAATCAGCAAACAGCCGATCGCGAGGAGATTATCCGCATCAATGCAGCTTATGAGGTCTTAGGGGATAACCAAAATCGCCGCAATTATGACCAACAACTGCAAGATAAGTCTGGAAGATTAGATAGCGATCGCCAACAGCGTACAGCTTCAGCGCAAAAACGTTACCAAGCAACACGCAAAACAGGACGCGACGCTGATGAGGAAGTTGAACAATGGCTGCGTAAAGTTTATCAACCAGTAAATCGCTTACTTTGTACCATTCTTTATTCCCTAGAAGAACAAATGGAGCAATTAGCAGCCGATCCGTTTGATGATGACTTGTTAGATGAATTTCAGGAATACTTAAAAACCTGTCGAGAAGACTTGAAGCAGGCACAAATTACTTTTCGTTCCCTCCCCAATCCCCCCAGTCTGGCAAGAACAGCGGCTCACCTCTACTACAGCCTCGATCAACTAGCAGATGGACTCGAAGAGTTGGGTTATTTTCCTTTGAACTACGATGAGCGTTATTTGCACACAGGTCAAGAATTATTCCGCATAGCTACGAGATTACACTGTGAGGCACAAGCATCTGTAGGTTGATGGGTATGGGGCATGGGGAAATGAGGGAGACGTGGGGACGCGGGGACACGGAGAAAAACTAATGACAAATGACTAATGACAAATGACACAGGAATTAGTTTATGCTGGAAAGAGTGAAAGGTTAAGAAATTTGAAGTTTTATTGCCACTTTACCTATGAAATGTATTATTAATCGCCGCGCTCAGTTTTCGGCAAGTCATCGTTATTGGTTATCAGAACTGAGTGAAGCCGAAAATATTGAGAAATTTGGTGTTAGAGCAAAATTTCCCGGACAAGGGCATAACTATGTCTTATTGATTTCCCTTGGTGGGGAAGTGGACGAATATGGCATGGTGTTGAATTTGTCGGATGTGAAACGTGTCATCAAGCGCGAAGTTACAAACCAACTGGACTTTTCTTATCTCAATGAAGTGTGGGCAGATTTCCAAGAAACTCTACCTACCACTGAAAATATTGCACGGATAATCTGGCAACGCCTAGCACCTCACTTACCTCTAGTCGGCGTCCAGTTGTTTGAAAATTCTGAACTTTGGGCAGATTACACGGGAGAAGGAATGGAAGCCTATCTTACCGTCAGTACCCACTTTAGCGCCGCCCATAGGCTAGCTCCTAACATCAGTCCTGAGAAATACGGTAAATGCACCCGTACCCACGGACACAATTACCATCTGGAAGTCACTGTGAAAGGAAAAATCGACCCACGCACTGGTGCGGTCGTAGATGTAGATGCTCTAAAGCGAGTCGTGGAAGATTATGCAGTGGAGCCATTGGATCACTCTTGTTTAAACAAAGACATTCCTTACTTCGCCGACATTGTTCCCACTACTGAAAATATTTCACTTTACATTAATGATTTACTAACTTCACCCATCCAGAAATTGGGAGTCGAACTTCACAAAGTTAGGCTGTTTGAAAGTCATGAACTTTGGGCTGATTATGCCAAAAATGGAACAGAAACCTGTTTTACCGTCAGTACTTACTTTAGTGCCGCCCATCGACTGGCTGACCCCAACCTCAGTCAGGAAAAAAACACTGAGATTTATGGTAAATGTGCGCGTCCCCACGGTCATGGACACAACTATTATTTAGAAGTTACCGTCAAAGGAGAGATTGACACAACTACTGGGATGATTGTTGATTTGGGTGCTTTGAATCAGATCATCAAAAATGATGTGGTAGAGCTATTCGATCACACCTTTATCAACGAAGACGTTCCTTACTTTGGCGAAGTTGTACCTACTAGTGAGAATATTGCACTTTACATTAGTCATTTACTGCGATCGCCCATTCGAGAATTAGGAGCTGAGCTTTACAAAGTTAAACTATTTGAAAGTCCCAATAATTCCTGCGAAATCTACTGTACTGAGTCTGATGCAAATTCAATCAGTGCAGCGGTGAGTCAGCCGGTGTTAGCAGTTTAGTATGGGGAGTGGGGAGTGGGGAGTGGGGAGATGAGGGAGATGAGGCAGAGGGGCTGGGGGCTGGGGAGAAAATCTTCCCCTCTGCTCCCTGCCTCTTCCCAATGCCCCATGCCCAATGCCCAATGCCCAATGCCCAATGCCCTATACCCAATGCCCAACTAGAAAAGTTTATTGATTAAGCAGTTAAAGCCAGGTAGCAAAGGACTTGTCAATTCATCTTGATGAAATAAAGTAGCTGCTAGTTTTAATGCAGCTTGTTCGCGGCGATAAACTTCGACTTTTTTCTGTATGGAATCGCAAATCCAATATTCTTGAACTCCTTGCACTGAATACAGCTTTAGCTTTGTTTCTTTGTCGCGTTTCTCATTTTTTTCACCGGGTGACAGAACCTCAACTACTAACTCTGGTGCGCCTGTGAGATGTCCAGCTTCGTCTAGTAACAGTTTTAAGCGTTCGTGACTTGCCCATACCACATCGGGGATCACATTATCAGCATCTGAGAAAATAATTCCAGGAGCGATCGCAGCTTTACCTAAACCAGTTTCATCTGACCAATTGTTAAGAACTGTAACAATATTGCCGCAACTCGTTTGATGAATCCAGTTAGGTGCTTTGGTCACAAATAATTCTCCATCAATAATCTCATAGCGATTTCTGCGATCGCCTGCGAAGAACTCTAGGTCAGCAGTTGTCCAACGCACTGGAGTTGTTTGCATAGAAATCTCTTAGCATTTTCCTAAATCATATTTTAACAAATTTAGCGGAATTCCCCTCCCTCAGCGATAGCAGGGAGGGGATGGATATGAGGAGTTGTCAATTATTTTGTTTTATTTTATTACTTTACCAGAAAATATATATCATGCTAAGATAGATATATCAAGGAGGTGATGTTAAGTGTTGCATAAAGTTGTACAAGTTCGTTTATATCCATCAAAAGAACAAGAAACACAATTAGCTCAAACATTTGGTTGCGCTCGTTGGTGGTGGAATTATGCCCTAAATAAGTCAATTGAGACTTATAAAGAGACGGGGAAAGGACTTAGCCGTGCAGGACTTAACGCTCTTCTTCCATCTCTCAAAAAAGCAGAAGATACGATTTGGTTAGGTGACTGTTACAGTCAGATTTTACAAGCTACAACACTCAATTTGACCACAGCTTACAAAAACTTTTTTGAGAAACGTGCTGGATTTCCTAAGTTCAAATCTAAGCACGGTAAACAGTCTATTCAATATCCTCAAAATGTCAGAATCTTAGATGGTAATGTCAAGCTTCCTGGAAACATTGGAGTAATCAAAGCCAAAATACATAGATTGATCGAGGGTAAAATAAAAACTGTTACCGTGAGTAAAACGCCTTCTGGAAAGTATCTTGCATCTATCCTGACTGAAGTAGAAGGTGAAAATCCCGTTATTTCAGAAGGTAAAATTTACGGTATTGACTTAGGCTTGAAACACTTTGCAGTCGTCACTGACGGTGAAAAAGTTTCCAAATATGATAATCCCAAGCACTTTGCTAAACACGAAAAAAACCTCAAACGTAAGCAGCAAAAACTAGCACGTAAGCAAAAAGGGAGTAATTCAAGAAATAGATATAGAAAAGTTGTTGCCAAAGTGTACGAACGGGTTAGTAACTCACGGCAAGATTTTCTACATAAACTTAGTTACAAGTTAGTCAGCGATAGCCAAGCTGTCATAGTAGAAAATCTTCATATCAAGGGTATGGTTCGTAATCACAATATGTCGCGTTCTATATCTGATGTTGGATGGGGAACATTCACTAATTTTTTAGCCTATAAGCTAGAGCGAAAAGGTGGAAAGTTAGTTGAGATAGATAGATGGTTCCCCAGTTCCAAACTTTGTTCTAATTGTTTCTATCAAATAGATGAAATGCCGTTGGATGTTCGTGAATGGACTTGTCCTCATTGCGGTACTCACCATGATCGTGATGGAAATGCAGCGATAAACATTAGAGCAGAAGGCATCAGAATACTAAAGGCGGAAGGTTCAGCCGTCTCTGCTGTAGGAGGGGAGGTAAGACCAAAACTAGGACGAAAGTCTAAGTTGCGGCACTCGCCTGTGAGTACAGAAGCCCCGCCTTCAAGCGAAGCTAAGGCGGGGTAGTTCACTAAAAATACCGACGACGCGCGGTGTGTCGCAAATACCGATAAATGCGCCACGCCAAAACTCCAAAAAAGAGATTTAACAAAAACCGACTCAGTATAAACCACAGTATGTCAGGTTCAAAAAATTTGGATGAATTTAACGGACTAACAACTCTAACTAGGAGAAATAGCCCAAAAATAGCGTTTCCACCTAATACGAGAGCAAATAGTACTAAACTTCTATGCCAGCAACGTTGTTGGAGTGTATAACCTGAGACTAGGATAATGGGGGGTTTGCGTTGGACTTTTCGCAGTAATTGTTCCAATCGCCAAAAAATCCACAAGAGGAAGGGAAATAAACCATAACTCAAAAAACGCAGGGGTATTGAGTAACCCCAAGCACTAGATAAAAGATTAACTAGGGCGTGACAAATTACAGAATTTAGCCAAGCTCCGATAATAAATTTCTTGTCTCGATTTAACCCAGTCTTGGAGGAAATATAAATTCCCAAAGCATATCCCCAAGGTGCAGAGAACATGGCATGGACTGGCGTACCGATGGTACGTTCAAAAATTGATGCTGTACCGTGGAAAAGGTAAATCCAGTTCTCTTCGGCAGTGAATCCAAGCGCAACGGCTATAGTCAACAGGAAAACGCTAGAGAGAGGTAATCCATGCCTGCGTTGCAGATAGATTGGCACAACAACAGCAGCCAACTTGCAGCCTTCTTCAATTGGGCCTATTTCCACAAGCTGGCGCAAGGCTGTACCAAGAAGCGATCGCTTCATTTGATGCCAGTTTACAATCCAGTTGGCTACAATTTCAAAAATCCATTCCAGGCTAAGGGCTAAAAGACCAGATATTGCCCCGAAAATAAAGAACATCAGCACCCTGAACACAGGTGGGGCAACTGGTATCCGACAATAGTAGTAGCCTAACAGCAGCAAGGGTGGTATTGCTGCCCAGAAAATTAGAGATAAATCAACCACTCACCTGAGCAATAATTGTACGGTGACGGTGGGTATTGTTAGCGATCGCGGGAGTTTGAAAACCCGCTTCAATAATAGCTTGCTCAATGTCCAAAGCAAAATATTCATCTAAGTATGGTTCAGTACTTTTGAGCAAAGTCAAAATGTAAGTTGGCATTTTTTTATACACTTCAGAATTGGGATTCATGTCCATGATTGCCAAGCAACCACCTGGACGTAGCACGCGCCGCATTTCGGTAAAAACCTGTCGAGTTACTGACTGCGGTAATTCGTGGCACATCAGGAAAATCGAAACTAAATCAAAAGAGGCATCAGGTAGTCCGGTAGATTCAGCTTGGGCATGAAGCCAATCAATTTTAGCTTGGTGTTGCTTGGCGCGGTAATGGGCAACAGCCAAAAAGTAAGGAGATAAGTCCAAGCCCGTAATTTTGGCATGGGGATAAATTTCTTGCATGGCAAAGGTACTCAAACCCACGCCGCAGGCCAAATCTAGAATGTTTTGGGGTTGATTGGGGAGTTGGGCTTTGAGGATATCATGATAACTTTGGCGGAGTTTAGCATCTCCTTGCGCTCCAGCATCCTGCCAAATTCCAGCATGGACAGTACGAGCCGCAACTTCTAGTTCCCAAGCCGCTTTCCAGCTGAGGTCTCCACCTTCGTAAGCGTGAAATGGCCGTAGGTAGTATTCTGGGTAAGAAATCTGGGGATTTTCTACTTGAGCTAGATCGTTTTTCCAATCACGTGCCTGTAGTGCTTCGACTTCTTGCGTCCAAGGCACACCAATTCTCTCGGCACGTTTAATCATCATTTGTCTAGCTTGATGCTTAGCTAGGTTGGCTAAAGGCTGGATTGCCAGTATGGTATTCACCAAGCGGCAAGCGAAGCCAATATTAGTGTTTACAGCAGCGGTCATAAATCAGTTTGCATTTAACAGCCTCTTTTACTTATGACATACTTGCTGGACACGAGTCTAGAAATGAAATGAAATGAATTGAATTGTATAACGGCAGTCTGCCTCCTTTCGCTTGCCCCAAGCAACAAATATTATAGAAGGTTGACATCTGAAGAACAGCAAAGTTCTGAGAAAATGTGAATTATGGTGGTTTCCTATTTATATTTATCAGAGAATTTTATTCAAAACTGGTAATATTTTGATACTTAGCAACATTTGTCTCAATAGGGATAGCAAAAAGCTGAGTGCCATTCATAACAGTAAGTTAAACTTATTGGAGTCAAATATGGCCAGAGCAAGAAGAAGAGCAAGTGGCTTTTTAAAAGATTTTCAAGAATTTGCCCTTAAAGGCAATGTAGTTGAATTGGCGATCGCTGTCATCATTGGTGGTGCTTTTGGCAAGATTATTACTTCCTTTGTTGAAGATGTAATCATGCCATTGATTAATCCCTTGGTTAGTTTTACTGGCAAAGACTGGAGAACAATCACCATTAGTCCGGGAATCAAGATTGGTGAATTTCTTGGCGCAATAGTTGACTTTGTAATCATTGCCTTAGTTTTATTTGTGGCAATTCGAGCCTTACAAAAATTCAAGAGACAAGAAGAAGTCGCCGATGAACCCTTGCCAGATCCTAACCTTGTAGCCCAAGAAAGATTGACTGGCGCGTTGGATAGACTCAACCAAACCTTGGAAACTCGGAATAATCAAGTTTTGTAAGTGGGAGTGGGAAAAGAGGACACGGGGACACAAAGACGCGAAGACACAAAGACGCGAAGACACAAAGAGTTTTTTCCCCGTGTCCCCGCGTCACTCCCTCCCCGCGTCCTCTTCCAATGCCCTATTTTGCAGGCTTAAGAGCTAGCAACATCTCTAATTCACTGGTGGATTTATCAGGGCTGGTGGCGGTGATCCCAAAGCCACGAATGGAACTGAGGATAGTATTGGCTTGAGAAGAAATGACACTATTGATTACGGGCAAAGTTTTAGTTTTGTCCATATCCAAGTAGAAATACCCGCTGTTGGGTTTTTGCAAAGAACCAGTAACGGCTTTGAAAGCTTCGCTTTTGTCGAGAGATTCACTTTTGCGATTGGCGATCGCCTCAGCAACTGGACCACCAACAGCGACAAATACAGTGTCTTGATCCAGCCAACCATGTGCTAATAAAGTTCCTTGTTGGGGGATTTGCCATTCAGTTACGTTTTTACCGCCAATATTTCTGCTGGCGATGTTGATTCGTTGGGTTTTGGCGAGGGTGTCCAATTTAGTGAAGGTGGCCTCGGCAGTTTGGCGATCGCTGGTGTCAAATACTAAAGCGCCTCCAAAACCAAAACTCGCTAAGACTCCTTGATTTGATGGGATTGCAGCTAAGGCGAATTCTCCATTCATCCAGCCAAAAATATCTTTATCCAAGTCAATATTGACAAATTTCAGTTGTCCGCGCACTTGTTCGAGGGCTTGCTTCAATTCTGGAGAATCTTTGGATTGTTCTACGACTGTTTCCCAGCCACGACTGATGCCATTTCCGCTGATCAAGGCAAAGGTATCAGAGGGAAATTGCCCGACTATATTCCCAGGAGTGGATTGATACTGATATTTGATCAGCTGCGGATCTAAATTGGCGATCGCTTTGACTCGCACTCCTGCATCATCAACACCAACACCCGCTACCACAGATTTCACCTGTTTGAGTTGTGCCAAGGTTTGTGGAGGTAACTGGGTTGCCTGAGGACTGGCGGCTGCTAATTGCTGTACCATACCTGCATAGTCTGGTACATAAATTTGGGCAAGGCTGTTTTTGACATCCACTCCTTTAAGAATATTGCTTGCACCTTCTTTACTGGCAAAGGAGGACTGTCCTTTAAATGTGTCAATTGCTTTTTCTACAGCTTGCTTTTCGGGGGCTAATACTAAGTGACTATTATTTAAAACAACGCTATAAGTTGGCTTGCCATTTTCTGTAGTTTCAATAATTTTTTGACCTTGGTAGTCGGATTCTTTGAATTTAGCGCCTTTTTGTGACTTCAATTTGTTAGCAAAATTCAAGGCGCTGATTTTATCTTTGATTCCCACTACTACCAACATATTTGGTTCTGGCTGTACATTTGTGGGTGGAGTAGGTGCGCCAGGGGGCGAATTTAGCTGTACAGGTTTTACAGGATTTGGTGGTAGCAGAGCAATCATCACACCACCAGCCCAAGGCTTGATGTCTTTTTCATAGGAAACGTTACTGTCACTGAACATTTCCTTATTCAAATCTTCCAGACTTTTGGCCACTAACTTTTGTGCCTCTGGAGTGCCAAACTGCTGTAACTTTGCCCAGGCTTGAGAGTCAGTGGTAATATAAGTAGCCATCATCGCTGTTGAAGGTACTACTTTGGCGCTCCCCAGAGCATCTGAGCTACTTCCTGATGGGCCGCCTTTTAAATACGTATAAACCGCTATACTGCCTCCTATAACTACAGCGGCACCAATAGCAGGAATGAGAAACTTTGATTTACTTTCAGGCATTATTGTTATCTATCCTCTTTTGCTGAGATTGTTACCGAGATTTATACAAGTGTCATTGTAGAGTTTTCGGATTTATTGATAATTTCGCTCATCCATTGCTACTGGTGTTTAGACTAACGCATGAAAAAAGGATTCAGCAGCGCCTCCTTTAGATAAGCTGTACGCCTGAAAGTCTCAAAACTGTTGTTGATTGGCTGTATAAGTAATATTTATTACATTAAAATACCAAATATACGTAAGACTGATTTATTAGTAGTCCACCCAGTAGGCGGAGTTTGCTTTATAATAAGGGACTGGTGACTGTGGACTGGGTGAAAAATCTTTTGATGTCTAAGTTTTCTCCTCTGTTAATGTCCTAACCACCTTGGCTGTTGCCTTAACAGCAAGTGTTCAAATATTTTAATTTCTTTACAAATTTTTGTGTAAATTTATGTTCTTTAATAGATAAACTTGTAGTTACAGAATTACAAGCTAATAAAATTTTATCAATGTCATATTATTAATAGAAATTATAAATATATTCCTAAAAAAAAATATTAAAAATTACTTATCTGTCTTAACTGTCCTTGCATTTTTATTAAACTTCTGAAAACATATAGAAGACAATTTAAGTTAGAAGAAGACTATTATGATTTTTCGAGACTTGGAAGGAAATTTTTACAGTATTTCAGAAGAAGTTCTGAGCAAACACATAATCAACGAAGAACTTCCAGAGAATATAGAATTGGCAGGTAGCCAAGCCGATTGGAAAAGTTCTCAAAAAACAGCAGCATCTTACAACTACACTGCACCAGAAGCAGCATCTTACAACTACACTGCGCCAGAAGCAGCATCTTACAACTACACTGCACCAGAAGCAGCATCTTACAACTATACTGCACCAGAAGCAGCATCTTACAACTACACTGCACCAGAAGCAGCATCTTACAACTACACTGCACCAGAATCGACAGCATCTTACAACTACACTGCGTCAGAAGCAGCATCTTACAACTACACTGCACCAGAATCGACAGCATCTTATAACTACACTGCCCCAGAAGCAGCATCTTATAACTACACTGCGCCAGAATCGGCAGCATCTTATAACTACACTGCGCCAGAATCGGCAGCATCCTACAACTACACTGCGCCAGAATCGGCAGCATCTTATAACTACACTGCGCCAGCAATAGTAAGTTAAACCTGCACCGTTATGGAATCTTAAGCCAGAATAGTCTGCTATTAGAAAGTTGTGACCCACAACTAGCTAATTTGGTTGACCTATTTTATCCAGAAAGGCAGAGGGCAAAAGAGATTTTTCCTTCTTTGATTGTCCGAACTATCTATTGGACTAAAGGCTTAAAACATCCACCAAGTTTTTAAATTACTGGTTCTCGTTGAGATGAGGTTTGAATCCCCATCTCAATGAGAACCTGATAATTTTAGCTACATAATTATCAATATAATGAAAAATTTGAACTCAAAAATTGGCATAACTACTAACTGAAGTTGAATTTATGTGTTTAGATAACAGACAAAGCGTTTTAGAGGAGGCAGACAATCTAGA
>VFQR01002093.1_pt1 | contig 13371 bp, 10 predicted proteins | sample 3512321 | NCBI WGS metagenome assembly VFQR01 (sample SAMN10412374, study PRJNA504923) | tailings metagenome | isolation source: Relicate 3 Philex TSF1 revegetated site | place: Philippines: Tuba, Benguet | collected 2017-08-29
ACCATCCGCCGCAACAAGGGCCGCATCGAGCGCCTGACGGTCGCCATCTGCGGCGACATCCTGCATTCGCGCGTCGCCCGCTCCAACATCATCCTGCTCAACGCCATGCAGGCGCGGGTCAGGGCGATCGGCCCGTCGACGCTGCTGCCGGCCGCCGCCGAGCGCCTCGGCGTCGAGGTCTACCGCGACATGGAGGAAGGCCTTAAGGACGCCGACATCGTCATGATGCTGCGCCTCCAGCGAGAGCGCATGAACGGCTCCTTCGTGCCCTCGGTGCAGGAATACTTCCACTATTTCGGCCTCGACGAGGCCAAGCTCCGCTATGCGAAGCCCGACGCGCTCGTCATGCATCCGGGCCCCATGAACCGCGGCGTCGAGATCTCGACTGCCGTCGCCGACGGCGCCCAGTCGCTGATCCGCGAGCAGGTGGAGATGGGCGTCGCCGTGCGCATGGCGGTGCTCGAGGCGCTCGCCCGCAACTTGCCGAACGCGTGAGGGCGCCATGCCGAAGACCGAAGCGCGCCCCCTGCTCCTCGCCAACGCCCAGCTGGTCGACCCCGCCGCCGGCACCGAGACCCGCGGCGGATTGCTCGTCCGCGATGGTCTGATCGCCGACGTCGGCCCGCACCTGACCGCGGGCCAGGTTGGTTCCGACACCGAAGTGCACGACTGCGACGGCCGCGTCGTCGCGCCCGGACTCGTCGACATGCGCTGCTTCGTCGGCGAGCCCGGCTACGAGTACCGCGAGACCATCGCCTCGGCGACCGCCGCCGCTGCCGCGGGCGGCGTCACAACCATCGTCTGCCAGCCGGCGACTGACCCGGTCATCGACGATCCCGCCATCGTCGACTTCCTGCTGCGCCGCGCCCGCGACACCGGCATCGTCCGCGTCCACTCCATGGCGGCGCTGACCAAGAAGCTCGCCGGTCGCGAGATGACCGAGTTCGGCCTGCTCCAGGCCGCCGGCGCGGTCGCCTTCACCGACGGCGCGCGATCCGTCACCGACGCTCTCGTCATGCGGCGGGTCATGACCTATGCCCGCGACTTCGATGCGCTCATCGTCCACCACACCGAGGACCCCGCCCTCGTGGGCGAAGGCGTGATGAACGAGGGCGAGTTCTCATCGCGCCTCGGGCTCGGCGGCATCCCGGTGGAGGCCGAGACCATCATGCTCGAGCGCGACATGCGCCTCGTGAAGCTGACGGGCGCGCGCTACCACGCCGCCTCCATCACCTGCCGCGACAGCCTCGCGATCATCGCCCGGGCAAAGAACGAGGGCCTGCCGGTAACGGCGGGGGTGACCATCAACCACCTCACCCTCAACGAGAACGACATCGGCAGCTATCGCACCTTCTGCAAGGTGTCGCCGCCTCTTCGCACCGAGGACGACCGCCTGGCTCTCGCCGATGCGGTCGCCGACGGCACCATCGACGTCATCGTCTCCGACCACGACCCGCAGGATGTCGAGACCAAGCGCCTGCCCTTTGCCGAGGCCATGCCCGGCGCGGTCGGCGTCGAGACCATGCTGCCGGCGGCCCTGCGCCTCTTCCACGCTGGACTGGTCCCGCTCAACGCACTCCTCAGGGCTATGTCGACGACGCCCGCCTCGCTTCTCGGCCTGCCGGGCGGCTCGCTGGCGACAGGTGAGCCTGCCGACCTCATCCTTCTCGACCCGGATGAGCCCTGGGTGCTCGATCGCGACGACCTGCGTTCCAAATGCAAGAACTCGCCCTTCGACGAGGCGCGCATGACGGGCCGCGTGCTGGCGACCTTCGTTGCAGGCCGCAAGGTGTACTGCCTCCCGGCCTGAAACCGGTGTCCTCGCGCGGATATCGTCGCGCGGGCCATGGCCTTTGCCCGCCGAAATGATAGCGTGGGGCATCACATGCCGGTGTCCGCCTCATGATTGCAGCTTCCCTTCCCGTCCTGTTCGCCGCCCTCGTCTTCGGCTATCTGCTCGGCTCCATTCCCTTCGGACTGGTTCTCACCCGCAGCGCCGGGCTCGGCGACATCCGTGCCATCGGATCCGGCAACATCGGTGCGACGAACGTGCTGCGCACGGGCAACAAGAAGCTCGCGGCGGCAACCTTGCTGCTGGATGGGCTCAAGGGAACAGCCGCAGTGCTGATCGCGGCGATCTTCGCCCCCGCCGCGGCCCTCGCCGCCGGCCTCTGCGCCTTCCTCGGCCATGTCTTTCCCGTCTGGCTCGGCTTCAGGGGCGGCAAGGGTGTCGCCACCTTCCTCGGCATCCTCCTCGCCGTCGCATGGCCGGCCTTCTTGGTCTTTGCCGGCATCTGGCTCGCGATCGCCTTCGCGTTCCGCTATTCCTCCCTCGCAGCCCTCGCCGCGAGCGCAGCCACGCCCGTCGTTCTGCTCGCCATGGGACACGGCTGGCCGACCGTCCTCGTCTTCGGCGCGATGACCGCCCTCCTCATCGCCAAGCACCATCAGAACATCGCCAAGTTGATGGCCGGCACCGAGAGCCGAATCGGCGAGAAGAGCACGGCGCCGCCGGGATGAGCGCGGAGGGCAACGACCTCTTCTCCCGCCCGGCCGCAGCGCTCCGCCTGACGGATCGCCAGAGACTGGACTGGCTGCGCCTCGCCCGCTCCGAAAATGTCGGCCCCCGCACGTTCCGGGAACTGATCAACCTCTATGGCAGCGCCGCCGCCGCACTGGAGGCGCTGCCCGACCTCTCCCGCCGTGGCGGTGGAAGGACCATCCGCGTCGCGACCCTGGCCGAGGTCGAGCAGGAAATGGCGCGGGCAACGGCGATGAGCGTCCGCTTCGTCGCCCTCGGCGAAGGCGACTACCCCGACCGGCTGCGCCGCACCGCCTCGGCGCCGCCCCTCATCGCGCTTCGCGGTGACGTATCCTGCCTGGCACGGCCGATGATCGGTCTCGTCGGCTCGCGCAATGCCTCCATCGCCGGCATCAAGATGGCGGCGATCCTGGCGAGGGGCCTCGGCGAGGCCGGCCTGACCACCGTTTCAGGGCTGGCGCGCGGCATCGATACGGCCGCCCACGAGGCCTCGCTCGGCACCGGTACCGTCGCCGCTCTTGCTGGCGGGCATGACCGCATCTACCCCGCCGAAAACGAGGCGCTTCTGCTACGGCTGATCGGCACCGGCGTGGCGCTCAGCGAGATGCCGATGGGACACGAGCCGCGTGCGCGGGACTTCCCCCGCCGCAACCGGCTGATCGCCGGCCTCTCTCTCGGCGTCATTGTCGTCGAGGCGGCCGATCGGTCCGGTTCGCTGATCACCGCGCGCATGGCGCTGGAGGAGAACCGCGAGGTCTTCGCCGTGCCGGGCTCGCCGCTCGATCCGCGGGCTGAGGGAGCCAACCGGCTGCTGAAGCAGGGCGCGACGCTGGTCACCGGCGTCGACGACGTCCTCGCCGTCCTGACCCCCATACTCCAGGCCCCTCCCGAGCCCTCCGAACTCGACGAGGACGAGACCCGCATCGAAGCGGCCGACCCGGGCGAAGACGGTCGGAGCCGCATCCTCGGTCTCCTCGGCCCGGTGCCCGTGACCGTCGACGATGTCGTGCGCGCCTCCGGCCTGAGCGTCGCCGCGGTGCGCGTCACTCTTCTCGAACTGGAACTTGCCGGACGGCTTCAGCGCGACCCGGGAGGCCGTGTATCGCTGCTGTGACCCGAGGAGGGCGGCAGGTCCTCCCGCGCCCGGATCAACTCCACCTGCTGCTCGGCCTCGAGCCGTACCATGTCCGCGAGGTAGGCGAGCGTCTTCAGCTCGGCGAGCCGGGCCAGTTCGACGAGTTCCTTCGCCAGCCGGCCGACATAGGCGGCAATGTCGGCCCGGTTGGCGTGAACGGGCGCTGTCGCGGCCGATGCGCGTCGGTCCGACCGGGAAGTTCCGGTCTGACGCCGCCGGTCGTTGCCACGCATGCCTCCCTCCCCAACTGCCCGCAATCGCGTGTCGGCGTGATCGCGTCTGCGCACGATACAACCATAAAATCATTTGCAACTAAAATACACCCATAAAGTGTATTCGGGGCGGATTTGACTTGAGACCGCCTTGTGCCCATGTTCCGGCCGACTTTTTGGCCCCGCATGATCGGTCGGCCGACAATCCCAAGGGGCACAGGCGCGTGGGCGTGAATGTCGTCATCGTCGAATCGCCGGCCAAGGCCAAGACGATCAACAAGTACCTGGGCCCGAACTATGAGGTGATCGCCTCGTTCGGCCATGTGCGCGACCTGCCGCCGAAGGACGGCTCGGTGGATCCGGACGCCGATTTCGCGATGGTCTGGGAGGCCGATGGCCGCGGCGCCAAGCGCATCGCCGACATCGCCAAGCTGGTGAAGGGAGCCGACAAGCTCATTCTCGCCACCGACCCTGATCGCGAGGGCGAGGCGATTTCCTGGCATCTCCTCGAGGCGCTGCGCGACAAGCGCGTTCTGAAGGACATGCCGGTCGAACGGGTGACATTCAACGCCATCACCAAGCAGGCCGTGCAGGAGGCCATGGCGGCCCCCCGCGCCATCGACACCGCCCTGGTCGAGGCCTATCTCGCCCGCCGCGCGCTCGACTATCTCGTCGGCTTCCGCCTGTCCCCGGTGCTGTGGCGCAAGCTGCCGGGCGCCCGCTCGGCCGGCCGCGTCCAGTCGGTGGCTCTCAGGCTCGTCTGCGAGCGCGAGGCCGAGATCGAGCGCTTCCGCAAGAAGGAATACTGGTCGCTGGTGGCGACGCTGTCGACGCCGCGCGGCGAGAGCTTCGAGGCACGCCTCGTCGGCGCCGACGGGAAGAAGATCCAGCGGCTCGACGTCGGCACAGAGGCCGAGGCCCGCGCCTTCGAGAAGGCTCTGGCCGAGGCCCATTTCGCCGTGTCCGGGGTCGAGGCGAAGCCGGCCCGCCGCCACCCCTACGCTCCCTTCACGACCTCGACGCTGCAGCAGGAGGCGAGCCGCAAGCTCGGCTTCGCGCCGGCCCGCACCATGCAGGTGGCACAGCGGCTCTACGAGGGCACCGACATCGGCGGCGAGACCGTCGGCCTCATCACCTACATGCGAACCGACGGCGTGGACGTCGCCCCCGAGGCGGTGGCCGGCATCCGCGACCTCATCGGCAAGGACTTCGGTGCGCGCTACCTCCCCGGTTCGCCGCGCAAGTACACCTCCAAGCAGAAGAACGCCCAGGAGGCGCACGAGGCCATCCGGCCGACCGATGTCCGCCGCCATCCGCGCGACGTCGCCAAATTCCTCGAACCCGAACAGGCGCGCCTCTACGACCTCATCTGGAAGCGCACGGTCGCCTCGCAGATGGAGAGCGCCGAACTCGAGCGCACCACCGTCGACATCGACGCGACTGTCGGGGGTCTCGGCGCGTCCATGGGCCGCCGGCTTGAACTGCGCGCCACCGGCCAGGTGGTGAAGTTTGACGGCTTCCTCGCCCTCTACACCGAGGACCGCGACGACGACGGCGACGACGACGAGACGAAGCGCCTGCCGGCCATGACCGTCGGGGAAAAGCTGGCGCGCCAGTCCATCGCCACGACCCAGCACTTCACCGAACCGCCTCCGCGCTATTCCGAGGCGAGCCTCGTCAAGCGCATGGAAGAACTGGGCATCGGCCGTCCCTCCACCTATGCCGCGACGCTGCAGACGCTGCAGGACCGCGAATATGTGAAGATCGACAAGAAGCGCCTCGTCCCGGAAGACAAGGGCCGCCTCGTCATCGCCTTCCTGGAGAACTTCTTCGAGCGCTATGTCGAATATGGCTTCACCGCCGCGCTCGAGGAGAAGCTCGACCTCGTCTCCAACAGCGAACTCGACTGGAAGGCGTTGCTGCGCGACTTCTGGCGCGATTTCGCCGCTGCCATCGACGAGACCAAGGAACTGCGGGTCTCCGACGTGCTCGCTGCCCTCAACGACAGCCTCGGTCCCCACATCTTCCCGGACAAGGGCGACGGCTCCAATCCGCGCGCCTGCCCCACCTGTGGAAGCGGCACGCTGTCGCTGAAGCTCGGCAAGTTCGGTGCCTTCATCGGGTGCTCCAATTACCCCGAGTGCCGCTTCACCCGCCAGCTGGCTGCTCCGAGCGCCGATGCGGTGGATGGTCCGGCCTCGGCTGCGGCCGACGGCACGCGCAAGCTGGGCGATGATCCCGTCTCGGGCCTCGAGGTGACGGTGCGCGATGGCCGCTTCGGCCCCTATGTGCAGCTCGGCGACGGCGAGAAGCCCAAGCGCTCGTCACTGCCGAAGGGCATGACGCCGGCCGGCCTCGATCTCGAACGGGCGCTGGCCCTGCTCGAACTGCCGAAGGAAGTGGCGAAGCATCCCGAGAGCGGCGAACCGATCCTCGTCGGCATCGGCCGCTACGGACCCTATGTCCAGCACGGCCGCACCTACGCCAATCTCGAGAAGGACGACGATGTCCTCGCGATCGGTGCCAACCGCGCCATCGATCTCGTCGTGGCCAAGGAGAGCGGCGCCAAGAGCCGTTTCGGCCGCGGCAGCGCACCGGCGGGGCGCGAACTTGGCGAGCATCCGACCCTCGGCGGGCCGGTGACCGTCATGGCCGGCCGCTACGGCCCCTATGTGAAGCACGGTTCGGTCAACGCCACCCTGCCCAAGGGCAAGGATCCGGCGAGCCTGACCATGGACGAGGCTGTGCCCCTGCTTGCGGCCCGCGCGGAGAGCGCCGGATCGGGCAAGAAGGGGCCGGCACGCGGCAAGGCCAGGGCCCCGGCCGACAAGGCCAAGGCGCCGGCGAAGAAAGCGGCAGCGAAGAAACCGGCAGCCAAGAAGGCGGCCAAGCCGAAGGAGTGAGGCCGTCCTGTCGTGATCGGCGTTTCTTCGCGCATGCCGATCGGTTAGCCTTGGGCTGCCGCCGGATTCCGCGTCGGCCTGAGCTGGACGTCATTTGCCCCGCAGATCCAAGACCGATGCCCCCTCCCGCATGCCCTCCCGCGAGGAGGTGCTCGCCTTCATCGCCGGCCAGACCGGACGGGTCGGCAAGCGCGAGATCACCCGCCATTTCGGCCTGCACGGCGCCGACAAGGCGGCACTGAAGGCCCTCCTCAAGGACATCGTCGACGAGGGGCTCGTCGCCAAGGGACGCGGCAAGCTGTCGAAGCACGGCGCGCTGCCGCCTGTCGTCGTCGTCGACATCACCACCCGCGACGCCGAGGGTGACCTTGTCGCGAGCCCGGCCGAATGGGACGAGGAGGAGCACGGCCCCGCCCCGGCGATCCTCATCGCCGTGCCACATCGCCCGCGCCCCGGCGATCCCGTCCCCGGCCTCGGCGACCGCGCCCTGGTGCGCCTGTCCGACGGCGGATCGGCGAGCGACGACCCCCGCCCCGTCGGGCGGGTGATGAAAATCCTCGACCGCGGTCGCTCGCGCACCATCGGCGTCTTCCGCGCCGTGCCGGGCCATGGCGGCCGGCTGATCCCCATCGACAAGAAGAACGTCGGCCGCGAACTCGCCATTCCCGACGAAGCGAGCGGCGAGGCGCGGGATGGCGACCTCGTCGCCGTCGACATCGTCCGCACCACCCGCTTCGGGCCGCCGGTGGCGCGCGTTCGCGAGCGCCTCGGCAACCTCAAGTCCGAGCGCGCGATCTCGCTCATCGCCCTCGAGGTCCACGGCATCCCTCATGTCTTCCGCTCGGACACCATCGCCGAGGCGGAGCGGGTCGAGCCCGTCGGGGTCGGCCAGCGCGAGGACTGGCGCAAGCTGCCGCTCGTCACCATCGACCCCCCCGACGCCAAGGACCACGACGACGCCGTCCACGCCGAGCCAGACGCCTCGCCCGAGAATGCCGGCGGCTTCATCCTGACGATCGCGATCGCCGACGTGGCCGCCTATGTGCGGCCCGGGACCGCCCTCGACCGCGAGGCTGCGATCCGCGGCAACTCCGTCTATTTCCCGGACCGCGTCGTGCCGATGCTGCCCGAGCGTATCTCGAACGACCTCTGTTCGCTCAAGCCCCGCGAGGACCGCCCTGCCCTCGCCTGCCGGGTCGTCATCCGCGCCGACGGGCGGCGCAAGTCGCATACGTTCCACCGCATCATGATGCGCTCGGAGGCCAAGCTCGCCTATGCCCAGGCGCAGGCGGCCATCGACGGCCATCCCGACGAGACCACGGCGGGCCTGGTGGAGCCCATCCTCAGGCCCCTGTGGGACGCCTATGCGGCGTTGAAACGTGCCCGCGACGACCGCGAGCCGCTCGACCTCGACCTTCCCGAGCGCAAGATCCTGCTGAAGCCCGACGGCACGGTGGACCGCGTGGTGATCCCGGAACGTCTCGACGCCCACCGGCTGATCGAGGAGATGATGATCCTCGCCAATGTCTGCGCGGCCGAGACGCTGGAGAAGCACCGCACCCCCTGCATGTACCGCATCCACGATGCGCCGAGCATGGAGAAGCTGCTGGCGCTGAAGGAGTTCCTGAAGACCCTCGACATCTCCCTGCCGAAAGCCGAGCTGCTCCGGCCCTCGAACTTCAACCAGATTCTCGCGCGGGCGAAGGGCACGGAGTCGACCGAGCTGGTCAACCACGTGGTGCTGCGCTCGCAATCGCAAGCCGAGTATTCGCCGGAGAACATCGGCCATTTCGGCCTCAACCTCAGGCGCTACGCCCATTTCACCTCGCCCATCCGCCGCTACGCCGATCTCATCGTCCACCGAGGCATGATCAAGGCGCTGGGCCTCGGGCAGGACGGCCTCACCGAAGGCCAGGCATCCGCCCTCGCCGAGATCGCCGCCGAGATCTCCGCCGCCGAGCGGCGCGCCATGGCGGCCGAACGCGAGACCGTCGACCGGCTGATCGCGGCCCACCTGGCCGACCGGGTCGGCGACATCTTCGGGGCACGCATCTCCGGCATGACCCGATCCGGCCTGTTCGTGAAGCTCGACGACACCGGCGCCGACGGCTTCGTCGCCGCCTCGACGATCGGCGGCGACTACTACCGCTACGAGGAGGGCCTGCAGGCCCTGGTCGGAACCCGCACCGGTGAGACCTGGCGCCTCGGCGACACGGTCACCGTCCGCCTGGTGGAGGCGGCCCCCGTGGCCGGAGCCCTGCGATTCGAACTGATGAGCGATGGCCGCCGCGGCCTTGCGCCCGGCAAGCGCCCGGCGCACATAGGCCGCAAGACGCGCGACGACGGCTTTGCAGACGGCCGCCGCGCAAGGCCGGGCGACCGGCCATCCAAACCCCCGTGGAAGAAGAAAGGCCGCCGATGACGGTTCAGATCCTGACCGGGCAGACCCTGCCCGAGGAGGCGCGGCCCCAGCGTGACCTCTGGTCGGCGGTCCGGCGCGGCATGCGCTGCCGCTGCCCGGCCTGCGGCGAGGGACGCCTCTTCACCTCCTATCTCAAGGTCGCGCCCCACTGCGAGGCTTGCGGCGAGGCGCTGCACCACCACCGCTCCGACGATGCCCCGCCCTATGTGACCATCATGATCGTCGGCCACGTCGTGGTGCCGATGCTGATGTGGCTGGAGCTCGCCTACGAGCCGGCCCTGTGGATCCATTTCATTCTCTGGCTGCCGTTGACGCTCGCCATGTGCCTGCTGCTCCTTCCCCCGGTGAAGGGGGCGATCGTCGGCTACCAGTGGGCCTTGCGGATGCACGGCTTCGACGAGAACAGCGACGAATCGAGACAGGGACCAAATCCGTGAGCGACAAGGGCATTGCACTCGCCGAGCGACTGACCAAGACGGAGCGCGAGACGCGCTGGGCCAACCAGAAGCCGGTCGACGCCGCCACCCTCATCGTGATCGACCGCTCCGGCCACAAGCCCAAGGTGCTGATGGGCAAGCGGCGCCATGACCTCAAGTTCATGCCGGGCAAGTTCGTCTTTCCCGGCGGCCGCCGCGATCCCGACGACCGCGCCATGCCGGTCTACGGCACGCTCCACGACATCGCCCAGGCGCGGCTCATGGCCCGCGTCCAGAGGCCGTCCATGTCACGGGCCCGCTCGCTGGCGCTGACCGCGATCCGCGAAACCTGCGAGGAAACCGGCCTGCTGCTCGGCACCCGCGATGCCGGCAAGCCCGAGACGGTGCCGAAGGGCTGGGAAGCCTTCGCCGAGCACGGCATCTTCCCGAACCTCGAGGACCTGCACTTCGTCGCCCGCGCCATCACTCCGCCGCGCCGGCCGAAGCGCTTCGACACCCGCTTCTTCGCCTGCGACGCCGAGCATATCGCCCACCGCATCGAGGGCGTCGTCGGTCCGCACGCCGAACTGACAGAGCTGAAGTGGCTCACCCTCGACGAGGCGCTGCACGAGGACCTGCCGACTATCACCACGGTGGTGCTGGAGGAACTCGGCGACCGCATTGCCAAGGGCTTCTCGCCGCTCCTGCCGGTGCCGTTCTACTACATGATCCGCAAGGAGTTCCGGCGCGAGGTGCTGGACTGACACCCGTTCAAGCGGACGTGACTTGAGGCAGCGCAAGGCCCCTGATTAGAAGCGGTCTAATGAATGGCTGCGGCGTCCCGTCGCAGAGGGGTCCGACATGATCAAGCCATGGCTCTTGCGGTTCCACCGCTGGCTCACTCTCGTCTTCGCCTTGCCCCTGGCCGTCATCGTCGTCACCGGCCTGATCCTCTCCTTCGAGCCGATGGCGCAGGTGACAGCGGCCAGGCCCGGAACGCTGACCGCCGACAGGATCGTCGAACTTCTCGGCAAGTTCGACCCCGAGGGCAAGGCCCGCTCCCTCGCCTACCGCGCCTATGAAGGGCGCCTCTCCATCGGCGGCGTCCGGCCTGACGACACCATCGACGTGGATGTGCGCACCGGTGCCGAGCTGACCGAGGACGGAAGGCTCTCCAATCTTTTCTACTACTGTCGCGTGCTGCACGAGACGCTGATGCTGGAGCTCGGCTGGCTCGTGCACGTCTCGACCATGGCGATGATCCTGCTCATGATCCTCGGCATCTTCATGGGATGGCCGCGCCTGACCAATACTATCTCCGGCTGGCACAAGGGCATGGCCTGGTTCGGACTGCCGCTGCTGGTGCTGAGCCCGCTGACGGGCCTCTTCCTGGCCTGGGGCATCAGCTTTACCGGAAGCCCGCCGCCATCGGCCCGCGCGGCGCCGCTCTCCATGGTCGAGGCCGTCCGCAAGGTCGGCGCCGAACAGGACCTGTCCGGCCTCGTCTGGGTGCGTGGCCGCGCCGGACGACAGCTTGCGCGTGTCGTCGTCGATGGCGAGTACCGCGTCTTCTCGGTATCGGAGCAGGGTCTCGCACCGACGACCCGCAACTGGGTCCGCCTCTGGCACGAGGGCAATTTCGCCGGCATCTGGTCGGCACTGATGAACGTCGCCATTTCCATCGCCCTGGTGGGGCTGATGGTCACCGGCCTCATCATCTGGGCGCGCCGCCGCTTCCGCAAGCGCCGCCCGCGGGTGGCCCGCACCGGCGCACCCGTCGGCACGCTGGCCTGAGGCGCCAATTCGGCGCTTGTCATCGGCGCGTCGCGCCTTCATGGGAGGCGGCCTGATGTCCGCCCCCAGCGCCGATCGCCACTTTTCCCGCCAGACCATCGCCTCGCTGGCGGCGGCGATCGCCTGCGTGGTCACGGTCGGCATCGGCCTGTCGCTGTCGATCCCACTGCTGTCCTTCGCCCTCGACGCCAAGGGCGCCTCACGGACGCTGATCGGCTTCAACACCGCCATGCCGGGGGTGGCGACGCTCGTCTGCGCCCCGTTCATCTCCGGCTGGGCGCGGCGCTTCGGCATGGCACAGACCCTTGCCGCCTCGCTCGCAACCGCCGCCGCCTGCCTCCTCGCCTTCAATGCCGTCGGGCCGATCTGGGCCTGGTTTCCGTTGCGCTTCCTCCTCGGCGCGGCCCTCACCGTCCTCTTCGTGCTCTCGGAGTACTGGATCAACGCCGCCGCTCCCGAGCGCCGCCGCGGCCTCGTGCTCGGCATCTATGCCACCGCCCTGTCGCTCGGCTTCGCCCTCGGCCCACAGGTGCTGTCGGTGCTGGGCACGACTGGCTGGGCCCCCTATGCCGCCGGCGCCATCATCCTCGTCCTCGCCGGCATCCCCATCGCGGTGGCCGGCGGGCGCGCCCCGCCCATCGAGGACCACCCCAGCGCCGGCTTCCTCTCCTTCTTCTGGCTCGTCCCCTCGGCGACGCTGGCAGCGCTCGTCTTCGGCGCGGCAGAAACCTCCGCCATCGCGCTCCTGCCGCTCTATGGAATCGCCATCGGCCTCGAGACGGGTGCCGCCATCGACCTCGTGTCGGCTTTCGTGCTGGGCAACGTGCTGTTCCAGATCCCCATGGGCATCATCTCGGACCGCACCGACCGGCGCTATGTCCTGCTGTTCTGCGGCATGGCGGGCGTTGTCGGCATGGGAACGATGACGCTGGTCACCCTGCCTCCGGCCGGCATCTTCGTGGTGCTGATGGTGCTCGGCGGGCTCGTCGCCGGCCTCTACACCGTCGGCCTCGCCCATCTCGGCAGCCGTTTCCGCGGCGCCGACCTCGCCCAGGCCAATGCCGCCTTCGTCGTGTTCTATTCCATCGGCCTGATCGTCGGCCCACCGCTCGGCGGCGCCGGCATGGATCTTTGGCCGCCGCACGGCCTGCCCGCGACGCTGGCGCTGCTGTTCCTGATCTATGTGGTGGTGGTGGGCATCAGGATCGGCCGCCGCGGCTGATCACGGCGGGGCGCCGACCCCTCACTCCACCGTCACGCTCTTGGCGAGGTTGCGCGGCTGGTCGACATCCGTGCCCATCTCGACCGCCGTGTGATAGGCGATGAGCTGGATCGGCACCGAATAGACGATCGGCGCGATGGTCGCCGGGACGTCCGGCATGACGATCGTCGCGACCGTCTCGACCTCGGCGTGCTCGGCCCCCTTCTCGTCGGTGACGAGCAGGATCTGCCCGCCGCGCGCCGCCACCTCCTGCATGTTCGACACGGTCTTCTCGTAGACCTTGTCGAAGGGAGCGATGACGATGACCGGCATGGTCTCGTCGATCAGTGCGATGGGTCCGTGCTTCAGTTCGCCCGCCGCATAGCCCTCGGCGTGGATGTAGGAGAGCTCCTTCAGCTTCAGCGCGCCTTCCATTGCGATGGGATAGGACGTGCCGCGGCCGAGGTAGAGCACGTCGCGGGCCTTCGACAGCATCTTGGCGATGCCGGCGATATGCTCCTCCTGCCTCAGCGCCTCGTTCATGTAGCGCGGCGCCTCCATCATGGCGCGGACGAGCTTGTCCTCCTCCTCCGCATTGACGAAGCCGCGCGCCTTGCCGGCGGCGATCGCCAGCGAGGCGAGGACCGCCAGCTGGCAGGTGAAGGCCTTGGTCGAGGCGACGCCGATCTCCGGGCCGGCGAGCGTCGGCATGACGATGTGGCTCTCGCGGGCGATCGTCGAGGTCG
>VFQR01002094.1_pt1 | contig 13365 bp, 13 predicted proteins | sample 3512321 | NCBI WGS metagenome assembly VFQR01 (sample SAMN10412374, study PRJNA504923) | tailings metagenome | isolation source: Relicate 3 Philex TSF1 revegetated site | place: Philippines: Tuba, Benguet | collected 2017-08-29
AGGGTTCGTCGGCGGAGGTGGACGAGGCGATCCGGCTGCAGCCGGCGCTGGAGGCCTTCCTCGGGCAACGCAAGGACGAGGTGGCGCATATCGGCGAGGGCTACCGCCGGCTGGCGGAGATCCTGGAGGTCGGCGGAGGCTGAGTATCCGCCGAATTTCCTCAATGAATGGCGCGACTTATGAACGTCCGTTTACCACGAATCACGCTTTCCGGAAACGGAATCTCAACCTCGTGCGGCTAGGTTCAGCTTTCATTAGGGGTAAGGCTCCCGTGTTTCGGGGGTTGAGGACGACCGCACGGCGTGTGTGTGCCGCGCGGATCGAGGGGACTTCTGGGAGTACGAGTCGATGAAGTCGCGAGAGACGTTGATCCGCCTGAAGCGCTTTCAGGTCGACGAGAAGCGCCGCCAGGTGGCGCAGATCGAAATGATGATCGCCGAGTTCGAGCGTATGGCGAACGAGCTCGACCGCGAGATCGTGGCCGAGCAGACCCGGGCCAATGTTCATGACCCGGCCCACTATGCCTATCCGACCTATGCCAAGGCGGCGCGCCAGCGGCGCGACAACCTCATGGGCTCGGCCGGCGAACTGAAGGGTCAGCTCGACGACGCCAAGGCGGCGCTGGCGGAGGCCTTCGAGGAACTGAAGAAGGTCGAGATCCTCGACGAGCGCGAGAGCGCCCGCGACCGCGCCGCCGATGCGGTGCGTGAGCAGGCGGAAATGGACCGCATCGGTCTTTCCCGACGTGGCGCCTATCTCGGCGCCTGAGACGCCGGGACAGGGCGCATCCGATCAGGGCGCGGTGAAAACCGCGCCCTTCTTCGTGGGCGGCCTCAACCGATCGGCCTTCGATCCACCGAAACCCGCCAGGCTCCCGGCTCGCCATCGACGGTGACGAGGTTCCAGGCGGCCTGCTCGTGACGCCCTCCCGCCGCGGCGGAGGCCGACGCCACGCCGATCACCGGAATGGGGCCGTTCGGCCCGCGGATCTCGCGGTGCGTGCCCTTGTGGGTATGGCCGTGCAGCACGGCCTCGGCTCCCACCTTCGCCAGCATCGTAGCAAGCTCCCGGTGGTCACCCAGCCGCTTCTGGAAGCCGATGTCGAAGGGCGGGTGGTGGATGAGCACGACGCGGGCGAGACCCCTCTGACCGAGAGCCTCGAGTTCGTCGGCCAGCGCCGCGATCTGCCGGCTGCCGAGAAAGCCCGTGGCGAGGAAGGGCGCGGTCGGCACGCCGCTGTTGACGCCGATGAGCGCCACGTTTCCGCGCACGCGGGTGAAGGGGAAGGCGTAGCCGCCGTCGTTCTCGCCGACGCCGTCGCCGAGGAACCAGGGACGCCAGTGGTGGACGATGCCCGGCACGGTCTCACGCATGTAGGCGTCGTGATTGCCCGGCACGAAGCTGACACGGTCGGGGGGACCGACCCGCCAGAGGAAGGTGCGGGCGGCCTTGTATTCGTCGGCGAGGCCGATGTTGATGAGGTCGCCGGTCACCGCCACGTGGTCGACCTCCGCCCGGGCGATGTCGTCCAGCAGCCGGTCGAGCACGTCCATGCGGTGGTGATCGGCCCGCCCCCGCCGCCAGTTGAGATAGCCGGTCAGGCGCTTGCCCATGAGGTCGCGCCAGTGCGGCTTCGGCAGGGGGCCGAGATGGGGGTCGGAGAGGTGGGCGATGCGGACCATGGCGTCAGGCTATGCGCGAGGCGCGCCGCCGCTGTCCAGTGATCCCGGGCGTCCGAAACGAAAAACGGACGCCCGCGGCCCGGGAGGGGGCCTGCGGCGCGTCCGCTTCGGCGCGTGGACGGAGTGGAGGGGACTCAGTCGCGCGAATAGATGCCGAGGGCAGCGGCGGTGGCGCCGTCGCGGATCTCGATGGCAGGCTGCCAGTGGAAGACCGGGCGGCGCTTCAGGAAGGACGTGAGCAGGGAGATGAGCATCGGGGCGCTCCATGATTGGGCGCGCTGCTCAATATTGCAGCGCAACATGGCGTTCATTTAGGCTCGTCACGCCTCCGGCGGAAGCGCTTGCATCGCCGTGGCAGCCATGCATTTTTGATCGCCATCGTTCATGAATCCGCAATGTGTCATTCGCAAGGCTGATGAAAGGCCAAGGTGATGATCCTGCTCGGTCCGGACCGCCGGTCCTGGCTCACGCCGCTCCTGCACTTCTACTGGCGCCTGTCGCGCGGCATGACGCTCGGCGTTCGCGCATGTGTCGTCGATGAGGCGGAGCGCGTCCTGCTGGTCCGCCACAGCTACACGCCCGGCTGGCACTTCCCCGGTGGTGGCGTCGAGGTCGGCCAGACGCTGGAAGAGGCGCTCGCCGACGAACTGCGGCAGGAGGCCCATGTCGAGATGACGGGTCCGCCGCGCTTCGAGGGCATCTACCTCAACCTCCGCACCTCCCGCCGCGACCACGTCGCGCTCTACCGCGTGGACTCATGGACTCAGCCGACGGCGTTCGTCCCCACGCGGGAAATTCTCGAGGCGCGCTTCTTCCCACGCGGCGACCTGCCGGAGGACACGACGCGCGGGACACACGAGCGGCTGGCCGAACTCTTCGAGGATCGCCCCCGCAGCGCGCACTGGTGAGGGATCAGCGGCGGCCTGCGACAAGCGCCAGGATGGCGGCGGCGAAAAAGGCAGCGGCGAGGGCGTGGACGAAGGGTGCGTCGCCCGGGCCGCCGCGGCCCGGCGCCAGTTCCCGCACCAGCCCGAAAAGCGCCGGGGCAAAGGCATAGAGCCCCTGTCCCACCGCCACGGTGAGGGCCACCACGCGCGAAACGTCGCTCCCGGCGAACTCGGACTGGGCGATGAGCGGCGGCAGGTAGACGAGGTTGCCGATACCGAGGCCGAAGAGTGCGACGCCGGTCCAGATCAGCCAGGGCTCTGTCCCGTGCGACAGGATCAGCGCGATGCAGCCGATGATCTGGATGCCATAACTCGCCATGGCGATCAGCCGGCGGTCGGCGTGGTTCGGCATGACCCAAGCGAGCACAGTGCGGCCCGCGACGGCGGCGAGCGTCGCCGCCGCCATGGCGATCCCCGCCAGCGTCTCGCCGAGCGCCGGAACGATGAGTGAGAACAGGTGGGCCAGCAGGCCGGCCTGGGCGAAGAGGCCAAGGGCTGTCGCGGTGACGAGGGTGATGAAGCGCCGGTCGCGCCAGAGGGCGGCCGCAGGGAGCGGACGCGCGCCCGGGGGATCGGCGGTCGCGGCGGCACTCTCTGCCGCATCGCCGTCCGGCTGCTGGCCGAGGGACGCCGGGGAGTGGGCGAAGACCTTGTCGGCGAGCACCCACATGACGATGACCACGGTCGCGCCGATGGTGGCTGCGGCGAGGGGAAAGCCGGCATAGCCGATGGCGAGCACCCAGAGCGGCGACATGATGATGCCGCCGAGGCTCGCGCCGTTATAGGCCCAGGCGAGGGCCGCAGGCCGCGTCCTCACGAACCAGGGGGCGACGATGGCGTTGACCGCCGCGGCTCCGAGCGTCACCCAGCCCATGCCGCTGACGGCTGCGGCGACGAAGAGCTGCCAGGGGGCAGCGGCGAGGCTCCAGCCGAGGATGCCGAGACTGAGGGCCAGCGCCCCGGCCTTGGTGGCACGGGCAATGCCCCAGCGGGCATAGATGGCCGGCAGGTTGGCGACGGTCAGCGCACCGACGAGGTAATGCGTGGTGATGGCCGCCGAGACGAGGCCGAGCGACCAGCCACGGGTCTGGTGGATGACGTGCAGATAGATCGGAGGCCCGTAGAACCCGAGCCCCCAGCCGCAGACGGCAAGCGCGGAAGCACCCCACACCACCGTCCAGCCGAAGAAGCCTGTCCGTGCCATTCACATCGCCCATGCCCGTCCCGTGTCGAGTGGATCATGCCGATGGAGGCGATGGAATGGTTCGGCGTCGCCCGAACCGTGGCGGTCGGGCAGGGGGACAATGCGCGGCGTGCGGGATGACGCCTGCGGCAGGGCATGCTATGCGCGCTGTCATGTGTGGCAGAACACCACTTCGGATCGAGCGACGACGACGGCCGGCCTGATGGCCTGAGCCCTTGATTTCGTTCGCCTTTTGCCGATGGACCCCGTGTGCCATGCCTGACCTGTCGCTCGACCTGCATCCCGAGACACCTGCCGACCATGCCGCGATCGAGCGGCTTCACGAACGCGCCTTCGGGCCCGGTCGTTTCTCCCGGACCGCCTTCCGCCTGCGCGAGGGCATCGCGCCCTTCGCCGCGCTCTGCTTCACGGCCCGCGTCGGGACGCTTCTGGTCGGCTCTATCCGCCTTTCGCCGATCGAGATCGGCCCCGGCACCCCGGCCGTCCTGCTCGGCCCCATCACCATCGATCCAGCGTTCCAGAGCAAGGGCATCGGCGGCGCCGTGATGCGCCGGTCCATGGAGGCGGCGCGCGACCGCGGCCACCAGCTGATCATGCTGGTGGGTGATGCGCCCTACTACGAGCGTTTCGGCTTCAAGGTGGTGCCGCCCGGCAGGCTGCAGCTGCCCGGCCCGGTCGATCCCGGCCGGCTGCTGGTCGCCGAACTGGTGGAGGGTGCCTTTGACGGTGTGTCGGGCCCGGTCAGGGGCGCCCCGGCCGCAGTCTGAAACATTGCCGTTCCGTCCGCGACACAAGGCCTTGCCTGAACGCGCCTAGGGTCCGGGTCGATCCCCTGCACAGGAGGCGACCATGATCCGTACCGCCGCATTGTCTCTGGCTCTTGGAACGATGCTCTTCGCCACAGGCGCCGAGGCGCAGTCGACGCGCTGCCGCGTGATGGACCCGACCGGTACCCCGCTGAACGTCCGCGACAGCCCCAACGGCGTGGTCGTCGGCCAGATCCGCAATGGCACGCTGGTGACGCGCGTGCGCTCCAGCGAGGACGATCGCGGCCGGCCGTGGTCCTACATCGTCGACCGCTCGACCGGCGAGCCGCTCGGCTGGGTGTATCGCGAGTTCATCGCCTGCTTCTGAGGACAGCCGTCCCGCCGCCATCCCGCCATCGGGTGGGTTGCAGTGACTCACCGGCAGGCTCACCCTGCCGCGGCAGTCCTGTCGTCCGATGCTACCGGGCGGCACACACCGTGGAGAACCTCCGTCATGCTGCGTCGTACCTTCCTCATGGGCCTCATCGGCCTGCCGGCCCTGACCCTCGCCGCTCCCGAGGCCGAGGCCTCCTGGGTCAGTGACGGTGCTCGCGCCGTCGGACGTGGCACGCGCCGGGCCGGCCGCGCCATCGGCCGCGGGGCCCGGAGCATCGGCCGCAGCGTCGATCGCGGTGCAAGGCGCGTGCGTCGTCAGGTCTTCGGGCGGCCCCGCCGCCGGCGGCGTTGACCGTCGTCAACTGCAGCGCATGAGCTCGGCCCGGTCGGACTTCCCCGTGTCGTAGATCGGTCCCCGGATGGCGATCCGGTCGCGGGAGATCAGCCGCAGCGACCATCGCCGCCGGTCGGCCGTGGACACGACGGTGCAGACCGCGCCTTCGCAGCCGGTGAAGCGGACAGGCACCGTGTACTCGTCGCTGGCCAGTGAGATGACCATGCGGTTCGGCGCCACCTGAAGGGTGGTGATCTGTTCCTGGCAGGTCCGGTCTGCGGTAAAGCGACCCGTAAAGGCCTCGGGCCGGGCCGCCGCCGCCGGAGCAGCGGCAGCGGGCGTTCCCGCAGCACCTGCCGCCACCGTTCCGGTGGCGATCGTCCAGCGGCGCTGTCCGGTGGGGCAGCAGCGGGGATCGTTGGGGCGCGGCATGACCGTGGTCAGCTCGATCCGGCCGGGCGAGAACCTGACGTCGCGGGGCGACGTGCCGAAGATGTCGCGATGGTCCCTGTGGTGGACGAAGCGGCCCCCTTCATTGCGGAAGGTCGCCACCGTGATGTCGAAGTTTCCCGCTGCGCCTTCGATGTTGGTGTAGATCACCGCCAGCGCATCGGCCACGCCGGCGCCTGTGAAGTCACCGTAGAAGGCGTGGGCGGACAGAAGGCCGCGCGCCAGGCCCTTCTGCGCGATATAGCGTTGGATATCGGCGCGGGCAGGGCCCTGGATATCCTGCGGCTGGGCGGAGACAGGCTCCGCGGTGCCGCCACACAGCGACAGAACTAGTACCGCCACCCATGCCCCGATATACCGTCTCATGCGTCCCTCCTCCCGCAACGGAAGGAGCATAGGACCACAGTAGCGGACGTGAAAAGATGGAACCGCAGATGCGGCTCCGGGGCGTCAGCGCCCCTCGCGCACCCACACCATCGTGAGGGCGCCGAGCAGCAGCACGAGGCCAAGGATGCCGGCAAAGGCCGGCAGGATGCCGATGCCGCGCACAACCGAGGCGTCTCGCTGGCGAATGCCCATCCAGTCCTCGCCACGCAGCGAACTCGCCGAGCGCGTCGGAACGATGCGCGGAATGGTGAGCGTTCCGGTCTCCGAGATTCGCCACAGTCCGCCGCCGGTCGAGCGCACCAGCGGCTCGAGCAGGCGGAGCGTCGAAGTCACATCGGTGAACTCGCGCGGATTGGGCGGCCCGACATTGATGAGCCGGGTGAGGCGGCCGGCCTGGGCCCGCCAGAGGCCGAGTTCGGTGATGTCCACCTGGCCGCGCCAGAGGCCGGGCTCGGCGTCCTGCATGGCTACGGTGAGGCTGTCGCCGGAGGGGCGGGTCAAGGTGACCGTCTCCGGGCGTTCGGCCATGGTCTGGAGCTCGACGGCAAGCTGACGGCCGCGCACGGCGAGGCGCAGGCTCTCCTCCTCCAGCTCAGGCTCCTTCATCAGCCAGTGCGACAGGCGGCGCAGCAATTCCAGGTGCGGTCCGCCGCCCTCGAAGCCGCGGGCCCAGAGCCAGATGTGATCCGACAGGAGAAGCGCGACGCGGCCTTCGCCCTGACGCGACAGCAAGAGCACCGGCCTCTGGTCGGGGCCGTCCATGATCGTGGTCGCTCCTTGAGCCGGCTGGCGGCTCTCGATCAGGCGGAACCAGCGGCTCCATTGCGGATTGCCCTCGGCGACCATGCCCGGCAGGGCCCGCGTCACCGGATGGCGGCGGCCCTGCTCGGAGACGCGGGCGTGGAAGGGGCGCTCGATGACGTCGCCGGTGGGCGCGGCCGGAAGGATGGTCTCCAGCGGCGTGTCGTTGATCGAGGCGGAACTGGCGTGCTCGGGGCCGGCGGCGATCAGCAGCGCGCCGCCGTTGCGGACATAGCGGGCGATGTTCTCGAAATAGATCAGCGGCAGCACGCCCTGCTGGGCGTAGCGGTCGAAGATGATGAGGTCGAACTCGCGGATCTTGATCTGGAAGAGCTCTCGCGTCGGGAAGGCGATCAGCGAGAGTTCGTTGATCGGCGTTCCGTCCTGCTTCTCCGGTGGGCGCAGGATGGTGAAGTGGACGAGGTCGACGCCGGCGTCGGACTTCAAGAGGTTGCGCCAGGTGCGCTCGCCGGCGTGCGGCTCGCCGGAGACCAGCAGCACCCGCAGCTTTTCGCGAATGCCGTCGATGACGACGACGGCGCGGTTGTTGATGGGGGTGAGCTCGCCCTCGAGTCCGTCCACTTCGATCTCGACGATGTTGGCGCCGGCATGGGTGATCTGGACCGGGACGTTGGTGGTGGCGCCGGTGGTGACCGTGCGCCGCTCGATCACCTCGCCGTCGCGGCGGATGGTGACGACGGCCTGCGCGACGGTGCCGCCGGTGCCGTTGTCCTCGACGCGGAAGCCGACGGTCTGGCTCTGCTGGACGATGCCGAAGCGCGGCGTCTGGGTCAGGACGACGCGGCGGTCGCGGTCGGTCGAACGTCCCGTGATGAGGGCGTGGACGGGTGCGGTGAAGCCGATGGCGGCGGCCTGCGCCGGAACGTCGTGCACCTGGCCGTCGGTGACGAGGATGGCGCCGCCGACGCGCTCGGCCGGTACGTCGGAGAGGCCGGAGCGCAGCGCCTCGAAGAGATGGGTGCCGTCGGTCTGGCCGTCGGAGGCGCCGGCATCGATCCAGCGCACCTCGAAGCCGGGCGAGCGGGCGAAGCTGCGCTCGATGGCGGCCTTGGCCTCCTCGGTGATGCGGGCGCGGTCGGCGAGGCTCTGGCTGGCGGAACGGTCGAGGACGACGGCGACGACCGACTGGAGCGGGTCGCGATCCTCCTGGGTGAAGACCGGGTTGGCGAGGGCGAGCAGCGCCAGCGCCATGGCGCCGATGCGCCACCACGAGCCGCGCGTCCGTGACAGCAGCAGCAGCCCGGCGACGAGGGCCGCGGCGAGCGCCGCGAGCGCCAGCGCCCAGAGCGGCAGGATGGGGGACCAGACGACGCCGAGGGTCATGGCTCAGTTCCCCAGCCGCTCGAGCAGGGCGGGGACGTGCACCTGATCCGTCTTGTAGTTGCCGGTCAGGGCATACATCACGATGTTTACGCCGAAGCGGAACGACAGCTCGCGCTGCCGCGCCTCGCCCTGCACCGGCAAGAGCGGATTGCCCTGGCGGTCGATGGCCCAGGCGGAAGCGAGGTCGTTCGCGGTGATGATGATGGGCGAGACCGAATCCGAGGCGCGGGCCGGCCTCGCGGCCTCATCGTCGGTCGCCGGCGGGATGGCCTCGACCCAGGTGACGCCCTCCGCATAGCGGCCGGGGAACTCGCGCAGGATGAAGAAGGCGCGGGCCAGCACGTGATCGCGCGGCACGGCTTCCAGCTCGGGAATGTCGAGGCCGGCGAGGATGCGGCGCAGCGTCGTCTGAGCCGGGCTCGCCTGCCCGGGACGCGCGGTGAGGGCGTCGCGGGTGTCGAAAATCACCATGCCGCCCTGCTTCATGTAGGCGTCGAGCTTCAAGAGGGCCTGCGGCGAGGGCTCGGCGGCGCCGGCGACAACGGGCCAGTAGAGCAGGGGGAAGAAGGCGAGCTCGTCGCGGGCGATGTCGACGCCCTGCGGCTGCGAGGGTTCGAGGGCGGTGCGGGCGGAGAGGAAGCGCGTCAGGCCCTCGAGCCCGGCGCGGCTGACGTCGTCGACTTCGCGCGAGCCTGTGACGACATAGGCGAGCCGTGTCGACTGTGTCGCGCGCACGGCCGCATCATCGGCGGCATTGCCGGTGGAGATGACCGGCCGGTCCTGGGTGCGGCGCGTCTGGGCCTCGGTTGCCGACGGCAGGAGGGTGGAGGCGGCAAGCGCGGCGAGGACCACGGAGGCTGCGGCGCGCCGACGACCGAAGGGCAGGCGCGCCAGGCCGCCGGCGATGAAGAAGACGATCAGGCCGTCGGCGAGCAGGAGGATGAGGGCGGCAGCCACCAGGGGGGACCTCAGGTCGACGGGTTCACCCAGACGATAGCGCTCGATCGTGGCGTTGAGGGGGCCGAAGGCGGCAGGCCTCAGCCGCTCCTCGGCGCCGAGCACGTTGACGGCGATGGTGCCCTCCTGGGGTCCGTAGAAGCCGGGCGGGAAGTCGAAGGTCGCGGGCTGCCGCCAGTCCGCGGCGATCGGCTTGGCGGTGGCCGGCGGCCGGACGAAGGCGCCGAAGCCGTCGAGCACCCGCGTCGGCGCTACACGCTCGGTCGCCCGAGGCTGGCCGGGAACGGCGGCGAGGCCCTCGGCCGCCGGCCGGCCCGCGGCGGAAAGGCCGGCGATGCGCTTCAGCATGTCGACGAAGGCGCCGGAGATCGGAAGGTCCGACCAGGCGGTGTCTGCGGTGATGTGGAACAGGATCAGGAGGCCCTGGCCGCGCTTCTCGGCGGTCACCAGCGGCGTGCCGTCGGCCAGCTGCGCCCAGGTCTTGTCGGCGAGCAGCCCGTCGGGTTCGGCCAGCACCTGGCGGCGCACGCGCACGTCGGCAGGCACCGGAATATCGGCGAAGGGGCTCTCCCGGCCGAAGGGCGCAAGGGCCTGCGGTGTCTCCCAGGAGAGGGCGCCGCCGAGCTGGCGGCCGCCACGGCGCAGGCGCACCGGCACGAGGTCGTCGTTCTGCGCTCCGGCGAGGCGCGTGCCGGCAAAGCGCAGCAGGATGCCGCCATTGTCGATGAAGCGGTTGAGGGCGTCGCGGGCGCCAGGAGTGACCGTGCCGACATCGGTCAGCACGATCATCGGCACGCGGCTCTCGATGAAGCGGACGATGGCCTCCGAGGGCGATGCTCCCTCCACCGTGCGGATGTCAGCGAAGGGCTCCAGCGCCCGTCCCAGATAGTAGGTCGGGGAGAGCAGCGGCTGGGCGGTGTCGGCGGTGGCGCCGGAGACGACGCCGATGGTGCGCCGCGCCCAGCGCGCGTCGATGAGTTGCACCGCGCCGGCCGACCGCTCCGACAGGATATCCATGCGGGTGATCTCGTTGCGGATCTCCACCGGCAGGTCGAAGCGGACGTCGGCCTCGGTCTTGCCGTCCTCGAAGGCGAAGGCCGCCTCGCCGAGCGGCAGGCCGCGGCTGTCGAGCGCCCTGACGCGCCCTGCCATCGCCGGACCGGCATCGGCGCGCAACACCTTGGCCGAGAAGCCGCCGGCGGTGTTGGCCGCTCCCGCAAGGGCGAGCGGCGAAGACGTGCCACCGTTGAAGACCGTCATCGAACGGCCCGTGACCAGGGGCGCCAGCAGGTCGACGAAGGCCTTGGTCGCTCCGGTATCGACGCCGTCGGCGAGCCAGACGATCTCGGCTTCTGGCTGGGCGGCGAGGAACTTCTGCAGCGCCGGCATGATTGTCGCGCGGTCGGGCGTATGCGGCATCGGCTCCAGCGACCGCAGCCTCTCGCGCACCGAGGAGGGCGTTTCGAGCGGAATGTCGATGACCGGCCGCGCCATCGGCACCAGGGCGACGGCCCGCCCCGCGCTCTCGGCGGAGGCGACGATGTCGGTCGCCACCCTGAGCCGCTGCTCGAAGGACGAGGCCGAGGGCCAGCCGTCGTCCAGCATCAAGAGGACCGGGCCGCGCGACCCCGAGGTCGCCGCGGGCGGGTTCCACATCGGGCCGGCCATGGCGATGATGATGATGGCGGCGAGCAGCAGACGCAGCAGCGTCAGCCACCAGGGGCTGTTGGAGGGCGTCTCCTCCTTCGGTGCGATGTCGACGAGGATGCGGGTCGGCGGGAACCGCGTCCGCCGTGGGCGCGGTGGCACGAGCCGGAGCAGCCACCAGAGCGCCGGCAGGGCCGCGAGGGCGAAGAGGACGAGCGGGGAGGCGAAGGCGAGGGGAAAGCCGAGCATCATCGCCCCCCGATCCTGGGGCCGACGTCGCGAGAGCCAGGTCCCATCCGCTGGTGAAGCGCGAGAATCGCGGTGGCCGGCGGCTGGTCCGTCCGATGGATGCCGAAGCTCCAGCCACGGCCGTCGCAATCCTGGCGCAGCGCGGCGCGATGGGCGGCGAGACGGGCGACATAGTCGTCGCGCCAGGTCTCGGCACGCCCGGCCGTGATGGTCAGCCTGTCCTCGAGATCCTCGAATTCGACCCGGCCCTTGTAGGGGAAGGTCTCCTCGATGGGGTCGTTGATCTGCAGCACGTGGCCGCGCGAACCGGTGGCGGCGAGGCTCTTCAGTTCGGCGCGGAAGTCCTCGACCGGCACCAGGCAGTCCGAGAGGATCACCACCTCAGACAGGCGCGACACCGGCGCCTTCGGCGGCAGGCTGGCATTGGCGAGATCCGGCACCGCCAGCAGCGCATCGGCCATGCGGTCGATGATCGCGCGGCTCGCCGTCGGTCGCATGATCCCGGGGATGCCGACACGCTCGCCGCCCCGCACCATGATCTCGGCGAGGGCGAAGGCGAGGACGATGCAGCGGTCGCGTTTGGTTTCCCAGGCGAGCGGCGAGACGAACTGCATGGAGGCCGAGCAGTCGGGCCAGATCCACACGGTATGGGCGGCTTCCCATTCACGCTCGCGCACATAGAGGTGCTGGTCGCGCGCAGAGCGGCGCCAGTCGACGCGGCTCGCCGGCTCGCCGTCGAGGAAGCGTCGGAACTGCCAGAAGTTCTCGCCCGATCCGGCGCGCCGGCGGCCGTGCAGGCCATGGACGACGGTGGACGCAACGCGCCGCGCCTCCAGCACCAGCCGCGGGAGGGCAGCCGCGAGCTGTTCTCCGTCGCGCATGAGCCGACGGGCCTGATCCTCGCGACTTTCCGTCTGGGCGAGGTCGAACATGGCGCGCTCAGCCGATCGGCTTGACCAGGGAGGCGATCACCGTCTCGACCGTCATGCCGTCGGCGCGGGCCGAGAAGGACAGCGCCATGCGGTGCTTCAACACGGGTTCGGCGAGGGCGACGACATCGTCGATGGATGGCGCGAGCCGTCCGTCCAGCAGGGCGCGGGCGCGCACCGCCAGCATCAGCGCCTGTGAGGCGCGCGGGCCGGGGCCCCAGGCGATGGCGTTGGCGAGTTCGCCCTTGGCGGCGCCGGGACGCGCCGATCGCACGAGCGAGAGGATGGCGTCGACGACGGAATCGCCCACCGGCAGGCGGCGGACGAGGCGCTGCGCAGCCTGAAGGTCGTCGCCGGTCAGGGCGGCGCGCGCCTGTGTCTCCTGGGCGCCCGTCGTGTCGAAGAGAATCTTCCGTTCGGCTTCGAGGTCGGGATAGTCGACGTCGATCTGCATCAGGAAGCGGTCGAGCTGGGCCTCTGGCAGGGGATAGGTGCCCTCCTGCTCCAGCGGGTTCTGGGTGGCGAGGACGTGGAAGGGCTTCGGCAGCTCATAGGTCTCGCCGGCCACCGTCACGTGGTGCTCCTGCATGGACTGCAGCAGGGCCGACTGGGTGCGCGGCGAGGCGCGGTTGATCTCGTCAGCCATCAGGAGCTGGGCGAAGACCGGGCCCTTGACGAAGCGGAAAGCACGGCGACCGTCGGCCGCCTCCTCAAGGACTTCCGATCCGAGAATGTCGGAGGGCATCAGGTCGGGCGTGAACTGGATGCGCCGGGCGTCGAGCCCGAGAACGGTGCCCATGGTCTCGACCAGCTTGGTCTTGGCAAGGCCCGGAAGGCCGACCAGCAGGGCATGGCCGCCGGAGAGAACGGTGATCAGCGCCTTGTCGATGACGGGCTGCTGGCCGAAGATCACGGTCGAGATATTCGCCCGCGCCGACCGCACCTGGGCGGCGGTCGCTTCGGCGGCGCGAACGATCGCATCTTCCATTCGTTCGGCTGTCTCGGCGGTCATGGGAACTCCCTTCGAGGCTGCGCAATGCTTCGCACTGCATCATGGCCCATGCGTTGCGACGCGGATAGTCGAGTCTTACGTTCGTCACAGGCATCGGCCCACCATCCGGCCTTTTTTGGGCGGTCGGTTCACCGAAACGTGAGGCTTGCAACGTGACCCAGCAAACGGCTTCGCCGGCAGGACTGGAGGGAATCGCGGCGCGGGTGAAATCGGCCGCCGGGGGGGCGCCGGTGCACCTGTGGAACCCGCCCTATTGCGGCGACCTCGACATCCGCATCGC
>VFQR01002096.1_pt1 | contig 13356 bp, 6 predicted proteins | sample 3512321 | NCBI WGS metagenome assembly VFQR01 (sample SAMN10412374, study PRJNA504923) | tailings metagenome | isolation source: Relicate 3 Philex TSF1 revegetated site | place: Philippines: Tuba, Benguet | collected 2017-08-29
CGACAGCCCGATGCGTTCAGCACAGGGTTTCGAGCAAGACTAGTTGGTCATTGGCGATTGATTACGACGCAGGCGGTACCGGCTGACCAATCCCGATCCCAGACGCCACCATCAGCGGGCTTGTAAGCGATCGATTGCGCGCAGTGAGGCTGAAGTCCGCTGATCATCGCGAAGCATCGTCAAGCAATGATCGCGTTGCCCGTTAAAGTCCGAAGCGACTAATCGCTTTCCTGGTAGAACGCGAGCCAGGATCAATATTTAAAACTGATCGTCCCATACACCATACGTGGCTCTGCTGGAGCAACCCGGCCGCGGAAATAGTCGAACGGCACGAAATACTCTTCGTTGGTGACGTTTTTGATGGAGAGACCTGCAGAGATCGTATCGGACTCATAGCCGAGCCGGGCATCGACCTTGAAGTATCCGTCGGTGAAATAGGAGTTGCCGTACTCGATGGCTTGGTCGGAAACGGCATAAACGCCGGCTCCGACGCTCCACCCTTGAAGCGCAGGTGGCTCAAATGAGTGTTGCACCCATAGGCGCCCTGAATGCTCAGGTACGGCGGCGAGACGATTTCCAGCAGCGGCCCCGGTCGTCGGCTCGAGCAATACGGCATCCGTGAACGAATAGCTCGCAAGCACTCGCCAATGACGGCCCGGCTGCCAGATGATATCCGTTTCAAAACCGCGCGATCGCTCCTCGCTGGTATCAATCGTAACGAAGCCGTTCAGCACAGGAACGTTCGACCGTACGATTTCGAAAACCGCCGCTGTTCCGGAGATCTCGCCCCAAGTGAACTTGAAGCCGGCCTCCTTTTGCTCGGAATGCTCGGGCGCAGGCGCTCCCGAAAAGCTTATCAGAGGCTGGCCTTTGAGGCCCTGGCTGTAGCTTGCATAGACGGAGACGTGCCGATCTAAATCGAACAAAGCGCCGATCCGGGGCAAAATCCGTGTTTCGCTGACCGCATCTGAGATGCCGATCACCCTGTCATCAGCAGAAATGTCAACGTGAGCAAGCCGCAATCCTCCGAGGACATGCAGTCGATCGGCAAGCGAGGTTTGCGCCTGCAGATAAAGGCCTTCATTGACATAAATCTTTTTAGCGCTTCCGAACGTCGTCGCGGGCGTGTCGCCGGGATTTACGAAAGGCGTCGGAAACGAGGGGTTGTTCAAGTCTACCAATCCTGCGCCGCCGAACGGAGCATCCCACGCGATATACCCCTCATCGGCAATATGGCTGTAGTCGGCGCCTACCAGAAAAGTCGATTTGCTGAAAGCGTTCGACGTCTTGATCTGGACGTTGCCTGTGACCGTGAACTCGTTCTGGCTCTGATCGAGGATGGTATTTGTCAGAAGCCAGCTGGACGGCGGAACAAGCGGCTCGTTGGCGCGGAACCCGTCAGCACCGACCAGCAACTGTCCCAGCTGACGAAATCCGGCTTCGCTCCAGCGTGCTTTTGCGTGAAAAGAAATGGCGTCATTCGCCTTGTGGTCGAATGACGTGGTAATGCCACGAATGTCGGTGCTGCTGTCCGGCGCGTCATCGGGGCCAACGAACAGCGTGCGCCTGATATCGAAGTCTCCCGCAACCGTACCGACTGCTGGAAGCCCCTGATACTCCTGTTGCTGCCAATGCGTCGCCCGTCCCTGGATGGTGAATGTCGTATCGACCTTGTTGGTGAGCGTCAGCGTCGGATTGATCGAATAGCGCTCGGATTCGATCACCTCGATGAAGCTGTCTTTGGCGGTGTATTCTCCAGTCAGCCGAAAAAGGGCTGATCCGTCAGCGGACACGGGCTGATTGATGTCAAAGTATGGCCGTGCGTACGCTTCGCTACCTACCGTCACGCCAAATTCACCGCTTGCCCGATTGGTCGGCATCTTCGAGATGATATTGACGGCGCCGCCGATTGGAGCTCCGTTGCCGCCGCCATAGAGGATGGCGTTCGGCCCCTTGAGAACTTCAATCCGCTCGACATTGGCAAGCGCGTCGCGATTGCCGAGATTGTAAAAGACGCCGAGTCCATCGACCCATTGCTCGGCTTCGAACCCGCGAACTGTAATAAAATCATAGCCAGGCGTTCTTACGTCGTTGGTCGCGATGACACCGCTGACGTTCTGAATGGCTTCATGTACTCCCACGCTTCCTTGATCGTTGATGATCGACTTCGGGATCACCTGGATCGATTGTGGGATATCGCCGATGGGGGTGGCTGTCTTTGTTGCCGACACCGCCGAAAGCGCGCGATAGCCGTCGACAGGACCGGCCGTCGTGAGGATGGTGCCTGCCGGTGGCGCTAAGCTCCGGAGGTCAAGATCCGGATCGTAGAACCCGAAGGTGGCGTCTGGCGCCGGGCCTTGAGGTTCCGAAGGAGCTTTCGAAGGCTTTGGCCGGAACTTTTTAGCGGCGGGCCCCTTTTTCAGGGTTGTCGAAACTTCAATCGCCGGTAACTGGGTTTGCGATGTGGCGGTTTGGGCGTTGGCGCCGGAACCGGCGGATTGCAGTCCTGTCGCCACAGCGAGGCAGATCGTAAAAATAACACCAGCCGTCGAACCGACGGAAACGTTTCCAACGATCATTGCGCCGTCCCACGCCGCCGCTACACTGAACGCAAACAACTGCACTTCGTTTTGAAGAATTAGCGAAACTTTGTTGGTTTGCAAACGTTGACTGGCCTGGATATTGCCTCCGAGAGTATATCTGATTGACGGCTTTTTTTCCCCATTCTGTTGAATCGTGGAAATCGATGACGCCTCCGACCCCTGAGCGCCTCTCCGACATCATCGGATCAATATACGATTGCGTGCTTGCCCCTGAGAAATGGCCGGATACCTTGACGGCGATCATGAACGAATTTGGATATGCCATGACCGCGATATCCGTTCACGATGCCGCCAGCGGCGATTTCAAGCTTCATGTCACGGTGGGTGCAGACCCTGAATGGATAGAAGCGGCCCCTCATTATGGGGCCGAGGTGCTCCAGCTCTGGGGAGGGCCTCAAAAAATTCCGGACTTTCCGCTCGAAGAGCCGATCATTCAGTCTCAAGTTACGCCACGCTCGCAGTGGCATGACAACGCCTACTTCCGTGATATTCTCGCGCCACGCCAAATGCACGATTGTGTCATGATCGGTCTCGTGCGCGATGCCCATACGGCAGGCGCCGTCGCATTCGGCCGGCATGCCGATCGAGGCGAGGTTGGCGAGAACGACATCAACGTTCTGCGGCTACTGGCGCCCCATATCAGGCGCGCCGTAATCATCGGTCGACTGCTTGAGCAGCAAACAGCTGTGACGGCGACGTTCTCAGACATTCTGGAAGGTGTTTCGGCGGGTATAATTCTTGTCGATGTAGATTGCGGCATCGTCCATGCCAACGCGGCGGCGAGATCGATGCTAGAGACGGGCGACCCACTCCATCTGCGCAATGGCCGGCTTTCAACGACCAACCCGCTGACAAGCAACGTACTTGCTAATGCCGTCAGCCAAGCCGCTCGCCTCGAAATCGACCTTGAAAGACGCAGCATCGACATTCCCGCGCGCCTAGCCGACGGTGCGCCAACGGTACTTCAGGTCTTGCCGTTGCGCCGTCGAACTGTGCGCAACGGCATCGAGCAGCGCGCGGCGGCTGCGATCTTCATCGCCAATTCGGCCGATCCGCCGCGGCTCGCCGATGTCATGGGCCTGCTCTATCGGTTCACCCCAGCGGAAACTCGCGTGTTCGAACTCATCGTGGAAGGCAAGGCACCCGCTGAAATATCAGAAACACTCGGCGTGTCCGTCGCAACCGTAAAAACCCATCTTGGCCGCGTGTTCGACAAGACGGGCTGTACGAGGCAGGCGGACCTCGTTGCGATGGCCGCGAAGGTCAATCTCGTTGTCTAACCGAGGTGATCACGATGTCGTTCGAGCACGAGCGCCTGTCGGAGATCATCGGCTCTATCTACGATTGCGTGATCCTGCCCGACAAGTGGCCGGAAGTGCACCGGCTCATCACTTCGGAATTCAGGCTCGCCAATGCGATCCTGACCGTCCATGACACCACATCGCTAACGTTGAAATCATACGTTGAGATCGACATCGATCCGGAGATGGCTACGGCTCAAGCCAGCTATGCGCGGGAGATGCTCGATCTCTGGGGCGGACCGCGAATTCTGAACGAAGCTGTTCTCGAAGAGCCGGTCGTGCAGTCCGATGCGACACCGCCCTCAACCTGGAAATCAAACGGCTGGTGTCGCGACATTTGCGAAACCGCGCGGACTTCACGATGCCGTTTGCATTCCCCTCGTTCGCAAATCCCACGCCCTCGGCGTGATTACATTCGGGCGACACGTGCGACACGGCGAATTCGAAGACGCGGAAATCGCCGGCCTGAGACTGATCGCCCCTCAACTGCGGCGAGCGGTGACCATAAGCCAATTGATCGAACAGAATTCGGCGGCCTCCTCGACGTTCTCCGAGGTGCTGGATAAAATTGCTGCCGGCGCTTTCCTGGTCGACGAGACGATGTCGATCGTCCACGCAAATACCGCAGCGCAGAACATGCTGAGAAGCGGCGACCCGCTCCACGTACGCGACGGAAAATTGGCGTTTAACAATGGCATCACGAACGCGGTAGCTGCTCCCGCCAGAGCGAGCTCATCGCGATGGCAAAAAAAGCGGTTCCGATCGTGTAACGGTGTACCTCGCCAGCTTTGATTTTTTTGCGCATGCCGTCCGGAGTCTCGATCGCTACTGTCCTTTGAGCGCGAGCCTCACATAAGCACTCCGGTGCGAAGGGAGATACCGACGCGCGGCATCTCGCATTTCGTCACGCGTTACGGTCTCGATGGCCAGATCGTCGACGCATACGCCATGGAGCGTCCTGTCCATCAACCGCGAAAGCAAGGCCTGATTGTCGAAGCTGTCCCGCAATCTCTTGAGCGCCACGCGATCCCGAATACGCTCAAGCTCCCGGTCATCGATCTCACTTTTGAGCCTATCGACCACCTCAAAGATCCGCCTCTCGAGTCTCTGCGGGTCTTTGCTGCTGGCGATACCGATGCGGAAGATGCCGCTGCAGGAATCGGGCTCGAAACTCACCTCCGGGGTGTAAGTGTCGCCATCCTTTTCGCGCAGGTCGTCGAACAGCGCCGTGTAGAGATATTCACTCAATGCAAGCAGCGCGCGCGCCTCAGCGCACGATGTGCAAACGCCGGTGTTCCACGCAATTTTTAGGTCCGTCATCGGGCCGGACAGCTCGAACGATTTTTCGGTCAAACCTCTATACGACTTTGTGACAGCCACCTGGGGAAGCTGAAGCAGCGGCCCTTGCGCGAACGCATACCTGCCGAAGTGTTGCTGGACGAGGCGTTCTGCGTCTGCAAGCTCGACCGAACCAACTAGAAACAGATCCATGTTGGCCGGAAGGCGCAGAGCGAACGCGAACCTGCGCAACTCCTCGACAAGCTCGGGAATTGGCGTCTTGCTCTTTGCGATTTCGGCGTCAACGGTTTCTTTGGCGTAGGGATGCGATTTTCCGAACAGTTCGCAATCGAATTTGCCCTGCGCGACGGTCACCGGATCAAACTTCTCCAGATACAGCTCCTGCAGGACGACGTGGGATTGGGCCGTGACTGTTGGGGAATCGAACTTCTGATCGAGCGATACCGCCGCAAGGAGTTCGATGACCTGAGGAAGATATTTCGGCAGGAACGACGCATGCCACTTGAGGGCGCCTTGTTCGGTGGACGCATTGCTGTCTTGCACGTAGTCCTTGAACATCCTGACGACCTCTGCAGCCGACATGACGCCAGCCGCGCCCGAGCAGGAGGTGTGCTCGCAGAGGTGCGCCAAGCCATCGTGGACGATCGTCTCGCTTCGCAACACAAGCGTTGCCTGCACGTAGCCGGTATCGTTGGTCTGACAATGAACCCGCAGCCCGTTGGCCAGGCGCGCCGATGCCGCACTAGAAATGCTGCCTCCTGACCATCCTACGGTTGGAGCAACGGCTCCTGCGCTGAGACCAACCACAAGCCCACGCAGGGCTCCTCTGCGTGTAATGTCCATGAGCACCCCTCATTCATGTCGTGAACGGTAGGACAATCGACCCAACGTCTTGGGCGTCTGGTCACAACGTTGAGGCAATCGGGGACGACGCGAGCCCCTGACCGCAAAATCACTTCGCGCGCTGGTTCTGCTCGAAGGCGCGAGCGTAGAGTTTTTGCAGCTGATCGACGCTGAGAGCACCGGTCGGCGGCGCACCAATCGCATCCTGAAATTTCATAATCGCGATCTTGGTATTGATATCGAGGACGCCGGTCGTTGCCGGGACATCGTAGCCAAGATAGCGCAGGTGCTCCTGAGCGGACGTGACCTCTTCCTTCGTTGAGATCAAATTGCTCTCCGCGCCAGTGACCATTGGCACTGCGCCTGTCACGGTGGGCGCCGCGATGGCCGCAGCGACAGGAGCGGCTGCTGGCAGCTCAGCCGTTTCCTCGACTTTCGGCTGTTCTGACGTGTCTTTGCTCTTGGATGTGGTCTTCGCTTCGCTGCCGTTATCGCGCTGTTGTTTGGCTCTCTTGGTCGCCTTCTTGTTGCTGGTTCCGGTGGCGGTTCTCTTTTTCGCCGAGCCCTTGCTTGCTGTCGTGCCCTTCGAGAGCTGATTGAGAATTTGCAGCCCTGCGCCAACTCCGATCCCAACGCCAACGCCTCGGCTACCGGCATGCGCGGTTCCGAACGCAATGAACGCGATACAGCACGAGAGAAGACAGAGCGTCACGCAGAGCGCCAGGCGCCCCGAATGCCCTACCAATGTTTTACAGGTCATCGGCTGAGAGCTCCGATCACCGCACGCCTTGACTATTGGTGTAGCATTTCCCATCGCCGCCTCTTATCTCGAAGGATTTGCAAGCTGGAGCAGCACCGCCATAACTTGGCGGGCGAATGAATTTTTTCGCTGGTGCTGGTCGCCGGCACGCGCCGTTCGAATAGCTGGTACCGGAGGGACAGCAGTTAGGAGGACGGCCGACAGGACGGCTCGCCGGGCAGGGACCACCCCCGACGCCTTTTCCGGGTAGGACTGCGAGACCGCGCCGGCACGCGCCCATCGTGTAACGAGTACCAGCCGGGCAGCAGTACGGCGGGCGCCCGACGGGTCGCGAGGCAGGGCAGACAGGCGTCGTCACTTTGCCGCCCGAAGCGTCGGGCGCGCGGCTAGCGGGATTGGTTTTCGTATGACCAGGATCGGCTATTACTCGACGGCAAATACCTGCACGATAGAGCGTGCCGGCCGGACAGCATTCGGCCCCGACACAGGCCGTTTTGGTCCCTGTTCGCGTGGGGGAAGCACCGCCTTCGCCCCCCTTCGTAGCGATGGCGTACCGGCACATGCCATTCGAATAATACGTCCGGTTCGGACAGCAATTCGGCCAGATGCCATTCGGGCGGCGCCCTCCGCACCGACGGATGCTTTCAGTTCCGGTGTTTGTGTAGGAGCTCCCGGGGTTGAAAACGAACTTGTCCTTCGCGGTGCCGGGTATCGAAACCGACGCCGTCCGGCATCGGCCGCCTGAAAAATACGTTGGGGGCGGGCATTCGCACTTGCCGTTACTTCCAATGCGCATTCCGCCTGAGCATGGCCCCCCCACACCGGGCAGCCCCGGGCCGCCACCGCCAAGCACCACGATCGATTTATCGAGCTTGCATCTCGCGCCGTCCCAAAGCTGTCTGTCGGGGCACTTGCATTTGCGTGTCGTCGGATCCTGGACCATACCGCCTTGGCAAGGGTCACTGAGCGCAGCCGTCAGCTTGTTTACGCATTGCTCGGCCTTATCGTCCCAGAGCAAGTTCTCCGGGCAGATGCAGCCGACACCACCAATTCCCGGCATCCGGCCGCCGGTGCACTCGGTGACTTTCAATGACTTCTTGCAAATCTCAAGACGACTTGCCTCGACCTTGTTGACGGCTTCCCTGCACACCGGCTCATAGAGCCCGTAAGCCGGGCCGCCGAAAGTCGGGGTTTGCGAAGGCCCGCAGCTGGCGGTGTCGATGGAGCCGGTCGGCGGGAAGACCGCCTCAAGGTGCTTCCTGCATTCGATCTCAAGCCCCGTGCGCTCCGCGTCGTCAAACTTAGTGCAACGGCGGTTTGGGACCTTTGCGTTTACGCCGGCTTCTCCCTCGGGGGGAATAGAGGCTGTCAGGATCGCAGTATCGATGAGGTACTGTTCAGTTAGGGAGCCGCAGGTCTTGTCGAGCACTTGGTCGTTGGCGAAACTGCATTCGAGATAATGGTCTCTGCAACTGCTTTTTAGTGCATCTGGAAACGTCTTGCTGTTGGGAGCATTGGTGAGGTTGAGGAAGGCCTGCTTCGAGTAGCATTTCGCATAAATATCTTTGTATGCCTCCTTGACCGGCTTGCACTTTCCGCTCTTTTCGCCAGTGAGGATCATGGCGGAAAGACGAACGTCGTGCAGGACGCTTTCGATCTCCTTGGCGATGGCATCAAAATGGATGAGCTCGGCGATCTTGTTGACCAGGCTGCCCGCCACATCGGACGCCAACATGATGATTCCGCCGAGCGCGTCACAGACCCCTTTTGCAATGATCGTTCCTGTGATCGGCACGTCGCTGCGCATAACAGAGCACGTTACAAAGACCGCGTACCCCAGATTTGATGCGACCAGAACCTCGGCGACTGCGCCGGGATCCTTCAGTTTGACCGCACGCATGATGCCGGTGACCATGCCTATTCTGTTATCGACCGCCGCATCGACGGCGGGCCCAAACAAGATGTCGCCAACACCGCCGAGAAAGATTTTGAGCACGATGCGACCGGCGACCTTCGTCGCGGTGGCTGTTCCGGAAGCGGCAACCTTCACCCAGTCGTCGTCACGAATGCCGACCGCAACATCAACGAGGTTCTTGATGGGGCCTTCGGCCTTTGCTCCTATTTGACCGACGTCTCCGTGAACCTTTCCCCAGGCTTTGGCAAAACTGTCCTCTGCGGCTGAGCGGGCATAGTTTATGCCGCACGCTGGAGCGCTTCGCGTGCGCTCGAGGCAACGAAGGGCCTCCTGCTCCTTAGGCGGGAGTTCGTTCAGCAGGGCGTCGCCCGCACACGTCTCGATGCGTGCTCCACTGAGCAAGCAGCGGACCGGCTGCTCCGCCTTATCGGGCAATGTGTCGATGGCCGCATCGAGCGCGCAGCCCGGCACGTCGGCTTTGTCGACGACACAGGATGCGAAGTGCTCCGCTTCTGGCGGCAGCTGGCCGGTAATCATCTGCTTGCCGCAATCGCGCACCGTGACGTTGGCGCCTTTGTCGGCCAAGCATTTTACGAGGGGCTTCAGAAACCGTTTCTCATCCTCGGTGATGAACACTCCCACGGCGGCGCCACCGGCCTGCAATGCATCGATGGCGACCGACACGTAATCGACCTCTTGGGCGCGTGCCGTCGTCGCGGACACCAAGGCGCCCATGACAACGAGCGAGCCGATCACCGAGGCGATATAGGAACGCGCTTTGCTCATTTCGGCCCCGTGTCCTGCGGAAGTTTGTTTCCTTTCGACATGGCTCCGTAGTTGATGCGCTTTTCGGGTACCTTCGCTTTTCCCACCCGCCTGATGACCGGCTTGGGCGGGTCTTGGAGCTTTGCTTTTCCGCCGTGTTTCGGTACGGATTTATTGAGGTTTGTCCCAGGCTGCGACTGGTTCAATCCGCCGGTCTGCTTGGGCGGTGCGGTCTTGATCGATCGTTGTATGATTTTTTCGCCTGGGTTCGCGACAATGGGCGTGCAGATCACGCGTCCGTTGCTCCTGGTCTTGCGCGTGTTCGGTGGACAAGCCCTAGGCTCATTGATGTTGAGCGTTGGGTTCGATCCGCCTGTTTGCTTCGGTCCTCCGTTCGAGCGACGGCAAACGCCGCCGACGAAGACCGTGTTAAGGGGACAGCAATTCGGATACTTGCCAACCGGGCGCGAGCCCGAGCAGGACGGCGAGCGATCGTCAATGGTACTGTTGGTGCCTCCGCGCAAAGGCTCGGTCTTGGGAGATGGACACGCCTTGCCGCGATTCTTGATCGAGCCGTCGGCGCAGCGCTTGGGATTGTCAGCGACAGTCGGATTGCTGCCGCCGGTCGGGACTTCGTCTTCGACGCTGGCCGCTCGGTCGTAGCACACGCCGTCGCTGTAGTACTGGCCCGGCAGGCATGTTGGCGTGGGCGGTGCCATGCACAAACCGCGCTGCACGTCATAGTGCTTGCCGTCCGGGCACGCGCACTTGCCCGACGTGGATACGAGCGTCATGCCGCCGAAGCACGTCACCGCGGGCATCGCGCAGCCCCCTACCACCGGGTCGAAGCGAAGAGGCGGCCTGCAGCAGTTTGGGTAATCACCCACGTAGCCGGCAAGGCACAACGGCTTCGGCGGCTCCGCGACTTTTCGATTGCACTCCGGGCTGTCGATCTTGGCTGTCGCCGAGGCCTTGTACTGACCGCGGCCACTCGTATTGCCGCGACCAATTTCGACGATTTGCGCTTCGTTCTTGATGTCGCATTGTCCGGGAGCGAGGGTGCTCTTCGGCACTTGCAACGAGACGTCGAGCGCCAGTGTTTCACCCACCGCCAGCGTGACAGCGCCGTGGTGACAGTGGAACATTCCGCCTGCAGGCGCGCAGGACCAGCCTTGGGAGCCTGTTTTCAGCATGGCGCCGTCCGGCACCGCTTCCACGATGTCGATCACGCCGTTCTGGAACGGATCGGGACCGGTGGAGGTCACGACGATCGAAAAGCCGCAATCGAAGCCGTCGCCGCTTGCTGTGCACGTCTTGGCGGTCTTCGACAATGACAGGCTGGGCGGATCACAGGGGATTTTGCCACCCTTGTTTTCACCCGGCTCGAGCGTTGCGGTCGCTTCCGCCGACGGAGCCGCTCCCGCACCGATTGGTGAGACGATCCGCACGGTGTTTGTGATCTTGCACTCGCCGGGTGGGGTGTCGACCGGAACGGCGGAGAACGGGATCGAGGTATCGAGAGTAAGTTCGATGCTTTCGTTCGGCTGAAGACCAGCGCCGGTCGCAACCTCACAATTTCTCGCCGGCGAAGCGGCACCGCCATTGAGTTCGCACACGTGCCCTCCGGCGCTGACGATGTTGGTCAATGTCGGAAACGATGTGTCATCCGCAAACACGATCGGTTCGGTGATCGGAGACGTGCCGATATTCTTGATGTTGACCGTCCATCCGCAGCGCCACTCCGATCGAGCCTCGCCCTTCCCGCACGTCGGCGTGGTCGGCGCTTTGGTGATTTCGAGCGTTGCGGATGACTGCAACGGTGCGTTCGTCGGCGTGCCCTGGTCGTCGGGCGCATTGGTATCGAACGCGATGCAGGACGTGTCGTCGGAGGGGTCCGAATCTTGAGTTGGCGAAGCGAGTGTGCCTGCCTGTGGAGACCCAGGTATTGTCGTTGGAGCCGGGGATTGATCGAGCCTATCGGCTTCCGCTGTCGATTCGTCGGCAACCCTCACATCGAACGATTTGTCCGTGCCTTCTGGCAACACGATCGTCGCCACCAGGTCTTCCTTGGAATTGGCAGGAAAAGAAGTGTCGAAGGTCGTTATCGTTGCGCCGACGTTCTTGCTACCAGCCGGCACGATGGTTTGATCGCCCTTGTTGATCGTCGCCCTCTTCGGCGCCGTGTTCGAAAGGATTTCAATCTTTGGGTTGTCGAGCTGGCTGGGGTTCTCGAAGTTGAGCGGAACGGAGCAGACCTGCTCTCCATCCTTCGGCGGCTGGCATGTCGCCTCCCCAGTGCGCATAACTCTTGGCGCCCGATCCACCGACGGTTGTGCAATGGGCTCCTGCTCGATCGGATAGTCGGCCGAGAACACGACGGGCGCCCCCGTCTCCCCGGCTGCGACCTCTTGGGCTCCGCGGAAGAACATGCCATCTCCGCGAATCCCGCTTCCGAAGGCGGGAGTTTCATTTGTAAATCCCTCCTCGGGCGGCGGCTCAGTCCTGAACTTGATGAACTGCGAGACGGGCGCGCCGGAATTGTTTTCCAGTGCGACCGGGAACCGGCACTTCTTGGTTTTGCCGTCCGGATTGTTCGTGCAGGTCGGAGCGTTGACGTTTTTAACCGAAAGTCCATCCGCCGGAGCTGCATTACCCGCATCTGCTCCAACAGCCGGAAACGTCAAACTCGCGCAGTTCTCGATGGTCGTGCCGCCCGGCGGCACGTCGAATGTCGCCTTGAGCGCCGGGAACTTGGGGCCACCGTCCGTTGCATTGCCCGGTGGCACCATAGTTCCGGCCGGAAAGGCCAGTGTCGCCCCTGTTGGCGTTTTCGTTATCCCGTCCGGCGTCTCGACCTCCGGCGTGCCCTGCACGAAGTCATCATTCAAAACAACGCCGCTGGCGTCGAACGGTGTCGAGCCCGTATTGCGTGCGGTGATCGTGTAGACGCAGGTGCCTTTGGTTCCTGAGACCGTGCACTGCTGAGTCTTCTCGACGGCCATGTTCGGCGCATTCGGATCGACGGCGGCCTCCTCGACCGGAGGAACGTCCTCCACCGGCGGTGCTTCTTCGCCCTCCGCAACCGGCGGCCCGCCGCCACCTCCGCCGCCGGCGACAGGTGGGCCGCCACCACCGGCAACTGGCGGGCCTTCGCCCTCTACCGGCGGCCCGCCCTCTGCGACAGGAGGACCTTCGACCTGCGGGCCGCCGGCGTTCCCGCTGCAATCCTGGATGCCAAGCACCGCGCCGACATGTCCGCGCTCGTTGACATTGCCGAGCCGACCGTCGAAATCGACGAACACGCTTTGGGATGGCGGCGTGTTGGCCGGTTTTGCAAGGCTCGCAGCGTTGAGTTGGATGCCGTGTGATACGGCATCATCCGAACTGGCATTGGAGAGCGTGTCGCCGCTGGCGATCAGCGTTCCGCCGCATTGGGCAAGATCGATTGATCCGTCGCTGGCAAAGGCATGGCCGAGCCCGACGCCGCCACTCGCGGAATTATGGCCCTCGGCGCCACCGACCGAAAACTCCTCGACCTCCGAAGCCCAATTTCCGCCGCTCGCCGCTCCGTTGTTTGTCTTCGCTGGGAAGCGCACCACGCGTCCGCTGTCGGGATCGACGAACTTGCTAAAATCGAAAGGGCTTTTTTGAGCTCCGCGAAGACCCGCGAGCAGCCGGCCGTCCTTGTCGAACGCAATCGATGTGATGGCGGACGGCTTGTCGGCCTTGAGCGTGACTTCCAGCCGGGCATCAGCGCCGAACGTGCCATCGGCATTGATCCCAACCGACCAAACCTCTGTCCCTTCCGCGACCGCGTAATAGAGGCGGCTGTCGCGAACTGCCAGAGCTGTGACCCGACGCTCAGGCGCG
>VFQR01002098.1_pt1 | contig 13348 bp, 11 predicted proteins | sample 3512321 | NCBI WGS metagenome assembly VFQR01 (sample SAMN10412374, study PRJNA504923) | tailings metagenome | isolation source: Relicate 3 Philex TSF1 revegetated site | place: Philippines: Tuba, Benguet | collected 2017-08-29
AATGGAAGCCGCGATTTTCCAAAGCCGATATTCGAGCTAGCATAGCTGCCACAGCTCAGCAAGAAGAACGCTGTGTACTCACAGGTCAACTCATTCAACCCCAACAACCGATGTTGTTAGGACTGACCAGGAATGGCGATATGGTTCCTCTCAGTGTCGAGAGTCTGGCTGGATAGTCTTATATGCAAACGAATGCAGCTCGGTTATTTTGACTAAATAATTGGGCTGCATTCAAAATTTAGCTCTATTTTCTCCGGTAGTTAGAATTCATGATTAAAACTTATAGTCTATTTATTTGCGTTTATTTCTAGTTATAATTGTGAAGTTGGTAATGGATAACCGCCAATGTTTAATAATTTCTTTCCAATTACCAAAACCAAAGGCTACACTGCCTGATATACAGCAATTTCCTGAAAATCCTGGGCGATCGCTCTGAAAAAACGAAGTCTAGCGATCGCCCCTAAGTCTTGTCAAAAGTTACCAATTAAAGATCCCATCTTATAGAAAGCACTTTGCCTTATTCTGCATGAGAGCTTTAGGATCGTTTATATGTCTATTTTTTATAGCTTTAGCTTTTGTATATCCTTTTGACACTAACACAGAGTCAAGGACAGCTTGTAAATGTACTAATAATTAAATAAATTTTACAAATAGCTTAAACTATATTACGTAATCTTACGGGTAAAACTACCGATTGTAGGGGTTTGATTCCAGAGAAATTACGGTTTATGTATACTTACAGACAGGATATTCTAAGTCAAAGCTAGTTAATCATATCAATATAAAGAAAGCAAAAATAATCTGGCTAAGGGATTTTAGCATATCTTAACTATCTAAGTATCCATGTAGCAATTTGCTTAATATATTTAGAAACTTGGCCATCTGACATAGAAAAGGGCTATAACAGGTGAGAGAAAGTATTCATACAAAATTTGTCAATTATCAGGGTGGAGCAACACAACTAACGGTGAACAATATGCCAAAAGGTTGGGTGCAAAAACAATGGATTTATCATCCAAGGGCGTGCCAAGAATGAAAAAGCCTTTATCGTCGCCGCCACACTACTTAAATGACGTAGATCGACCACAACCTTACCAAATCAAGCTGATGCAGCATCAGGAAGAACCAGCTCGCCAGTTGGTACAAAAGATTAACCAAATCATTGCTAATAGCTCGGCAACGGCATTGATGCTGCAAGATATTGCCCGATTGCTAGGAGTTACTTTTCAAGTAGATTGCTGCTGCTTGGTTTCAGTAACAGGTGAGATCTCCGACGAACCAACTGCTACTAATTGGTGTGCTGACGATTATTTAGGGTTACCACACCCAGAAGAGATATTTTCGATGGAACAGTTGCTAATGCACTCCCCAGTGCTGCAATGTGCTGCTGAACCATTGACTATTGAAGACATTTCCATTATCCAAAACAGCCTGGTAATTGGCTGTCAATATCTGCCATTACCGATAAAAGCAGTTTTGGCAATTCCTACCCGGTTTGCTGGCAATAACAATGGAGTGATTTGTCTGATTAAATTCCAACCATACGATTGGAGTGATTCAGAAAAACAACTCCTTAAACAAGTAGAGTCATCTTGCGCGATCGCTTTTTCTGGAGTCGCACAAGCCCAGCTAATTGCTAGTCAACAACAGGATTTGCAAAAAAGCAACCACCATCAAAACCTGATCAAGCAATTAACTGTATTAAGTCGCAGTAACTTGGAGCTAAATCAAATGCTCCAATTAGTTATCGCTTCTACTGCTGAGTCTCTACAGGCAGATCGAGGTTTGCTGATTCTGTTGAAATATACAGATCCACTATTTAGAACTCAAGCAAAGAAACAAATTCCCAAGGCCAAAGCTACGGTAGTTGGTGAATGGACAAAGGCAGCACAAAATCCCCGCGCCAGTAAACCAGATATCTTAAATCAGTCTTTTTTGCTTTCCGAGTGTGGTTTATGCCAGCGTGCCTTCATAGATTCTGGAAAACCAGTAATTTTCGATGACTATACAGCCCAAAACGATATTTCTTGTGCTGTTCCATTATTTGCAGTAGAGGAATTGCCTGCGGTATTATTAATGCCATTAGAAAGTCAAGGTAAAATCTTGGGATTCTTGGTATTACAGCAATCCTTGACTCGCAGTTGGCAGTCAGCAGAATTAAATCTTGTGGAAATGGTTTGCGCTCAAGTGAGTAACGCCATCATTCAGTCACAGACATTGCGTCAAGTGCAAACTTTGGTAGATGAGCGAACTGCAAAACTCCAGAGCAGTCTGGAACTTCAAGCAAAATTGCATGAAAGAACGCGGCAATATGTTGAGCAGTTGCGGCAGCTTAACGAACTCAAAGATGAATTTTTGAGTAATATGAGCGATCGCTTACGCTATCCTCTGACAAACATGCTGATGTCAATTCGCAACTTACGTTTGCCAGGAATCGCACCAGAGCGTCAGGTTAGATATCTGGATATCTTAGAGCAGGAATGTACAAAAGAAATTAACTTAATTAACGACTTATTGACACTCCAAAAGCTAGAGTCGCCTCACGAAGCTCCGCAATTAGAAAGTATAGATTTAAATACCAGAATCCAAGATATAGCAACATCTTTTGAGAAAAAACTTGCTGAGAAGGGATTAAATATTTCCTTAGACTTACCCCAAGAATCGCTCAGACTGCAAACTGAACTAGAAAGTTTTGACCGCATTCTCCAAGAATTGCTCACTAATGCCTGTAAATACTCAGAGCATGATACCATAGTCCACCTACAGGCCTTTCATCAAGTCGATCAACAAATCGATCGAGTTATCATGAAAGTGACGAACATCGGACGTGCCATCTCTGAAGAAGAAGCGACCTACATCTTTGACAAGTTCCGTCGCGGAAAAGGACGCTGGACTCCAGGAACAGGCTTGGGACTTGCTTTAGTCAAGTCTTTAGTGCAGCATCTCAATGGAGCGATCGCAGTTGAAAGTCTACCCATACCGGATTCTCAACAGAGCGAAATTTGCTTCACCTTGACTCTGCCCCAATTTTCTGACGAAAGCAAACCATAATTGGCAAAAGTGACTCAAGAACACAACACAACAGAGAACCTTGATTTCCAGTCCTCCACTGATGACACTAACTTAGAAGCTGATTTGCCTGCCCAGGGACTTGCTTTATTGGCTAAAGTAGAAGTTCAAATTGAGAAACTAGCACAGCGACAACGGCAAATCAGTGCTAAAGTCCAAATTCCCCAACCAGTGGAACAAATTTGGCAGGTTCTGACCGATTATGAAGGCTTGGCTAACTTTATCCCTAACCTTGCCAAAAGTCACCTCATCGAGCATCCTGACGGTGGTATTCGACTCGAACAAGTCGGCTCCCAGCGCTTACTAAATTTCAACTTTTGTGCGCGGGTAGTCCTGGATCTCGAAGAATTCTTTCCCAAAGAAATTAATTTCCGGATGGTAGAAGGAGATTTCAAAGGCTTCTCTGGTAGCTGGTGCTTAGAACCTTATTCCCTTGGTGAGCATATAGGAACCAATCTCTGCTACACAATTCAAGTTTGGCCTAAACTCACTATGCCAGTGTCAATCATTGAAAACCGCCTGAGTAAAGATTTGCGGTTAAATCTTCTGGCTATCTACCAACGTGTAGAAGAACTAGCCAGTCAAAAAAGCTGATGTTTGGGGAGCTATCATTCAGAGCTAATTCTGAGTGATAGTTGTTACCAATAAAATATCTCTACAAAGATTATTGTTTCTTGTGTTTAGTACCCCCAGGGGAATTCGAATCCCCGTTACCTCCGTGAAAGGGAGGTGTCCTAGGCCTCTAGACGATGGGGGCATCGGACTCAGACCTTTTATAAATTAACGAATTTTCTCAAGGATGTCAATAGCTTTTGCCAAAAAAAGTTGGTGGCGGCTAAACTGGGTGGAGGCGAAAGTTTGAAAAGGATACACAGATATGGATACACAAAAAAAAGTCCGTAGATGCTTGTCCGGGTTGGGGCAGAGTTACTCAACCTCCAGGGCTGCCAATTTTAGTAGATGCCTAAATAGAAAAAACGCAAAATTCGCCAAAGGAGAAAGGGTATGATGTTGTACCCTGTAGAGTTAATACCTACAGTTTTTTTACAAAAGATTTTGAAATAAATGGCTCAAAATCTACAACATGGAAGCATCTTTTGAAATCACTCTCCAGATGGCGATTGCTGTACTAGCAGGTATTAGCGCCCAAGTGTTGGCTGCGTACCTGCGAGTACCCAGCATCGTCTTGTTATTGCTGTTGGGCATTCTGTTTGGCTCTGATGGCATAGGACTGTTACATCCCCAGTTGCTTGGTAGTGGACTGGAAGTTATTGTCGCCCTAGCAACGGCAATCATTTTGTTTGAAGGTGGATTGAATTTAGATCTGCGAGAGTTGGGCAGAGTTTCAGTCAGCCTACAATTACTAGTCACCCTCGGAACCCTAATCACACTGCTTGGGGGGAGTATGGCTGCTCACTGGCTGGGTGAATTTCCTTGGAACATAGCTTTTCTCTATGCTTCCATAGTCGTGGTTACAGGCCCGACCGTCGTTGGTCCCCTACTCAAACAAATCAATGTAGACCGCCAAGTGGCGACACTTTTAGAAGGCGAAGGAGTTTTAATTGACCCTGTAGGAGCGATCCTCGCCTTCGTTGTCCTCGATACGATTTTGAACGGCGATGCTGACCCAATAAATGCGATCGCAGGTTTATTGATGCGGTTGGGTGTTGGTGCGGCAATTGGCGGTGCTGGTGGTTATCTGATGAGTTTGATTTTCAAACGCGCCAGTTTTTTGTCATTTGAACTCAAAAACTTAGTGGTGCTGGCCATACTTTGGAGTCTGTTTACCTTATCCCAAATGATTCGCAGTGAATCGGGAGTAATGACAACAGTAGTAGCCGGAGCTGTGTTTGCTAACTCCTCAGTTCCAGAAGAACGTTTGTTAAGGAGCTTTAAGGGTCAACTGACAATCCTCAGCGTTTCGGTACTGTTCATCCTATTAGCCGCTGACTTATCCATCGCCAGTGTGTTTGCTTTGGGTTGGGGTAGTTTATTCACTGTTTTGGTACTAATGTTCGTCGTTCGCCCGATTAATATCCTATTGTGTACCTGGAACAGTGACCTCAACTGGCGACAGAAGTTGTTTTTAAGCTGGGTTGCTCCTAGAGGTATTGTTTCCGCCTCGGTTGCTTCTCTATTTGCGATTTTGCTGACACAGCGGGGTATTAATGGGGGTGACTCCATTAAGGCTCTAGTCTTCCTAACAATTATTATGACTGTTGTCTGTCAGGGATTAACCGCGGGCTGGGTTGCTAGGTGCTTGGAAATTACCTCCAAAGATGCAACTGGCGCAGTAATTGTGGGTTGTAATCCCTTGAGTCTTTTGATTGCCCGATTCTTTCAAGAACGGGGAGAAAACGTGGTGATGATTGATACTGACCCCCAATGTCTTGTGCAAGCCCAAGCACAAAATCTGCGGGTGATTGCTAGTAGTGCCTTGGATGCGGCTATTTTGGAAGAAGCTGGACTCGCTTCTATGGGTACTTTTTTGGCAATGACGAGTAATGGCGAGGTGAATTTTGTTTTAGCTCAACGAGCAGCTGAGGAGTTTAATCCGCCCCGTGTGTTAGCAGTTTTTCCCCGCGATCCCCAAGCAAGTAGCTCAACCAATCAGAAAGTTAATCAAGCTTTTATCCCAGATTTAGCCATTAAGACTTGGAATGAATATCTCAACGATGGGCGAATCAAGCTGGGAACAACCACACTCAATGAATCGGAATTTTCCACTCAATACGATCGCATCCAAGAGAAAATTCGGACTGGGGTACTAATACCGCTATTATTAGAACGAGAAAAACGCTTACAGGTAATGCCAGCTAACCAAGAGTGGGAAATTGGCGATCGCATTATCTACCTATTGCACGACCCTAGGCCTAGCCTTTTAAAACGTTTATCTGGTGCTACCCAATCCACTCCCCTATCTCTAGAAAAATTACCAGAAGTCGAAGAACTACCCCTTGTCCAGTTAACTGAACTTTCCACGACTGAGAGTGCTGGGAGATGAGGGATTGGGGAAATGGGGAGATGGGGGAGATGAGGGAGATGGGGAAAAGTAAGTCAAAAGCTAAAAGGCAAAAGTAAAAAGAAAAGAATACGAGTGTCTTTTGACTTTTGACTTTTGACTTTTGAATTTTGACCTTTGACTTTTGAATGCCCCATGCCCCATTTAACATTCAGCACTCTGCTGCCATTCTTGCCAAAGTAAAGCAGATAAATGCACTATCGCCAGAATTAGTGTCGCTGTCGCAATCAGATAAGTGTGTATTGTGTAAAGGTGTTCAACCGTAACTGTGCTAATGCCTCCACCACCTGTGAGGATGTCGCGCAGTTGCCCACCGATTAGAGGAATGGCTTCGATGGTTCCTAGCTCTATGCTAAAACGCCAATATCCTTCCTGAGTCCAGTCTAGAATCATCCCTGTCCAATCTAATCCGATCGCACTCAGGGTAAACAAAATCCCGCTAATCCAAGCTGTCAGCCAACTCTTGCGAAATTGCCGACTCAAAAACATCACTACAATTTGAATTAAGGCGATCGCAATTAGCCCGTTACCAGCAAGATTGTGCGCTCTCCAAAACAACCAACCATATGGCAGTTGTGTGTTAATTGTCTTTAAGGAGTTATAAGCCCCACCTGCTGTGGGTTCGTAGTAAAAAGAAAGCAAAACTCCGCTAGAAACGTAAATTAAGCACAGAGTCAGAAGTACAACTGATAATATCGTCGCTACTCGTCGCAAAATCCTATCGAACTGGGTGCTTTGCATAGCTCACCCCTCCTGTTCTTAAGTAGGTATTTATTCTTATACAATTCTAGCTAAGAAATTTTAATAAATTTTGCTTTTCTTATATAAAAATAAAGTTTTTTAAATCAAATATTGCACCCAAGCTTTTAAGGGTTCTGGTGAGCCGTACCAAATCCCAGGACTTCGGGGAGAATGCTTCACACCTTCAATCACAAGATTTTCTGCACCTTCCAAGATCCAGATTTGATCGCGTCCAGCGTTCTTGGCTGATGTGGGGTGTACCCAAGGTGATGAGAGTTGCAACCAAGGGATGAGCTTGCCAGAGGCTTGGCTTCACATTAGGGCGTGTCAAATAGGGTTTTTCTCTCATGTAGATGCGCGATATCCAACCTCCGGCTGAGTGACCAATCAAATTAATTTGAGTAGCTTTATATTCTTGCAATATCTGTTTGACTGTGCGATCGAGTTGTTGCAAAATCGGTGTGACAGGTCTTCCGCCAATAGTGGGTAGCCAGTCACGCCGGCGTAATGGTACTGTAACAGTGGAAAAATTTAACTGTTGTAAAGCTTGTTCTAGTTGGCGGTAAGCGATCGCGCTTTCTAGATATCCAGGCACAATAACTGTCGGTAACGGCATTTAAAATTTTTGAATCAAGAACTAGTCAGTAGTTAAAAGCTAAAATAACCATTGTCAGACTGACTTTTGGCAGCCAAACCCAAACGCATATCGATGGGTTTTAGGGCTAATGTCTCAACAAAATGGTACAGTTGATGACAGTTTTCGGGTCAGATGATGTGGTAAGATTGTCACAAAGGGCGTAGTATCTATCAATTTCCTGTGACATTTGTCACGTAATGTTTGTTAAAAAAGGCAATAGAAAAAACAGGACGACCAGGGTAAATGTTCTGATTGAGTCAAACTTCTACGAAATATGAAACATTATAAATATCCGAAATATTACTTTTAATCGTGTGCTTGATAACAATAAAAAATCAAAAATAGTAATTGTTCAAACATCTTTTTAGCAAGCCCAACTTAAAAAATTATGATAGAGCATCATTAAGAAATTCAAAACTTGAGGAAATGGTAATTTTAGTGTCTGGATTGCCAGAATAGGAAGTTATTATTTCCTTAGAGGGACGCATCTGTTGAAATATATTGCAATATAGTCTCAAAGAGAAAATTGATTAGTCAACTGCAACTGAGCCGAGTGAACGATAACAGCCATGTCTTACGTCTCCCTGCTGAAAAATATACCAGAAATCATTAGCCAGCCAATTGGGATAGCGGCTATAGCTTCTATTGGTATCCACGGCGCGATCGCCATGATTGTACCATTGATGCCCATAGACTCTAGCAAGCCCAAAGAAACGGCATCATCAAAAACAGTCGGACTAATGGAATTGAGTCAAGCCGACCAAGACCGTTTACCCCAAAGCACACCCCAAGTAGGATTACAACAATTACCGCCCATAGCGGCAGTTTCTCCACCGAATTTTAACGCCCAGAGTGTATTACCTCCATTGGCATCGCCGCCAACAAGTCAGTTGGTACTACCTCCGTTACCTCCATCAGCTAATAGCTATCGGGTATCCTCTGTGCCCACAAGACAGTCTTTGCGAATGATTCCAAATTATAATTTGGGATTTGACGCTTCTAAATTTGACAGTTCTAAATTCAATAACACCCCCAAATTCTCATCATCAGTTCCTCCAGCTCCTCGTTTCAGTGAGAACGATCTCAAAAACGAGCCACCAACACCTCTGCCTGTAAATAGATTGCCACAATTGCAGTCACAGAACATACCTGACGATCTTCTGCAAAATGCCCAATCTCAGAACCTTTCTAACAGTAGCCCCATTACAACAGCACAGGGAAATCCAACTCCACAAATGACCCAACCAAGTATTGACGGGTCTAAAATTTCTCAAAACTTGCTCGTCAACTCTCTAAAACAAGGTCGAGAGAATAGCAATACTTTAATCGGAACTAGGGTCAGTACGCCCCAAGCAAGCGATTTATCGCCGAAAGGAACTCAAGTAGCGATCGCACAACTGGAATCTTACGATACTCTCAGAAAGCAAGTCCAGCAAGAATACCCCAATGCCGAGCAAAAACCAGTTATTCGACAAACAGTAGCTACAGATAAGCCGAATATAGAAGGCGCTGTTTTGGGTGTATTAGTGGTAGATCCTGATGGCAAGGTTTTAGATATTAAGTTCCAAGACAAGTCACTTTCCCCAGAATTGCGAACCAAAGCAAGGGAATACTTTAGCAAACAATCCCCCAAGGGAGATAAAAAGGTCAGTTCTTATCCATTTAACTTAGTCTTTCAAAACAACGGCAGCAACACAATTGGAGCTACTCAAGACCAAAAGCCTTTTCCATTATTGACGCCAGCAAACGGCAATCAGCTAACGCCATCGGCACCGACTTCTAAACCATTCTCGGAAGCGCCCATCAGAACTAATCAGCCTGCATCCTCACCTGCGAGTACTCTCAAACCCTTAGTTGCACCAGGAGTTAATAACAACTCACCCACAGGTAATACAAAACCATCATCCGAAGTGTTAATCAGGAATAATCAGCCTGCGTCGTCACCTACAGGCACTCTCAAACCATTAGTTCTACCAAAAGTCAATACCAATCAAAACCAGCCCTTACCAACAAATAATTCTCAGCCATCATCGGCAGTACAAATCAAAAACAACCAGCCTCCGGCAGCTAGTACTTCTTCTGAACCGTTATTAGTGCCAAGAGTTAATAAAAATCAGCCGACACCAACTCCGGAAACTGAGCAACAATTACTAGAACAGTTGCGCCAACTGAAGGAAAACAGAGAAAAATCAAATCCAGAAAAATAGATACTTCTTTGGCATAGTACATTTAACTCTCGTTGGTAAGTTCGTAATTACAGGTTTGAGCGATTGGTCTTGCAGGTTACTAGAGCTAGATATAGCGTTTCTTGATCTAGTGATGTACACCTATAGGGGCACGGCACTGCCGTGCCTCTACACCTTGCGATATTATGTTGTACCGCATCTGAATGGGAACCGCTATAAAACACTAGTTAAGGTAAATCTAAGAAAAATCAGCCCAGGCGAAACTTTCTGAGTTAGAGGATGTTTTAAAAGTCCTTTTTTCAGTAGCAAAACGTTCTAGATCCCCCTAAATCTACCTTACAAATGGAGGCTTTGATTTTGATTACCTTCTTTTAAGGTAAGGAGGATCTAGAAATGCCTAAAATCACAATCAACCACTTTTCAAAAAACCTCTGAGGCTGATTTTTTTAAGTAAGCGCCTAAGCTGTTGCTTTTTTGCATTTTAGTGCTGAACCAAGACCTATAGCAGCAAAAGATAGTAAGCCCAAAACTGAAGCGGGTTCTGGAACACTCTTTGTAGTACTATCAGAAATTACAATGTTATCAAATTGGTGAAACGGCTGAACTTGCTGCCAGCTTGTTGAAATAATGTTTGTAAAATCTGTAAAAGTAAAAGTTTGGAATCCTTTAACACCATTTAGATTAAAGGTATTAAAAATAGTTGAATTATCAGCCTTGATACCAACAAACGTCACTGTAGATGACTCAAAAGGCTCATTCAGTTCTCCTAAATCAATCGAAAGCAGATCAAAAATACCGCCATCGTTTTTAGTTAGAACTGTTGTACCATTAACTGTATCGTTAAATAAGGCAGTAGAACCTAAGTATCGAGATTCTCCAGTGTTAAATGTTCCAAAAGGAAATTCATTGATATTTGTATTTGTGAGAGTGTAGCCATCTTCAGTGTAAGAAAAACCCTGAGATGTTATACCGTCACCAGGCTGGGCTAAACTTTCAAAATCAATGACTGTTAATGCCTGTGCAGTTGTGCCCATTCCTCCGACGGCAATAGCTGTTGCACTTAGTGTAGCCACGGATAATTTTTTCACAAAAACTGAATTCATCATCATCCCAAAAATTTAAGTTAGCTCGGCAATACTGAAAGCATATTCTTGCTTGATATAGAATGCACTGCCTCAGTAACAATTACAAGAGTTCATCGGCTCTCTTCACAGAAAAAATACTTGAAGGAGAGTTTTCTGGGAAAAAACCAAGGAAATATGAAGTTAGTTGCTTGATATAAATCAAAATGTCAGTATATTATTTGCAACAAATCTGAAGCTTTGAATTTCCACAGTAATACTTAGTGTGTTTCTTAATCTGAAAAAACCCTCTGACACATCAAAGGGTTGTTCTTTTATGGAGATTAATCTTTCAGTTACTTTACCAGCCTTGTTCTGCATTCTGAAAAACGTAAGCAGCTACGTCCAAAATTTCCTCAGGACTTAACTTGTCTTTAAAAGCAGGCATGGCATTTTTGCCATTTTGCACTTGGTGGATAATTGCCTGAATTGAGTCCTGATCGTAGTTTTCTAGGTACTTTGACAATGCTTCTTGTTTTAAGGTTTTGTGAGTAATCAGGATGTTACCGCCACCGATATGGCAAGAAGCACAGTTAGCCTCGAAAATTTTAGCACCGTTGGATGTTTCGGCTGCTAGTGCTGGACTAATGAATGTTAATTTGAATAGGGCGATCGCTAACAGCAAAATTAATAAAAGTATTCTCAAGAGAATTTCCTCGCAACAAGCCACCAGGAAGAGTATAAACGCGATCGATCATTACATTAAGTCAACTTTGATCGAAATTGGCGGTAACGAGTTCACCCCTCCGTCGCCACTCAGTGTTTAGCGTCTTCGGTGGGCAGATGACTCGTTACCGCCATTATCCATTGTGTGGGTCACTCTGGGTGTGTAGCGTGTTGCCTATAAGCTGATTTCCCTGGGGAAGCTGAAAAAATCATCTAGTCTCAACGACGATGTTTTTAGCTTTCGACAGTGATTGTACCAACCATGCCAGCACCACGGTGAGGTTCGCAGTAGAAGGTGTAGTCACCAGCAGGTGCGTCTGCGGGGAAGGTGGTTGTTACTTTTTGTCCAGGATTCATCAACTGTTTCTTATGAGACAGAGATGCTGCCAATTCCTTGCTGCCAGCTGGGTTTTTCGTAGGATCAAACACAACATTATGGGGGGGAACTTTATTGTTCACCCATTCAACAGTGTCACCCGGTTTAACTGTCAATTTTTTCGGTTGAAATGCCAGCATTCCTTTATCACTACCAAGTTTCACTTGGTATGTTTCAGCCGCTGCGCTGGGAGTAAAAACAGCGAAGCTGCTAACAACTAAAACAATTGTCAGCACAGCCAAACTCAGCCGTCGCCAGCTTGCCGAAATAAATTTCATGACTTTCTCCTAAACAAACATTTTTTTCCTTTCTCATTTTAAATAAAATCAACGCCAAATATGACAATATGTCGTAGATACAATTTTTTTTTAAGAATGGGAAGCAAAATTATAAGGAAAACCTGTGCAATCAGTAATAGGTAATAGACTGCTAGACCCTGGAATGTCTTTGTATGAAGGTAAATTTTGAAGTTTTGTCGAGTGAAAACAGACTACAAGGGACTGAGGGGACTGGGGTTTGAGGACTAGGGGAGTGTGCGGGGAGAGACAAGTGTGAGGAAATTATAGAAAAGCTTCCCACTCTTCCCACCCTTATCACACTCCCAATACCCAATACCCAATCCCAAGGACTCAGCACTAATGTGCTAATTCAGGGATTTAGTAATAGATTTTTCCGCCTCCCCACTTAGTGCCAACAACTTTGGGTTGTAGGAGAATATGACCAGCGATCGCTACTAAATCATCATCGGTCAGATTTCGCATTTCTGTGAAAATATCTGCACTCTTAGTGCTGGGATGTAATTCAGAAATTTCCTCTACCCCGTCATAAGTAGTGGGATTTTTCATGTAATCTACCAAGCCTTCAATGTTATTACGGTTTGGTGTTGCCAGTGCCAGAGCTTCTGGTTCTAGTCCCACGTTCTGGTTAGTCTTAGTAACGCCACCAACATGACATTGGGCACAAGCGTAAGCAAATAACTGTTTGCCTTCTTTGACTTGCTTGAGGCTAAGTACGGTAGTATCACCCCGATCGTTTAATGGCACTGTTCGGGTAGCTTTGTCCAGTTCCAATGCTGTGGCGTTACCGACAATCAACCCAAATGTGAGTAAAACAGTAGCCACAACAACGCCAATTAGTCTTCTAAACATGTTTCCCCTTAAAGATTTTGACGCTCAACACAGCTAATAAAACGATGCTCAATCTCCATATCCCAAGCCTGAGATACCCCTTGAGGTGGCTTCGGTACCACCCACCGAATTCCCAACCTTTTGGGCGTATTTCAGACAATATTCGGAAAATAATTGCCTTTGCATCCTCTAACGCCAAACGGCTCTTTTGGTGTTTGTCGGCAATTAAGAGTTGGTTCACCAGAGAAAACAATTTTTCTACAGGAATGCTGTAGTCGGTTGCTATCTCTGCGATCGATAGGTTTGCAAAACCCATAATGCTTGTTAACTGATAGATAGAGATTGAGTCGCTGTAATACCAATATCACGTTAGGAGTGCAATTTGTTGCCCAAAATACGGTTT
>VFQR01002100.1_pt1 | contig 13340 bp, 19 predicted proteins | sample 3512321 | NCBI WGS metagenome assembly VFQR01 (sample SAMN10412374, study PRJNA504923) | tailings metagenome | isolation source: Relicate 3 Philex TSF1 revegetated site | place: Philippines: Tuba, Benguet | collected 2017-08-29
GCGGTAGAGCACTACCTTGACATGGTAGGGGTCACAGGTTCGATCCCTGTCGCGCGCACCATTCTCCAGCCGATCCCGGATTTATCCGGTATCGGCATTTAAAAAACTCGGGACGGCCCGAGTCGCAATCCGAGATCAGGTGGGACGGCCCTCCGTACAAGGAGAGTTGCTATGGCTTGGGTTTCGCTTTTCATCGCCGGACTGTTCGAAGTCGGCTGGGCGATCGGTCTCAAATACACCGACGGATTCTCGAAGCTGTGGCCCACGGTCTGGACCGTGGCCGCGATGATCGTCTCGCTTATCTTTCTCGAATATGCGCTGCGCACGCTGCCCGTCGGCACGGCCTATGCGGTGTGGGTCGGCATCGGCGCGGTCGGCACCGCGATCATGGGCATGTGGCTGTTCGGCGAATCGCGCGAGATTGCGCGGATCGTTTGTCTGTTGCTGATCGTGGCGGGCGTGGTCGGGCTGAAGTTCGTGACGCCGGGTGCGGGCTGATCAGCCTTCGCTTTCGATAATCTCGCGCAGCGCCGCGACGTGTTTTGCAAACGCGCCGCGGCCTGCCGCGGTTGCGATTACTGTGGTTTGCGGCTTCTTGCCAACGAAGGCCTTCGTGACAGTGACATAGTTTGCTTTCGACAGCGTTTCGATATGTGCGCCGAGGTTGCCGTCGGTGGCGCCGGTCATTTTTTTGAGATGAGAAAATTCGAGGCCTTTGCTTTTTGGCAACGGACTCAGCGCTGCCATGATTTTCAGGCGCAGCGGCTGGTGGATGATGTCGTCGAATTCCGCCACTTCGTCAGCCTCGCCGCATCCACAATCCGCCCAGGATCAGGCCGGCGCCGTTCACGAAAGCCATCCAAAGCGGGAACCAGTCGCCAGAGTAGAAATATCCGATGAAGGTCAGCGCCATGACCGCGCATCCGATTCCGACGAATGCCCAACCCAGCCAAAGACCGATCAGGATGTAGGGCAGCATGAAATAGCTCGTCCAGAAGGTACCGAGTTGGCGTCCGTTGAACTGGCCGATGACCGCGCTCCAGATAAAGCCGAATACGATGAAAATGACGAAGGCGGCGAAGATACGCGGATTGAAATTATTCACGCCTTCGCGCGATTCGGTGGCGCGGCCAACGGCGACCGATCCGGCCATGCCCAAGGCCATGATCGCGATCCAGACATAGCGTGAAACTTGCGGCGCCAGGAACATGACGAGGTAGCCCACGAATGTCAGCGCTCCCCACAAGATCAACATCGCGCTGGCCCGTCGATAAAACAGAGATTGGCGCACGCGGGCGCCAATCTCCTCAATTTCGGCGAGCGCCGAACTTGCCTGACTTCTGTCGATCATGGACCCTCACCGCGTTGCTACGTCCTCCGCAACAACATCGGTGAAACGCGCGCTACTGACAACATCCATGTGATTGGCCCCACTCAAAATCTTTATATCGATTTTGGCGGCCGTTCCTTTCACGGCTTCCTCGTATTTCTGCGCAAACATCAACTCGTCGTCCGCACCTGCGATCAGCGTCATTGGTCCTTTCACGCCGTTCAGGTCGGCGCGGAAGTCTCGCCGCGCGCCAAAGTTCGCGAGCAGCCGGAAGGAATACTGGGACGTCAGAACATTCTGGAGTTTCTCCGGCGTTGCGAAGGCAATTACCGGCAACCCTTCGCAGCAGATAATTCCAGCGTTGTGGAGAATGCTGAGCGCAATGATGCGCGGAATGCTGGGGCTCGCCCAGCCGCCTACGTTCGGCCGCGTGGAAGGCGAATTGATGCCGAGCATCGGCGACAGCAGCACGGTGCGCACGAACAAATCCTGGTTCGGAGAGCCGGCAACGCGGAGCGAGAAGCCGCCGCCGCTCGAATGACCGACCAGCGTCAGCGGTGCAGAAATGCCGAGGCTGCGGATGTGTGCAACGAGATCGGCCATGTCGTCGTCGAGCTGGCCGATATAGGCGATGTCGCCATGCGTCCCCGATGCGCCGTGGCCACGCATGTCGGGCACGATGCTTTCTATGCCGCGCGCCGCAAGCGCTTTTGCAAGCGGATGCATTGCGTAGCTCGAACCAGACGAGCCGTGAATAAGGACAGCTACGCGCGGCTTGGTTTGTGCGGCGTTCGCGGCGTAACGGCGATAAGAAAGATAAGAGCCGTCGCGAGCGCGGAACGTCTGTAACGGCGGAATGCCCTGGTTATCGGCGTCGCGCACGGCATCCGCGATAAACGGTAACGGCGCTGGCCTTGTCACCGGCACAGCGATCATCGCTGCGAGCACCAGCGCCATCACACCGACGCTCGCAAGCAACCCGCCAACGACCTTCAAACTTCCCCACACGATACGCATTTGAGCCTCCATAGCCCCAATATGACAGATTGTAGAGTACTCTGTAGTACAGAGTATTTAAGAAAGCAAGTGCCTTCTAGGCAAGGCTCGAAAGACCGTCGGGTTTAGAGAAAGGGGCGCGAAACCGGGTGCGCGGCGATCAGCGGAAGCGGGGCCACAGTGCGAAACCGTAATCCGCAAGATAAATCCCGAACACGATGCCGATGATGCCGCTCGCAATAAAAAACTGCGGGCGGTTCACGGCGTTGACGAAACGCGCGGTCCAGCGCTCCGGCATGAGCAGATAGCTCGCGCCTTCCAGCACGAACATCCAGCCGAAGAGCGTAATCAGCGCCGCCGGCGGCGGGTTCCAGACGTTGTGGCCGATGACGATGAACAGGCCCACGACCATCTCGGAGAAGGCGATTACCGTCCGCAGTAGCCGCTGTTGCAGAAAATCGCGCGTGATCTGCGCGTAGTGGTCGCGATAGACGATGAGCGCAATCCCGATCGCGACCAGCGCGATGCCGAAAACCTTGGCAAGGAAGAGCGTAAGCGCCATGAAATCCCCCGCGGAAGCGCTCTGTAACCATCCTGAGGGCGTTAGGTTCCCGGGTAAGCCGGCACTTTTTTCAAGCTTGGAGCGCTGTCCCGCGAGTGCGGGACAGCGCGTTTCCACAAACGCTACTTCTCTACGAGCGCTTTCAGCTGCAGCAGACCCTTCTCGAACTCGTTGCCGATCATCCTGTCCATCGAGAAGAAGAGGCTCATCAGGCGGTTCACGAACGGCATCGGCCCGAAGATCGCCCAGGTGACATCGGTGCCCGCACCGGAGGGCCGCAGCAGGAATTCGATGCGGTTGCTTGCCTGCATCGGCCGGAAGAAATCGATCTTGCATTCGATCTTCTCGTGCGGCGTGACGGACGTGATTTCCTGTCGTCCTGCGCCGATCTCCCGGTTGCCGTCCCATTCGTAGACCGCGCCGACGCCGCTGTCCTCGCCGCTGTAGATGCGCTTCATGTTGGGATCCTTCTGATCCCATGGCGACCAGAAGCGCTGCGTTTTCAGGTCTTCGAGAAAGGGAAATATTTTTGCAGCCGGCGCAGAAATGGAGACCGTGCGCTCGACGCGGAAGTGGCCGGGCTTCATCGCGGCAAGCACGATGGCTAGCGCGATCGCCGCGATCATCACCGCGCCGATCCCAAGCACGAAGTAAAACGGGGTCATCATTTCAGCGTTCTCCCTGCGCCGGCCGCCGGCACGAGCATAGCATCCTTATTTGGCTAGCGTATGCGCGAAGCTCCAGCTGTGGCCGTAGGGATCGACCACCTGCGCGTAGCGGTCGCCCCAGAATGCGTCGTTCGGCGCGACGATGCTGGTGGCGCCGGCCTCCATCGCGCGTTTGTAGGCGGCGTCGCAATCCTTCACGTTGAGGTGTACGGTGGCCGAGGTGCCGCCCATGCGCGAAGGTGCGCCGACCAGATCGGGACGGCATTCCTTGTACTCAGGAAAGTCGTCGTGGAGGAAGACCTGCGCACCGCCGATCTCAATCGCGGCGTGCATCAGGCGCTTGCCGTCTTCATGCGGCACGCGCATCACCTCGGTCGCGCCGAGCGCCTTCTTGTAAAACTCGACGGCGCCGGATGCGCCCGCGATGCAGAGGTGGGGGAAGATTGTCTGCGTGGTCATTGTAGAACTCCTGTAGGTGTCCGTTACGTACTGCGCGCAAGGCGCTTGAGGCTCTGCGACCAGCCTTGATCCATGTGGCTTGCCGCTTCCGTGAAGGCGGGTGCGACGGCGAGCACATAAAGATGCACGGTGACGAGCGTGCCGGTACCACGCGTCTCGAAGGTCGCCGTCACGCGGTCTTCGATGGTGGTCTTCTCGTTCGCGGGATTGTAGCCGCGTGCACGGAATACGATGCGCGACGGCGCTTCGACGATTTCCACCTCGCCGTCGAGCGGAAACATCTTGCCGTCCGCGGTGCGGATCATCTCGATGTAAATCTTCCCGCCGGGACGCGCGTCGATCTCGCAGCGCGGGTTGACGAAGCCGTCCGGGCCCCACCATTGCGCGAGCTTCGCCGGATTGACCCAGGCGTCGAACACGCGCTCGCGCGGCGCGTCGATGAGGCGCGAGACGACAACTTCCTTGCCGACCATCGATTCGATTTTTGCAGTAGCGGTCATCGTCTCGCGCTCCTTTTTTCTTGTGCGAATGGGGCAAGCCCCAGGCGCATCAGGTGACGATCGTCTTGAAGCCGCCGAAGATCATGCGCTTGGTGTCGAAGGGCATGTTCTTGAAGTCCATCTTGGCGAAGCGCTTGTCGTTCATCGCCTTCTTGTTCACCGCGTCGCGATGCTTGCGCGATTTGTAGATGATGAACGAGAAGATGACGGTTTCGCTCGGCTTCTGCTTCACGGCGCGCGGAAACGAAGTCCGCTTGCCCCAGCTCACGTCGTCCGCCACGCATTCGCGATAATCGAGCGCGCCGTGTTCGCGCCATACCTTGGCGCCGAGCTTCGCCATCTTCTTGTATGCCGCCATTTTCTTCTTCGGCACGGCAATCACAAATCCGTCTACGTATTCCATGGTTGCTTCTCCTTGGATCGATGTTCTGGTTACGCCGCTTTGCGGGCGGCCTCGATGTCGGCGATGACGAATTTCTTCATCTTCATGAAAGCCTCCATCACGCGCTTGCGTTCGTCGGGCGAGCCTTCCGAAAGGATTTTCGACATCATCGCCGGAAAGACCTGCCAGGAGAGGCCGAAGCGATCTTTCAGCCATCCGCACTGGCTTTCCTGGCCGCCGCTTTCGCGCAGCTTGTCCCAGAAGTAGTCGATCTCGGCCTGCGTTTCGCACGCAAGCTGAAACGAAACGGCTTCGGTGAACTTGAACTGTGGACCGGCGTTCAGCGCCGTGAACGGCTGGCCGTTGATCGTGAATTCGGCGGTCAGCACTTTGCCGGCTTCCATGCCGTGGATGTCTTTTCCGGTGTCCGGGTAATAGGCGACCTTTCCCATCTTCGAATTGGGAAACACGGAAACGTAGAAGTCCGCGGCCTCCTTGGCGTTGCCGTCGAACCAGAGGCAGGGGGTGATCGGACTTGCGAGTTTCATAACCGTACTCCTTTTCACGTTGCAGTTTCTTGCAGGCGGTCTTCAGCGTGCTTCGCGCAGCATGGGGATCAGCGTCGGCGAAGAGCCTTGCTGAATTTCGCCCATCACCTTGAAGCCGAAGCGTTCGTAGAACGGCACGTTCGCGGGATTTGAGGATTCGAGGTACGCGGTCTCGCCGCGTTCGTCGCAGCGCCAGATCGCATGCGCCATCAGGTCCGCGCCGAAACCCTTGCCCTGAAAGGCGGGATCGGTGCCGATGAGCGGCAGGTACCAATGCGGTTCGTGCGGATGAAACTTGCCCATCTGTTCGACGAGCCCGCCGCCGTCTTCCATCTTTTCCGGCGGCATGTGCGCCTCGATGATCCGGCCCATGGCTTCGCCATCCGGCTCGACGCCGGGCGGAAGCCAGAGCGCTACGGCCGCGAAATCGCCCGCGACGTCGGCGGTGCCCTGCGCGATCGCGTTGCCGCCGAAGGCGCGGATGAAATCCGGAACGACGGCGAAGTATTTCGCCGGATCGGGGAAGCTCCAGCGCATCATCGGGTCGGTGGCGAAGGCGAGCGCGACGGTGGCAATCGCTTTCGCTTCGTCGGCCGTTGCAACGGCCGCGACACCCAACGATTTCTTCGGCGCGATGTTCATGGGCTTACACAGGTTGCAGGATGCGGACTGGTTTCGGATCGAGCGGGAAGAAGCCGAAGAACGGTTCGGCTTCCTCGAGCGCGCGGGCATAAGACGGGCGCGTCATCAAGCGTCCCAGATATGCGCGGGCGTTCGGATACCGGTTGCCGAGCGGATAAATCGTGTTGGCATAGAAGAGGGAAGGCGCTGCCGCGCAATCGGCCAGCGAGAACTGCGCGCCGACCCATTCGCGGCCGCGCATGTGCCGCTCGAGAACATCGTAGAAGTGGAGCATGCGCTTTTTGCAGTCTTCCACGGTGTACGGATCACGGCTGCCGTCGGCGCGGAGCGCGTCCCCCACCGTGCGCTGCATGTTGTCGTGCAGGTAATTGTCGAAGAAACGGTCCCACATCCGGATCTGCCATGCCTGGTCGGCATCCGCGGGAATGAACCGCACCGCTCCGCGATAATGTTCGTCGAGATACTCGATGATGATGGTCGCTTCGTTCACGACATGGCCGCGCGTCGTGTCTTCGAGAGCGGGCATCTTTCCGAACGGCGAAATCTTGCGGAACTCCGTAGTCGCTTCCGGGTCCATGAGGTTGAGTACGGCGGGCTCGAACGGCGTTCCGTTCTCATAGAGCGCGATGAGCGCCTTATGGCAGTAGGAAGAAAGCGGATGAAAGTGAAAGCGCAACGACATTCTTTCTGTCCTCACTCGAATACGGCGGCGAGCTTTTCGAGCGTTCCGGTCCAGCCGCGTTTGTGGCCGTCGGCCGCGGCCTGATCGATGAACTGCTCGTGCAGGAGCGTCAGCATCGAGCCGTCGCCATCCGGGCGTATGGTGACGGTGACGAGCGACTCGCGCTCCGGCGTCGAGTGCCAGGCCCAGGTGAATTGCAGCCGTTCGGGTGGGAACACTTCGCGATAGGTGCCGCCGACTTTGTGAAAGTCGCCGTCGTCGGTGTTGAAGCTCACCCAGAACTTGCCGCCCACGCGCACATCGAGTTCCGCCTTGACGGTGTCGAGTAGCGTTTGCTGCGGACCGAACCAGCGCACTATTTTTTGTGCGTTGGTCCATGCGGCGAAGACTTGCTCGGGCTTTCCGTTGATGTGGCGTTTGAGGGTGACGCTGGGTTTGGCGAGCATGTTTCGTCCTCGATGAACTTGGCGAGACGGTCGAGTTGCTGGGTCCAGAACTGCTGGTAGCGGTGGAGCCATTGCACGGCTTCCTCCATCGGACCGGCGGTGAGCTGAACCGCCACAGTGCGCCCGGTCTTGGTGCGCGAAATCAGGCCGGCGTCGGAGAGCACGTCGAGGTGCTTCATCACGGCAGGGAGCGACATCGAGAACGGCCGGGCGAGTTCGCTGACCGAGAGTGTGTCGCGTTCGGTCAGGCGCGCGAGCAGCGCGCGCCGGGTCGGGTCGGAAAGGGCCGCGAAGGTGCTGTCGAGCGAGGGAAGCGCGGGTGCCATGGTTCCTTGACCGAGGGCTAATACTTAACTGATAGGTTAAGTAATGAAGATTGGCCGGGTAGTCAAGGGAAGGAATGCGAAAGCCCCGATTTGGCTCCAGGGAGGGTCGGAAAGGCCTCACAAGGCGTTTGACAGGGCCGGATACGGCCCCTAGAAACCCCGCCGAACCAAGGAATTCTCCAATGAAAGTCCGCAACTCCCTGCGCTCGCTCCGCGCCCGTCACCGGGATAACCGGCTCGTGCGCCGCAAGGGCCGCGTCTACATCATCAACAAGACGCAGAAGCGCTTCAAAGCCCGCCAAGGGTAAGCAGCAAGCCTGACTTCGCACGGCTGAAGAATTTGTCCGGCGCACGGAAACGTGCGCCGGATTTCGTTTGCCTGCGGCCTTTTCGGGCTTGCGGAGCGGGGCGGCAGGCCTAGACTCGCACTTATGAAGCTCGTTCGGGTCTTCCTGATTGCGCTCCTTCCGCTGGCGCCTTTCGCCGCGGAGCCGCTGCTTGCGCAAAACGCTCCCGGCGCCGGGCAGAAGGCGCCTCCGGCAAAGAGCAAGAGCGTCCAGAAACGCAAGAAGCAGCTGGACCGCGCGCAGCAACTGGACGGCCTGTTTGCTGCGCTGAAGGCCGCGCCGAACGCCCAACTTGCAAAGCAGATCGAAAAGCGGATCGAAGCGGCGCTCGTCGTCACCGACAGCGACACGCTGAACCTGCTCATGGTTCGCGCGCAGGCGGTGATGCAGGAGAAGGAATACAAAACCGCGGAACAGCTTCTGGATTCGATCATCCAGGTGAACCCGCGCTACACCGAAGCCTGGGCCCGCCGCGCGACGTTGCATTTCGTGCAGAAGGATATCTACCGCTCGCTGGCGGATTTACGCGTCGTACTCGCGCAGGAGCCGCGTCATTATCAGGCACTCGCGGGCCTCGGCATCATCCTGCAGGACATCGGCGAAGAGAAGCTGGCGCTGCAGGCCTATCGCCGCGCGCTGGAAATCAATCCGCACCTCGAAAGCATCTCCGACTCCGTGCGGCGCTTGAAGCTCAAGGTCGAAGGCCGGGATATTTAGGTTCATACTTCGAGACGGCGGCTGCGCCGCCTCCTCAGGATGAGGTTTTTATTCAGTTCTCATGGTGAGGAGCGATGCGAAGCATCGCGTCTCGAACCATGAGGATCAATCCACGTCTCCGCCATCGGAGATGTACGCGATCCGCACCATGTTGGTCGCGCCCGGCGTGCCGAGCGGAACGCCCGCCACCAGAATCACGCGCTGGCCGACCTTCACGATGCCTTCCTGGTAGGCGATCGCGCAGGCGCGCTTGATCGTAATGTCGATGTCCTGTTCGTCCTTCATCACGACGCAATGCGCGTCCCAGAGCAGGGATAAGCGGCGCACGGTCTCGATTTTCGGCGAGAGCGCGATGATCGGAGGTTTTGGCCGCTCGCGTGCGATGCGCATGGCGGTCGCCCCCGAGCTCGTGAGACAGAGGATTGCACCGAGATCGAGCGTTTCCGCGATCTGCCGTGCGGCGGCCGAGATCGCGTCGGCGCCGGTCGCTTCCGGCGCCCAGCGCTGCGCGGCAAGACCTTCGAAATAGCTCGGCTCGCGTTCCACTTCCTCCGCGATCCGGTTCATCGTTTCGACGGCGAGCACGGGATGTGACCCGGCTGCGGATTCCGCGGACAACATCACCGCGTCCGCGCCTTCATAGACGGCGTTGGCAACGTCCGAGACTTCGGCGCGCGTCGGAACGGGAAGCGTGATCATCGACTCGAGCATTTGCGTCGCGACGACGACCGGTTTGCCCGCGCGGCGCGAAGACGTGATGATGCGCCGCTGCAACGCGGGCACGCGCTCGAGCGGCATTTCCACGCCGAGATCGCCGCGCGCGACCATGAGCGCGTCGGAAAGTTCGATGATGCCGTCGAGCGTGCTGATCGCCTGCGGCTTTTCGATCTTGCACATGATCGCCGCGCGGCCGCGCACGAGCTTCTTTGCTTCCGCGACATCTTCAGGGCGCTGAATGAAGGAAAGCGCGACCCAGTCGACCTTCGCTTCGAGGCAGGCTTCGAGATCGCCGCGATCTTTCGGAGTCAGCGCGGAAAGATTGAGAATGGTGTCGGGCAGGCTCACGCCCTTGCGGTCGGAGATCCGGCCTGCGACTTCGACGCGCGTCACCGCGCGGTCGCGCGCCGCTTCGGTGACGACGAGCTTCAGCTTGCCGTCGTCGATCAGCAGGCGGTCGCCCGGGCGCAGCGCTTCGAGAATTTCGGGGTGCGGAAGATGCGCGCGAAGTTCGCCACCCGGTGCGGGATCGGAGTCGAGCACGAAAGCCGCGCCGGCTTCGAGTTGCGCGCCACCGTTCCGGAAAGCGCCCAGCCGGAGCTTCGGGCCCTGCATGTCAGCGAGAATGCCGATCGGCCGCCCATGTTTTTCTTCGATCGAACGGATGGTGTTGACGAAGGCCCGCATCGCCTCGTGCGGCGTGTGGCTCATGTTGATGCGGAATACGTCGGCGCCCGCGAGAAACAGTTTTTCTATCGTGGCCGGCTCCGAGGAGGCGGGGCCGAGGGTTGCCACGATCTTGGTACGGCGTTGGCGTTTCATTGCTTCTTCTGTGTGGGGCCCAGCGGAACGTTCGGCGTGCGCAAGCTCGGCGGCGTCTGGTTCTGCTCGGTCAACTGCACGGTCCAGTCTTTGTGAGATCGCGTATCGACCTCGAAGAATCCGGTACGATTATAGCCGCGTGCGAGACAATCCGCGATGCCCTGGATGGTGAATTCCTTGTCGCGCGTGCACAGGTAGGCCTTGCCGGACCATTCGCCGCCCTGATCGTAGTCCTGCGCATAAAGATAGTAATAGCGGGCAATCAGCGTGCCGCGCACGAGCGTCTCGCAGGTGCCGGGCGGAATATTCCACCAGCCTTCCGTGGTCCAGTGTTCGCTGTCCTTATAGCCGAGCGCGACGCCGACGCGGCTTTCCGTGCGGTTGCAGACGCGGAAATCGGCATGCGCAGAGGTGGCGATCAATAACGCCGCAAGCGCAAACGAGTATGACGAAATCACGCGAAGGCTACGCATTAGGGGAGAAATCACCGTTCGGCTGGTGCGGGAGCGTTGCACGGTGGGGTTAATTTATTGACCCCGCATGCTCCGGCCTGTCAACAAGAATGGCCCGAAGGTCGTTTACGTTCGTGAAGGTCGGTCCCGGGTTCAGGAGATCGCCGAGTTCCTCGAAGAAGTGGGTGGAATTGTTCTGCGCAAGAATCCCGGCAGGATCGAGGCCGCGTTCACGCGCGCGGGACAGCGTCGTTTCATCGACGAAGGCTCCCGCCGGATCGTCTGCGCTTCCGGCGCCGCCATCCGTGCCGTCGGTATCGCCGGCAACCGCGGCGATGGATGATGCGCCATGCAGCGCGGCTGCGAGCGCAAGCGCATATTCCTGGTTCGGTCCGCCACGGCCTTTTCCTTTGATCGTGACGGTGAGTTCGCCGCCCGAAAGGATCGCAGCCTTGCGGCCTTCGCGCTGCAAGGACAACGCGAGGGTTGCCTGCGCGGCGGCGACATCGCGCGCCTCGCCTTCGAGGTCCGCGCCGAGCAGAACGATTTCATAACCGGCCTGTTTCGCAACGGCCGCCGCTGCATCCAGCGAAGCCTTGGGTTTCGCGACGATCTCGAAACCCGTTTTCGCGAACACGCTGTCGCCCGGCTTCGGCGATTCATTGCCAGCATCGTTCAGTGCGGCGGCGATCGAAGCGGGCGGGATGATCTTGTACTTCGCGAGAATCTTCCGCGCGTCTTCGAGCGTGGTGATGTCCGGCACCGTCGGTCCCGAACCGATCACCGACGGATCGTCGCCGGGCACATCGGAGATCGCGAGCGTGATGACCCGCGCGGGAGCCAGCGCCGCCGCGAGCCGGCCTCCCTTGATGCGTGAAAGATGCTTTCGGACGCAGTTCATCTCGATGATGTTGGCTCCGCTTTTCAGGAGCGCGCGGGTGAGTTCACGCTTGTCGTCGAGCGAGATGCCTTGCGCCGGTGCGATCCAGTTTGCCGACGCACCGCCCGACATTAATACGAGCGCGACATCGTCTTCGGTCGCGCCACTGGCGAGTTGCAGCGTGCGCTCGGTCGCGACGATGCCTTTCGCGTCCGGTACCGGGTGCCCCGCCTCGATCATCTCGATTGCGCGAAGCGGGCGGCCGTAACCGTGCCGCGCCACCGCGATCCCCGAAAGCTGCTCGCGCGGAACATTGTGCCGGTCCAGATAAAACGCTTCGGCGGCCTCCGCCATCGAGCCCGCGGCTTTGCCTGCTGCAAAGATCAGAAGACGGCCTTTTTCCGGCGGTGCGGGAAGATGCGGCGGCAGGCATTCGCGCGGATGCGCACGCGCAACCGCGGCGTTGTAAATCTGAAGAAGCAAGTCCCGTTTCATAGTGCTGCCGCCGGTGCTTTGGCGCGTGGACGCGCGATCCATATGCCGAGCAGGATGAGGGCTCCGCCGGCCGTCTGCAACGGTCCGAGCGTTTCGCTGAGCACGAGCCAGCCCAGCGCTGCGGCACCCACGGCTTCGAGAAAGATTACGAGGGATGAGAAGGTCGCCGGCAGCCGGCCGAGCGCGACCGCGAGCAGGCCCTGCCCGAGCACCTGCGAGACGATTGCGAGCGCGAACAGCGTGAGCCAGCCTTCACGCGAGCCCGGGAAAAACTTCGTCTCCAGCAGCAGCGCGATCCCGAGCATGCAGGCTGCGGTGATCGCGGCCGACATGAAAGCGAGCGCGCCCGCGCCGATTTTCAGACGTGTGCGGGCGTTGCTGATCGCCAGCATGTAAAGTCCGAAGAAGAGGGATGTGACGAGCGCGTAACCGTCGCCCGTGAGCCGCTCCGGCGCGAAGCTGTAGCTCTGGCCGATCAGCGCGATGCCGCCGAGCAGGCAAAGCGCGAGCCCGGAAAAATTCGCGCTGGAGATCCTCTCGCGAAACACCAGCCATGCCCCGAACGCGACCCACACCGGCGCCATGGTCGCGATGAAGGTCGCGTTCGCAACCGTGGTCGCGAGAATGGCGAGGTGCCAGAAAAAGAGATCTCCCGCGAAGAAGAGCCCGGAGAGCACGACGGCGCGGTCGGTCGAAAATAGGCTCCGCGCTTCGCGAGTTTCGAGCAACGCCCAGAACGCAAGAAAGGGAAGCGCGAGCGCGCAACGCCAGAAGGCGCTGGCAAAGGGGCCGACATCGGCCAGCCGCACGAAAATGGGGGAGGCGCCCATCGCAAAAGCGCCGACGACGAGGGCGGCAAAGGCGAGCGCGTTCTTTTGAGCGGGAAGGGCGGCGGCGTTCACGGGCTGTTTCAGCTTTTCTTTGAATTGGTAAGGCATGGCTGCCTTGCTGTCACCCACGGCGCCGCATCGGCGCCATGCGCGGCATCCGTGCCGTTCGTTCCCCCGGATACTCACAGGGGTGCCGGGTTTGGTAAGACTCGCCCGCGTCCTTGGGGGTAGAATGGCTTTCGAGAGTTCCGGAGTATCCGCGATGGCCGAGATCGACGAAAAAACCCGTACCGAGCTTGAAGCTGCCGTGTTCCGACGCCTCGTCGAACACCTGCGTTCGCGCACCGACGTGCAGAACATCGATCTGATGAATCTCGCAGGCTTCTGCCGCAACTGCCTGTCGAACTGGATGAAGGATGCCGCCGACGCAAAGGGTGTCGCGCTGTCCAAGGACCAGAGCCGCGAAGCGGTGTACGGCATGAGCTACGAAGACTGGAAATCGAAATACCAGAACGAAGCGAGCGCGGAGCAGAAAGCCG
>VFQR01002101.1_pt1 | contig 13331 bp, 9 predicted proteins | sample 3512321 | NCBI WGS metagenome assembly VFQR01 (sample SAMN10412374, study PRJNA504923) | tailings metagenome | isolation source: Relicate 3 Philex TSF1 revegetated site | place: Philippines: Tuba, Benguet | collected 2017-08-29
CAACATCGCCGCCAAACCTCCTGATATGTGCGTAATCCACATCCAATTGACAATTATATCTGCATTTTCCTCGCGGGCGATCGCAGCTATCCGCAAAACAGCAGCAATAAAACGGTGAATTTGGCGTAAACGTCCACTTTCTACAACTCGCGTCTCAATGCCAAGGGACTTTACTTGTTCTACCATCGGGCCGTTTTCTAAAAATATCACTAGCCACTCGACACCAGCATTACGTCCCTGCTGCATCAAATCCCAGAGCATCATTTCACCGCCGCCTCGTTGTTCGGCTAGTGGCATGACAATAATTACTTTCATAATTTCAACCCGTCTATTTAATAAAAGTGTTTCTCTACTTCTGACTCCTGAATTCAGAATTCTGAATTCTGTTTATTTTTGTTGATCAAGATAATATTTATGCCCTGCCATCGCCATAGCTAAAAATCCCCAAAGAATCATACCTGCGACACTCAACATGCCGCTACCAATCACTAGTTGTGTAGCAGAGCTAATGCCAATGGCGCGGGTAGCACTGATAAAACTATCAAAACGTCCTTCACCATATTTGCTAACACTAATAATTAACAAAATTAATCCACCCATATAAAAACTGGCTCCAAACCAACCAAGGGTAAAAAACATATCTAAAATGCCACTGTCAATTACCACTACTTCGATTTGACCAGTTTTTTCGTTGACTTTCCAAATATTTCCTAATCCGTTACCTAAAGCATTAGAAAGAGCTAGACTCAGGTTTTTGTCGTAGCTTTCGGATCTATCTTTAAAACTGTTATCTTTTTCCAGATTAGAAAAAGTTTCTAAACGAGCCGAAACAACCTCAGAAATTGGCTCGATGGTTGTCAATGGCACAACACAAATTGCCATCACTACAATGATGGTTATTAAGCGCATTTGAATTCTGGTTTTGACTGAACCCACAATCATAATTACTCCCAATAACCAGCCCCCCCAATTTGTACGCGCTTGTGTCAATAAAAAGGACAAGTAACCAACGGCTGAAGCAGGAAAAATTAAATTTCCAGAACTGGTAAATAACAATAACAACCCAGCTTGCATCACGGAGCCAAAGGGACCGACTGAGTGCAATGTACTCCAAACACGCATTCCAAAAGGTACGGGATTTCCAGAACTCATGAATAGTTTTGATTCTATAAGCCAGTACCTATCCCACTCAGGAGCGACAACGAATTGATATACACCATAAGCTCCTAAAAGCAACACACACCAGAGAAATGTTCGCTGAAAATTTTGGCGATAGGTGGGATAATCTCGCCAGTTAATAAATAAGTGAAAAGCAAAAATAATCGGGCCTAGCCAATCTAATAAACCACGTGCTACGGGTACTGGTGCATTGTAAATTAAACCTACTAAAAAGCCGTAGAAGACTCCGATAAAAGCTAAAATAAACGGCAAACCCCCCTGACGAGAGGCGCTTTTAAAGCGTCGCAAGAAAGTTGCGATAGTTACAAATACCACCAAGTATGGTGCTATCATCATCTGACGGGTAGGGTCCCAGCCCACTCGATAATCAACTAAGCGGGTAGCTAAGGGCGTGAGAAAGCATATCCACCAAGTAAAACCGATGTAGAGAATGGGATGGCGCAAGTATAAAAACACGGCTACTACTAAAGCTGTCACCGGGTAAATTAAGCGCAATGCAGCAGTAGCACCAGCAAAATAGCAAACTACAGTTAATAGTATAAAGCCGGCGATCGCCATCCAACCCTGTGGCGATCGCTCCTCAGGAGAATAGTTTTCTTGGGAAAAACTATTGTAAAGTATTTGTTTGGAAAACATTCAATTTGGGATTGATAAATACAACAGAATTCAGGAGTCAGAATTCAGAAAGCAAATACGTTTGATTATTAGTTTATAGACTTACTTTGTATATTTTACATACTTCAAACATGCTATCAGTAAACTTGGAAGACATATTATTAGGATTTACGCAAAATAATGAAAAAACGTAGACGCAAAGCGGCTTGCCGCAGGCTACCGCAAAGGAGAGGCAGCGCGGTCTTGGGGGTTTCCCCCATGAGCGACTGCCGTCGCAAAGAACACGAAGTAAAGAGGGTTTCAGAGAGTTCTTGCGTAAGTCCTGATTATTTAATTCTGAATTCTGAATTCTGAATTCTGAATTCTAAATTCTTGATATCCTTGCCAACGTCCACGCCAAGATGCTAACAATTTTTTACTTGCTAATTGTCCTTGGGTGGGTAAAAATCTCAGCCATTGGATGAAGCCAAAACTATCGCAGGTTCCAACTAATATTGCCCAGAATAAAAATACAAATCTCCGGATAGATGATAGATGTTCTAATAAAACTAGGGTTTCATTATGAACTAAATTAATTAAGGCAATTTCATTAAAGTTGTTGCGCTGATCTTCGTCAAAACGTTGGGCTGGGTAGTGTTCTACTGCAACATTAGGGTCGTAAATTATCTTCCAACCAGCTCGCTTTAATGCCAGTGTGAATGCCATTTCAAAGTGTACTTGCGCTCCAGTACCTCGCATCCGTTCGTCAAAGCGCAATTGCCCGATCGCTTGTTTGCGAAAACTCATGTTTACGCCTTTGAGAACATCGACTTCGCGCGGTTCTCCTACTCCCAGATGATGGTTGCCAATGACGCGCCCAAACCATTGCAATCGACCAACTATTGGGCGAGATTCGTCTTCTAATTTGCTCCCGTGGTGTATCCAATCACGCCCACCAAGTCCGCCAAGGCGACTGTCACAAGCAAAGTAAGCAGCGATGCGCTCTAACCAATCGGGGTGGGGTGCAGCATCATCATCAGTGATGGAAAGAATATCGCCTTGCACCTCTGCCAGTCCGGCGTTCAGGGCTGCTACTACCCCCGGTTGTGTAACCTTCACAGTTTGTAGTGGCAGGTTGTGTGCTGGGGATTGGGCGTTTGCATAGCGTCTCGTAGAGAGAAATTCCCAAGTTTCTGCATCTGTATCGCGCACAACCACTATCACTTGATGGACTGGTTTAGTTTGCTCCTGTAGCGCCAAAAGGCAGCGTGATAGGTCTTGTGGACGGCGATAAGTCGGTATGAGAACGGTGTTCCGCATTCTTGCTTAACTCCTCGAATAGATCCACATAAGTTTGTGCCATAGTAGTCCAGCTGTGTTGTTCTGCCACAGAACGAGCAGCTTGACTCATTTGTTGTATCAGCAGTTTGTCACTCACTAAAGACATCAGCGCCACAGCTAATGCATCGATATCATCTGAGTCTGGTAGAACGATGCCGCATTCTGGTGTGACTAACTCTGCACCCCCGGTAGCTGTGGCAGTAACGATCGGCAGTCCTGAAGCCAGTGCTTCTAACAATACCAAGCTACAAGCTTCATATCGGGAAGGAAAAATAAATAAATCTACCGATCGCATAATTTCGGGGATATCACGGCGAAATCCCACAAAATGCAGGCGATCTTTTAATCCCAAGGAAGTGGCTAATTGGGGAAAAGGACTACCTTCGATGTGACCTACCACCACCAGATGTAAATTAGGAACTTTAGTTAAAGCGTGTAAAACTGTATCTAAATTTTTTCTGGGTGTGCGAATGTCTCCAGCGAACAATGCTAAAGTAACATTTTCTGGTAAGCCTAATTGTTGGCGATTGCTTTCACCAGGAGTAAACTCTTCGAGGTCTACTCCATTAACAATTACCCGAATCCGAGAACGAGGTACACCAATATTAATTAATTCCTGGGCGACCTTTTCAGATACCGCTACAACCACCTTAGCTTTTTGAAAAGCTTGTTTTTCCCAACGAGCATTAAAAGCAGTAAATAGCCATTGATATAAGCCATATAAATCTCGGCGATTCCGAGAAATATGAACTGGCGATCGCAACCATGAACTATGGACAAAATGTACAGCATTCACATCAGCCGCAGCCATATTAATCGCGCCATTGATTTTAACTAAATCAATATTTGAGCGATGTTGACGCAACCAATTTGCACTTTTTTGGGCAAAGATAAAATTACGAACAAATTCCGTAAAATAGCCTTTGACTGGAATTTTAAACCAATTAACTTGAGTATTATATTCCAATTGTGGTGCGATTTCACTGGCTAATAATGTTAGGTGATGACCGCGACGAATTGCTTCGTTAGCAATTTCGTAATTTACTCGTCCTTGACCATCGCCTTTTTTGATTTTATGAGTAACAATACAAAGTTTCATATACTACCTTATTTAGAGAGAAAAGCTCACGCAGAGGCGCAGAGGCGCAGAGAGAGTTGAGGAGAGTTTTCTTTTCTCTGTGTCCTCTGCGTCTGGAGTGGTTAGTTAAAAAATAACTTGCTCTATTATTTCGATACTCCTATTAACTTATGTGCGAAAAATCGCGGAGTAAAACTGAGAGTCAGTGCGGCGATAGTCCGCAAATTAAATTTTTGTTTTTTCAACGCCTGCCAAAAATAAGGACGTGCTGCGGCTACTTCTTCACTTCTTAATAAACCAATTCCCAATGTAGTATTTGCTTCCAACCATTTTTGTTGAAAATGTGTCCTAAATTCTTGTAGCCGGGGGTCTTTCATAAAGACTTGATAACAAAACATTTCGCTTTTAGCTTTGCGAATTTTTGCCTGAATATCTCGACTACCACTAAGCATGGTATCAGTTTGTTCGTGAGCGCGATATTGCGTCAATCTTTCTGGATAATAATAAGCACCACAACCAGAGATACAGCAGAGGTACGTTAAATATAAATCCCACATCCCACCAACTTCTAGGGGAATACTATGCCAATCAACAGAGTAATTCCGAATTACACAAGATGCCGCAGTGGGTATACTTTTATCTATCAATCCAATTTCATAGAAAGGTTGATGAATTCCTGGTGTTAGTTTGTCCCGCTTGTAACCGCGTGTATTTTCTTCTGTTCCAATATGATTAATTATGCCATTAGCATCTATGATATATTGGTCACAAAAAGCGAGAATTAAGTCAGGATTTTCTTCTAAGAGTGGTACAAGCTTTGCTAGAAAATCTTGATTCCAGATATCATCATCATGAAGGCTAGCAACGTATTTACCTTGCGCCATTTTGAAAGCGTGTTGCTGATTAGCAATCATCCCGACGTTTTGCTCGTGTCGCCAAAATCGAATGCGTGAATCATCAAAAGACGCGACGATCGCTTGGGGATTTTCTGGACTACAATTATCAGAAACAATAATTTCAATATTTTGATAAGTTTGTTGAACAGCGCTAGCGATCGCTTGCTTGAGATATTCTGGTCGATTATAAGTCGGGATAATAACGCTGACTAATGGTTGTTGATGCAATGACATATTTTTATCTCTTAGTTTATTGGGTAATTTTCTATATTTTTTTCCTATAATAATTAAATTCGGCTATTGTTTTGGCATAAATTGTTTGCAGATTATTGACATGATAATTCATTGTGAATTCTTTCATCAATAAAGCATAACCTTGTTCGCCCATCTCTCGGCTTTTTTGATAATCTGTAGACAAATAATTAATAGCTTGGGCGAGTTCTTTAATATCATTAGCCGGAACAAGAATACCTGTTTCTCCATCTCGTAAATGTTCGGGAATTCCGCCGACTGCACTACCAATTACAGGTCGATAACGAGCGTATGCTTCGAGGGTTACAAGACCGGCAGGTTCAGGCCAAACACTGGGAAAAATGACTGCAAAACACTGTTGATAAAGTTGATTTATTTTATGGCGATCGCACCAACCATGCCAAGTAATTCGGTTATTCAATCCCAAAGTATTTGCTAACTTTTCTAACCGTGGTCGTTCCCAACCTTCACCTGCAATGTCAAGTTGAATTTGCGGGTTTGTATGTATTAAGGTTTTAATCAACCATTCTAAGCCTTTATCAGAAACAATCCGACCAGCAAACAAAATTCTTTGATTTTGGTGGACTTCTAAACTTAGGGGTGCAGTTGGTGTTTGCGGTAGAGAAATACCACAGTGGACTGTTACAGTTTGTTCAGCGGGTATGCCGTTTTTAATTAACTCTTGACGCACATATTCGCTATTAGCAATAAAAGTAACTTTTACCTTTTTGAGAATATCTAAAAACTGCTGAGTTCGTTGAATTTCTCTAACAGTTCTTAATGGCTTACGGCTACCACATTGATCTACTAATTTACCCCAGGTACATCCCGAGTGAGAAAAATTGCGATCGCAGATTGTTCGCTCTCCAGCTAAATACTTTGTACCGCTAGGACAATACAGAGAGTGATTATGAACGCTAAAAATTATAGGACATTTCCCTGTAACCTGCAATAGTAAATCGGGGCTATGGAGGTGTAGTAATTTGAACTGGCTTTGATCAACATTCTTGAGAGATTTGATGACGCGATCGCTAATATCAGGCGAACGATGTTCAAATAGAGAAGCTAAATAAGTTTCAACACCTCCGCCTTCACCAACCTCAAAATTTGAGCATTGGTAAATCAGGTTTTCTGCAAAAGCTTCCCTCTGCAATTGTTTGGCATTTTGCTTGGTATTATTAATTATTTTAGGCATAGTTAGCCACTTAGTTTTCACTTTATTATTAATTGTCCTACCGATATAAATAAAAATATATTCGCATCAATTTATCTGGCAATATCAAACCAGAATTTATGCCTGACATCATTGACATAATGCCTGAGAGCAATGTTTTTCTTTGCAAATTTATCTGGATACATAAACTGATCTTCTACATTGAGGACATATTTTTTTGAACATAAAGGCTCACCATAACGATTAAATTTACCTTGAATTTTAGCAGTATGATAGCCTAGATTTACCATTAATTTTTCCTTTTAAAACTATAAAAAATTGAGTAGAATAATCAATTTGTAAATTACGAATTATGGTATTGCATTTGGTGATATTCCCAAAGCTTGCCTTGGCGTCCGAGCAATTCTTGATATTTGCCCTGTTCTACTATCCGTCCTGCTTCCAAAACGACGACTTTATCGGCTTTAGAAATAGTAGAAAGACGGTGAGCGATCGCAATTACTGTTCTGCCAACAGATAGCTTTTCTAATGAATCTTGAATCAAGCGTTCAGATAGTGAATCTAAGGCGCTAGTTGCTTCGTCTAAAATTAAAATTTCTGGGTTTTTTAGTAGCGCCCGCGCAATAGCAATTCGCTGTCTTTGTCCTCCAGATAATCTAACACCCCTATCTCCTAATTGGGTATTAAAACCTTCGGGCATTTCTAAAATAAAGTCTAGTGCATTCGCTAATTTAGCAGCTTCTTGAATTTCATCATTCGTAGCTTCTGGAGTTCCGTAAGCAATGTTCTGCCAAACAGTGGTATTGAAGATAAAAGTATCTTGACTAACAACTGCTATTTGACGACGTAGAGAGTTAATTTCAAATAATCGGACATCAATTTCATCGATGTAAATATTCCCTTCTGTGGCATTATAAAATCGGGGGATTAAATCAGCAAGTGTTGTTTTACCAGCCCCTGAAGCACCAACTAACGCTGTCATCTTACCCTTTTCAATAGTCAGGGTAATATTATGCAAAACTAGATTTTCATCGTCGTAACCAAAATCTACACATACTAAATTAATTGAAGTTTGTAACCCATTAAACTTCAGATGTCCATTTTGAAAATAATTTTTATCATCACTTTTCAAGAGGTTTTTAATGTTATCTGCTGAACCATGTAAAGTGCTGAGAAAAGCTCTTGTGCCATTAATATCTTGCACGAATGGAATAAAACGAAATAGCACAAAGAAAAATGTTAGTAAAGAAGCAACTTGTAGCGTTCCATTACTAACCAGGCTAGTGAATGCCAAAATAATCATTCCCACCAAGACCGTAGTAGCTACCCCTTCGGCAATTGGCTTCACCAGTGTCCAAGTGAATACAACTTTAGTTGTAGTACTTACTACTTTATCGCTAGCTTTGTAGTAACGCTGGCGCTCAAATTCTTGAGTACCACAGGAGTGTACAGTGCGAATGCCATTAATAAATTCTACGGCTGTTGATGTAAAATTAGCATTAGCAGTTGTCATGCCAAAACTTGATTCTCTAACTCTGGCATTGAGATTAGATAACCCCACACCTAAAAGTGTAAATAGTAATGCTGAAATCAAAGTTAGTTGCCATGATATCAAAAACATTGATATCAAATAAACAACAGTTGTTAGTCCTCTAGTAACTAAAAATGCTCCAGCACTAAAACCTTGTCTGATTCTTTCAATTTCTGTGGTAATTGTGTTAATTAGTTCACCAGAACGAGTTTTAGCAAAGTAACTTAAAGATAAGGCTTGTAACTGTTCAAAAATTTGCTTGCGTAAGCGGTCTGCAAGATGTAGCTGAGATAGTTCTGTGTAGACTTGGGAAAAGTAATTAAAGGTGGCACGTAACCAAGTACTCAATAAAATTAATAAAGATATACGATACAGACGATTAAGTGCCGATGTCTTAGTTCCCAAAATCCAAATATCAAACAATTCTATTCCTGTCTGAACAGGTTGAGTATTAGGGCTAGTTAAACTTTGCAAAAATGAAAGTAAGAAGCCAATACTCACACCTTCAAATGCTGCTGCTAAAATCGAAAATATCAGAGCTAAAGTTGCAATTTTGCGGAAGTGTTGAAATTCTCGCAATATCAAATAGTTGTCTTGCCAGAAGCTGGTAGCTTTAAGCAGACTGCGGATTTGTTGGGGAAGTTTGAAAAGCATGGATTTTTCTAACGATAATTTGGCACAACAATAGTGATGTGATTTTTAAATTTGAATTTGAGATTTTCAATTTCATCCCAAATTCAAAATTAAAAATCTCAATTTTGCAGAGTCAGGAGTCACAACTTTTGGAAAATCAAGAACTCATAGCAAACTTAATTTTCTTCAAATTATTCTAAATTCTGTTAGCGCAGCGGGGTGTAGCCCATTCTGAATTCTGATTTCTTCTTCAATTAGTTGTATTGCATCTGCTAAAGTCCAAGAACGAGATCCCATCAAACTCATCTCACCGCGCAGTACATTAAATAACAGTGGCAAATTGTTGAGGTTGTATTTATGCATCCAACGTTCAAACAGTGTAATGTTGTAGTTTGGTGTTTGGGAAAATCGAATTGCTCGAAAAAATCTACCTTTTTGTCCGACACGCCATTCATAGCAAAAAATTGACCCTGGCGAGTAAATTTGCATCAATCCAATCAATACTAGGATAACTGGACTGAATAATAACAGCAACAAAAAAGCAACAGTCCAATCAATTATTCTTTGTAACCATCTGGAGGTTTGATTACCTTGTTTTAGCTGTTTATTACTAGCGGATATGCGTAAGAATATTGGCTTATGAGCTTGTTCACATGCATCTGCCCAAAACTGTAGCAAATCTTCACCCAGTTTGGCATCTATGCTCACCAAATTTATAGGAGAATGTTTCAAGCATTCTACTAGCGATCGCTGATTATTTAATGAAGCCAAATATGGTAGTTTAACTCGTCCTGGTGGCTTCACCAATAGTTTACCCCGTCGCCACAGTAATGTGCAGTACCCAGAGCGAAGATCTTGCTGTTGTGGGGTTACATCACACAAATTCTCTAGAGATGGAATTATTGAAGTGGTCATAAATCTTGGGGTTTCTACAAGAGTGAATTGCTGAGGCGTTATCAAAGCTATCAAGCTAATTTGTAATTATCTTAGAGAGAGTCATCTATATGTAATAATTCAGGAGTTACCAGTCAGAATCCAGAATAATTAGAAAATTTACCGTGTATGAATTCTGGATTTTCTTGTTCATAATTTGCTTTGCAATCAAAGCCTTCCTAATTCCTGAATTCTGTTAGCTCGGTAGTGCCTAGCCCAGCCTAAATTTTTACATTTAGCCTCTATCTAAAACAAAGCTATCTGTGGAGATAAGGCTCTGAAACCTTATGCTTAATTACAAGAAAGGTTGCGATGCAGATTTCTGGGTAATTGGGATTTTTCAACTAACTACTGATAGTAGAAAAGTGTAGAGAAAAATTACCGATGAATCTATATCTATGTTTAATTGTGCTGAAGTGTTTGTTGTGTCGAAAGATTTAACAAAACCAATTCACTCTTGTGTTCTAACTTTTTGTAAGTGCTTTAATCTCTAGAATATAAGACTCTGTAGAAATAGCGATCGCTCAAATCAATTCTTTATTTAGACTTTAATTACTCAGTGATTTCTCTGGAAACTGATAAAGATAGCATAAATATACCGAATTTTTCCTGATAGTAATTTGACTGGGGACTGGGGACTGGGGACTGGGGAGTTATTATTCTCCCTCATCCCCCTCATCTCCCTCATCTCCCTCATCTCCCCTGCCCCATGCCCAATCTATTTTTCCACAGCTTGGCGCAGGGCTAATTGCTGTTGTTTGACATAAGGAACGTAATTACTGCTGGAGTTTGATACGCCGTTTGCTACAACTCCAATCAAGTTTAACTTGCTGAGCATGGCTGTAGCTTGAGTTAGTTGGCTTCGCGTCACAATACCGATGCTGGCGACCATGACCACACTACGAGAAGATGATGCAGTCAGCATGGCATCCACCATGCCGAGAACTGGTGAAGCATCTATGAGTACCAAATCATAGTTTTCCTCAAATGCTGCCATTAATTCCATCATCCGAGGAGAACTCAATAGATTAGCGGGGTCAGCAGGTTTTGGCCCAGCAGTTAAAATATCGATGTAGGCTGAACCTGAATACTGAATGCTAATTTGGTTGGGTAGAGTTGCATCGCTAGAGAGTAGAGTTGAAAGCCCCTGTTCATTAGGAAGATTCAGCTGTTCGTGCAGACTAGGATCGCGTAAGTTGGCATCAATCAGCAGTACCCTTTTATGTAAACGCGCAGCACTCATCGCTAAACCCAATGCTAAAGCTGATTTACCTTCATCCGGCAAAGCCGAAGTGACCATCAAAGATTTCAAATTAGAAACAGTATTTAAAAGTTCAATGTTTTTGTAAATCAGATCGAGCGATTCCCAACGCGGCGGAGATTGTAATATCTGAATTGTCCAAGGCGCGAGAACTTCTGGCTTGCCAAAAGGCAATTTAATCATTGATTCTCTCGGTTTTGCTGGCGGTAATTTAGGAGTTGTTCCTAACAATGGTAGGGGTATTTGCTTCTCTAACTCAGCAGTAGTGTGAACTGAATCATCAATCGATTCTCGAATAAAGACAGCGATTCCTCCTAACATTAACCCAACTACTGCGCCTAACAACAAATTCTGCTGAAGATTGGGGCCTAATTGTGCGCCTTGTTGAGGTTCTTCTACAACTTCCCAATTAAATCCACCCTTAGCAAGTTCTTGCCGCAGTTGTTGTTCTGCCCTTAAAAGTTGCTCTAATCTTTCACGGCTAAATTGTAGCTGCGGTAGCATCCGATTGTAATAAGCCAACAAAGGTGGAAAGCGTTTGATTTCAAAACGCAATTCGTTTTCTTTGTTAGCTAAAGTTTGGTCGCGGGCACTTAAAGCAACTAAATTTGTTTGGGTTTCCACTAATTGACTAGCAAGGTTGAGATCGATTTCACCAAGTTGTCCTCTTTCCAGAAGAGAGTCTCCAGAAATGAATGCACTACCAGACTTTCCACCTAAAGCCCTTCCTACCTCTTGTTGCAATAATTCCTTTTGACTTTGAAGCTGTTCTTTGAGCTTTTGGACACTGGGAGTTGCATCTGTAAACCGTAAGCGTTCTTGTGCTAGCGCCAGTTCTGTTTTTTGGATTTCGTTAAGCAAGCTTTGATAACGAGTAGACTGACTCAAACGCGAAGCTACTAAGGCATTTTGTGGAGAACGATTAAGTTGTTCTTGTAAAGATTTTTGGCGTGCTAAAGCCTCACCATATTGAGAACGAGTTGTTTGGCGTTCTTGGCCAATATTGTTCAAAGCTGTCTCAATTGCTTTAGCCTGTGATTCGGGATCGATTAAATTTTGGTTTCTGCGAAATCTTTGGAGATTTGTTTCAGCCGCTTTTACTTCTTCGCTGGCTTTACTTAACTGTTCTCTAATAATTTGCAAACCTTTTTGTAAACGCGAATCCTGTTGTTGTTTGTTGTATTCAACATAAACTTGTCGAATTGCACCCAAAACTTTTTGAGTTTTTTGTGGATCTTTATCGGTGTATTCGACTTGAAAGATTTTAGTTGCAATATTATCTTCTTTGCTTCTTAATTGAGTTAAGACCAAAGAACCTTTAATCTCACCTGTAGTGATATCTGGATATTCAGACTGGAGTTTCTCAACTGCTTTTTGGATCAGACCCGAACTTTGCATCAAGTTAAGCTGGGTTGCAGTATCTATCACCACATTAGAGTCTGTAAACTGGTTTTCGACTCCGCCTCCTTCTTTCTTACCTTGATAGTTAGGTTCTACTAGGAGCTGCATGGAACTTCTAAAAGTTGGTTTGGTTTTTAAAGTTACTATACTTGCAACAGTCAGTGAACCAATAAGTACTACTAAAAACCAAGGAAATCTCCGCACCAAGACAGTAAACATTTGTCCATAGCTTGGTTCAGTTTCCGAAACTGGATTTACATGAGGATTTAGACTAGTTTGAACCACTTTTATTATCCTTTTGAGATTTACGCTAAGAGATAAAAAGAATTTAGAATTCAGAATCCAGAATCCAGAATTCAGAATTCAGAATGTAATCAGTAGATAATTTCAGTCTGTCAATGTTTAAAAATTAGCAAAATTTAGATTGAGTCAGGTAATTAAAAGCAGTTTTTTGCAATATTTACATAATTTATGCTGACTCACGACTCCTGAATTCTGACTCCTGAATTCTTAAACATGCACACTACAAGCTTGGTTAATAATGCGCTCAACTTTGCTAAAAAATGCATTTTCAGAAAAATTGTTGACTGCATGATTACGAATGCGATCGTAATCCCAAGAAATTCCATTGGCTTGTAGTAATGCAATTTGCAAAGATTCGGGTGTTTGTCTTTTGAAAAAGACTCCGGTTTCACCAGGGATTTGAGTATCTAATACTCCACCTGCTCCGTAGGCAATAACTGGTGTGCCGCTAGCATTAGCCTCTACTGGAACTAATCCGTAGTCTTCTAAAGCAGCAACAATAATCGACTTTGCTTTAGAAAATAAGTCTTTGCGTGTTTGATCGCTGACGTGCCCTAAAAACTGAATATTTTGTAATGCTTTGGATTTTAACTGTTCTAATTCTGGCCCATCACCGGATATTAATAATTGCCAGCCTAACCAATTAAAAGCTTCAACTATCACATCAAGACGCTTATAGCTAATCATTCGAGCAGAGGCAAGATAATATTCATCTTTAATATCAGAAAAAACAAATTTACTAGTATCAATTGGAT
>VFQR01002102.1_pt1 | contig 13317 bp, 9 predicted proteins | sample 3512321 | NCBI WGS metagenome assembly VFQR01 (sample SAMN10412374, study PRJNA504923) | tailings metagenome | isolation source: Relicate 3 Philex TSF1 revegetated site | place: Philippines: Tuba, Benguet | collected 2017-08-29
GAAGGAAAAACTAGTCGAATCCAAAAACGGAATAAAAAAGTTCCAGCTCATTAAGAAGAACTAGAAAAACTCAAATGTAGAAAACGGAACTATATTTTTAAAGAGAAACAAAAACAAAAGTGAATTTTGTTGTTTGGGTAAAAAAAACGATTTCTGGTTTTTTTTTTTACCATATAATGCAATATTATAAATGCTTTTTTTGTGTACATCAAAAAAAACTTAAGATGTAATTTATCGGAATACAGTAGGAAAAAATTTTTGATTGTTGCTTTTTAACCTAATATAGTTGTAATAGCACGAATTCTTTGATTTTTTTTGCAAATTTCGATTTTAATAATATAGTTTTTAATTTTATACTTTTTTTTGCAAAAAAAAGTATAAAACTGCTTTAAAACTTTGGTTTTTTCTAAAGCATTCATTATTGGAATTAATTGTTGAATATCAAATGATCAGCACCCTCCTAACATCTTTTTAGCACGATACTAACACGCTTTCCTCCCCGGGAAAAGCCCTTCACGACAAGCTTTTTGGTCTCTTATGTCAAAAGATCTTGCGTTTCTTTCACCTAACACCAGAGGTGTAGTGTTACAAAACCATTACATCCGAAGTACAGCGTTTTTCGACTTTACTACATCTGAATTACAGGACCTCATTGGGTGGATTTCTGTGTCCTGACAAGGTTTTGTGAGGACCTTGAGAGCATAATGCAGTTTTTTTGAGGTTTTTGCAAAAACTTTTATAGCATCCCTTTGGGAAACTTTTTTTTCTCTTGTCTAAATTTACATCCATCTTTCAGGGAGTTTTTAGATTATACTACATAAATATATTTAAATTGGAGTTCTTAGTTCAGTCAGTATTCTCACTTGATCCGCGAATGAGAACCCGCAACGGGTTCAAAACGATAGACTTATCCGTTCGGCTCGAACGAACGTTAGTTTCTTCTTGAATGCTGATTTCTATAAGTTAATGGGAATTAAATTGGTTTGGGTCCTCACGGCCGCTTATCCGAAAATTACGGGCTATTCTCATCGGATAACGTATGACGCCTGCTCCATGAGTATTTTACAAGGTTGAGTTTTGTGATCAAAAAAAAAAAAACGGCCCAAATCAATTCTCGTTTTGATATACTTTTTTAATGGATTTTTTTTTCTTAAATATAATTTTAAATTAGTAAATAATATATTAACGAGATCAACGGCTTTTTTTACTAAAAGTTGACCTTATTACTAACATTCTAGAAACAACCTAAAAAAAATTCGTTTTTGACTTATTAAATTTTAAATTGAAAGACGTAAAAAAATAACAGTAGTTTGTTGGTTTACCAAAAGATTTGTGTTTTTAATTCTTTAAAAATTATTTTGACCATCAAAAATACAGATTTAGTTTGTGCTTTATAGAAAATACACTGAAACTAATTGAATGAAATTGGGTAAAATAATTCAAAGTAGTTCGTTAATCTGAATAGACTAAAAGTGCATTTTTTTGACTAAAACTGAACTTGACAAATATTAAAATACTCTATTTACACTCAAAAAGAACATAAAAACCTTTTTTTTCGTTCTTATTTGGTTTTTTTGCTTTTTTTGTAAAAAAAGTAAATAAGAACGAAAAAAAAGATAAAAAAGAAAATTCGTATATATTACATTTTAACTAGTTGATTCCAACCTAAATTTTCAAGTGCTTTGTTTCTACGTAATGGTCGTGTTACAAGTTCTAAAATATCACGGGCATTTGTAAAACCATGAATTTGAGCAAATGTAAATTCAACAGACCATTTAGTGTTAATTCCACGCGCTTCTAAAGGATTGGCATGAGCCATACCTGTAATTGCTAAATCGGGTTGTAATTCACGAATTCGTTGAATTTGGTTATAATTATCGGGCTTTTCAACAATTCTTGGCATAGCTACATTCATTTCGGAACATGTTTTTTCAAGTAATTGTAATTCGGCTGATTGAAATCTTTTATCTAAATAAGGAATTCCAATTTCATAGACAATCATACCACAACGAACTAAAAACCTTGCTAAAGATATTTCTAGTAAATTATCTCCCATAAAAAACACGGATTTCCCACGTAGTAGAGCTATATAATCTTCTAAAGAATCCCAAATAAGTCTTTCTCGTTCTATAAGATTTATAGGTGCAACGTTAAAAACAGAACAAATTTTTTCTAACCAAGCTCTCGTTCCATCAGGTCCGATTGGGAAAGGGGCACTAATTAGTTTGCATTTTCTTCTTCGCATTAAAGTGGTAGCTGTGCGACTTAAAAATGGATTAATTCCACAAACATAGACATTTTGATTTAAAACAGGTAAATCAGCATATCTTTGTGACGGAAGCCATCCAGCTACTTGAATTCCACAACGTTCTAGTTCTAAATTAAGTTGTGTGGCTACATTAGTAGGTAATGACCCAAATAAAACAAGAGATTTTTTTTCTATTTGGTTTTGTTCTGGTGCATTACTAGGGCAGCGTTGAACCATAGCAGCTAAAACAGTATCTTCTCCTTGCGTAAAAGCGTAATCAAGACCATTCGCTCTGGCAACAACAATTGGAGTTTGGATTTCGGCTTCAAGTCTCGGTGCCATTCCTTCTAAATCCATTTTAATTATTTCTGTTGTACATGTGCCAATCCAAACAATAACACTTGGATTGCGATCTTGTTTAATTTGTAAACAAAGTCTTTTTAATTCTTTATAATCATTAAGTTGGGCTGAGATATCTGCTTCTTCTAATTCTGCCATAGCATATCGAGGTTCAGCAAAAATCATAACACCAAGAGCATTTTGAAGAAAATACCCGCAAGTTTTTGTTCCAATGACTAAAAAAAAACTGTCTTCAATTTTTTGATAAAGCCAAGCTACACAACTAATGGGACAAAAAGTATGATAATTTCCTGTTTCACACTCAAAGGTCAAAGTTTCGGTTAATTTTGAGTTTGTCATAAATTATTAAGATTATTTAAAGAGAACATTTCTGTAATAAATAAAAAAGTATATTTTTTTATTCGATTCCGCTTTTTTTCTTTTTTTTTTGCAAAAAAAAAGAATAATAACAGGTTTTTGTCAAAAAACGCCAGGTAAAAAACGGCAGCAAAGAAAAGAAATTTTTTTTCAAAAGCAACTTCGACTTCTAAAGAAAAGAAAAGTTTGAAAAAAATCATTTTGATTCTTTTTTTTCTAAAAAAAAGAAAAAAACCTTTCTTTTCTTAATCTTAAAAGCCGTTTTTTTAGTTGGAGTTTTTTTTTAGAAAAACTAATTGAATCAAAAAACAGAATCAGAAAAGAAAAGAAAAAAATATTTTTTGCTTTTCTTTAGAACTAGGCATGAAAAAAAAAGAAAAAAAAGCTAAAGAAAAGAAAGGTTTGAAAAAAAATAATTTTTTTCATTCCTTTCTTTTCTTTAGGAAGTGGAAAATTTTTTTACAGAAAAAAAAAAGATCAAAAAGAACTAAAAAAAAAGATCAAAAAGAAAAAAATTTAGACTAAAATAAAATCTAATTCACTAGCTGAGTTTGACGTTAAAGGTGTTGATATCGTAGATTGAGTTTCTCCTTGATTTTGCGGAGTTACAGTTAAATAAAACGTAGATAACAGTGTAAATAACTCTCTATCTTCCAATTCTAATGGGATAACGCCTTCTGGAGAGGCTAAAAGTTGATCTGCAATATTTAAATAAAAATCACATATATAATTTAATTTTTGGTCAGTTTCAGCCATTTCAAAAACAGTTTTGCCTTTAACACGAGATACGCGAATATCTTCAATAAGTGGTAAAACTTCTATCACTGGCATTGGACAAACTTCGACATATTTATCAATAAGATCTCGTTTAGAGGTTCTATTTCCAATTAATCCGGCTAATCGTAAAGGATGAGTTTTTGATTTTTCACGCACTGAAGCAACAATTCGATTTGCTGCAAAGAGGGCATCAAATCCATTGTCTGTAACAATTAAACAATAATCTGCGTAATTTAACGGAGCAGCGAAGCCTCCACAAACAACATCACCTAAAACATCAAATAAAATCACATCGTACTCATAAAAAGCATTTAACTCTTTCAATAATTTAACTGTTTCACCTACAACATAGCCCCCACAACCAGCTCCCGCTGGGGGACCACCTGCTTCTACGGAATCAACTTCCCCATAGCCTTGATAAATAACGTCTTCCAATGTTGTTAATTTTGAAACTTTGTTTCAAAAAACCCTCTAGAGTTTGGTGCTTCTTTTTGATCTTTTTTTTTCTTTTTTATAAAAAAGAAAAAAAAAGAAGCAAAAAAAAAGAGTTTGAAAAAAAATAAATTTTTTTTTCATTGGGACTTATTGATTTTTTTAATAAAGAATTTTTCCTTCTTTTTTTTGAGTTCTTTTTGATCTTTTTTTTTTTTAGAAAAAAAAAGATCAAAAAGAACTCAAAAAAAAGATCAAAAAGACTTAAATTTATTTAATACGTTAAAAAACACAATACTTAATCAATTTAAAACTTGATTTGTCTCTTTTTGTAATCTGTAACTTACTAAAACATTGATTTGAAAAATTCTGAATAAAAAAGTTCTTTTAATGTTTTATAACAAATCGTTGAGAAGAAAAAAATACATGAAAAAAAATTCTTTTTTTTCAAAAGCTATTTTTTGTGTTTGCTTATCTGTTTTTTTCTTTAAGATTGGAATTCAATTCTCTTTATTTTCGAAATTTTTAGAGGGTTTCTTTACATCGCTGTAAAGTTCAGACTATATCATCAACCAATAACATAGATTACTGTCCTAGTTGAAAGGAAACAGGTAAAAAAAATCATTCGTTTTTTTATTGGTTGTCCGGCGTGTAGTCGTTGAGGGGTCATTAATAAAGTTTCTTTTTTTCTAAAAAAAACAAAAGAGGACTTCCCTGCTGATTGCCCGCACCGATCATATTTTCACCATAAATAAAAATGCCGACTCTTTTTTATGTTTTTTTTTTGTAAAAAAAAAAAAAACAATCAAAGATTTTTTTTTTAAGAATCAAAAAAGGTTTCTTTGTAATTATTATGGTAATGTCGGATTCTGCACCACTGGTGTGGACGGATATTCCAGCATATAGCCAGATTTAACTTCTATGTTACCAGTAGAAGTGCCCCAAGTCGTTAAGGCCAAACGTCTTCATAATGATAATCTTTAGCTTGTAAAGTATCAATAATAGTTGGAATAAGAAAACCAGTTAAAGTAAATGTACTATCATGTTTCGGATCACATCCGATTTGTAACACCTTTTTCCCTCTTCGGGCTAAAGCAATTGAAATATTACAGCTGGTAGTTGATTTTCCAATTCCACCTTTCCCATAGACAGCTAATTTCATAACGTAAACCTCCTTCCGGTGTTTCGAAGTGTAAAAAAATTTCATTCTCTCCTAAAAGCTTTTCTCCAGTTTTTTAAACTACGATTTTTCAATTTTTGTTTAACTTTTTTAAAAGACTGTAAATAGGCAAAACAGTCTGATTCTTTTTTTTGCACTTCTTTTTTTTTCCTTCTTTTTTTTTATAAAAAAAAAGAAGGAAAAAAAAAGATCAAAAAGAAATAAACCTGTTTTTTAGAAAGAACTATATCTGAGATTTTTTTAGATAGATAAATATAGTCTATGGAATTTTTTCAGAAGGAAATAGTTTATGTTTTTCTTTTTAATACTATAAACCTGTGTTTTGTAAACGTATTTAAATGGCTTATAATAAAAGAAAAAACAGGTAAATTAAATAAAACTTTTTTATTCTAATACTTAGAACAAACAATTTATTTTATCCTATTTTTCTTTTTTTGTAACAAATATTCAAAAAGAAAAAACAGTTTCTGATTCTTTTTTTTTAAAGAAAAAAAAATGCAATTTACCTTTGAATTTAAAATGATTTTATAAAAAATATGATGGTAAACATTCCAGTAATTGAAAATTTTTTAAGTAATAGTTGCTTTCTGATTTTATTTTTAACTACAGTGTATTATTGGCTAAAAATAGGTTTTGGTGGAAAATCTTCTTTCTCTTTTACAGGGTTAACGGGTTATGGCAGCGCACTTTGTTGCTTAACTCTGCAATTAATTCTTAGATGGGTAGATTCCGGCCATTTTCCTTTAAGTAATTTATATGAATCATTAATTTTTTTAGCATGGTGTCTTTTGCTGCTTTATATTTATATTGAAGTTTCAACGAAAACACTTTTTTTAGGTGTTTTGACTTCTCCCGCAATCTTGTGTTTAGTTGCCTTTACTGATTTTAGTTTACCAACTGAATTACAACAAAGTACACCACTTGTTCCAGCACTGCAATCGAATTGGTTAGTAATGCATGTTACTGTTATGATTGCAAGCTATGCCGCTCTGCTTTTAGGTTGTTTCATTGCAATTGCTTATCTTGTTCTTTCTAAGTTTTTTATCAAAACAACATTTGTGACAGCTCCATTGTCTTCTCAAAACACTGTCTTGAGACAAGAAAGTTTTCTAGAAGAAAAACAAAAAACTGACATTGTTTTTGAAAAAAATGACAAAAATCTTAAATTTCTCTTTTTTTTAGATAATTTAAGTTATCGAACAATTGGAATTGGGTTTTGTTTTTTAACATTAGGTATATTATCGGGCGCTATTTGGGCAAATGAGACTTGGGGAAATTATTGGAGTTGGGATCCTAAAGAAACTTGGGCTTTTATTACTTGGTTAACTTTTGCTTGTTATTTACATAGCCGATTAGTAGGCGGTTGGACTGGGTCGAAACCTGCGTTAGTGGCTAGTTTTGGGTTTCTTGTTGTTTGGGTTTGTTATCTTGGTGTTAATCTTTTAGGCCAAGGTCTTCATAGTTATGGCTTTTTAAACGTTTAAAGGAATGCTTCTAAATTTTTTGTCATGAGTTTCTTTTTGATCTTTTTTCTTCCTTCTTTTTTTTAGAAAAAAAGAATAAAAAAGAATTTAAGTAATATGTTGTTAAGTAGCATAAAAAACTATTTAAATAGGTCAAATAGTTTTTTTTCTCTTTACGAGATTTTTTCTTTAGCTTATACTAAAGTGTAATGTATTAAGAAAATAAAAATTTTAGAAAAGAAAATTTATTTTTTTTGAATTTCTTACTTTCCATTTTTTTTCTAAAAAAAAAACGAAAATAAAGGCATTTTTCTTTTTTTTTTTAGTTCTTTTTTTTTTTTTATAAAAAAAAAAAGATCAAAAGGTCTATTTAAAAAAATCATTTTTTTTTAACCTTTATTTTCTTAAGCAAAAAGCCCACTCTACTTGTCACCCTAAAAACTAAAATTTTTCAATGAAAGCCTCCTTTGAGCTAAAAGAAAAACTTTTGGTAAAAGATTTTCACCTAATTCCTTTTTTTGTGATTTCGTTTTATTTTTTACTAAAAAAAGTAAAACGACAAATTAGAAATTTTATTTCTAATTTTTTCATTGACGGCTGAAAAAAAAAATGTTATCTAATAAAAAAACATCTTTTTTATTAGATTAATAAAGAATCTTTAGTTTAGGCTGATTTAAAATAAAAAAACAGGAAAATATTATGGCAGTCCCGAAAAAACGAAAATCAAAAATGAAAACAAGATTAAGAAAAGCTCAATGGAAATCAGAAGCTAGCAGAGAAGCTGCAAAAGCTCTTTCTAAAGCTAAAACAGTAATTAAATCATTATTAGCTGCGAATTCAGCAAATTTAGAGTCTAACTCAGAAAATTCTAATTAAATTTAACTCACGTTATTTTCTTAAAACAAAGTTAAAAAAACAATTTGTTTGAAAACCTTATCTCATTTGTTTTTTCAAACGAAATTTGTCCGACTTCTAAAGAAAATAAAGTCTTAAAAAAATCATTATTTTTTCAAGGCTTTATTTTTTTAAGCTTTTGAAAAAAAAATTATTTTTTTTTCATGCCGTTTTTTTAGTTGAAGTTTTTCGTTTTTCAAAAAAAGTATGAAAAACTAATCGAATCAAAAAACAGAATCAAAAAAACATAAAAAACGGGTTTTAAGTTAACAACGCCTATATCCTAGGACTGGAAAAAACAATAGTCTTTTCTAACATCTTTCTTTTCTATAAAAAAATAGAAACCAAAAGTTTCTATGTGATAAAAAAAACTACAATGCTTAAACAAAATTGTTTCTTTTGTGCTAAATTTTGAGCAAGCGTAAAAAAAACCGTTTTTTTCTTTTTTTTTAAGAAAAGGGATCAAATTCACTTCAAAAAACTAAAAAAATTTATTTTTTTTAGTTTTAGTTCTAAAGAAAAGAAAGGCATGAAAAAAAAATCTTTTTGATCTTTTTGATCTTTTTTTTTTTTATAAAAAAAAAAAAAGAAGCAAAAAAAAAAAGAAAAAAACCTTTCTTTTCTTTAGAACTGGAACCGGATAGTTAAAAAACTCAAACAGAAAAAACGGAATCAGAAGACCTTGCAGAAAAAAAATGAAGAGATATCCTACTTTTATTAAAAACTCTATTCTACTCTTTTATTTCTTTTTTCTTTTAATCCTACCAGTTGTTGTTTTATTTCTTTTAATTTTTCAAAATAACTGGCACGAGGTTTTAAGAAAAGCTACAGATCCTATAGCAGTTTCTGCTTATTTGTTAACTGTTCAAATGGCATTTTACGCAGCTCTAGTTAATAGTATTTTTGGTTTTATTATTACTTGGGTCTTAACAAGATACCAGTTTTGGGGCAGAGAATTTTTAGATGCTGCTGTTGATCTTCCTTTTGCGCTGCCTACTTCAGTAGCTGGGCTTACTTTAGCTACGGTGTATGGAGACCAAGGTTGGATTGGAAGTCTTTTTAATTTGTTTGGATTTCAAATCGTTTTTACAAAAATTGGTGTTTTATTAGCAATGATTTTTGTTTCGTTTCCATTTGTTATAAGAACTTTACAACCAGTTTTGCAAGAAATGGAAAAAAGTTTAGAAGAGGCCGCTTGGTCATTAGGTGCTTCATCATGGGAAACTTTTCGAAAAGTTATTTTACCTACCCTTTGGCCAGCTCTCTTTACTGGATTCACTTTAAGTTTCTCACGAGCGTTGGGTGAATTCGGCTCTATTGTTATGATTTCTTCAAACTTACCCTTTAAAGATTTAGTAGCCTCGGTTTTAATTTATCAATCATTAGAACAATATGATTATTTAGGTGCTTCAGTTATTGGCGCTGTGGTTTTATTAATTGCACTTTTTACTCTTTTATTAATTAATGCTTTTCAAATCATGAAATTTCGAGTCTAATCTAATAAAAAAGAGACTGCTCTTTGCTTCTATTTCCGTTTTTTTCAGGAAAGTTTTTACTAAAAAACTCAATAGGTACTGAAAAAAACTGTTTCTAGTTCCGTTTTTTTAACGAGAGTTTTTCGTTTCTTTTTTTTTCATGCCTTTCTTTTCTTTATAATCAAAATTACTTTTTTTAAAAGTTGAGAAAAAGCTTTGAAAAAAAAAGAAACATGACACACTTTTGCTTTGTTATTTTTTCAGTTGTTTTTTTATCCTTTTTTTGACTATTTTTTTATTAAAAAAAATTTTTAAATAGAACTCTATTAATTTTATGTCTTTTGTAACTACAATTCGGGATTATGCAGAAACTCTCAATAGTATAAGTGACTCACTTGGTCAAAATTTTACAGTGCGAAGTTTTATTCTTGAAACGATAGTATATATTTTCACAACATGTCGAAGTTGTCTGTTTTACATTCTGAGTTTTCAGTGGATTCACGACTTTACACTATTACCAATCGTTTTACCAGAATTTTCTTCAGCTCTTTTTAGAGAAAAATTTTTTTTAGAAACGCCATCAAAAGTTTTTTTTGATTTTTTAGAAATTTCAGATTTACAGCAAAATAAGTTTTTATTAGGTTTTTTTAATAGCTTTTTTTTAAGTTTACCTTTTTCTGTAATTCACATTCTTTCTCTTCGTCGGCTTTTAATTCAAGGACGCCCGGCTGGGGTATACACCATCGGAGGGTATCTCATTGGGCAACTAGTTTTTCTGACTTGTGTGGTATTTGGTATTCGACAAGTTTTGGTTCCCTGGTTAACTTTGGAGCCTTTTAATTATCTTCTAGGGATTATTCTTCTTTTCCGGGTTATTTATTCGATGACTCGAGAAAATTTAATTGAATTAAAGGGGTGGTCTAATCCACGGTATACAAATTTTTTTTTAGTGAGTTTTGTATTAGCATGGTGCGAACAAACTTCTTGTTTTCAATATCTTGGAAATATTACACTGAGTTCAAACGTTACCATTTTAGAAAGTTTTTCAAGTACAAGCTCTATTTCCACTTTTTTTACACATACTAGTTATCTTCTTGGTATTGCCATTGGATCTGTTCTTTTTAGTCTGTTTTGGGGATGGGTTTTTTTGCAAGTGAAAAATTTGTGTATTTTTTATACGCCTTTATTTACAAGTTCTTTTCTTCAATTCTTCAATAAAACGAGTTTTGTTTTGGCGTTAGCTTTAAGTTTAACTTCTATTCCTTTTTATAGTTTTGAGTATCTCGTAACAGGCCCGTTAGGTTTTGTTTCACAAGATAGTGTTTTCAAAAATACCCTTTTAGATCAAACCCTCATCAAAGATCCTGGCAAAGGCCTTACTGGATTGTCATCTTTAGAGAGAAACTTTCAATATCTTGATGTTGATGTTTCACCTTTTGATAGAGGTGAGTATTTAACGGTTCCTGAGGTCCCACAAAATTTAAGTTTCGAAGAGTTAAATTATCGTGGAGAATTTGATTGGACTCTACGTAACCTAAAAGTTTCTGGGATTACAGATTCGCGAAGTGGGTTTTTTACTTTATCAAAACTTTTTAAAAAGGAAAATAAAAAATCGCTTGATTCCCAAAAACAATTATCAAGCCAAGAAATTTCTGAACGGAATCCGCTTCTTTCGGAATTGCCACTCGTTTTCAGGGTTGACCTGGCAACTCATTATGACATTTTAAATCGGTATCGTCAGTTTTACGATGGGAATGTAGAAGAAAGTGATTCAGATCCTCTTCTTCAACGTCCGATTGAAACAATTTCAGATTCAAGTTTTCCTAGTTCGGGAGAAGCTCCACAACCACGCGTTGAAAATACAATTGAATCAAAAATAAAAAACAAATATTATTCAAATCCAGTTTATAAAAATCTTTTAGCTTTAGATATTGATTTGTTTCTAAAAAGACAACCGAAAACTTTTCAAGTCAATGCGGATCAAGAAATTGATTTGTATACAAAAAGAAAAATGTTAGAGTATTACACTAATTCATTAAACTCATATTCTCAGCTTCCATATTTCGAAACTTTTGACTCTTTTTTTGATGGTGCCAAAACTTTTTCAAATAAAGTTTATAATCAACAATTTAAAGGGACTCTACGCTCAGTCCGTCGTTTATTTACAGTTCGAAATGATTTTGTAAGCTCGAGTGAAAAGCTGGAATCGAAAACTGAAAAAGTTTTAAAATTTGACCAACCTTTATACCAATTTGCAGAAAAACAGCCTTTTTCTCCGTATCACGAAGAACTTGCCCAAAAACCAGAACAAGTTCTGCCCAGAGCTAAAATTGGAGGGATTTCTTTTGTAAATACACCACTCTATGCTGGTTGGGATGAGCATTTACGAAAATTTGTTATTACCAATAAACTGCTTCCACGAACCTTTGCTGGCTATAAAGTAAAGATAGAACCTCAAACTCTTAAAAACTTTACGAATTATTCTGTAAAACAAACGACGAAAATAAAATTTACTCGTTGGCCTCTTTCAGAAGAGAAACTTCAATTATCCAAGCAAGACTCATCTGTTCCTTATGTTACACTTTTTAAAATTCTTGATGAAAAAACAAAAGAAACGTTTGCTGAGAACAAATACCTTTCGTTCCCTGCGAATTTTGAGTTGGTGGAATTTAGCGAAAGTCAAAATGAAAAAGGAACAACAGAAAAACTGAAAAAACCTACACTTGTACCAAACCGTGGTGGTTTTGTTTGGCCTGGAAATTCAAAATTCAAGTTACCTCTTTTGTCTAACTAATATTTCAAAAATTTCCTTCATAAATTACAAGCGAAAAAAATGTAAATTTTTTTAGGCGATAAATTGTAGCGACTCTTTTTGATTCCGTTTTTTGATTCAACTAGTTTTTTTATTTTTTTAAAAAAATAAAAAAACTAGTTGAATCAAAAAACGACTTTTAAGCTTAAGAAAAGAAAGGTTTTTTTCTTTTTTTTAGAAAAAAAAGAATCAAAATGATTTTTTTCAAACTTTTCTTTTCTTTAGAAGTCGAAGTCGACGTTAAAAAAACGAAAAAAAATTTTTTTTTTAACTGAAGACTTCCTTCAGCTTTTTATGACTAAATGTGGATTCATTCAAATATTTAAATCTAGTTTTTCAAAACTCCCAATCCTGTTATTTTTATCCGAGATTAGTGTTTGTATTGTTTTAAAATAAAAAAGTTGTGTTTTTGATCTTTTTTTTCTTTTTTTTTAGAAAAAAAAAAAGAAAAAAAAGAAGGAGTTTTTTGAAAAAAACTATTCTGATCAAAAAAAAAGAACCTTAGTAACGTTTTCGTCAGTGTGAAAAGAATTGTCCATCACCAAGTTTTTATCGGGTAAAAGTACTGGCACAAAAAAATAAAATCAACAGAAAAAAAGACGTTTATGCTAAAATATTTGTATGAGATTCATTACTCTAAATCAGTCAATTACAATCATGTCAGAACTGAAAAGAAGCAGCATTAACGGTTGATATCGATAAGAGAGGGATGAATCTCTTCGTTGTTTTAGAGAACAAAAAGAACAAAAATAGAAAAAAATGCTATTTATTCAGAAAAAGTTTCCTTCTTTTTTTTCTTTTTTTTTTTCTAAAAAAAAGATCAAAAATGGAAAAAAAATTTATAATACAAATAAACTAAAAAAACTAAACGTTCAGAAAAAAAATAGAAAAATTCTTAATTATTTTTAGGATTTTAAATTCTGTTTTTTTTTGTCTTATTATTTTTTTATTTAAGACAAAAAAATAGAGGTTCCCTACTTTCTTTTTTTGAGTTCGAGTTTTTTGAAAAAAAAATATCCCGTTCCAGTTCTAAAGAAAAGAAAGGTTTTTTTCTTTTTTTTTTTTGCAAAAAAAAAAGATCAAAAAGATTTTTTTTTCATGCCTTTCTTTTCTTAAGCTTAAAAGCCGTTTTTTACGTGAAGTTTTTCTTTCTTTCTTTTTTTTCAAAAAGAAAGAAAGAAAAACTTTTCTGATTCTTTAAAAAAAAAAAAAAGAAAAAAAAACGGAATCAGAAAAAAATGCTTTGCATTTTTTTAAGTAAACCCTTTTTGATCTTTTTTTTCCTTCTTTTTTTTATAAAAAAAAGAAGGAAAAAAAAG
>VFQR01002103.1_pt1 | contig 13313 bp, 9 predicted proteins | sample 3512321 | NCBI WGS metagenome assembly VFQR01 (sample SAMN10412374, study PRJNA504923) | tailings metagenome | isolation source: Relicate 3 Philex TSF1 revegetated site | place: Philippines: Tuba, Benguet | collected 2017-08-29
CGTTGAACCTCGCAGCGCGCCCGCCTACCGTCGTCGATGGAAACGCACCCACGCAGCAAGGACGCCATCATGAGCGCCTATGACGCCGACCTCGACAAGAATCCGGCGAACTACCAGCCGCTGACACCTGTCACCTTTCTCGAGAGATCGGCGCGCGTCTTTCCGGATCATCCCGCGATCATCCACGGCCGGATTCGGCGGAGCTACCGCGACTTCTACGCGCGCTCGCGCAAACTCGCCTCGGCGCTGTCGCGGGCAGGCGTCGGCAAGGACGACACGGTGGCCATCATCTGCGCCAACACCCCGGCCATGCTCGAGGCCCACTACGGCGTGCCCATGTGCGGGGGCGTGCTCAACACGCTGAATACGCGCCTCGACGCGCCGATCATCGCCTTCTCGCTCGACCATGGCGAGGCCAAGGTCTTCATCGTCGACCGCGAGTTCTCGAAGCTGGCGAAGGAGGCCCTTGCGCTGGCCAAGGTGAAGCCACTGGTCATCGACTACGACGACCCGGAATATGACGGGCCGGGCGAGCGCATCGGCACGGTGGAGTACGAGGATTTCATCGCCGATGGCGATGCGGATTACGCCTGGGCGCGGCCCGGCGACGAATGGGATGCCATCGCGCTGAACTACACCTCAGGAACGACGGGCAATCCCAAGGGCGTCGTCTACCACCATCGCGGCGCCTATCTTCTCGCGCTCGGCAATGTCGTCACCTGCGGCATGACCAAGCATCCGGTCTATCTGTGGACGCTGCCGATGTTCCACTGCAACGGCTGGTGCTTCCCCTGGTCGATCTCGGCGGTGGCCGGCACCCATGTCTGCCTGAGATGGGTGCGCGCCAAGGCCATGTACGACGCCATCGCCGACCATGGCGTCACCCACCTGTGCGGCGCGCCTATCGTGATGAGCCTGCTGCTCAACGCCCCGGTGGGGGAGAAGCGGCCAATCGATCGCACCATTTCCTTCTTCACCGCCGCTGCCCCGCCGCCCGAGGCGGTCCTCGCCGCCATGAAGGCCGCGGGCTTCGACGTGACGCATCTCTACGGTCTGACCGAGACCTACGGCCCCTCCGTCATCAACGACTGGAACCGCGACTGGGACGGCCTGTCGAGCTCGGACTATGCCGCCAAGAAGGCGCGCCAGGGCGTGCCTTACGTGGTGCTGGAGGACATGACCGTCATGGACCCCGAGACCATGCAGCGCGTGCCGGCCGACGGCGTCACCCTCGGCGAGGTCATGATGCGCGGCAACGTGGTGATGAAGGGCTATCTGAAGAACCGCAAGGCCTCCGACGAGGCCTTCGCCGGCGGCTGGTTCCATTCCGGCGACCTCGGGGTGCTCTATCCCGACGGCTATATCCAGCTGAAGGATCGCTCCAAGGACATCATCATCTCCGGCGGCGAAAACATCTCCTCCATCGAGGTGGAGGACGTGCTCTTCAAGCATCCGGCGGTGCAGGCCGCCGCCGTCGTCGCCAAGCCCGACGACAAGTGGGGCGAGACGCCCTGCGCCTTCGTCGAGCTGAAGCCGGGGATGAGCGCCACGGCCGAGGAGATCATGGCTTGGTGCCGGCAGAACCTCGCGGCCTTCAAATGCCCGCGCACGGTGGTGTTCACCGAGCTGCCGAAGACGAGCACGGGCAAGATCCAGAAGTTCGTGCTCAGGGAGATGGCGAAGAAGGCGTGAGCCGCAGCGATTTCGCGCCCCGCTCCGCTTGAATCCGGAGCCGCGGCCGCGCAGGCTTGGCGGCATCGAGAGTGGCCGGTCAAGGTCGCCGATACGAGGAGAGACGCATGGATGCCGACGTCATCGTTGTCGGCGCGGGGCTGGCTGGCCTCGTCGCCACCGTCGAACTGGCGGATGCCGGGCGCAAGGTGATCCTCCTCGACCAGGAGGGCGAGCAGAACATCGGCGGCCAGGCCTTCTGGTCCTTCGGCGGACTGTTCTTCGTCGATAGTCCCGAGCAGCGGCGGATGGGCATCCGCGACAGTCTCGACCTCGCCTGGCAGGACTGGCAGGGCACCGCCGGCTTCGACCGGGCCGAGGACGACTGGGCGCGGCGCTGGGCCGAGGCATATGTGCACTTCGCCCATGGCGAGAAGCGTGCCTGGTTGCACGAGCGCGGTGTGCGCTGGTTCCCTCTCGTCGGTTGGGCGGAGAGGGGCGGCGGGCTCGCCACCGGCCACGGCAATTCGGTGCCGCGCTTCCATGTGACCTGGGGCACCGGGCCGGGCCTCGTCGCGCCCTTCGTGGACAGGGTGCGGGCGGCGGCAGCGCGCGGCCTTGTCTCCTTCCGCTTCCGCCACCGGGTGAACGGCCTGACGACAACAGGCGGCGTCATCGACGGGGTGCAGGGCGATATCCTCGAGCCGACATCGGTCGCCCGCGGTGCCGCCAGCTCCCGCGTCGCCACGGGCTCCTTCGCGCTGAAGGCGCAGGCGGTCCTCGTGACCTCGGGCGGCATCGGCGGCAATTTCGACCTGGTGCGGAAGAACTGGCCGGAGCGCCTCGGCAAGCTGCCGGACTTCCTCGTTTCCGGCGTGCCGGCCCATGTCGACGGGCGCATGCAACTGATCACCGAGGAGGCGGGCGGACGCATCGTCAACCGCGACCGCATGTGGCACTACGTCGAGGGCATCCGGAACCACGATCCGATCTGGCCGCATCATGGCATCCGCATCCTGCCGGGACCTTCGTCCATCTGGCTGGATGCGACGGGCAAGCGTCTGCCGGCGCCGAACTTCCCCGGCTTCGATACGCTCTCCAGCCTCGAGCACATCGTGAAGTCCGGACATGGCTACTCGTGGTTCGTGCTGTCGCGAGCGATCATCAAGAAGGAGTTTGCCCTCTCCGGCTCGGAGCAGAACCCCGACCTCACCAACAAGTCGATCGCCGGCGTCCTGTCGCGCCTTGGCAAGGGCCTGCCGCCGCCGGTGCAAGCCTTCATGGACAAGGGCGCCGACTTCATCGTCGACACCGACATCCGCTCCCTCGGCCGGCGCATGAACGAGCTGGTCGGCACCAGCCTCATCGATCCCGAGGCTCTGGCACGGGAGGTCGAGGCGCGTGACCGGCAGATCGACAATCCCTTCTGCAAGGACATGCAGATCCTGGCGCTGCGCGCCATGCGCAACTACCGCGGCGACAAGCTGATGCGCACGGCGCCGCCGCACCGCATCCTCGACCCGAAGAACGGGCCGCTGATCGCGGTGAAGCTGAACATCCTCACCCGCAAGACGCTGGGCGGATTGCAGACCGATCTCGACGGCCGCGTCCTCAGGGACGACGGATCGCCGCTCGCCAATGTCTATGCGGCGGGGGAGGTTGCCGGTTTCGGCGGCGGCGGCCTGCACGGCTATCGCGCGCTCGAGGGCACCTTCCTCGGTGGCTGCATCTTCTCCGGCCGTGCGGCAGGGCGCGCCGCGGCGAAGGCGGTGAGGTAGGATCAGCCTCCTCCGATTCCTTGCCCGGACTCCCTCATGCTCGGCATCCACGACTTCTGGCTCTTCGTCATCGCCGGCTTCCTCCTCAACGTCACGCCGGGCCCGGACATGGCGCTGGTGATGGGCCGCGCCATGCGCGACGGCACCCGGGCGGGGGCCGTGGCGGCGCTCGGCATCGGTGCCGGGGCCTTCGTCCACATCGCCGCAGCGGCGGTCGGCCTGTCGGTGCTGATCGCGAGCTCCGCGCTCGCCTTCACCGTCATCAAGTGGGTGGGCGCCGCCTATCTGATCGTCGTCGGGCTGCGGCTCCTGCTGTCGTCGTCAGGCGGTTCGGAAGGCACCGGGCCGCTCCCTCCTGCCTCGCTGCGTTCCGTCTTCCTCCAGGGCTTCCTCACCAACGTGCTGAATCCAAAGGTCGCCCTCTTCTTCCTCGCCTTCCTGCCGCAGTTCATCGATCTGGCCGCCCCGTCCAAGGCACTCGCCTTCATCGTCCTCGGCCTCGCGTTCAACGTCACCGGCACGGCGTGGAACCTGATGGTTGCCTGGGGGGCCGCCCGGATGGCGCAGCTGTCGGCCTTCGCCGTTGTCCGCACCTGGCTCGACCGCGTTCTCGGAGCCTTGTTTCTCGGCCTCGGCATCCGTCTCGCCTTCGCCGACCGCTGAACAAGAAAAGGCCCTCCCGGTGGGGAGGGCCTCGATGGGAGCCTGACCTGTCGCGCTGATGCGTCAGGCGGCGCGGATGGTCGCCAGGAACTTGCCGAGTTCGGCGTTGAGTTCACCGGCCTGGGCCGACAGCGTCTCGGCGGAAGCCAGGACCTGTGTCGCGGCCGCGCCGGTTTCCGAGACGGCGTGGGAGACGCCCACGATGTTGGTGGAGACCTCGCCGGTGCCGGCTGAAGCCTGCTGGACGTTGCGGGCGATCTCCTGCGTCGCCGCGTTCTGCTCCTCGACGGCGCTGGCGATGCTGGCCGAGACAGCGCTGATCTCGCGGATCACGGCCGCAATGCCGTTCATCGCCTCGGCCGACTGACCGGTGGCCTGCTGGATGCCGCTGATCTGCGAGGCGATCTCGGTGGTCGCCTTGGCCGTCTGGTCGGCGAGGCTCTTCACCTCGGCGGCGACGACGGCGAAGCCCTTGCCGGCATCGCCCGCCCGCGCCGCCTCGATCGTGGCGTTAAGGGCGAGGAGGTTGGTCTGCGAGGCGATCGAGTTGATGAGCTCGACAATCTCGCCGATCTTCTGCGCCTTGGCGGCCAGCTCCTGGATCGTCTGGGCCGAGGAGTCGGCCTTGGCGACGGCCTCGTTGGCCATGGTCGCCGACTGCTCGACCCGGCCGCCGATCTCGCGCACCGAGGCAGAGAGCTCCTCGGTGGCGGAGGCGACCGTCTGGACATTGGTGGAAGCCTCCTCGGAGGCGGCTGCTACGGCGCCGGCCTGCTGCGAGGCCTCCTCGGCAGCGCTCGAGAGTGTCTGGGCGGCGCCCTTCAGTTGGGCCGAGGCGGAGGAGACGTGGGTGACGATGCCACCGACGGCACGGTCGAAGTCATCCGCCATCCGGTGCATCAGCGCCCGCTGCTGCTCCTCGGTGCGGGCCTTGGCGGCCTCCTGCTCCTCGCGGAGTTGAATGGCCTCAAGGCCGTTGGCCTTGAAGGTCTCGGCGGCGCGGGCGATGTCGCCGACCTCGTCGCGGCGATTGGTACCCGGGATGGCGACGTCGAAACGGGCATTCGCCAGATGGTCGAGGCAGGTGGTCAGGAGGCGGATCGGCGAGGAGATGCCGAGGCGGCCGATGACCACGCCGAAGAGGATGCCCAACACGAGTGCCGCAGCGGCGAAGCCGACGAGCAGGAACTGCATCGAGGAGGCCATTTCATTGGCGGCCTTGGAGGTGTCGTCAGCGCGCTTCTGCTGGATCACGGTCAGATCGCGCAGCGCGATGCGGGCTTCCATGTAGGGGCCGGCCGAGGTGAGCGCTGCCCGGGCGATCTCGTCTTGCTGCTCAATGGTAGGCATGCCCGTCACCTTGCGGGCAAGTTCCAGCGTCTTCTGGAGAAGAGGCAGATACTTCTGCAGTGCGGCGTCCGCCTTGGCGACAGCTTCACGAACCTGGGGCGCCGTGCTCTGGCGCAGCGCCGCCAGCCGCGCCTCGATGGCCTTCAGGTCCTCCTCGACGATGGCGATGTTGGCCGCGATCGTCTCGGGCTTGGGGTCCGTCGCCATGATGAACTCGGCGCGTGAAAGGGCGGCCAGGGCGCGGTTGACCACCACCGTGTCGAAGGCCCGGCTGCTGACGCGGGTCGCTTCGGCGCTTTCGCCCTGAAGGCGCTCCAGCCCATAGTATCCGATGGCGCCGATCGAGAGAGAAATGACGTTAAGTAACATGACAAGGCCAAGAACCTTGGCCGAGATGCTGAATTTTCCAAGTATCGACATGTGAAATGGCTCCCGAGGGCCCGAAGCGAGAACAATCCTTCAATGGCGCGGGCAGGGTTAACGAAGACATAAGTGGTTGTGCGCCGCGGTATGCCGCCGTCGCATGGCTCGATTCTGCGTTTGACTTGACTCTGCGGAACGCCGGGCCAGCCCTGCCGGCGCGGCCCCGCGCGCGTGGGGGAGACTAAAGTTTCGGTCGCCGCCGGTCGATCGGGCGAGGTCGACATGGTTGCACTTCGGCCTTTTGCGGAGACAATGCGCCCGGCAACTACAAAGGCGCGCTGCGCCGGCAATTCGTCCGGCAAGGGCGGTCGCGGGGAAACGACGATGGATCTGCGCAAAGCCTCCCGCTACGACGCGGTGTACCAGTCCTGGAAGGGCGATCCAGCGGCCTTCTGGGCCGAGCAGGCGAAGGCGATCGACTGGATCGTGCCGCCGAAGACGGCCTACGACGCCTCGCTCGGCGTCTATGGCCGCTGGTTCCCGGACGGGGTCTGCAACACCTGTTTCAACGCCGTCGACCGCCACGCCGAAGCCCGTCCCGACCAGGCGGCGATCATCTACGACTCGCCGGTCACCGGCTCGAAGCGCCGGATCAGCTTCGCCGAGCTGAAGGAGGAGGTCGCGACCTTCGCCGCCGTGCTCCAGGGCCTCGGTGTCGGCAAGGGCGACCGCGTCATCGTCTACATGCCGATGGTGCCGGAGGCCGCCGTCGCCATGCTGGCCTGCGCCCGCATCGGCGCCATCCATTCGGTGGTCTTCGGCGGCTTCGCCGCCAAGGAACTCGCCACCCGTCTCGACGATTGCCATCCCAAGGTCATCGTCTCCGCCTCCTGCGGCATCGAGGGCGCCAAGATCGTGCCCTACAAGCCGTTGCTGGACGGCGCCATCGATCTTGCCATTGCCAAGCCGGAAGCCTGTGTCGTCCTCCAGCGGCCGCAGGCGGAGGCGACGATGGTCCCCGGTCGCGACCATGACTGGGCTGGCCTTGTCGCCCATGCCCGCGCCGAGGGGCGCCAGGCCGACTGCGTTCCGGTCGCCGCGACGGATCCGCTCTACGTCCTCTACACCTCCGGCACGACGGGCAAGCCCAAGGGCGTGGTGCGCGACAATGGCGGCCACATGGTCGCCCTCAACTGGTCGATGGCCAATCTCTACGGCGTCAAGCCCGGCGAGGTGTTCTGGGCGGCGTCCGACGTCGGCTGGGTCGTCGGCCATTCCTACATCGTCTACGCGCCGCTCATCGCCGGCGTCACCTCGATCCTCTACGAGGGCAAACCGGTCGGCACCCCGGATCCCGGCGCCTACTGGCGGGTGATCTCTGAGCATGGGGTCGCGGCGCTGTTCACCGCGCCCACCGCCTTCCGCGCCATCAAGAAGGAAGACCCCAACGCCGAGCACCTGAAGCGCTACCAGTTGCCGACGTTCCGCACCCTGTTTCTCGCCGGCGAGCGCGCCGATCCCGACACCGTGCTGTGGGCGGAGAAGATCCTCGGCGTGCCGGTGGTCGACCACTGGTGGCAGACGGAGACCGGCTGGTGCATCGTCGGCAACCCCGTGGGCCTCGGCCTGCTGCCGGTGAAGCCGGGTTCGCCGACCGTGCCGATGCCGGGCTACGACGTTCGCATCGTCGACGAGGCGGGCAAGGACCTGCCGGCGAAGACCATGGGCTCGATCGTGGTGAAGCTGCCGCTGCCGCCGGGATCGCTGCCGACGCTCTGGCAGCAGGACGATCGCTTCCGCGAGAGCTATCTCGATGCGTTCCCGGGCTTCTATTCGACGTCCGATGCAGGTTTCGTCGACGAGGACGGCTACCTCTACATCATGGGTCGCACCGACGACATCATCAACGTCGCCGGGCACCGCCTGTCGACCGGCGGCATGGAGGAGGTGCTCTCGTCCCATCCCGATGTCGCGGAATGCGCGGTGATCGGCATGGCCGACCAGCTCAAGGGCGAGGTGCCCTGCGGCTTCGTCGTGCTGAAAGCCGGCGTCAACAAGCGCCCCGACGAGGTGGAGAAGGAACTGGTGGGCCTGGTGCGCGAGAAGATCGGCCCCGTCGCGGCCTTCAAGCTCGCCATCGCCGTGTCGCGGCTGCCGAAGACCCGGTCAGGCAAGATCCTGCGCGGCACCATGAAGAAGATCGCCGACGGCAGCGAGTGGTCGATGCCGGCGACCATCGACGATCCGGCTGTTCTCGCCGAGATCGAGGAGGCCCTGAAGGACAGGCGCTGACCGCATCGCCTGTCCATGCCTCAGGCGTGACAAATACCGGTGGTTGCTGCAGGCTTCCCGAATCGGGTCGGGAGGGCTGGATGGTCGCACCTATGCGCCGGGCGCTTCGCTCCGGCATGCTGAAGTCCCTTGTCGCGATCGGCTTACTCGGCACTCCTGCCATCGTGGCGTCGGCTCATCCCTCTTCGGGCAGCATCGCCTTCGACCGGCTCGACCTCCGGACGCCGGAATCCGCCCTGCGGCAGTTCCTGAGCGCCTACCGTCGCGGTGACTACGTCACGGCCTACTGGATCATGACGCCTGCCAGCCAGCAGGCCTTCGCCCGGCACCTGGCGCGCTTCGAGTTCAACCGGATCGCGCGGCTGCCGGCCAGCAGCGCCGTCCTGCATGCCGCGGAGATGATGCCGGCCGTGAGCCAGATGGAGCAGACGGATACGAGCTTCTATTTCGCCCACGCCATGGCAGTGGCCCATCGGCTCGGTGTCATGCCGCTGAACCTCACCGGCCTGCCCGAGGACGTCTCGACGACCAATGTTCCGCGCATAGGCAGCCGAAACCAGCTGGCGGACGGCAAGGTGGAGTACGCGGTCCCCTTGCGCGCCTACCGCGCGCCGGTCGTTTTCCGCTTTGTGTCGACGCAGGGCGGCCGCTGGCGGCTGGAGCAGGTCCTGCCGCCGGGGGGCACGGTCGACTCCCTGCCGTTCGGCCTGCCGACCGACTAGCCGCGGCGGATCACAGCCCCTCGAACAGCGCCGTCGAGAGATAGCGCTCGGCGAAGCTCGGGATGATGACCACGATGGTCTTGCCCGCGTTCTCCTCCCGCTTGCCGATCTCGAGCGCCGCGTGAACGGCTGCACCCGCCGAAATGCCGGTCGGGATACCCTCGCTGCGGGCGAGTTCGCGGGCGAGTGCGAAGGCCTGGTCGTTCGACACCTGCACCACCTCGTCGATGACAGAGCGGTCGAGAATGTCGGGAACGAAGCCGGCGCCGATGCCCTGGATCTTGTGAGGCCCGGGATTGCCACCGGACAGGACCGGTGAATCCGTCGGCTCCACCGCGATCACTTTCACGCCGGGCTTGCGGCCCTTCAGCACCTGTCCGACGCCGGTGATGGTGCCGCCCGTGCCGACGCCCGAGACGAAGACGTCGACGGCGCCGTTGGTGTCGTTCCAGATCTCCTCGGCCGTGGTGTGGCGATGGATCTCGGGATTGGCGGGATTCTTGAACTGCTGCGGGATGATGGCGTGGGGGTTTTCCGCGACCAGTTCCTCGGCCTTGGCGACCGCGCCCTTCATGCCCTTGGCGCCTTCCGTCAGCACCAGTTCGGCGCCGAGCAGGGCGAGCATCTTGCGGCGCTCGATCGACATGGTCTCGGGCATGACGAGAACGAGCCGAATGCCGCGAGCGGCGGCAACGAAGGCCAGCGCGATGCCAGTGTTGCCGGACGTCGGCTCGATGAGGACGGTGTCCTTGGTGATCTTCCCTGCCGCCTCCAGGGCGTCGATCATGGCGACGCCGATGCGGTCCTTTACCGAGGCGATCGGGTTGAAGAACTCGAGCTTGGCGAGAATGGTCGCTTTCGAGCCGTGGGCCTTCGCGAGCTTGTCGAGGCGCACCAGCGGCGTGTCGCCCACCGTCTCGGTGATGGAGGTGTAGATGCGGCCGCGACCGGGCTTGCGTGTCTTGTCAGGGGAAACGTGTGCGGTCATGTCCAAGTCCTCGATGAGCCTTGAATAATAGGCGTTCTAGAAGAAAATTCCATCAGAACCCACGAATGATCTCAAAATAGAAAAATTCATTCGATGATGCTGGCCGCGACAACCGGCATCTGCTCTGCCGGAGACTGTCGCGAGAACGTCGCTCCCCGACACCGGGACGCCGTGCTGCCTTGCCGGAAGCCTAGAGAACCATCTGCGTCTGAGTGACCAGGGCGACAGGCTTGCCGTCCTCGCGGGTGACCCGCGTCTGCCAGACCTGTGTGCGGGCGCCGCGATGGACGGGCGTCGCTGTTGCGGTCAGGACCTGACCGACCGGCCCGGCCGCGAGAAAATTCGTCTTGCTCTCGATGGTCGTCGTCCCCTTGGCGCCCTCCGGCAGGTTGATGAAGGTCGCCGCCGCCCCGACCGTGTCGGCGAAGGCCATGAGCGCCCCGCCGTGGACGATGGACCCCGCAGTGCAGAGATCCGGACGCACGGTGAGAATGGCGACGACCTCGTCCTTGTCCGCTGCGACGAATTCGACGCCCATGAGCGTAGCGAAGGGGAGGGGGCGCGACTTCAGCAAGGCGAGGGCGGACATGGCAACCTCCGGTTCAGGGGAGCCGAGGTTCACCGGGCAGACGCGGACGGTCAATGATCCGGGAGGTCATGGACCGCCGTGCAAGGCGGCGCATCTCAGGTCGTTGACCGGGCCGTGCCTGTCAGTCGACCCGCCGTTGGCCGATCCCGCAGCCGGGCAACAAAAAGCCCCGCTCGGTTTCCCGGCGGGGCCCTCGTCGCATGGCGGCATTTCATCCGTACTCGCCAGGCTATCCGAATTCTGTTTGCCAGCCGTCGGTGACGGCCATGTGACGCGGTTGCGGCGGAAATGTTTCCGCCGGACCGGTCAGGCGGGGATGCGCTCGTCGGCGTCGGTCGGCTCGCGCAGCACGTAGCCGCGGCCCCAGACCGTCTCGATGTAGTTCTTGCCGTCGGAGGCGTTGGCGAGCTTCTTGCGGAGCTTGCAGATGAAGACGTCGATGATCTTCAGCTCGGGCTCGTCCATGCCGCCATAGAGGTGGTTGAGGAACATTTCCTTGGTCAGCGTCGTGCCCTTGCGGAGCGAGAGGAGCTCCAGCATCTGGTACTCCTTGCCCGTCAGGTGGACACGCTGGCCGGAGACCTCGACCGTCTTCTGGTCCAGGTTGACCAGCAGGTCGCCGGTCGTGATGACCGACTGGGCATGGCCCTTGGAGCGGCGCACGATGGCGTGGATGCGGGCGACCAGCTCGTCCTTGTGGAAGGGTTTGGTCAGGTAGTCGTCGGCGCCGAAGCCGAGGCCGCGAACCTTGTCCTCGATACCGGCCAGACCCGAGAGGATCAGGATCGGCGTCTTGACCTTGGCAACCCGAAGCGACTTCAGCACTTCGTATCCCGACATGTCCGGGAGGTTGAGATCAAGAAGAATGATGTCGTAGTCGTAGAGCTTGCCGAGGTCGATGCCTTCCTCGCCCAGATCCGTCGTGTAGACGTTGAAGCTCTCGGACTTGAGCATCAGCTCGATGCTCTTCGCGGTGGCGCTGTCATCTTCGATCAACAGAACGCGCATGCCCATCCCCTTCCGCTGACCCAAAACCGGCCACTCCGTCCGACTGGACGAAACAGACGCTCGGCATAGCGATCCCGTGCCTCCGCCGCCGCGCGGAGGGCGCCTGGGATCCGTCCCCGTTCACTGATTCGACGCTACGCCCCAATGGTTAACAAACTGTGATTCGGGGGAGCAAGAGTCCTCGCAAAATATTTCTGCGACTCACTCCAACCCCCTGCCGAATCGACCATTTCGGTCGCCCCGTCGAAGAGCGGTTCCTGCCTTTCCGCGACCAGGGCCCGTTGCGGGTCGTTCCAAACGAACCCCTAACGGTCACGGATGCCTTTAATCGGCTGATAGGGATCATTAACGGGCCGGGTTAAGGAAGGGTTACCCGATCGGACGCAATGCGGGCGTCCGTTGCCTTTACTTTGAATCGGATTGGGCCCCGAAGGTTAAGCTTCGGCCGATTTTGGCGCCCGCCGCGGCGGCAGCGGGCAGTTTTCGGCGACCGACCGGGGAAGGGGTGGGCGTTGCCGATGGGCAGGTTCTACCGGGCTCATGGTTAATGCTGGGTAAACGTTGCCGGGTGGCTCGTGCAAAATGCACCGATCCGCTTCATCCGCGCTCAGGCACCCGGCATTTTTTGCCGCCGGGCGTTTACAGATGGCCTGCCGTTAACCCTTCATTGACCATGCCGGCAGGATTGTGGGCCGTCAGTTACGGATCCCTCATTCATGCGCGCGCTCGCCGACCAGATTTCCGACATCGATGCCGTCACCATCTACGGCCGCGTGTCCGGCGTCAGAGGCCTGATGATCGAGGCGGCCGGGCCGATCCATGCCATGTCTGTCGGCGCCCGCGTGACTGTCGAGACCGGCACGCGGCCCATTCCCTGCGAGGTTGTGGGCTTTGCCGGCGATCAGGCGCTGCTCATGCCCTTCGCCGGGCTCGAGGGTGTCCGTCGCGGCTGCAAGGCGATGGTGACGCTGGCGCCGGCCACGGTGCGACCGACCTCCGTCTGGCTCGGGCGCGTGGTCAACGCGCTGGGAGAACCGATCGACGGCAAGGGGCCGCTGCCGCAGGGGGGCGATCCCATGCCGTTCCGCGCCGACCCGCCCGCCGCCCATGCCCGCCGCAGGGTCGGCGCGCCGCTCGACCTCGGGGTGAGGGCACTCAACACCTTCCTCACCTGCTGCCGCGGCCAGCGCATGGGCATCTTCGCAGGCTCGGGCGTCGGAAAGTCGGTGCTGCTGTCGATGATCGCGCGCAATGTCGATGCCGACGTCTCGGTGATCGGGCTGATCGGCGAACGCGGCCGTGAGGTCCAGGAGTTCCTGCAGGAGGATCTCGGCGAGGAGGGCCTCGCCCGCTCGGTGGTGGTGGTGGCGACCTCCGACGAACCGGCCTTGATGCGCAAGCAGGCCGCCTATCTCACCCTCTCCATCGCCGAATATTTCCGCGACCGTGACCAGCAAGTCATGCTGATGATGGACTCCGTCACCCGCTTCGCCATGGCGCAGCGCGAGATCGGCCTGTCCGCCGGCGAGCCGCCGACCGCCAAGGGCTATACGCCGACCGTTTTCTCCGAACTGCCGCGCCTTCTCGAACGCGCCGGTCCCGGCCCGGGGGAGGGCGCCATCACCGCCATCTTCACAGTGCTCGTCGACGGCGACGATCACAACGAGCCGGTGGCGGATGCCGTCCGCGGTATCCTCGACGGCCACATCGTCATGGAGAGGTCGATCGCCGAGCGCGGGCGCTATCCTGCCATCAACGTGCTGAAGAGCGTGTCGCGAACCATGCCGCGCTCGGCCGACCCGCAATACTGGCCGGTGATCCAGAAGGCCAAGCAGGTGCTCGCGACCTACGCCGACATGGAGGAACTGATCCGTCTCGGCGCCTATCGG
>VFQR01002105.1_pt1 | contig 13311 bp, 10 predicted proteins | sample 3512321 | NCBI WGS metagenome assembly VFQR01 (sample SAMN10412374, study PRJNA504923) | tailings metagenome | isolation source: Relicate 3 Philex TSF1 revegetated site | place: Philippines: Tuba, Benguet | collected 2017-08-29
CCGACAAGCTCGGCGCACAGGCCGCGGACTGGGGCAGCTACTACGACCACCGCCCTCTGGTGCAGGCCGGGCACCTGCGGCACGCCCTGCAGGCGCTGCAGCGCCGCGGGGGCGGCGCATGACGGCGGTGCTGCAGGGGGAAGCGGGATCCTGGGACGCGAGCGCCTGGCAACGCGAGGTGCATGAGGCCGGCGCGCTGCTGCGCCAGGCGGGCACCCGGGTGCTGGCCACGCTGCTCGACAACGGCCCGGCTTTCGTGGCGCTCGACGAGGCCGCGCTCGCAGCGCCTGTGGTGCACGTGCCGCTGCCGCCGTTCTTCACGACCGAACAACTGGCCCACGCGCTGGACGCTGCCGGCGTGGACACCCTGGTGGCGAACCCGCTGCTGGCCGAACGCTGGCCGCAATGGCGCTGGACGCCGCAACCGCTGGCCGGCGAGACGGTGTGCCTGGCCCGGCGGCCCGGCGCACCCCGCGAACTGCCTGTCGGCACGGTGAAGATCACCTTCACCTCCGGCACCACCGGCCGGCCCAGGGGCGTGTGCCTGGGCGCGCCCGCGCTGCAGGCCATCACCGCCGGCCTGGTGCAGGCCCTGGGGCCGTTGGGCATCACACGCCACCTGAGCGTGCTGCCTTATTCGGTGCTGCTGGAAAACGTGGCCGGTGCGATGGCGGCGCGGCGCCAGGGCGCCACGCTGCTGAGCCTGCCCACACGTCGGCTCGGGCTCACCGGCTCTTCACAGTTCGACCCCGCGCCATTCGACCGCGCGCTGCGCGAACACGGCGCGCACAGCGTGATCCTGCTGCCGCAGATGCTGCGCGCCTGGTGCGCCTGGCTGGCGCGCAGCGGCCAGCGCGCCGACGCCGGCCTGCGTTTCGTGGCCGTGGGCGGTGCCGCCGTCGGCGCGCCGCTGCTCGCGCAAGCCCACGCGCTGGGCATTCCGGCCTACGAAGGCTACGGCCTGTCGGAAGCGTGTTCGGTGCAGACGCTGAACCTGCCCGGTGCGAACCGACCCGGCAGTGCCGGGCGCGTGCTGCCGCACGCCCAGGTGCGCATCGCACCCGACGGCGACATTCAACTGCGCGGCAGCCTGCACCTGGGCTACCTCGGTGATTCCACAACGGTGCCCGACTGGTGGCCCAGCGGCGACATCGGCCGCCTCGACGCCGACGGCTTCCTGCACATCGAGGGCCGGCGCAAGAACGTGCTGATCACCGCCTTCGGCCGCAACGTCTCGCCCGAGTGGGTGGAGACCGCGCTCACCGCCCAGCCCGCCGTGGCGCAGGCGGTGGTGCTGGGCGACGGTCAGGCACAGCTCGACGCCGTGATCTGGCCCGTGCCCGGAGCGCCTGTGCCGGCAGACGACGCCATTGCTCGCGCCGTGGACCGCGCCAACGCCACCTTGCCCGACTACGCGCGCATCGGCCGCTGGGTGCTCGGCGATGCCGCGCGCGACCTGGCCGACGGCCTGTTCACCCCCAACGGCCGCCCGGTGCGCGATCGCGTGCTGGCGCGCCACGGCCCGGCGCTGGCGCGGCAAACCGCGACGGCCGCCCCCTGACAACTTCACACCCCGAGGAACCCGCATGTACTTTCACACCACCCTGCTGCGCGAGACCGATGCCGAACGCCGGCAGTTGCTCGATACCCCCATCATCCGCGGCGCACTTGCCGGCCAGGTCTCGGTGCCGAGCTACCTGGCCTTCCTGCGCGAGGCTTACCACCACGTGCGCCACACGGTGCCGCTGCTGCGGGCCATGAAGGCCGCGCTGCCCGCGCACCACCGCTGGCTCGAGCCCGCGCTGGACGAATACATCGAGGAAGAGGCCGGCCACGACGGGTGGATCCTCAACGACATCGCGGCCTGTGGCGGCGATGCCGAAGCGGTGCGCCACGGCCGTCCCTCGCCCGCCACCGAGCTGATGGTGGCGTACGCCCACGACACGGTGCAGCGCGGCAACCCGCTGGGCTTCTTCGGCATGGTGCACGTGCTCGAAGGCACCAGCGTCTCGCTCGCGCTGCTGGCGGCCGATGCGATCCAGCAGCCGCTGGGGCTGCCCGACAACGGCTTCAGCTACCTGCGTTCGCACGGCATGCTTGACCGCGAGCACACCGCGCATTTCGCGCTGCTGATGGACCGCATCACCGCCGCCGACGACCAGCAGGCCATCGTGCACGCGGCGCGCATGTTCTACGGCCTGTACCGCGGCGTGTTCCTGGCCCTGCCGCTGCCGCAGGCGGCAACGAGCGCAGCGCGCGCGGAGGTCAGCGCATGACGACCCTGCCCCGGCGCGTGCTGCTCACCGGCGCCAGCGGCGGCATCGGCAGCGCCTTCGTGAAGGCGCTGGCGGGCGAAGGCATGCGCACCATGGGTGTGGCGCGCCGGCCGCCGCACACGACGGACAGCGCCGATGCGGCATCGCGCAAGCAGCCCGTGCGGTGGCAGCAGGCCGATCTCACGCGCGGCGAGGACATCGCCAAGGTGGCCAGCGCGGCCGCCGCCTGGGGCGCGGACACCGTGGTCCACGCCGCGGGGATCCCCGCCTTCGGCGCGGTCGAGGACCTGTCGCCCGAAGAGGCGGCCGCCGTGCTCCACCTCAACCTGTGGTCGCCCATCGCACTCACGCAGGCGCTGCTGCCGCACCTCAAGCGCCTGCCCGAAGCACGCATCGTTTTCGTCGGCTCGGCGCTGGGTCGCATCGGCGTGCCGGGCTCGGCGCTCTATGGCGCCAGCAAGGCCGGCCTGCACCGCTTCGCCGAGGCGCTGCGGCGCGAGCTCGCGGGCACGCGCGTGCGGGTGCAGTGGCTGGGCCCGCGCGCCACCCGCACCGCCTTCAACAGCCCGGCCAGCGACGCCTTCAACCAGGCCACACGCACCGCGTGCGACCCGCCGCAGGCGGTGGCCGACGCGCTGATGGCGCTGCTGCGCAGCGGTGCCGCCGAACGCCACGTCGGCTTTCCCGAACGCCTGGCGGTGCGCCTCAACGGCGCGCTCGGCCCCTGGCTCGACGCGGGGTTCCACAAGCACCGCGACGCGCTGCGTCCCAACACCCCTTCCGACCTGACCGCAGGACACACCCCATGAAACGCCATACCCGACAACTCGCCCTGGCCGCACTGCTCGGCCTCAACCTCGCCCTGCCGCTGGCCCTGCACGCCGCCCCGGTGGACGACGCCGTGACCGAACTGCAGCGCGACTGGGAAACCATCCGCTACCAGGCGCCGGCGCGCGAGCGCGAGAAGCGTTTCGAGACCCTGAGCGCCAAAGCGCACGAGGCCAGCACCGCCTTCGCCCAGCGCAGCGAGCCGCTGGTGTGGGAGGGCATCATCCTGAGCTCGTGGGCCGCCGAACGCGGTGGCCTGGGCGCGCTCTCGCTCGTGAAACAGGCCAAGGCGCTGTACGAGAAGGCGATCGAGATCGACGGCAAGGTGCTCGACGGTTCGGCCTACGCGAGCCTGGGTGTGCTCTATCACAAGGTGCCGGGCTGGCCGCTCGGTTTCGGCGACAAGGCCAGGGCCGAGACCCTGATCAAGCAGGCGCTGGCGATCAACCCGAACGGGATCGACCCGAACTTCTTCTACGCCGAGCTGCTGGCCGACACCGGCCGCGCCGAGCAGGCCCAGCCCTACCTGGAGCGCGCGCTGGCGGCACCGGCCCGCCCGGGCCGCGCGCTGGCCGACGCGGGCCGGCGCGAGGAGATCAAGGCCCTGATGGCCAGGCTCAGCGCGCGCTGAGTTCGGCGATCACGCGCACACCGCCGGCCGCATCGGCGTCGATGCGGTGGCCCAGCGCAAGGCCGTGCAACTCGGCGATGCGCCGCGCGATCGACACGCCCAGGCCACTGCCGCTTTCGGGCTGGCCATCGGGCCGGTGGAAGCGCTCGCCCCAGCTCTCGAGCTGTGCGGCATCGAGGCCCGGGGGCGCGGCGTTCTCCACCACCACGCGGTCGCGCCCGAAACGCAACGTGACGGCGCTGCCCTCGGGCGCATAGCGCACCGCGTTGTCGAGCAGGTTGCGCATCAGCAGGCCCATGAGGTGCCGGTCACCTCGCCAGGCGGGACCGGCGCCCTCCTCGCCGTCGGCCCACTCGCAGCCCAGTTCGATGCGGCGCCGCCCGGCCAGTGGCAACACGTCGGACATGACCTCCTCCACCAGCAGGGGCCAGTCGAGCGGGGTCGTGTCCTTCAGGCGTTCGGTGGCGTCCAGGCGCGACAGACCCAGCATCTGCTCGACCAGCCGCGCCATGCGCGCGAGGCCGGCGTCGAGCGCACGCGCCGCGCGCTCGCGCTGCGGCCCTTCGGGCGCGCCGCGGTACACCGCCCATTGCGCGGTCAGCACCGAGATCGGCGTGCGCAGCTCGTGCGCGGCATCGGCGGTGAAGCGGCGTTCGCGCGCCAGCGTCTCGCCGATGCGGCCGAACAGCCCGTTCATGGCCGCCAGCATGGGCTGCAGTTCGCGGGGTGCGCGCTCCAGGGACACGGTGCGCAGGTCGTCGGCGTCGCGGCGCTTGAGCTCCCCGGCCAGCTCGTCCAGCGGCGACAGCGCCGCGCGAACTCCCCAGGCCAGACCGACCAGCAGCACGGGCAGCACCAGCAGCCAGGGCAGCGCCTGGGCACCCAGAAAGCTCCACACCAGCTCGTCGCGCTCGCGCGCCAGTTGGCCCACCGCGATCAGGCGCTCGCCATCGGTCGACGGGGTGTAGTACACGCGCCAGGCCTCGCCGCCGAGCACGATGTCCTCGAAGCCGAACGCACCGTCGCGGCGCGGCAACCGTGGGCCATCGTCATCGGGGAGCAGGACGCTGCCGTCACGGTCCCAGATGGCGATCGCAAGATCGTCGAGGTCGGCGGCACCACCGGGGGTCGGGTCGCGCGCGGCCTCGGCGGCGGTGCTGCCCAGCGGCGCGGTGACGGTCTGCACCTGGCGCGCCAGGCGCACCAGCTCGGTGTCGAACATCTCGTTGACTTCCTGGCGGGCGCTGCGGGCCGACCACACCAGGGCCAGGCCCCAGACCACGGGCGCACAGACCAGCAGGTAGACCAGCAGGCGCCGACGCAGGCTCAAGACGCGGCTCCGTCGTCGGCCGCACCGAGCGCATAACCCACGCCGCGCACGGTGCGGATCACACCCGGATGGATCTTGCGCCGCAGGTGGTGCACGTGCACCTCGAGCGCGTTGCTCTCGGGCTCGCTGCCGCTCCAGTCGTAGAGCTGCTCCTGCAGCTGCGCCTTGGAGAGCACACGCTGCGGTTGCTTGAGCAGGGCTTCAAGCAGTGCGGTCTCGCGCGCCGTCAGTTCCACTTGCCGATCGCCCCAGCGCACCTGGCGCGTGGCGGGGTCGAAGCGCAGCGCACCGTGGGCCCATTCGGTCTGTGCTCGGCCGGTCGAGCGGCGCAGCATGGCGCGCAGGCGGGCCGCCAGTTCACCGATCTCGATCGGCTTGATGAGGTAGTCGTCGGCCCCGCTGTCCAGACCTTCAATGCGCTGCTGCACACCGTCGCGTGCGGTCAGCACCAGCACCGGCACGTCCAGGCCGTCCCCGCGCCAGCGCCGCAGCCACGCCAGCCCGTCCGTGCGTGGCAAGCCCAGATCGAGCACGAGCGCGTCGTAGCTGGCCGTGCGCACCGCCTGGTCGGCGTGCTCGCCGTCGGCAAACCAGTCCACCACATGCCCGAGCTGGCGCAGGCCGGCGCCCAGCGCCTCGCCCAGCTGGGCATCGTCTTCAAGAATGAGCAATCGCATCGCGAGAGCGTGCCCTTGCGCGCTTAAGCGGGCCTTAATCCGCAGCGCGCACCACCGTCACCGGCACCGGCGCGGCACGCACCAGGTCGAGCGAGACCGATCCCAGGACGCGTTCGCCCAGGCCGCTGGCGCCCGCGCCCATGACGATGGCGTCCACCGCGTAACGGTCGGCCACGTCGATCAGGGCGTTCGCCACCTCGCCGGTCTGCACCACCTCGCTCTCGCAGGCCACACCGGCCGCCGCCAGCAGTTGCTGCGCGGGCTTGAGCAGGTCGCGTCCGGCCTGTTCGGCCACGCGCTGCAGCACCGCCGGGTCGTGCGCGGTCACGAGTTCGTACAGCGAGGCGCTTTCCTGCACGTTGGCCAGCACGCAGCGCAGGCGCAGCCCCTCGCCCACCAGCCGCAGCATGTGGTGCACCGCGGCCAGCGATTCGGGCGAGCCATCGATGGGAATCAGGACCTTGTGCATGCGGTACTCCTTGTCAATACGGCCGCTCGTTGAAGAGGCACCAGTACAGCTCGATGTGCGCGGCGACCTCGATGAACTTGTTGAAGCTGACCGGCTTTTCGATGTAGGAGTTCACGCCCAGGTCGTAGGCGGTCTTGAGGTCGCGGTCGTCGCGCGACGAGGTGAGCACCACCACCGGGATCTGGCGCGCCAGCTCGTGCGCGCGAAAGGCGCGCAGCACCTCCAGCCCGCTGGCGCGCGGCAGGTTGATGTCGAGCAGCACCACCGCCGGCATGCGCTCGCCCGCGGTCCAGCGCGGCAGCCAGGCCAGGGCCTCCTCGCCGTCGCGCGCCACGATGATCTCGTTGGAGAAGTTGCGCTTGCTGAACGCCCGCAGCGTGAGGTCGAGGTCCATCGGGTTGTCCTCGACCAGCAGGATGGGAGGCAGGGAGGCGCCGCTTGCCGTGCTCATGTCGGGAACTCCAGAAAGAATGTTGCGCCTTCGCCGGGCTTGCTGTCGGCCCACACGCGCCCGCCCATGCGCTGCACGGCTTTGGCCACCAGCGCCAGGCCGACGCCGGTGCCCGGGTAGTCCTCGGTGCGCTGCAGACGCTGGAAGATGCCGAAGATGCGGTCGTGGTACTTCATGTCGAAACCCACGCCGTGGTCACGCACCCACAACAGATGCCGTCCGTCCTCGCGCCGCGCACCGATCTGCACCTGCGGTGGCTCACCGGGGCGCGCGAACTTCAGTGCGTTGCCCACCAGGTTGCGCAGCACCACGCTCAGTCCCTCGCGGTCGAGCGTGAGCGACAGCGCCGGCACCAGCAGCTCGACCCGGGCCGCCGTGCGCTCGACATCGGCCGCGTACTCGTCGAGCACGCGACGCACGGTGGCTTCGACGTCCACGGGCTGCGGGTCCAGGGTGCGGCGTTCCATGCGCGAGTAGGCAAGCAGGTCGTTGATGAGCGCGCTCATCTGTCCCACCCCGCGCCGGATGCGCGTGATGAAGCCGCGCGCCTCGGCATCCAGTGTGGGGCCGTACTCCTCTTCGAGCAACTGGCTGTAGCCGTCGATGCCGCGCAGCGGGGCCTTCAGGTCGTGCGAGACGGAATAGGTGAAGGCTTCGAGCTCGCGGTTGGCGTTGCTGAGCTGCTCGGTGCGCTCGCTCACACGGCGCTCCAGCTCGGCGTTGGTGCGTTCCAGCGCCAGCTGCGCCTGCTTGAGCGGTGTGATGTCGAGCAGGGTGCCCGAATAGCGCCACTGGCCCTCGGGCCCGCGGTGGCGCTCCAGGCTGGCGCGGAACCAGCGTTCCTCGCCCAGCGCCGGGTGGCGGCGGAACTCGGCGTGGATGACAGCCGCGCTCGCCTCGGGCGAACGCATGAAGACGTCGATGCGCTCGCGGTCCGCCGGGTGCAGGCAGTCCAGGTACTCGGCCAGCGTGGCGGGCGGGCCCAGCGCGCGGTCGCGGCCGATGTTGTCGAACATCTGGTCCGACCACCAGACCGACTGGTCGGCGATGTCGAAACGCCAGCTGCCCAGCCCGGCCAGCGCCTCGGCCTGCTCCAGCAGGCTTTTCTGCTCGCGCAGCGCCTCGCTGGCGCGCAGCTGCTCGCTGATGTCCTGCACCGTGGCGAAGAGGCGGTGCAGGCTACCGTCGGCCAGGCGCACGGCGCGCACGTCAAGTTCGGTGTGCACGATGCGTCCGTCACCGCGGATGAAGCGCTTGCGCAGCAGGTACCGGTCGGTCTGTCCGGCCATCATCGATTCGAGCAGCTGCAGGTTGTGGTCGAGGTCGGGCTGCGGCGTGAATTCGGTCCAGGGTCTGCTGAGCAACTGTTCACGTGAATAGCCCAGGATCTCGCACAGGCGGTCGTTCACCTGCAGCCACTGGCGCCGTTGCGGGGACGAGATGCCCATGCCGATGAAGGGCAGGTCGTAGAACAGGCGCTGCACCTCGGCCTGCTCGCGCACCGCGAGCTCGGCCTGCTTCTGGGCCGTGATGTCGAGCAGGATGCCGCTGATGGTCTCGACCTCGCCGTCGGCGCGGTGGGTGACCGAGGTGCGGTCGTCGATCCAGGCGTAACCGCCATCGGCGCGGCGCAGCCGGTATTCCTGGCGGTACTCGAAGCGCCCGGCGGCCCAGTTGGCGGCGATCTCGGCGTTCATGCGGGCCACGTCCTCGGGGTGCACCAGGTCGTCCCAGTCGACGCCACCGCTGAGCAGTTCCTCGGGCGTGTAGCCCCACTGCGCCACATTCGCGCTGAGGTAGGTCATCGGCCAGCCCGGCCGGTTGGCCCATTCGATCGCCACCGCCGGCGAGCGGTCCACCAGCGCGTACAGGTGCTCCAGGCGCTGTTGCTGCTGCTGCAGCCGCTCGGCCATGCGCTCGGTGCCGGCGCGCGGCGCGGGCCTGCGCGGCAGCAGGCGGAGCAGCCAGCGCCAGGGCGATGCGGCGGGTGTGTTCGACTTCATCCAGGCCTCATGATGCGGCCCCAGCATATCCTGAGCGCGCCTGCCGGGGCGCCAGACCGCCCGGCTGCCTCAGGAAGCCGCGCTGTGGCCGGCCAGTGGCAGGGTGACCACGAAGCTCGCGCCCGCGCCCGGTTCGCTCTGTGCCACGATGCCGCCGCCGTGCGCCTCGGCGATCTGGCGCGCCAGCGCCAGGCCCAGGCCGGTGCCCTCGTATTCGCTCTTGAGGTTCAGGCGCTGGAACGGCTGGAACAGGCGGCCCAGGTGCGCCGGGTCGATGCCGATGCCGTTGTCCTGCACGCGCACCGTGGCCCAGCCATCGGCGGTGCTGGCGCTCACCTTCACCTCGGGCGTGCGATCGCGCGGCACGAACTTGAGCGCGTTGGTCAGCAGGTTCTGGAACAGCAGGGCCAGCAGGCTGGCGTGGCCGCTCACCACCGGCAAGGGGTCAACCTGCAGCCGTGCGCCGGTGGCCGCCACGCGGGCGGCCAGCGCGTCGCACAGCTCGGCCATCACCCGGTCGAGTGCCACCGCCGTCGGCCGCTCGGGCTCGCCGGCCTGCAGACGCGCGTAGCGCACCACGTCGTCGAGCAGCGTGCGCATGCGCGCACCGGCGCGCAGCACCAGGCGCATGTACTGGCGCGCATCGGGCGGCAGCAGCGCACCGTGGTCCTCGTCGATCAGCCCCACGAACTGGGTGATGGTGTTGAGCGGCTCGCGCAGGTCGTGCGAGGCGATGCGCACGAACTGCACCAGGCTGTCGTTGGCCTGGCGCAGTTGGTCGGCGGTCTGCTGCAGACGGTCGTGGCTTTCGCGCAGGTCCTCCATCGCCACCGCGAGGTTGAAGCGGTCCATGGCCGACATCTGCTTGAGCTGGTCGTTGGCCTGCTTCAGGCGCAGCTGGGTGCGCACGCGCGCCTGCACGATGGCGGGGTGGATCGGCTTGGCGATGAAGTCGGCCGCGCCCTTCTCCAGGCCGGCCTGCTCGAAATCGGCCTCGGCGTGGCTGGTCACCATGATCACCGGCAGCGCGGCAAGCACCGGGTCGGCCTTGATGGTGTCGAGCACCTCGAAGCCGGACAGGCCGGGCATCTGGGCGTCGAGCAGCACGATGTCGGGCAGCGCTTCGCGGATGCGGCGCAGCGCGTCGTGGCCGTGGGTGGCAAAGCGCAGCCGCCCCAGCGGGCGCAACGCCTTGGCCAGCGCCTGCACCATGCCGGGGTCGTCGTCGACGATGAGGATGTCGGGCAGGCTGGCGTCGTTCACGAATCGCTCCGGTGCTTGAGCTCGTCGCCCAGCAGTGACACGGCGGCCTCGAAGTCGAGCGCCTCGATGCGACCGGCCAGTTCGTCGGTGCGCCCGGCACCCAGGCGGCGCTGCAGGGCCGCACGCTGGGCATCGAAGTGGCTCAGGGCTTCCAGATCGTGCTGACCCAGCAGCGTGAGCAACTGCGCCAGCACCGCGTCGTCGGCGGGTGCCACGTCGTCCTGCACGGCCGGTGCGGGCTCGCCCTGGGCCAGCCAGGCACCGGCGGTCAGCAGCAAGCGGCGCAAGGCCACCTGCAGGGCCTGCCAGGGCTCGGCCAGCGCACCGGGCGCGGCACCATCGCGCAGCGCGTTCTCCAGCGCACCGGCGCGCCGGTGCAGCACGTCGGCGGCCACCAGGCCGGCGCCACCACGCAGCTTGTGCAGGCGCGCGGCCAGCCGCTCGCGTTCGAGGTCCGACAGGACCGCCGGCAGCGCCTCGTCGGCCAGCGGGCCGTGCTCGTCCAGCAGGCGACGCAGACTGCGGCGCAGCAGACCCTGATCGTGCCCGAGCCGGCGCGCGGCCTGCTCGCCGTCGATGCCGTCGATCACCGGCCAATCCTGCAGGGGCGCGGGCACCGCGTCGCCGGCGGGCACGCTCTGGCGCACCACGCCGCGCTCGTCGAGCAGCTCCACCACCGCGCTGAGCAGTTGCTCCGGGTCGAGCGGCTTGGTCAGGAAGCGGTCCATGCCGGCATCGATGGCGCGGCGGCGCTCCTCGGACAGCGCGCCCGCGGTGAGCGCGATCACCGGCAGGTGGCGCAGGGCCGCGTCCTCGCGCAGCAGCCGCGTGGCCTGCAGGCCGTCGAGTTCGGGCATCTGCACGTCCATCAGCACGAGATCGATGGCACCGGGGTCGTCACGCAGCACCGCCAACGCCTCTCGACCGTTGCCCGCCAGGTAGACGCGTGCCCCTTCGCGCAGCAGCATGTGCATCGCGATTTCCTGGTTGATCTCGCTGTCGTCGACCACCAGCACGCGCGCACCGCCCAGTCGCAGGCCCTCGGTGGCGGCCCCGCGCTGCGCGGACAGCACCCGCCCGCTGTGGCCGTGGCGCGCCACCACACCCTGGTGCACGGCGTTGAACAGCACCGAGGCGTTGACCGGTTTGGTCAGGATGTCGTCGGCCAGGCGCAGCCGGTCCTCGCGCGCCACGCGTTCACGCTCGCTGGCCGAGACCATCAGCGCCGCCGGCAGGTGCGACAGACCGTAGCGTTCGGCCAGCGCCGCCAGCGCCTGCAGGCCGTCCATGCCCTGGCCGCCGGCGTCCTGCAGTTGCCAGTCGACGAGCATGGCGTCGGGCAGCGGCTGGCCATTGGCCACGCGATCGGCCACCCAGGCCAGCATGGCCTCGGCCGAATCGCAGGCCTCGGTGCGCCAGCCGAACGCGCGCGCCATGTCCACCAGGGCCTGGCGCTCCTCGCTCACGTCGTCGACCACCAGCACCTCCAGCGCACCGGCAGCGGGTGCCGGCGCCGCAGCGGCCGGGCGCAGCAGCACCTCGAACCAGAAGCGGCTGCCCTGGCCGGGCGCGCTGTCCACGCCGATGCTGCCGCCCATGAGCTCCACCAGCCGGCGCACGATGGACAGCCCCAGGCCGGTGCCGCCGTGGCGGCGCGAGGTCGAGGCATCGGCCTGCGAAAAGGGCTGGAACAGCCGCGCCTGCGCCTCGGGGGAGATGCCCTGGCCGCTGTCGTGCACCTCGCCGCCCAGGCGCACGTGCCCGGCGGTGACTTCCAGTGCGCGCAGGCTCACGCGGATCTCGCCCTGCTCGGTGAACTTGAGCGCGTTGCCCAGCAGGTTGGTGATCACCTGGCGCAGGCGCATCGGGTCGCCGCGCACCAGCGCGGGCAGCGTGGCGTCGGCCTGCACGCGCAGCGTCAGGCCCTTGACTTCGGCCTGCTGGCGGAACACGGCGTCGAGCTCGGCCAGCAAGGCCGCGGGGCTGAAGGCGGCGTCCTCCAGCGTGAGCGCGCCGGCCTCGATCTTGGCCATGTCGAGCACGTCGTTGACGATGCCCAGCAGCGACTGGCTGGCCATCTGCGACTTGGCCAGCAGCTGCTGCTGACGCGCGGTGAGCGGCGTGTCGGCCAGCAGGTGCGACAGGCCGATGATGGCGTGCAGCGGCGTGCGGATCTCGTGGCTCATGTTGGCCAGGAACTCGCCTTTGGCGAGCGAGGCGGCCTCGGCGGCCTCGGTGGCGCGCACAAGGTCGGTGATGTCGATGCGGAACCCGACCGTGTGGCCGTCCGGCAGGCGGGCGTCGACCACGCGCAGCACGCGGCCATCGGCTTGCGGCTGGACCAGCATGGTGCCGCCGGCGCGGTGGGCTGCCAGCCGCTGCGCGAGCCACTCCTCTTCCTGGCCGATCGCCTCGGGGTAGTCACCGATGTCCAGGCCAGCGCGCACGAGTTCCTCGAAGGTGACGCCCGGCACCATGAGGTGCGCGATCCGGGGGTAGGCCTCGCGGTAGCGCTGGTTGCACATCACCAGCCGGTCCTCGGGGTCGAACAGCACGAAGGCCTCGTTGACCGCGTCGATGGCGCCGCGCAGCAGCGCCTCGCTGCGCGCCACGCTTTCTTCGGCGCGCTTGCGCTCGCTCATGTCCATGTAGGTGGTCACGAAGCCGCCGTCGGGCATGGGCGTGCCGCGCACCTCGATCGGCGTGCCGTCGGGGCGCACGCGCTCGAAGCGGTGCGGCACCGGGTGGCGCGCCTGCGCCAGGGTGCGCTGGATGTGGGCCTCGACATCGCCGCCGCCGTACTCGCCTCGCTTGGCGTTGAAGCGGATGATGTCCTCGAACGTGGGCACGCTGCGCGCGAACAGCTCGTCGAGACCGAGCAGGCTCACGAACTCGCTGTTCCAGGCCACGAGACGCAGATCGGCGTCGAAGGCGCTGATGGCGCAGGGCATGTGCTCCAGGATGCTGTGCTGCAGCGCGTTGATGCGCAGCAGCTCGGCCTCCATCAGGTGGCGATCGGTCACGTCCTGCAAGGCGCCGACGATCTGCGAGACCGTCATGGTCTCGTCGTGGATCGCCTCGCCCACCACGCGCACGCGGCGCACACGCCCCTTGGCGGTGGTCATCGGCACCTCGAAGTCGAACGGCTCGCCCTCCTTGCGCGCCAGCCGCAGCGCCTGGAGCACGGCGCGCCGCGCCTCGCCGTCATAGAAGCTCAGCGGCAAGGCGGCGTCGACCGGGGTGTCGGGATCGAGTTCGTGCAGCGCGAACATCTGCGGCGTCCACACCACCGTCCAGGCCTTGAGGTCGAACTGCCAGCCACCCACGCCGGCCACACGCCCGGTGCGGTTGAGCAAGGCCTCGCTGGCGGCCAGGCGCTGCTG
>VFQR01002106.1_pt1 | contig 13309 bp, 16 predicted proteins | sample 3512321 | NCBI WGS metagenome assembly VFQR01 (sample SAMN10412374, study PRJNA504923) | tailings metagenome | isolation source: Relicate 3 Philex TSF1 revegetated site | place: Philippines: Tuba, Benguet | collected 2017-08-29
ATTCGCCTCCAGTATTAGGTATTGCTTTAGATGGTTTGGGTTATGGCGAAGATGGCACACTCTGGGGCGGAGAATTTCTTTTAGCAGATTACCGAAAATTTCAGCGACTAGCAACATTTAAACCAGTGGCAATGATTGGTGGTGAACAAGCAATATACCAGCCTTGGCGTAATATTTATGCTCAATTAATAGCCGCTAATCTTTGGGATGAGTGCGAAGAAAAATATGCTGATTTAGAAATAGTTCAATTTCTGAAAAATAAGCCACTAAAGCTACTTAATCAACTGATTGACAAAGGAATAAACTCTCCTCCAGCTTCTTCAGTGGGCAGGTTGTTCGATTCAGTGGCGGCGGCTATCGGTATTTATAGAGATGAATGTAGCTATGAAGGACAAGCTGCGATCGCAATGGAAGCTATAGTCGATATTAGCATCTTAAATCATTCTAAAGAAACGCTAATTTATCCTTTTGAATTGAGCTTTTCAGATAGTATTTATCGTATAGACCCGCGTCCAATGTGGCAAGCTTTACTCCAGGACTTGCAGCAACAGATTCCCCAAGCAGTTATAGCTGCTAAATTTCACAAAGGCTTAGCTAATACGATTGTGGAGATGGTTAAACGTCTTTGCCAAGAAAATCTGATTGAACAGGTTGTTTTAACAGGAGGAGTATTTCAAAATTGTATATTGTTAGAGCAAGTTAGTAAATCCTTACAAAGATTGGAAATCAAAGTATTGACTCACAGCTTAGTTCCAGCTAATGATGGCGGGTTATCTTTAGGGCAAGCAGTTATTACAGCTGCACAATTAAGAGTATAAATTTATTTCACGCAAAGGCGCAAAGAAGATAAAAATGTGTTTAGGAATTCCCGGTCAAATTATTGAAATTACCAACGTTAATCATAAGTTAGCTATTGTTAATGTTGGTGGGGTTAAGCGCGAAGTTAATATTGCTTGCATCGTTGATGAAGAACATCCGCCTGAAGCATGTATTGGAGATTGGGTATTGGTGCATGTTGGTTTTGCGATGAATCGAATTAATGAAGAGGAAGCAGCAGAAACATTAGAGTTGTTGCAAGAATTAGCAGCAGCACAAGTGGAGATTAGTAGTTAAATAATAGACTTTTTTCTCACGCAGAGACGCAGAGGCGCAGAGAGAAAAGAGAGAATTAGTTTACTAGTTCTAAAACTCGGTCTTTTTCTTCCTTTGCAGTTTGTTTTAAAAAACTATGGTTTTATTCTTATGAAATACGTTGATGAATTCCGCGAAAGAGAAAAAGCTGAAGCCTTACGTCGGGAAATTGCAAAATTATGCGATGGACTAGAAAAACCTATCAAAATTATGGAAGTATGTGGCGGGCATACCCATTCTATATTTAAATATGGCATTGAAGAAATTTTACCCGATCGCATTGAACTAATTCATGGGCCTGGTTGTCCAGTATGTGTTATGCCAAAGGGGAGATTAGATGATGCGATCGCCATTTCTCAAAATTCTAACGTCATCTTTGCCACATTTGGCGATGCCATGCGAGTTCCTGGTTCCAAAACAAGCTTACTGCAAGCCAGGGCACAAGGCGCAGACATCCGTATGGTGTACTCTCCCCTAGATAGCCTGCAAATTGCCAAAGATAACCCCAACAAACAAGTAGTTTTCTTCGCCTTAGGCTTTGAAACCACAGCCCCCAGCACCGCCTTCACCATTCTGCAAGCCGCAGCCGAAGAAATTCCTAACTTCAGTATGTTTTGCAATCACGTCCTTGTGATTCCCGCCCTCAAAGCACTATTAGATAATCCCGATTTACAACTCAATGGATTTGTTGGGCCTGGTCATGTCAGTATGGTAATTGGTACTGAACCTTATGAATTTATTTCCCAACAATATAATAAGCCAATTGTGGTTTCCGGATTTGAACCTTTAGATATTCTGCAATCAATTTGGATGCTGTTGCAACAGCTAATAGAAAATCGTTGCGAAGTTGAAAATCAATATAATCGAATTGTTCAAAAAACCGGGAATAAAGTAGCACTAGAAGCTATCAATAAAGTGTTTGCTGTACGAGATATTTTCGATTGGCGCGGCTTGGGCGATATTCCCTATTCCGGATTAAAAATTCAACCTGAATATGCTCAATTTGACGCCGAACTTAAATTTAGCATTCCTAACCTCAAAGTAGCCGACCATAAAGCTTGTAAATGTGGAGAAATTCTCAAAGGAGTATTAAAACCTTGGGAATGCAAAGTATTCGGTACAGCTTGCACACCTGAAACACCCATCGGCACTTGCATGGTATCTTCTGAAGGTACTTGTGCAGCTTATTACAAATACGGAAGACTCTCTACTATGGCTAAAAAAGTAATCGCTGAAAAACCAAAAATAACCATAACCCAAGAACCTCTCCCCGCCTGTGGTTTTTCTTTAGACTAAAAGTTTATGTTCCAAAAATACACCATTAGAGGGTAACTTCAATGCCCTTTATTACAATCCAAATTGCCAAAGGACACTCCATCGAAAAAAAGCGCCAACTAGTTAAAGCCATCACCGATGCCCTTGTGGAGACTTTAAATTCTAAGCCAGAATGGATAACTATTCACATTGATGAATTTGAACGTGAAAATTGGGCAGTTGGAGGACAACTACATTCTGATAAACATAGTGGTAGACACGAAGAAAAAGGTAGATAAAATGTATCTATTTTTTCTTTGCAACTCTGCGTGATATTCACTTAAAAAAATACTTTTTAAATAAATGTACTTCCCCTCCAATAACCAACTCAAAAATCCTCTTTTTCGGCATCGCAATAAAATCCAAGATACTCACATAACTCTCGCACATGGTAGCGGTGGTAAAGCCATGCGCGATTTAATTGACGATATCTTTGTTAATACTTTTGATAACCCAATTCTCTCCCAATTAGAAGACCAAGGAACCTTCAATTTAGCCCCTCTTTTACAACAAGGAGACAGACTCGCTTTTACCACAGATTCTTATACTGTAGATCCTTTATTTTTCCCTGGTAGCGATATCGGAGAATTAGCCATTAACGGCACAATTAATGATTTAGCCGTCAGCGGCGCTAAACCCTTATATCTAACTTGTAGCGTTATTTTAGAAGAAGGGTTACCAGTAGAAACTTTGCGACATGTCGTAGCCAGCATGAAAGCAGCCGCGACAAAAGCTGGTGTGCAAATTGTCACTGGCGACACAAAAGTTGTACATCGCGGTGCTGTCGATAAACTGTTCATTAATACTGCCGGCATTGGTATCATCCCACAAGGAATTAACATTTCTGCCCAAAATATTCAACCTGGGGATGCTGTGATTATTAATGGTGAATTAGGCAATCATGGGGCAGCAATTTTAATTGCCCGTGGAGAATTAGCTTTAGAAACTAATATTGAAAGTGACTGTCAGCCGTTGTATGATTTAGTAGCAACTATCCTCAATATCTGTCCCCAAGTTCATGCAATGCGAGATGTAACACGCGGAGGTTTGGCGACAGTTTTAAATGAATTTACCTTTACTTCCAATGTAGGAATTCGCCTTTACGAAGAATCTATTCCAGTGCGTGAAGAAGTGAAAGGCTTTTGCGAAATTTTGGGTTTAGACCCATTATATTTAGCTAACGAAGGTAAGTTAGTTGTAGTAGCTAAAAGAGAACACGCTGAATCTATTTTATCAGCTATGAAATCTCATACCGCAGGAAAAGATGCTTGTATTATTGGGGAAGTAATAACTTCACCTCCAGGTATTGTATTGTTAAAAACCATTTTCGGTACTGAACGTATTGTTGATATGTTAGTAGGCGACCAATTGCCACGCATTTGTTAATATTTCAGATATTTTTATGCATGAATTAGGAATTACTCAAAATATTGTAGCGATTGTAGCTGAACACGCTAAAGGTGCAAAAGTCCAACGAGTTTCCTTAGAAATTGGCAAACTTTCAGCTATTATGCCTGATGCTATCCGATTTTGTTTTGATATTTGCACTCAAGGTACAGTTTTGGAGGACGCGACATTAGAAATTTTGGAAATTCCCGGTTTAGCGAAATGTCGCCAATGCAATGCAGAAATTGATCTAGATAAACCATTTGGTATCTGTAATTGCGGTAGCGTGGAATTAGATTTAATCTCTGGTGAAGAACTCAAAATTAAAGAAATGGAAATAGAGGAATTATGTGTGTAACCTGCGGTTGTTCTGATGATGGCGAAACCAAAATTACAAATTTAGAAGTGAGTAAAACTGAACATAACCATCACCATACTCACACTCATACTTTAGCTGATGGCACTGTAATTACCCACTTCCACAACGATGATACTCATACAGAAGCATCTCAAGTTCATGCCAAAATACACGGCACAACTATATCATTAGAACAGGATATATTAGCCAAAAATAATTTAATAGCAGCCCAAAATCGCGGATGGTTTCAAGGTCGAAATATTCTTGCTTTAAATTTAATGAGTTCTCCTGGTGCTGGAAAAACAACTCTTTTAACTCGCACTATCAATGATTTAAAACATCAGGTATCTATTAGCGTCATTGAAGGCGACCAAGAAACTACTAATGATGCTAAAAAAATTCAAGAAACAGGTTGTAAAGTCATCCAAATTAACACTGGAACAGGCTGTCATTTAGATGCATCAATGATAGACAGGGGTTTGCAACAACTAAATCCACCTTTGAATTCAGTTGTCATGATTGAAAATGTGGGAAATTTGGTTTGTCCAGCTTTATTCGATTTAGGAGAACAAGCAAAAGTAGTAATTCTCTCTGTCACGGAAGGTGAAGATAAGCCGATAAAATATCCCCACATGTTCCGTGCTAGTGACATCATGATTCTGACTAAAATTGATTTGCTACCTTACGTGGAATTTGATGTGCAAAAGTGCATAGAATATGCGAAGCAAGTTAATCCGCAAATTCAGATTTTTCAAGTTTCTGTAACTACTGGTATAGGGTTAGATACTTGGTATAAATGGCTAACTGAAAAAATCACAAATTTATCAACAGTAATTAATGCGTAACTGCCACACTTACGCACTTTTGATAAAGCTACAAAATGAGCCGCTAGCTTTTTAAACTAGCAAATTACTCACAAATTTGCTGTAATTCTTCAACTGTATTTAACGTTTTAATCGCCTGCTGAATTTAGTTTTAGGCTTATATAAGAATATTAATTTTAATGACTATTCAAATAGTTTCTTGTAAAACCTGACTCATATACTTTAAAAATTCACGACTATCGTCACCATTGTGTTGCTTGAGCCGTTTCTTAAGTTTAATTTCAATAGAACTGTTGATATTAGGAGTTGGTGTTCTATTCAATACAATACGCGCATAAATTTTAAAATCCTGAATTTCATTCCTAAGTCTACTAATAGATGAATCTATCTGTGTAAGTGCTTTTTTTAAGTCATGTCCCTTCAATTCCACAAAAAATGCTAGTTTATCTTGACAGTCCAAAATTAAATAATCACATTTTTCTCCTTCTATAATTAAGCAGTTATCGACCCTAATTTTGCAAAACTCTTTACTGCTGCTATTGGTAACTCTGTATTCTTGTGAATTACCAGAATCTCTAACAACTATTGTTCTTCTGCTATCACAATATTCTGTACATTCGCTTCTTCTAAACAAATCGTTGCACATTTTCAGTTATCTAAGTTAAACAAATCATTAAATTTGTTATTAATTATACTCGATGCACTATCTATTTTTTCTGCTTGAATAAGTTTAAGTTCTTCGTCAAAGATTGATTCGCAGTGATTTTCAGAAATAAAGTAAGCTGAAGTACGGTTAGGATCAATCCAAACATTGTTATTTACAATGCTCTCTACAGCTTCTTTTTCAATACCAACCTTATTCGTACCGATTTGATAAGCGTATAACAAATTGTTAAAAGATGATAAAATATATGGACTATGGGTAGTTACAACTATTTGATTATTATTAATATTCGCTAGTAAACCAATAAGTTCTACTATGTCATTTTGTGTTTCTGGATAAAGATGTGCTTCAGGTTCTTCAAATACAATGAAGACGCTTGTTCCATCTAAAATATATCTGAATATAAGCAAAAGAATCCAAACCGACTCCTGTTGTCCTGAAGAAGCATACTGTAGTTTTACATACTGATCTTCGTTGAGGTAAATTCTTTCGCCATCAGGTTGAAAGCGGTATTCACCTTTAAGAATTTTTTTAATAATCCTACCAGCATATTTGACTTCATTCAGATTAGCTTCTTCGTTTATTAAACCCTCTCTTTCTTCAATTAGTATATTCAATGTATCTCTGAAAGAAAGTTTTAATCGATTTATACGTTCGACAAAAGATTTCATAAAGAAATCTAAACTATATGGTTCTATATCCTGAAGCTGATCGGCTAAAGTTGATATTAAGCTTCTACCAGAAGGTATAAATACTGTAGCTCTTGTATCTTCAAATAAATCATCAATGTGTGATTTAATAGACTTGAGATACAATCTTTTTTCTGACTCTATTTCTAATCTTTCATCTAAAGTTACATAACGACTTTGCTTTCTTGAAACCCTATCATTATAATTACGCACATTTCTAAATATAACATTCATATCATTCAAGATATTGGAATTGAATATTACCTCCACATAACCTTGAGTATTTAAATAAATTGTCATTTCTTTTTCACTAGAATAGTGATATTTGAGACGAAACTGCTGCGTGTGCTTAGTCGTACCAAAAAAATCTACAAATCTTTTTCTGAGATATTTTGAAAACTCATCAATAGGTCGCTCTAGCTGTTCATTACTGACATCCAAGATGAATTTACTAAGTTCATGTTTAATAGATTTGAAGATAAAAATTGATTTGCTAAGTGTACTTTTTCCACTTGCTTGCGGGCCAATTAAGAGCATTACATCCTTGACATCCGCTTCAAATCTATTGATAGGTCCAAAATTTTCTATAGAGATTCTTTGCACAATTCTGAAAATTCAACTTAGATTGAAGTACCAAATTACTAGTCACAGTGTAACATAATCTATATGTAACACCCTGCACTCTATGAGTACAGGGTGTGAGAGAGTGATAAGCGTGAATAAACTATATGATGTTTATTGACCTCAAAGCCAATCTCGATAAGCCGAGATTTCATTGACAGCAATTTCAAAAGGCATCCCTTTACCAAATGGCGGATAAACTCGGATTTTGCCATTTGTAGAAAACCGCTCTAACCGATTACCTAACTGGGGTATATTGCTGACAATATGCCAGTAGGATACTATGTCAGGGCAATCAATAATTAATGTGAGAATGTTGGTGTTTGTTGTCAGATACCACTGACAATTAGATAACAGCACTCGCGTAATGCGATCGCAAGCTAAATAAAAGCATCTGCCAGTGGACTGTTCTAATTCCATCTGCAACATTCCATCCTCTCTGGTTACCTCGGTTGGAGGTAAATCATCGGGAGGTAGCAGGTATAATTTAGAAGACATAATTTCGCACCTCTTGGTTGTAGCGCGTCAAACTCTCCAGGTTTTTTTGCACATCTAAAGATGAGGGTTTGAGTGCTAGCGTACCTAAGTTTAATTCGTCTTGAAATTTTTTGATTTTGTCTCGACAAGTCTCCACATCACCGATAATTGAGTTCTCAATCAAATAGTCTTCATCGAAACAAATGTTTGTGCGATCAAATGGTTTTTGGTTGGGATTCGCACTATTTTGCATGACTTCGGCCGAATTAGCTTTCATTTTCTGGCTGAATTGGCGAATGAAAGGTAACGCTTCACTCACTGCCTCATCAAATGTTTTGCCAACATAAAAGAAGCGTGCCAGCACTAAGTTTTCTGCACCACTAGTATTTAACGCTTGATATTTGGCAATGGTATTCTTCAATCTCTCTAGAGAAAACGGCGGGCCACCCATCAAACTGAAGGAATGTTTGGCGGCAAACTCGATACCATCATCACCACCAGTGGCAACATACACGGGAATTTTTGGCTGCAATGGTTTGGGATAAATTGTTAGGCGATCGCATTGATAATATTGCCCATTAAATGATACATTAGTTTCATATAAAAGCTTCTCAATCAATGCCATTGCCTCTAACATTTTGGGACGCGATTCACTCGTTGATGTGCCAAAATGCTTATTTTGTTGAGGGAAAGGCCCTCCTTTGGCAACTCCAAATAATAATCGCCCATTGCACAAGTTATCCAAAGTGGCGATGTCCTCTGCTACCCTAATCGGGTTATGAAATGGCAATAACACCGCCGCTGTGCCTAATTTGATAGTTGAAGTCAATCCCGCCAAGTGTGCCATTAACACTAACATGGATGGGCTAAGATTGGATTCACTAAAATGATGCTCACTCACCCAGGCTTCCTCAAAACCTAAGCCTTCTGCCTGTTTTATCAGCGTCACTTGCTCAAAAATGGCACGACGAGTATCTTGGTGATGATTTTCGTAATTGCAGAAAATTCCAGTTTTCATTACTTGCGTTGATACTTTTACCCACCGTGTCTGCTGGCTATTTTAGTAATCTAGTCAGAAGTCAGAATTCAGAATTTAGGAATCAGAATAGTTCAAAAATCAGCAGAACATGATGATGAATGAATATACTGATCGTATTAGACTCCTGATAAATTCTGATTTCTGGGCGCTGAATTCTTACATGGTCTATTGCCAAAGTCTTAATAAGCTTGTAGTCAGCACTTTAGTGCTTGAATATTTGAGGACTAAAGTCCTCACTACAAACATTTACTCCTGTTAAGTAGCGACCCACTGCAACTCCAACCATAGGCGTGGATTGTTTTGTTTGAGCTTCGACATTGGATCGCGTAATAATCGCTTGGCATTTATGCAAACTACCTGCATTAGACCCATGTTGTCTGCTACTTCTCGAAGTATTTCTTTGTGAGCTTGCACATAGGAAATCATTTCATCGGAGCAATAAATTCCTATATATTGCAAGCGCCTAGCAGGTCGTCCCCAAAAACAGGTGATCACTTTTACATAACACCCGTCTAGTAATTCTCCAGCTTTGGGATAGTAGTGGTTGACGACTCTTGTGAATTCTTTAGCTAAGATGTCTTCAGCAATCATTTTAACTGATATTTCTGTAGCGTCCGTCACTCTATTTAATATAACATAATTTTGTCATTTAAAGATAACAATTTACGTTATTTAATGGAAATAAAATATGGAAATAGAATTCAGAATTCAGCAATATGTAGGGTGCGTTGTCGTGGCGAACTCATCACCTTGAATTGTTGATGGTGCGTTATGCCTACGGCATAACGCACCCTACATTTTCTTATTCCTGAATTGTAAATTTTGCTGCATTTTACACAAAAAGAGGTATACCTAATTTGGTATACCTCTAATTAATTCTGAATTCTGAATTCTGAATTCTTATCTTTGATTTTTAATTTTTAATTCTTATTATCGAGCATTGCGTTCACAAACTAAAACTTCTGCCACAATATCCGGGAGATTTACGAAGTCTGTAAATCCTTCAGAGCCATCAATCGGTGAAATAAATGTATAATTTGGATCGCAAACTCCATTGTCATACACTTGAATAAACCAGCGATCGGGAAATCCTTCTACACCTAGTTCTACAATGTACCAACTCTCGCCCATGAGACGAGAGTTAAAGATTGTAAACCACTCTCTATTTTCTTCTGAAATGTTCCAATCTGCCATGAGTAGCTCTAAAGCTATTTGTCCGGCATCAGTTGAAGTCAATAGCATTTTTACTCCTTATTAGCAACTTCAGAGTTGGAAGCTTCAGGAACTTCAGGATATAAACCCAATTGTTTAGCTAGCTCACGCGCTACAAAAAATAAAAATTTCGCACCATCTTGATTGCCTTCATGGGCAAACATAGTTGCTACTTGTAACATTGTTTCTACTAAACCAGAATCAATTAATTCTGGTTGAGATTCTAAAACTTCTGGCTCCTGACCGTTAGGACATCTCAGTAGTTCATCAATCAGGTTAAAATACAATTGTTGGCGTTGTTCTGTCATGGTAAATTTCTAGATTGTAATCAACAAATTTGCACCGTAGCCAGAGAGTTTAAAATCTCTAAATAAGTCTAGTAATGTCTGATTGTTTACTGTTCAATACTTTGCTGCCACAGCCTTTCCAACATTTCAACTTGTTCTTTTAAAACAGCAGCACGATAAACAAGATATCTGTCGTAAAAGATAATACCTAACCCAACACAAATCGGGGTTAACAAGAAGAACCATTGTAGAATAGTGCCCAGTTTATATTGCTCAGTAACAGTCACCATTTGATTAACCAGATTCTGCTCAGAGGTTTGTATATGAGTCTGAGATAATGGTGTATTTTTTGTCTGGGGAGTCAGTGCGATCGCCACACCAGTCTTATTAATTTCACATATCTTATTCTGTGATTCTAATAAGTCAAGATGTCGCTCCCAAATGATACCAAATACTACTAGCCCTGGAGAAAGCACTGCTAAGGTAACTACGCAAACTGTAAGAACATTTAAAAACTTGGCTTTCATATTGGCTCTCCCTTGCTAGGTAGTATGCACCCAGTAAGAAAATATCTTTTGCTGTTTACCTAAAGTAGCTATCTATATATTTCTACTTCTCAAACAGTTCTGATGCTAAAATATGTGTAGAAGGTAATTTTAGAATCGTTAGTTGTCAGTTATTTCTCTAATTACCACTGACCGTTAACCATTGAAAAAATACCAAACTTTTGATGAAAAAAGGAATCTTCAGTCAGAAATAACGCCCTCATATCCTGGAATGTGGTTTCATCCTACTCTCAAAAGAGAGATTAAGAAGTCCCCCCTAGTTCACTAAGCTTTCGCTTAGGAATGTTGGGGGGTAGAGGGGAATCTCTGCGTAAATCCTATACGATTTATATCAGTCGCCTCTCCACAAAACAGTTTACCCCAGCCCTATTAAGATTATTAAATTTATTAAAACAGTACTCAAAGTCTGGAATTCTTGCCTGATAAGTATTTTAAAAATTAATTGGGGTAGAGGTACTAGTGTTTTTCAGACCGGGTTCTAGTATTTTCGAGGTGGGGTTCTGGTGTATGGAGTACTCAACCTCAAAGCAATGTAGGCAAGGATAGAAGACTGTTTCTTAGAGAATTTTAATCTGAAAAAACTTGTACTCAAAACCAAATATCAATGTCTCTTGTTCAGGATAAAGTCAATAAATAGAAAAAACAATTAAATTTTCTCAGATTAATTCATGTTTTCATCACAAATTGAATTTGAACGACTAATATTTGGGAAAAGTTCTTCTGAAACTTATATATTTTGTACTTTAGTTAAAATACATAGTATATGCACTCATTTGCACTAAAGTACAAAATCAATACACAAAAGCTTATTGTTATAAATAGATACTTTGCACTAAGATTTAGAATTTTAGGAGTTAAATAATGCGGATTGCTAAAGACGTAACAGAACTTATTGGACGAACTCCTTTAGTTGAACTCAACAAAATTCCTCAAGCTGAGGGAGTAGTAGCGAGAATAGTTGTCAAACTCGAAGGTATGAACCCAGCGGCTTCAGTGAAAGACCGCATTGGCTTAAATATGGTACTTGCGGCAGAAGCAGACGGCTTAATTCAGCCAGGAAAAACTATTTTAGTAGAGCCAACGTCCGGGAATACAGGAATTGCTTTAGCAATGGTGGCAGCGGCGCGGGGCTACAGTTTAATTTTGACAATGCCAGAAACCATGAGCAGCGAACGACGAGCGATGCTCAGAGCTTATGGCGCATCTTTAGAGTTGACACCGGGTGCTGAGGGAATGCGGGGAGCAATCAAAAAAGCCGAAGAAATTGTAGCTAATACCCCCAATGCTTATATGCTGCAACAATTCCGCAACCCTGCCAACCCCAAAATTCACCGCGAAACCACCGCCGAAGAAATCTGGGCTGATACAGACGGGGAAGTGGATATTGTGATTGCGGGAGTAGGTACTGGTGGGACGATTACTGGCATTGCAGAGGTAATTAAAAACCGCAAGCCGACTTTTCAAGCGATCGCAGTTGAACCCAGCAACAGCCCAGTCCTCTCAGGCGGCGAAGCTGGACCCCATAGAATTCAAGGCATTGGCGCCGGATTTGTCCCCGATGTTCTCCGCCTAGAATTGATTGATGAAGTAATCAGAGTCAGCGACGATCAGGCGATCGCATTTGGACGACGCTTAGCAAAAGAAGAAGGTTTATTATCTGGAATATCCTCCGGTGCAGCCTTGTGCGCCGCCATTCAAGTAGGTAAACGTCCAGAAAATGCCGGACGTTTAATCGTGATGATTCAGCCTTCCTTCGGCGAACGTTACCTCAGCACACCCATGTTTCAAGATTTGTCCCTAGAAACTGCCGGCGTCCGTTAATAGAGACACGGGGACGCGGGGACAGCGAAACAGAGAGTATTAGATAATTTCGCCGCGTCTTCTTCCTCTCCTAATCTCCGCGTCCCCGCGTCTCCCGATCTCCGCGTCTTCTTCCCTCCCCTAATGCTTACAGCCACCTTGCTCATGATGATGACTGTGATTGCCCTTGTGGGAGCAGCCTTGCAAATCCTGATTCATCAAATTTTCGCTCATTTCTCGAAAAGATTCATCCACAGGCTTTAAGCCAATCCAAGCATCAATCTTTTCCACATCAAATCCCACCTCACGGCGAACGCCTACTTCTAACAAAGGACGGCGAATCAACAGCGGATCTCTCAACATCTGCACCAAAGCAGTTTCGGCATCAATTTTTTCCGGAACTATCTCACCAGATTTTACCCGTGGAGAGGAACGATTAAACCATTCCGCTACGGGGCGATCGCCAAAAAATGAACGCAACCTCTCAACTGTCCAAGATTCTGTCAGCAAATCGTATGCTACCACCTCATGACCAGCAGCTGTGAGCAAAACTTTTTGCTTAGTACCACCTTTACAGCCTGGTTTACTGTAAAAAATTACTCTTGCCATGCAACTACCTCTGATACCAATTCGTAATTCGTAATTCGTAATTAAGAATGCAACACATCCTTGGGTGAAGTGAAGACGCGATTCATCGCGTCTTTACATATAGACATAGGAGTGAAAATTAATTCTGCGTTGCCCGAAACCCTTGGTAGGGGCGTACCGCTAAAGCGGAACCCGAAGGGTACGGCCGTACCCTACGGGAAGGCGGAGCCTACGCCCTTACATCATTTCCACTCCTATGTGTAATCTGAATTCTGAATTCTGAATTCTCTTTTAAAAATTCCTCGCGTTATTGGTAACCGGGTCAAACTCAAATCTTTCTTTGGGATCGGTTT
>VFQR01002108.1_pt1 | contig 13295 bp, 12 predicted proteins | sample 3512321 | NCBI WGS metagenome assembly VFQR01 (sample SAMN10412374, study PRJNA504923) | tailings metagenome | isolation source: Relicate 3 Philex TSF1 revegetated site | place: Philippines: Tuba, Benguet | collected 2017-08-29
GCCCCTTTCCTGAACGACTCCAGATCGTATTTTTCGTTCGGCGAATGAATCCGGTCGTCATCCAGCCCGAAGCCGATCAGCAGCGAATCCATCCCGAGATCGTGCTTGAACGCGCCCACGATCGGGATCGATCCGCCGGAGCCTTTCAGGACGGCGGGGCGTCCCCATTCGGCGGAGAGAGCCGCGCGCGCCTTGGCCAGCGAAGGTGAGTTCAGCGGAAGCTGCAACGCGGGGCTGGCACCATGCGAAATGAAATCCGCCTTGCAGTCGGCGGGCAGGCGCTCGCGCACGAATGCGCGGAACGCATCGCGCACTTTTACAGGATTTTGTTCGCCGACGAGCCGGAAGGAGACTTTCGCGGTCGCCTTCGCGGGTATCACGGTCTTCGACCCCTCGCCCATATAGCCGCCGTAGATGCCGTTCACGTCGCAGGTCGGCCTTCCCCAGATCTGTTCGAGCGGATGCCTGCCCTTTTCGCCGGCCGGCTGCTTGAGACCAAGTTCGCCGAAAAACTTGTCCTGATCGAATTCCAGCGCCTTCCATTGCTGGAAGCGGACCTCGTCCGAGCATCAGCTCCCGCGCGGCGATTTCGGGATCGAGTTCGCTGACGCCGTCATAAAAACCCGGAACGGTGATGCGTCCGCTCCCGTCGTGAATGTCCCCGAGGATTTTCGTGAGCACACGGATCGGATTGATCGCGGCACCGCCAAAGAGGCCCGAGTGCAGGTCGCGGTCGGCACCGGTGATCGTCACTTCCTCCAGCACCAGTCCGCGCAGCATGGTGGTGACGGCCGGCGTGCGCTCGTCCCACATATCGGTGTCGCAGATCAGCGCGAGGTCGGCTTTCAGCTCGTCCTTGTGCGCGTCGAGGAACGGCTTGAGCGATGGGCTGCCTGTCTCCTCCTCACCCTCGAACAGGATCGTCACCGGCACCGGAAGGCCGCCGTCCACCCGGTTGAAGGCGCGGCAGGCCTCAAGGAACGTCATCAACTGGCCTTTGTCGTCGGCGGAGCCGCGCGCAACGATGGTCTTCTTGCCGCCCGCTTCCACGATGGAAGGCTCGAACGGCCTGGTTTTCCAGAGTTCGAGTGGATCGGCCGGCTGCACGTCATAGTGCCCGTAGAACAGGACATGCGGGCCTTTGGCGCCGTTCTTTGCCTTCGCATGGGCGACGACCATCGGATGGCCGCGGGTCGGATGCACCCTGGCGTCGAAATCGAGCGCGCCGAGTTCCTCGCGCAGCCAGTTCGCCGCGCGCAGGCATTCCTGCTTGTAGGCGGGGTCGGTCGAGATGCTCTCGATCCGCAGCAGGCCGAACAGCCGTTCCAGGCTGTTGTCGAGGTCGCGGTCGATTTCAGCGAGAACGCGGTCGATGGACATGCCGGACAATCAGCGGGAACGCAGGATGCTGCCGAGGGTGCCGCGGATGATCGCGCGGCCGATCGAGCCCCCGATGCTGCCGCCGACACTCTTGCCAAGATCGGCGGCGACCTTGCCGGCGACACGATTGGTCACGGTGCGGGTGATTTCGCGCGCCACCGTCTGCGAGGTGGTGAGCTTCTCGCCGCGCTTGCGGTTGGTGCCGAAGATCGAACCGATCACGCCGCCAATTCCACCGGCAATGCCGCCGCCGGAGGAATCCTCCGCCCCGGCTTCCGCGGCCTTTTCGTTCGCGCGGCCCTGCAGCTTCTCATAGGCGGACTCGCGGTCGATGGTCTTGTCATAGACGCCTTTCACCGGGCTCGACTTGATGATCGACTGGCGCTCCGCCGAAGTGATCGTGCCGACCCGGGCGGACGGCGGGCGGATTAAAGCCTGCTGCACCATCGCGGGAACGCCGTTGCCTTCGAGGAATGAGACCAGCGCCTCGCCTTTTCCAAGCTCGGTGATGACGCGTTCGGTCTTGATTTTCGGGTTCGGCCGGAAGGTTTCCGCCGCCGCCTTCACCGCCTTCTGTTCGCGCGGGGTATAGGCACGGAGCGCGTGCTGCACGCGGTTGCCGAGCTGGGCAAGAACGCTGTCCGGTACGTCGAGCGGGTTCTGGGTGACGAAATAGACGCCCACACCTTTTGAGCGGATGAGGCGGACGACCTGCTCGATCTTCTGCAGCAGCGCCTTCGGCGCCTCGTCAAACAGCAGATGCGCCTCGTCGAAGAAAAACACGGCCTTCGGCTTGTCGACATCGCCGACTTCCGGAAGCTCCTCGAACAGTTCGGAGAGCAGCCAGAGCAGGAACGTGGAGTAGAGCCGTGGCGTTTCCATCAGCTTGTCGGCGGCGAGGATGCTGACCATGCCGCGGCCGTCGCGCGTCGTGCGCATCAGGTCCTTGATGTCGAGCGCCGGCTCGCCGAAAAACTTGTCGCCGCTCTGGTTTTCCAGCACGAGCAGAGCGCGCTGGATCGTGCCGATGGTGGCGGTGGAGACGTTTCCGTATGCCTTGGTGAGGCTCGCGGCGTTTTCGGCGATGAAAGTGAGCATCGCGCGCAGGTCTTTCAGGTCGAGGAGCAGCAAACCCTGCTCGTCGGCCACCCGGAAGGCGATGTTGAGCACGCCTTCCTGCGTTTCGTTGAGGTTCATCATGCGCGCAAACAGCAGCGGTCCCATTTCCGATACGGTTGCGCGGATCGGATGACCCTGTTCGCCGAACAGATCCCAGAAGATCACCGGAAACTGGTCGGCTTCGTACTTCAAGCCGATCTCTTTCGCGCGCTTCAGGACAAAATCCTTGCCCTCGCCGGTCTCTGCGATGCCCGCGAGGTCGCCCTTGATGTCGGCGGCGAACACGGGAACGCCGGCGTTGGAAAAACCTTCCGCCAGAATCTGCAGCGTCACCGTCTTGCCGGTGCCGGTGGCGCCGGTGACAAGGCCGTGGCGGTTGGCGAGATGCAGTTCGAGGTATTCGGGCTTCGTGCTCTTGCCCACGAGAATCTTGCCGCCATCTTTCGCTGCCGCCATTCGCCTCTCCTCGCGCGCACTTCGTGCAACCGACGCCCGCTTATAGTCCGCCCCGGCTCCGGTTTCCACCAGATTACGCACCGCACAAGAACGCCTCGGTCACGCCGTTCGCACCTACGAGAGTATCGAATCTTTGCGCTTGTGCTTGAAGGCTGCGCTTGCTCAAATTGGATCGATACCTGCGAAAAGTAATCCGGTTGCGGCTTTTTTCGCGTGGCGTGTTCGGCGTTTTCCGGCACTTCGCGATCCAATCGATATTCCTTGGCAGGCAATTTGCGGCTCCGGCGAACTGCGGCGTTTGCCGGACGCGATGGCGGGACCGGTCTGCCGGTTTCGCCGTCCCCGGGTGTGTTCAGAAGAAGCACCCGCCGGCGCGGAATGAAGGTTGGGGCGCGACAATGAACTATCCGATCACCGACATCGAGGGCATCGGCCCTGCGATCGCCGAACGGTTGAAGGCGCTCCGCATCCGCACCACGACGAAACTGCTCGAAGCCGCAAAAAATCCGAAGCGCCGCAAGGCGCTGGCACAGCAGACCGGTATCGATTCCCAGAAAATCCTGCGCTGGGTGAACATGGCCGACATGATGCGCATTAAAGGTGTCGGCGAGGAACTGTCGGAACTGCTGGAATCGGTCGGCGTCGATACAGTAAGCGACCTCAAGCGCCGCAATCCGAAGAACCTCGCACAGGCCATGGCCGAGGCGAACAAGGCGAAAAAACTCGTCCGCGCCGTACCCAGCGACAAGATGATTGAAAAGTGGATCGCGCAGGCAAAATCCCTCCCGACAAAAATCACCTATTGAGCGATTGGCGGATTTTGGCCCGGCGCATCCGCGCGCACGCTCGCCCTTGCCTTTTCGCAAACCCGGCCAGATAACCCCTCGCCGGTGGCGCACGCATGAACAACGAAACTCCCACGCGATTTCTGGACGCCCGCGGCGTGAAACTGCCGCTCGGGCCGCGCACGCTCATCATGGGCATCGTCAATGTGACACCGGATTCGTTTTCCGATGGCGGCGATCACGCGGAAACCGTGGTCGCGATCGAATCCGGCGTGCGGATGGTGGCGGAAGGTGCCGACCTGATCGATGTCGGCGGGGAATCGACCCGGCCCGGTCATCAGGAAATTTCCGCGGAAGAGGAAATGGCGCGTGCAATCCCCGTGGTGGCGGGGCTCGCGGGAAAAATTTCGCTTCCTGTTTCCATCGACACTTACAAGGCGAAGGTCGCGGAACGCGCGCTGAAGGAAGGCGCCAAAATCGTCAACGACGTCTGGGGCCTGCAACGCGATCCGGACATTGCCCGGGTTTCCGCCGAACACGGTGCTGCCGTCGTCGCCATGCACAACCGCGAACAGATCGACGCCTCGCTCGACATTGTTGAAGAGATGCGCGCGTTCTTCTCGCGATCCATCGAACGCGCGAAGAAGGCGGGTGTCCGCGACGACCGGATCGTGCTCGATCCCGGCATCGGCTTCGGCAAGTCGCCGGAACAAAATCTCTCGGCGATCCGCCGTCTCGATGAACTGCATGCGCTTGGCTACCCGATCCTGCTCGGCGTATCGCGCAAGTCGTTCATCAACCGGCTGCATCCGTCCGAACCGAAGGAACGTCTGCCCGGAACGATTGCCGCAAACAGCTTGGGCATTCGTTCGGGTGCTGCCATGATCAGGGTTCACGATGTCGCCGCGCATCTGCAGGCGGTACGCGTGGCCGATGCAATCCGGAGTGCGCGTTGATGCAAGGTGAAATCGAAGTCATCGGCCTCGTCATTTTCGGCCGGCATGGCGTCAACAAGGCCGAGGAAGAACTCGGCCAGCGCTTTATTCTGGACCTGAACCTGAAATACGACATGCGCGACGCGGCGAAGTCCGACCGCATCACCGACTCCGTGGACTACGGAGAGGTGGTGGCGGTGGCGGAAGCGGCGTTCCGCGACAAGCGTTTCTACCTGATCGAGGCGGTGGCCTCGCATATCGCCGGGGCGATCCTCGCGCATTTTCCGAAAGTCGACAGCGCACGCGTCACGGTTCGCAAGCCATCGGCACCCGTCCCGGCCGTGATCGATCATGTTTCCGCGACGGTCACGCGCAAGCGCGATGCGTGACGTTTTCATCGCGATCGGCAGCAATCTCGGCGATCGCTTGCAAAATCTTGCCCGCGCGCGGACTGCGATGCAGCGCATGGGAATTTCCATCGAGGCGCGCTCGTCGATCTATGAGACCGATCCCTGGGGACCGGTGAAGCAGGGCCGCTATCTCAATCAGGTCGTGCGTGCGCGCACGCGGCTCGCTCCCTATCCCCTGCTCGCCACGCTTCGCCGGATTGAAAAAACGCTTGGACGTGACCGCGCAACAGAACAACGGTTTGGCCCGCGCACGATGGATCTCGATCTCCTGATCTATGGCAACCGTTCATTGCGCACGCCGGTCTTGCAGGTTCCACATCCGCGGATGATGCAGCGTGCTTTCGTGCTGGTTCCGCTCGCGGAGATTGCGCCGAACCTGATCCTGAACGGCGTGCCGGTGCGGGGCGCCTTGGGGCGCCTTGATTCCACCGGCGTTACAAGGGTTTGACCGGCTTTCCGGGACGGTTGGCGGACGCGGCGTGCCATGGCAATTTGGGTCCAACCCAACGCCAGCACTGAACAAAATGACCGAACTGCCGCTCGCTTCCGAATTTCCGCCCGCCACCCGCGAGGCATGGCTGGCACTCGTTGCGAAGACGCTGAAGGGCGCGTCGCTCGAGACGATTGCTTCCACGACGAGCGATGGATTGCGGATCGAGCCGCTCTACGAGCGCGCGAAAAATTCAGACGCCGTACCCGGCCGCGCGGCGGGCAGCGCATGGTCGATTGTCCAGCGCGTGGATCATCCGGACGCCACGGAAGCGAACAAGGAAGCCCTGCACGATCTGGAAAACGGCGCTTCGGGGCTGGCGCTGGTTTTTGCCGGGGCACCTTCGGCAAACGGATACGGCATTGCGGGTACCGATGAAGCAACATTCGGACGTTTGCTTCAGAATGTCTGGCTCGATGCGGTTTCGATCCGGCTCGATTCCCGGCCCCGCGCCTTCGGGGCAGCGTCCTCGTTCCTGAAAGCCGCCGAACAGCACGGCATGGAGTTGTCGAAACTCGATGTGACGCTCGGCATCGATCCACTGGGTGCGCTCGCGGCCCTCGGTGGAATTCCCGAACCCGCCGAGGAAGGCATAGCGAAGCGCGCGGACTTCGCTGCATCGCTCATGAAGCGAGGATTTCGCGGCCAGACCTTCATCGCCGATGGACGGCCCATTCACGACGCTGGCGGCTCGGAAGCGCAGGAGCTTGCGTGGGTCATCTCATGCGCTGTCACCTATCTGCGCGCGATGGAAAAATCGGGACTGCCGCTCGAGCAGGCGAGTTCGCAGATCGCTTTTCTGCTTTGCGCCGACGCCGATCAGTTCCTGACCATCGCGAAATTCCGCGCACTGCGAAAACTCTGGGCACGCGTCGAGGAAGCGAGCGGCCTCACGCCGAAGTCCATCAAGCTTCACGCCGAAACCGCGTGGCGCATGATGACGAAAACGGATGCACAGGTGAACTGGCTGCGCACCACCATCGCCGCGTTCGCAGCGGGTATTGGCGGCGCGGACGCCGTCAGTGTGCTTCCCCACTCCGCCGCCTTCGGCTTGCCCGATCGCTTCGCCCGCCGCGTCGCGCGCAACATGCAGCTTCTGCTGATCGATGAGTCGAATGTTCATCGCGTTTCCGATCCTTCCGCCGGGTCCGGCGCTATCGAGGCGCTGACCGGACAGTTCTGCGCCGCCGCGTGGAAACAATTTCAGGAAATCGAAGCGGCCGGTGGCGCCTTCCCGGCGCTGAGCAAGGGCACGCTGCAAAAAGAAGTCGCGGCGGTGCGCGAACGCCGGCTTCAGGCACTGGCCGATGGCAAGGAGGCGCTGATCGGCACGACCGTGTTCAAGAATCCGGGCGAGGCCGCAACCGCCGTGATGGATGTCAAAAAGCGGGACGCGCCCGAATTCAAGGCGGCCGTGCAGGTGCAGGCACTTCCACGCATCCGCCTTGGCGAGCGGTTCGAATAAGGGTGCTATACTGAATGACCATGAGCCGGGTGCCTGATTTCACCAAGACCGACTGGCGTGCGCCGAAGATGGCTGCGGGTACTGCGGCCGAGCCGTGGCTTACGCCCGAAGGCATCGAGGTGAAGACGGGCTATGGCGAGGCCGATCTCAAAGGCCTCGATTTCCTCGACTCATGGCCGGGGCTCGTACCTTTCCTGCGCGGGCCGTATCCGACGATGTACGTCACGCAGCCGTGGACCATCCGGCAATATGCCGGCTTCTCCACGGCGGAAGATTCCAACGCCTTCTACCGGCGCAATCTCGCGGCAGGTCAGAAGGGTCTTTCCATCGCCTTCGATCTCGCCACGCATCGCGGCTACGACAGCGATCATCCGCGCGTGTCCGGCGATGTCGGCATGGCGGGGGTCGCGATCGATTCCATCTACGACATGCGCACGCTGTTCGCTGGCATCCCGCTCGACCAGATGACCGTGTCGATGACGATGAACGGCGCGGTGCTGCCGGTGCTCGCCCTCTACATCGTCGCGGGTGAAGAACAGGGTGTGCCGCCGCAGAAACTCGGCGGCACCATCCAGAACGACATTCTTAAAGAGTTCATGGTGCGGAATACGTATATTTATCCGCCAGCACCTTCGCTCCGTATCATTTCTGACATTTTCGGCTACACCTCGGCGAACATGCCGAAGTTTAATTCGATTTCGGTTTCCGGCTATCACATTCAGGAAGCGGGCGCGACGCTCGATCTTGAACTCGCCTACACGCTCGCGAACGGTGTCGAATATGTGCGCGCGGGCATGAAGGCCGGTCTCGACATCGACCAGTTCGCGCCGCGGATTTCCTTCTTCTGGAATTCCGGCATGAATTTCTTCATGGAAGTCGCCAAGCAGCGCGCTTCGCGCGTGCTGTGGGCGAAGCTGATGAAGCAGTTCTCTCCGAAGTCCGACAAGTCACTGATGCTGCGCGCGCATACGCAGACTTCCGGCTGGTCGCTGACCGCACAGGATATTTTCAACAACGTCGCCCGCACCATGATCGAGGCGATGGCGGCGACGCAGGGGCACACGCAGTCGCTGCATACGAATGCGCTGGATGAGGCACTTGCCCTGCCCTCAGACTTCTCCGCGCGCATCGCGCGCAACACGCAGCTTGTGTTGCAGCGGGAATCCGGCACGACGCGCATCGCCGATCCGTGGGGCGGCTCCTATTATGTCGAGCGGCTCACGGCGGACCTCGCCGCCAAGGCCTGGCAGCATATCGAGGAAGTCGAGGCGCTCGGCGGCATGACCAAAGCCATCGAAGCTGGCATTCCCAAGCTGCGCATCGAAGAAGCCGCCGCGCGCACGCAGGCCCGCATCGATTCCGGCAACCAGATTGTCGTCGGCGTGAACCGCTATCGCCCGGAAAGCGAGGCGCCCATCGACATTCTGAAAGTGGACAATTCCGCTGTCCGCAATCTGCAGATCGACAAGCTGAAACGACTGAGGGGCGAACGCGATCCGAAGGCACTGGAAGCGGCATTGTCCGCGCTCTCGAAATCCGCCGAAAGCGGGAGCGGCAATCTGCTGGCTCTTGCGGTCGACGCCGCGCGGGCCAAGGCGACCGTCGGCGAAATCTCCATGGCGCTGGAAAATGTCTGGGGTCGCCACCGGGCCGAGACTCGTGCCATATCGGGCGTCTACAAGCGCGAGGTCGGGGACATGGCCGACGCCGTCCATCAGGTGCAGAAGCTGGTCGAAGCGTTCGAGGCCGAGGAAGGCCGCCGCCCGCGCATTCTCGTCGCCAAGGTCGGGCAGGACGGCCACGACCGCGGCCAGAAGGTGATCGCGTCGGCCTTCGCGGATTTGGGATTCGACGTCGACATCGGGCCGCTGTTTTCCACGCCGCAGGAAGCGGCCCGGCAGGCGATCGAAAACGACGTGCATGTGGTCGGCGTCTCGTCGCTCGCGGCGGCACACCTGACGCTCGTGCCGGAACTGAAATCCGCGCTAGAAAAGGAAGGCCGCGGCGACATCATGATCGTGGTCGGCGGCGTTGTGCCGCCGCAGGATTACGACGCGCTGAAAGCGGCGGGCGCCGAAGCGATCTTCCCGCCCGGCACCGTGATCGCCGAAGCCGCGATCGAACTCCTGCGCAAGCTCGCCGCGCGCCTCGGTCACCGCCGCGAGGCGGCGGAATAACGCGGTCCGATCTTGAGCCCGAAAGCCTCCAGCACAACTTCGGTTTCCGACCTCGCGAAACTCGTCGCCAAAGGTGACCGCGCCGCGCTCGCGCGCGCGATCACGCTGGTGGAGTCGAAAAAGCCGGAGCATCGCGAAAAAGCGCAGGAATTGTTGCGCGCATTGTTGCCGAAAACCGGCAAGGCAGTGCGGCTCGGCATCACGGGTGTTCCAGGCGTCGGCAAGTCCACCACCATCAACGCGCTCGGCGGGCATCTCACCGCGAAAGGCCATCGCGTCGCGGTGCTCGCGGTCGATCCATCCTCGGTGCGCACCGGCGGCTCCATCCTTGGCGACAAGACGCGGATGCCGCAGCTTGCCACCGACAATCGCGCATTCATACGCCCCTCGCCTTCGGCCGGAACCCTCGGTGGTGTCGCGGCCCGCACGCGCGAGACGATGCTTCTTTGCGAGGCGGCCGGCTACGACGTGGTGATCGTGGAAACCGTGGGCGCTGGGCAATCCGAAGTCGCCGTCGCGGAAATGACCGATGGTTTTCTTGTCTTGATGCTGCCGGGTGCCGGCGACGAATTGCAGGGCATCAAGAAAGGTGTCCTCGAACTCGCCAACGTCATCGGCGTGAACAAGGCGGATGGCGACAACAAGACCCGCGCGAAAGCCGCCGCGACCTCGCTCACGGCGGCGCTGCACATCACGGCGGGTCACGAAGCGCCGCCGGTCATGACCTATTCCGCGCTCACGGGCGACGGGATCGCCTCGCTATGGGAAGCGATCACGGCGCACCGCAAGAAGCTGGAAAAATCCGGCGCGCTGGCCGACAAGCGCCGCGCGCAGCAGATCAAATGGATGTGGGCGCTGCTGGAGGAGCGGTTCAAGGGCCGCCTGCGCAGCGATCCGAAAATCAAGGCGAAGCTGCCGTCGCTCGAAAAGGCGGTCGCCGACGGCAAGTTGCCGGCCGATCTCGCTGCCCAGGAAATCGCGGACATCCTCGGCCTATGAGCAGGATCACCGCCCTGGTGATTGGCTTCGGCCCGTTTCCCGGCGTGCCGGTCAATCCGAGTGCGGCACTGGTGAAGGCGCTCGGACGGCTGCGGCGGCCCGCATTTGGCGATGCGAATATCGTTATCCACATCCTGCCGACCAATTACAGCGCCGTGGACGTTGAGCTTCCCGCGCTGCTCCGGAAGCACGATCCGGACATCGTGCTCATGTTCGGACTCGCGGGCCGCGCGAAATTTTTGCGCGTGGAAACGCAGGGCACGAACAAGCGCTCGGCCGTGCATCCCGATGCGGCGGCGAAAACGCCTGCGGGTCCAGCGAAGCAAGGCCCTGCCCGCCTGAAATCCGCAGCACCCGTTGCGGCGTTAATTGCTGCCGCACGATCCGCCGGTGTTAACACTAACGCCTCGCGCGATGCAGGGCGCTACATCTGCAATGCCTCGCTCTATACCTGTCTCGATTTGAAGCGCACGAACAGGCGGCCCGAATTCGTGAGCTTCATTCACATTCCTTGGCCACGCAAGCAGACCAAAGCGGGAAAGCCGCGCAATCGTGTGCGGCCTACAGCACGGCAACTCCTGCAGGCGGGCGCATCCATCCTCGGCGCGATGATCGCCGCCGCCCGCCGCCGTTAACTGTCCCGCTCCGGCACGGAATTCCGGCACAAGGCTTGAACGGAAGAACACCTGATCACAGGAGTTCTTGCGTGGCCATCGATCTTGACCGCCGTTCGATCCTCGGACTTTCCGCCGCCGGCGCGACTGCACCACTGCTGCTGCCGAAAACCGTCCATGCCTCCACCTCACCGCTCGGCTCCATCGGCATCGACGTGACGCATTTCGGCGTGACCCCGGGCAGCGAGGACGACCAGACCGCAGCCCTCCAGCGCGCGATCGACGCGGCTTCTTCGGCCCGCGTACCGCTGTGGCTGCCGGCAGGCGGCTATCTCGTGAAGGACATCAACCTGCCGTCCGGCGCACAGATTTTCGGAATCCGCGGCGCCACGCGTCTCATTCTCGCGGGTGGCCGTTCCATTTTCTCCTCGTCGCAGGCGGACCAGATCACGCTGCAGGGCCTCGTGTTCGACGGGGTCGGGAAATCGCTGCAGGCCAGCGGCGGCCTCGTTACCGCCCGCAACACGCGCGGCTTCCGCATGCACGATTGCACCGTGCAGGCGAGCGGCGGCAACGGCATCTATCTCGACGGGGTCGCCGGTGAAATTTCCGCGAACACCGTGATGGGTGCCGCGAAGGCCGCCATCTTCTCCATCGACGCGCGCGGCGTTTCGATTTCCAACAACACCATCTTCAATGCCGGAAACAACGGCATTCAGGTCTGGCGCTCGAAACCGGGCGACGACGGCACCATTATTTCCGCCAACCGCATCGAGGAAGTCGCCGCGCTCGACGGTGGATCGGGGCAGAACGGCAACGGGATCAACGTCTTCCGCGCGGCGAATGTCATCGTCGCCGACAACCGGATTCGTAACTGCGCGTTCTCGGCCGTGCGCGGCAACGCCGCCTCGAATTTGCAGATCCGCGGCAACGCCGCGAACATGCTCGGCGAAGTGGCGCTCTATGCGGAGTTCGGTTTCGAGGGTGCCGTGATTTCCGGCAACATCGTCGACGGTGCCGCCACCGGCATCTCGATCACGAATTTCAACGAGGGCGGCCGGCTCGCGGTCTGCCAGGGCAACCTCATCCGCAACATCACGCGCGGCGATGTCAGGAACGGTCAGGGGAGCGGCATCGCCGTGGAAGCCGACGCTTCGGTCACCGGCAATGTGATCGAGAAGGCGCTCTATGCCGGTATCGTTGCAGGCTATGGCAAATATCTTCGCGATGTCGCGATCAACGCCAACGTCATCCGCTCGTCGCCGATCGGCGTAGGCGTTTCGATGTCGGAAGGCGCCGGGTCGGCGCTCGTGGCGGATAACCTGATTGCGGGCGCTTCGACCGGTGCGGTGGTCGGTCTCGACCGGCGCCGGATCATCACCGGCGATCTCACCAAGGAAGACGCAAGCCGCTATGCGCAGGTAACGCTCAGCGGCAACCGCGTGCAGTAATTACTTCCGCGTTTCCCAGCTATCGCCGTAGCGGACGGTCATCACCCAGTCGTAGATGAGCAGCAGGCTCACCAGCAAGACGATGATGATGAGCGGGAGCGCCTTCACCCACCAAAGCATGAAGCCGAGAAACGCGGCGAAGCCGGCAATGCCGATCAGACCCGTGATGAAGATCATTTCGATTTCCCCTTGCCGCCGCGCTTGCGGCCCTTCTTCGCTACAGTGTTGACCAACCAGTTCGCGGTGCGCAAGAGCCGCGCATCGTTGCCGCGGCGCCCTACCAGTTGCACGCCGACCGGCATTCCTTCAGCGGATTGCAACAGCGGAAGCGTAACCGCCGGCGCGCCTAGATACGTCCAGATCGTGCAGAAGACCGGGTTTCCCGTGCTTTGCAGTCCCTTCGGAGCCGCACCGGGTGCGGCCGGTGTCAGGATGGCGTCGAATTCCTCGAAGATGGATTCAACGGACTCGTTCGCCGGTTCGATGCCCGCAACCGCACCCGCATAGTCGATGGCCTTGAATTCACGTCCGCGTTCAATCAGCTCACGCAATTGCGGACTCAGGCGGTCGCGGCTCTCCTTGTAGTCGCGGCGCAGATTATGCGCCATTTCGACTTCCATGATGATCTTCTGCATCTGGATCACGTTGGCGAACGCCGATCCGAGTTCGACCTCGGAAACGCTGTCCCCCAGCATGGATACGAGTTCACCGAATGCTTCGTGCGTGTCGGCGTCGGCCTGATCCCAGACCGGCGACTTCACAAAGGCGATGCGCGGCGGCAAAGGCGGTTCGCTGACGGACACTTCCGCGAGCGGCGGTCGCGCCTGTGGCCGGGTGTCGGGATCGTCGCCGTCGAAACCGGCCATGACTTCGGCGAGCAGGGCTGCATCCTCGACGCTTCGTGCAAAGGTGCCGACATGATCCAGCGTGCGCGAAAGAAGCAGCGCGCCGCTGCGCGGGATCAGCCCGTGCGTCGGCTTGTAGCCGACGACGCCGCAGAAGGATGCGGGACGG
>VFQR01002110.1_pt1 | contig 13281 bp, 13 predicted proteins | sample 3512321 | NCBI WGS metagenome assembly VFQR01 (sample SAMN10412374, study PRJNA504923) | tailings metagenome | isolation source: Relicate 3 Philex TSF1 revegetated site | place: Philippines: Tuba, Benguet | collected 2017-08-29
GTCAGCCGGACGGCGGCCCTCTTTGCACCATCAGAAATCATTCTCCCCGACGATATAGGCGACCACCACCTGTGCTTCCGCGCATCCGATAACTACGCCTACGTGTATTCGCAGGAAGGCCGACGCTTCACTCGCAAGCATCCAAGCTGGGGGATAATTGTAGAATCGCTTATTTCCAGACGGCGAACGGCGGCGCAGAACCGCGAATTCCTATGGCGGGTTGTCAGCGTTCTGGAGCAGGAAAGTCCCGCTGCAAAGGAAATTTCTGACCGCTTCCAGAACCCCGCCATCAAAGCATCCATTCTTTCGTTTCTCGTGCTGGATGTTCAGCTCTCGCTATTTCGGGCATGATCACTTCTTTGTATAACTCGCGCCCTCAATGATCCTCTTAAGACTAGATCTCCGCGATTTCCACGAAGGGACGGCCGTCGCGATCGTCGATATCGACGATCCAGAGATCGGGGTCGAACTTCTGCTCGCGGGCGAGCTTTTCGGCCACCTTCATCTCCTCCACGAAGATGTCGGGCCAGGCGGGTACGAACAGCCGGTCCATCGGCCGCTCCTCATCGAACGCCGATTGCGGCGCCTGAAGATAGAGCGCGACCAGCCGGTCGCTCGCGCGCGACACGGTCACCGCGATGGCGCCGGCCTCCGCCGCGCCGCGCTTGCGCAGCGTCGCGAAGCCGCCCTCGAGGTTGACCCGCCGCATGAAGGCGGCGACCCAGAACTCGGAGGTGAGCCGCGCCACGGCGGTTCAGCGCGTGCGCTGGGTCGCGGGGCGGGTATCGGCCGTGATCAGGTCGCCGATCGATTGCGGGCCGGCCGGACGCGCCGGCGGGGCCGGGCGGGCAGCCGGCGGACGCTCGCGCTCCAGCAACTGGCCGATGGTCTGCGGCTCGGCCGGGCGGGCGGGCACCGCCTGCTGGGTCGCGGGCGTGCGCTGCGCCGGGCGGCGCATGTGGCCGAGCACGGCCTCGCTCGCCTCGCCGATCGGGCGGAGGCCGGCCTGCTGCTCGTATTTGCGGACCGCGGCATCCGTCTTCGGCCCGGTCAGGCCGTCGATCGCACCGTCATAGATGCGGCGGCGGGTCAGTTCGCGTTGGATGTCGGCGACGATCTCGGCGCGCGGGCGCACCGGGGCGCTCGACGCGCTGGCAAGAGCGGGCGCGGCCGGCGTCACCATGGCGGTGGTCTGGACATCGGCCGGCCGTGCCGGCGGCACGGGCACGGCGGCAGCGGCAGGGCGAATGACGGCGGTGGCGAAGAGCGGGGCCGGATGAGGCCCGTTCTGTCGCACCAGCGCATTGACCCCGATGCCGACTGCGATCAGGCCGGCCAGCGACACGGCGATGGTGTCGCCGAGATTGCGGCCGATGAGGCGGCGCCAGAGCGACGGTTTCTCTTCCGTCTCGTCCAGACGATCGAAGTCGTCCTCGACCGCGCGGCCACGGCGGGCGCGGCGATCCTCGTGATAGTCGTCGTCACGCAATTTTCCGTCCCTCCTGGACCATCGTCGCCGTCCCTTGCGACGGGAGCGTCCGGCCGACCGGCAGGCGCTCCACCACATTGCGATGCTGTTCGCAGTCCAGCGGCATGCGCGCGGTGACGCGCGTGCCCTGCCCGACCGCCGAGGTGATCTCGATGCGGCCGCCATGCAACTCGGCGAGGCCCTTCACCACGGAGAGGCCGAGGCCGGTGCCCTCGTAGGGCCGGTCATAGGTCGCGCGCGCCTGGAAGAACGGCGAGCCCAGCCGCGGCAGATCCTTCGCCGCGATGCCGATGCCGGTATCGGCCACCGACAGGGCCAGCCACGAGCCGTCGCGGCGGAGATTCACGGTCACCGTGCCGCCGGCCTTGGAGAACTTGATGGCGTTGGACAGCAGGTTCAGCAAAATCTGCCGGTAGGCGCGCTTGTCGCCGACGATCTCCGGCAGGTCGGCCGCCGCATCGGTGACCAGCGCGATGCCGCCGTCCGCCGCCTTGAGCTGCACCATCTGCGTGCACTGGGTCACCAGTTCCGGCAGCAGGAAAGGCTCGGGCGTGATCTCGAAATGGCCGCTCTCGATCTTCGACATGTCGAGGATAGAATTGACGAGATTGAGCAGATGCTCGCCGGAATCGCGGATGAGCGTCGCATATTCCCGCCGCCGCGCGAGGTCGAGGCGCATGGCCTCCTCCTGCATCAGCATCTCGGAGAAGCCGTTGATGGCGTTGAGCGGCGTGCGCAGCTCGTGGCTGACATTGGCGAGGAACCGGCCGCGCGCCTCGTTGGCGCGGTCGGCCTCCTCGCGGGCGGCGTCCACGGCGGCTTCGTTGGTCTTGCGGTCGGAGACGTCGCGCAGCACCGAGACCACCTGCTGCTCGTCGCCGGGATTGCCCGTGAGCGGCCGGCAGCGCATCTCCACCCAGACGAAGGCGGGATCGCTGCCCTCTGCATGCTCGCGGCGAAGGCGGAACTCCACGGAGGCCTCGACGCCGCGCGCCGAGGCCATCGACACGGCGTTGAGATAAGCCGGGCGGTCGGCGACATGGACGCGGTCGAACAGGCCCTGCCCGTGCAGCGCGAAGGGCGGCACGCCCGCGATGCGGTCGGCGGCGGGCGAGGCGAAGGTCACCGCGCCGTTGCGGGCATGGCGGGTGATCAGGTCGGTCATGTGCTCGGCGAGCAACCGGTAGCGCCGCTCCCCGATGGAATGCACCTCTTCGCCGGCCCGGCTGACCATGGCGGCGGACAGGGCGAGGCCAAGCGCATAGATCACCGCCGAGGCGAGCGAGACGAAGGCCGCGACCTCGATTGTCGCGGGGCTGATGCGCGAGACCGGCAGCATGCCCCACAGGCCGAAGAAGCCGATGACGCCGACCGCGCCGACGACCATGGCGCCGGACGCGGCGACGACCTTGCGCGAGCCCGACAGCACGGCCTCGGCGGGGACCAGGGCGAACCAGACCACGACGAAGGAGGTGACGCCGCCCGAGAGCGCCGCGACCAGCGCGACGATGCCGGTGAGCGCGGCTGCCGAGAACAGGTGCGCGTTGTCGTAGCGGCCGGTGCGCGAGAGATAGAAGGCGATGGCGATGGGCAGGACCAGCCAGCCGAAGGTGATCGCCTCCAGCGGACCCGGCACGCCCTGGAAAGCGAGGTACAGCGGCAGGGCGGAGAGGGCCATCAGCCCCGGCATCAGGCGCGTGGCGATGAAGGCGCGATGGCGCGTAAACACGACGGGATCGACCGTGGCGGCCGGGTGGACCAGGCCGTCGAGGTACGATCTCACCGAACCGATCAACGCGCTTTCACGCAACGCACTCACCCCATTCGCGGCCGACGCCGTTCTGAATGCGGCCAAGATCGCATCCGGCCGTGAAGGAAACCCTAAGTCGGGCAGGCACCGCCCGCTGGTTCGGCCGGCCGGCGGCGTTTCGCCCGGCATGGTGAACGAAGGCTTATCCGGCGGCTCCATCCGGTGTCCGCCCGAAGGCGGCGGATCGTTGCAATTCGCGTAAACCTTAATTCAAATGCGTGGCGGTTTGCGGCGGATTCACCTTGTTCGCCAAGGCCCTGTTCATGGCCTCGCGGGGATGATCGGCACGACCGGAGCAGCGCCCCTCAAGGCGACAAGACTGCCCGGAACAGGGATCGACAGGACCGGAAACGGCGTCATGCGCTTTCTTCTCAAGGCCGCCTTCTGGCTCGGCCTCGTATTCATCTTCCTGCCGGACAATTCGCCGCCTGCGGCGACCGGCCGGACGGCGGCGACCGCACCTGAATCCATCACCGGAGCGGTGATGGACGGCGCCGCCGCGCTCTGCCGCTCGCACGTCGAGACCTGTGCCCGCGGGGCCGCCGCCATCGGCGAGACGGCCCAGCGCGAACTCATCCGCGCCGTGGTCGCCCCGACCTCCGAGCATCGCTCGCCCGCCTCGGGTGCCGCCGGCAGCGACACGCTGACGCCGGCCGATCTCGCAACGCCCTTCGGCGGCGTCGCCGCGCCTGCCGGCAATGCGCCGCGCCGCGCCCCGCTGCCGCCGAGGCGCCCGGCGTGAGTTCGGGAAGGCCCGGCTCAATAAGAAGCGCTGCGCGTTTTTCCCGTGCGGAGCGCTATGGACGCATCGGAATCAAAGCCGTGACCTGTTCGATACGGCTCACCCAGGCGGCCGCCGTAGGATTGCGCCAGCTAATGACATCATGAAGCCGTTGATATTCCGCCGCTATGTCCCGAGCGAAGATTGGCTCATGGTGCGCAATCCGATTTCGGAGGTCGCGTATCGCTTCCAAGGCTGAATAGGCATTTGCTCGCGCTGTCGAAATGAGAGTTCCCGCCGGAATCCCGGGAAACGCGCTGCTCATATGTGGAGCCCATAGACGCGCGTCTTGTCCCGCGGTGAATATTCTCGCCCAGAAGGCAAATCGCAGCTCGGCCACGACCTTTCCGGCCGTCGGCATTCGAGAGGCGACATTGCGCAGATCGATCTGAGGGTTGTAGTGCTTGGGGTTCTTTGGAGTCGGCAAGCTGCGAATGAAACCATTCGACCATGGCCAATTGGCCCCGTGAACAGCCTCCAGCACTTCGACAACGCCGTTCCGCGCAGCCACTTCACACACCTGAAGCGGAACGATAAATGCGGCCGAAAGTTCAAGATTCCACTGGTAGAGGGCCAAAGCTGCCTCTTTGTGGTTTCCGCGCGCCTGCAAATAGGTGGCGAAGCGCGGAGCTGAAATGACTTTAGGCAAGTCTTGCACTTCGGCAGTTGAAAACGACAAGGACCCCCGCTCCCCGGACGCGGCGGAAACTTGACTTTTCCACCTCAAGCACCTTTATTTATTTAGCGGCTTTGAGACACGCGGGCGCAAGCCCCCCCTCATCGTCACCGGACCAGAAAGCCCGCCAGAGATGGCGGGTTTTCCCGTTCCGGGCCGCCGCAATCAATTGTCGTTCGCCCGCCGACCTCGTCCGGCTTTGTTTCGGCGCCGCGGCTTATTATATCGGGCTCATGACCGAAGCCACCGTCCCGCCGATCGACGAGATCACCGACGCCTTCGCCCTGATCGACGACTGGGAGGAGCGCTACCGCTATGTGATCGAGCTCGGCAAGCAGCTCCCGGCGCTCCAGCCGGACCAGCGCAACGAGGACAACCGCGTGCGCGGCTGCGCCAGCAATGTCTGGCTTGTCACCCATGTCGACCAGCCCGGCCCGGACGCCACGGTAACCTTCGAGGGCGAAAGTGACGCCCATATCGTCAAGGGCCTGGTCGCCATCACGTTGGCCTACTATTCCGGCCGCAAGGCGCGCTGGATCGTCGAGCACGACGCCTTCGACCTGTTCCGCTCCTTCGGCTTCGAGCAGCACCTGACGCCGCAGCGCTCCAACGGCGTGCGCTCGATGATCGACCGCATCCGGAAGGACGCGGTCAGGGCCATGGCGGCCTGACCGGCCGGGTTATCGGAGGAAGGCGGTCGCGAGGCCCCCAAGGTCGGGCAGCGTCGCGACCGGATCGCGGCCCGGATACTCGTTCGGCATCCCCGTCCGGTTGATCCAGACCGGCACCATGCCGAAGCTTGCCGCACCCGCGATGTCCCAGCGATTGGACGAGACGAAGACGATCTCGTGCGCTGCGCCGATGCCGACGGTGCGCATGGCGCGGTCGTAGACCGCCGGCGAGGGCTTGTAGGCGGCGGACGGCTCCACCGTCACCACATGGTCGAGCAGCCCTCCGATGCCGGCAGCTGCGATGGCCGCGTCGACCATCGCCTGCGTGCCGTTGGTGAAGACCGCCGTCGTCTTGCCCGCGTCCTTGAGGCGGGCCAGCGCCGGAGCGGCGTCGGGATAGGCGCCGAGCGTCCGATAGGCCTCCATCAGCGCCGCTCTCAGCGCCGGATCGGTGACGCCGTGGCGGGCGAGCGCATGGTCGAGGCCGCGTCCGGTCAGTGTCCAGAAGTCGTCGAAGCCGCCCATCAGCGTCAGCGTCCACGAATATTCGAGCTGCTTGGCGCGCCAGAGCTGCGAGACCGGCTCGGCGAGGGCCCCGAGCGACGCACCCGCCTCGCGCACGGCCGAATGGACGTCGAACAACGTTCCGTAGGCATCGAACATGAAGGTGCTGGCAGTCATGGCGGCCTCCGGGCGGCAGTCTCGTCCGCCTTACCGGCAGGGCGCAATCATCGCTTCCCGAAAAGCTCACGATCAGCACATTTGATGATGCATGCGCGAGCCGCGGCGCTAGATTTGCCGCCAAACAATGCGGGGAGACGCAGATGCCCACCTGGTCGAAGACCTGGACCTATGTCGACGGCGAATGGCTGGAGGGCAATCCGCCCCTCACCGGGCCGCGCAGCCATTCCTTCTGGCTGGGCACCAACGTCTTCGACGGCGCGCGGGTTTTCGACGGTCGCATGCCGGACATGGACCTGCACGCCGCGCGGCTGAACCGATCGGCCGCGGCGCTCGGCCTCAAGGCGACGATGGGCGTCGAGGACATCGTCGGGCTGACGCGCGAGGGCGCCAGGAAGTTCGACGGCAAGACCGCGCTCTACGTGCGGCCGATGTACTGGGCCGAGGACGACGGCCCGAGCGCCATCCTTCCCGATCCCGACAGCACGCGCTTCCTGCTCTGCCTCTACGAGGCGCCGATGGGCAATCATGCCGGCATGTCGGTGACCCTGTCGAAATTCCGCCGGCCGACGCCGGAAAACGCGCCGACCGACTCAAAGGCCGGCTGCCTCTATCCCAACAACGCCCGCGCAATGCGCGAAGCGCGTTCCCGCGGTTTCGACAATTGCCTGGTGCTCGACATGGTCGGCAATGTCGCGGAAACCGCGTCATCCAACATCTTCATGGCCAAGGACGGCGTGGTCTTCACGCCGGCGCTGAACGGCACGTTCCTCGCGGGCATCACGCGCCTGCGGACCATCGCCCTCCTGAAGGCGGCCGGTGTCGAGGTGGTCGAGAAGACGCTGCGCTACGGCGATTTCGAGAATGCCGACGAGATCTTCTCCACCGGCAACTATTCCAAGGTCGTGCCGGTGACGCGGATCGACGCCCGGGCGCTCCAGCCGGGGCCTTTCGCACGCAAGGCGCAGGAACTTTACCGGGATTACGCGGCGGCCTCCGCGCCGGTCTGAGCCGGTCTCTCGCGTTCTTTTTGCCCCTCGCCGGCTTCCCCAGTGAAAGGTCCCTCACCCTTACCCTCTCCCCGCAAGCGTGGAGAGGGGGACTTCGACCATAGCGCCAACAGAAAAGCCGGCGTGCCAGGCACCGCCGGTAATGATGAGACGCGACGCCTGCGCTCCCTCTCCCCGCTTGCGGGGAGAGGGTAAGGGTGAGGGGCAAAAGGCGCAGGCGAAGCGGGGCCAACCTCCCGTGGTGTCGCGCCTGCGGTCCTCACCCCCCGACGTGGGCGCGGAACTCCTTGAGCGAGGTGAAGCGCGTCGTGCCCGCTTCGAGATCGGCCTCGATCGTGCCGTCGCCGTAGAGCCGGAACGGGATGTTCGCGATGACGCCCTCGCGCAGCAGCGGTGCGGTCGTCGGGGCCGGCGCGGCGGGCGGGGCAGCGACGGGCGGCGGCGGGATGTCGACCGCCGGTTCCTGACGCGCCGGGGCCGGCGCACCCGACTGCGGCTCGAAAATCCCCTTCAGGTCCTCGATCAGCGAATCCGCGGGATCGATCGCCTTCTTCTTCGGCGCCAGCAGGTCGTTGAGTTCGGGAAAGTCGCGGACCAGCGACGCCATGGCGTCGTCGCGGCCGCCACCCGTGCCGGTGCGCTCCACCGTCACCTCCGGAGCCGGGTGCGGCGCGGGCGCGGGCGTCACGCGCGGTTCCGGTGCGAGCGGCGGCAGTGGCTCGGTGGCCTGGCGCGAACCGGGCGAGGCATATATCGGCGGTTCGGGCCGCAGGCTGCCGATATCGGGCGTGCCGATCGGCTTTTCCTCCAGCGACGCCTTCAGCGCCTTCTCCAGTTCGTCCTCGATGGAGAAGGACGGTTCGGCGGGTTCCGGCGAGGCTTCCGGCTCCGGCTCAGGTTCCGGACGCGAGACCGATGTGGGAGCCGGCGGAGCAGCCGGCGCCTCGTCCGCATCGGCGGAAGCCGGCTCCGCCTTGTCCTCGACGGGCGGCGCGGGCGGACGCGCGAAGGTATCGCGCAGGCGGGCCATGAAGCCGCCCGGCTCGCGGTCGTCGGCGGGTGCGGGCGTGGGTGCGCGGGCAGGCGGGTCGCCCAGCAGCAGCTTTTCCAGCGAGGCCATCGGGTCGTGGGTCTCCGGCGCGGCGGCTTTCGGCTCCTCGGCGACCTTCTCTTCCTTGTCGGCAGGCGGGGTGATGTCGGCCTCGGCGGCGCGCACCTCCTCCTTCAGCTCCTCCAGCGCCTGCGCGAGATGCTCTTCGAGATCGTCCATGGGCGATATGGCGGGGAGCTCTGCGGCCGTCTCCGCGACCTTGTCATCCGGCTTCTCATCCGGGTCGCCGGCGGCGACGGGCTCGACCAGCACGGGCTCGACCGCCTCCACCTTGACCGGCTCCAGCTCCGGAGCCCCCGGAATGTCGCGCGCGGCCTGCTCGGCCAGCGGCGGCAGCGGCGCGGGAGGCGTCTTCTCCGCCTCCGGAACAGGGGGCGAAACACTCGCCGAGGATGCGGACACGGCTCCTGCCGCCAGCCCGGCGGCCGCGCCGACGGCGGCGGCGGTTCCCAGCGGCTTCAGGCCGAAGCTTTCGCGCGACGGCGGCGTCACGGACTGCCGAGGCGGCGCAGCCGAAACCTCGACCCGGGGCGCTTCAACCTTGGGGCTCTCGACCTTTGTGCTCCCGACCCTGGGGGCTTCGGGCGCCACATCGGCCGGCAAGGGCTGTTCTGGCAGGCCCTCGCGCCAGAACGGCGAGGGCTCGGCGACCTGCTCGGCAGGCAGCGGCGCCGGTTCGGCGGTGGCGGCCGAGGCTGCGGCGGGCTCCGCGGGCGCATGGCCGAGAGCCCAGCGAAGGTCGTCCAGCTTCGCCGCCAGCACGCCCAGCTGCCCCAAGACGGCAGCCAGGCCGAACAGGACGATGCCGGCAGCAGCAATGACCGCGCCCACGACCATGACCGTATTGCCGAGGCTCAGAAGGCTCGGCGTCGTGCCCCAATAGAGCGTCCCGGCGCCGAGCACTGTGAGCACGGCGGCCACAACCTGAAGAATGAGGGCCATGGGACGTCCTTTCACCCCGCGGGACTTTACGCCCGCTCCCGGCTTTTTCAGAGCCGACAAAAAGCGACCTATCAAAGGCAAGCCGCCAGATTCTCGCAACTACCCCACCCGGGGATACCGGGGCAATTGCCCATCCGGAACGGGCGGACTATGTGAACGTTGTTGGTTCCGTAATGGCATGCCCGCGCCAACCAGGCGCCGGCGGTCGCACCAGGAGAGTGGTCATGACCTTCAAGCTCGACGATCTTCCCTACGCCCACGATGCCCTGCAGCCCTACATGTCGAAGGAAACGCTCGAGTATCATCACGACAAGCACCACCTCGCCTATGTGAACAACGGCAACAACGCCATCAAGGGCACCGAGTTCGAGGGCAAGAGCCTGGAAGAGATCGTCAAGGGCTCCTACGGCAAGAGCGCGCCGATCTTCAATAATGCCGGCCAGCACTACAACCACATCCATTTCTGGAAGTGGATGAAGCCCAATGGTGGCGGCAAGATCCCGGGCGGCCTGGAAAAGGCGATCGTCGACTCGTTCGGCTCGGTCGACAAGATGAAGGAAGATTTCGTGGCGGCCGGCGTCGGCCAGTTCGGCTCGGGCTGGGCCTGGCTGGAGGTCAAGGGCGGCAAGATCGGCGTGACCAAGACCCCGAACGGCGAGAGCCCGCTGGTTCATGGCGGCTCGCCCATCCTCGGCTGCGACGTGTGGGAGCACTCCTACTACATCGACTACCGCAACCGCCGGCCGGACTACCTGAAGGCTTTCGTCGAGCACCTCGTGAACTGGGAATATGTGGACGAGATGTTCCAGAAGGCCACGGCCTGAGCCTTCGCGCATCGGCGCAACACGGAAACCCCGGCCTGACAGCCGGGGTTTTTGTTGGGCCCATCGGCGCTACCGTCTCCGCCGCTGCTAGTGTCCGGGCATGGTGAGGATCAGCGGACCGTTCCGCGTTGCAACCACCGTGTGCTCGTACTGGACCGTGAGGGCGCGCGGCTGGCTATAGAGAGTCCAGGGGTCGTCGCCGTCCTCCGCGAACTCCGCGAACTCCGCGCCGAGGGACAGGAAGGGCTCGACGGTGAAGACCAGCCCCTCCCCCATGATCCGGCGCTCCGAAGGGTCGGCCCAGGTCGCGATTTCGGTCGGCTCCTCGTGCAGCGACAGGCCGACGCCGTGGCTCGCGAGATTGCGTACCAGCGTGTAGCCGTTCTTGCGCGCAAAGGCGCCGACGGCCCGGCCGATGCCCGCCAGCGGCTTGCCGGTGCCGACCTGACGCAATCCTTCCCACATCGCCCGGCGCCCGTCCCGGCACAGCCGCTCGACAGCGCGCGTCACCGGCGGAACCGCGAACGAGGCCCCGGTATCGGCGAAATAGCCGTCCTTCACCGCGGAAACGTCGATATTGACCAGGTCGCCCGGCATGATCTTGCGGGCACCCGGAATGCCGTGCGCGATCTCCTCGTTGACGCTGATGCAGGTCGCGCCGGGAAAATCGTAGACCAGTTCCGGGGCCGGGCGCGCGCCGGCGGCTTCCATGAATTCCCGCCTGACCTGATCGAGCTCGAGCGTGGTCATGCCGGGCTCAATGGCCTTGCCCATCACCTCGAGCGTATTGGCGACGATACGCCCGATCTGCTTCAGACCCGTCAGGTCTTCGTCGCCGGACACCGTCATGTCGTTCCCTTTCGCAAAGCCGGCTGAGGCCCTAGCCGGCATTTCCGGCATCATCAAGGAGGCCGTCGGGCGCGGCGGCAACGGCGCTTACGCGATCTCGGTCACGATCTTGCGCCTGACCGCGTCCGCGAACGAGCGATCCGCGTCGGCGACCTCCACGAAGGCGCCGGGTCCGCCGATCACCGCGTCGCGGTAATAGTCCGACAGCGGCTGGCCGAGGCGCGCCGGAACGCTTCCCCCCGGCCTGACGATGGCCAGCGCATTGACCGTGATGCCCTTCGCGACCGCATCGTCGCGCGCCGCCTCCACGGCCCGGCCGCCGATATTCGGCCCGTCGCCGGACACGTCGATGACCCGGCGCAGGCCTGCATAGGCACTGGTCTCGATCAGGTTCACGCAGAAGTCGATGGCCGCGGAAATCGAATTGTAGCCCCGCGCCGCGCGCGGGCTGCGGATCAGCCTGTCGCCGAAGGCGTGGGCGCTCGCCTCGTCGCGGATCACGGCCCAGTCGGCAATGACATGCTGGGAGTGCGGGCCGCCCCATTCCGTGTAGATCACCGCGAGTGCGCCATGCGTGCCGTTGCGGATGACGGAAAGCACCTCGGGCGCCGCGAGCGCGGCGGCGTAGCCCTCGCGCTGGAGCTTCAGCTCGTCATCGTCGATGGAGCCCGAGCCGTCGGCCGCCAGGGCCAGCACCACATCCACCGGCTCGCGCCGCTGGGCCAGGGCCAGCGAGGGCACGCCCAGCCCCAGACCGACCATCAGCCGCCTTGTCCACCGCATCGTCGTCATGCTCCCTCGCATCCTGCCATGTTGAGGACAGGCAGCCGCTATGACCATCGACATCATCGTGACCGGAGGCCGGCTCGTATAGGGTGCGCCTCCCGCCCCGACCCCCGAAATGGCATGCCCCTCCTCATCCTGCTTTCCTTCGGCACGCTGATCGTCGGCTTCGGCGCCTTCAGCGTCATCGGCGTCATCTCGCCCATGACGCGCGACCTCGCCCTGACGCCGGTCGGCGCGGGCTGGATTGTCAGCGCCTATGCCCTCGCCTATGCCATAGGCTCGCCGCTCGGGACCTCGCTGACAGGTCGTTTCGACCGCCGGACCGTTCTCGTCATCGGCATGGCGCTGATCGCCGTGGGCGCGCTGCTGACGGCGATCGCCACTTCGCCGGTGCTACTCTATGCCGGCCGGATCGTGCTCGCCTGCGGGGCCGGGCTCTATTCGCCGACCGCGGCGGGCGTCGCCATGGCGACCGTCGCGCCTCAGTTGCGCGGGCGGGCGCTGGCGACCGTCTATGCCGGGCTCACGGTCTCGCAGGTCATCGGCATTCCCGCCGCCAGCTCCATCGGCTTCACCATCGGCTGGCCCTGGCTGTTCCATGGCATTGCAGTCGCCGCCGCCCTGATGGCGCTGGCGCTCGTCCTGCGTGTCCCGGCCCGGATCGCGGTGGCGCCGGCGACTCTCGGCGACCTGTTCCGCGCCATGGGCGACGCGCGGCTCGCGCTCGCCGTCTCGGTGACGCTGACGGTGATGGGCGCGGCCTGGATTCCCTACACCTTCCTCGCGCCGATCATCGAGGAGCGCACCGGCGGCGGCGCCGGCATCGTCGGCACGCTGCTGATCGTCTACGGGGTCGGTTCGGTCGCGGGCAATGCGCTCGGCGGTTTCCTGGTCGACCGGATCGGCGCCGGGCGCACGCTGCTGCTCTCCGCCACCGGCCCACTGCCGTTCATGGCGGCACTGTGCTTCCTCCCATGGGACGCATGGCTCGGCGGTTTCATGCTGTTCATGTGGGGCCTGCTCGGCTGGTCCATCGGCGTGTCGCAGCAGGCGCGGCTCGTCTCGCTCGATCCGGCGCGCACGCAGGTACTGCTGTCGCTGAACGCGGCCTGCATGTATGTCGGCGCCGCCTTCGGTTCGACGCTGGCGGGCTTCGCCAAGAGCCTCGGCGGCACGCCGGCCATCGGCATCGCCACGCTGGCGCTCGGCCTTGCCGGCGTCGCGCATGTCCTCCTGTCGCTGCGTCTCGGCGGGCGGCGGGGGAGCTAGGCGAGCTTCTCCGGCGCGTCGGTCACCGCCACGGCAAAGGCGTAGGACCGCGCCACCTCGGCCAACCGGTCGAAGCGGCCGGCTGCGCCGCCGTGGCCCGCATCCATATTGGTGACCAGCAGCACCGGATTGGCGTCGGTCTTGGCCTCGCGCAGCTTCGCCACCCACTTGGCGGGCTCCCAATAGGTCACGCGCGGGTCGGAGACGCCGCCGAGCGCAAGGATCGGCGGATAGGCCTGGGCGTGGACATTGTCGTAGGGCGAATAGGCGAGCATCCGCCGGAACGCCTCTTCGTCCGCGATCGGATTGCCCCATTCGCGCCATTCCGGCGGGGTCAGCGGCAGGGTGTCGTCGAGCATGGTGTTGACCACGTCGACGAAGG
>VFQR01002111.1_pt1 | contig 13277 bp, 9 predicted proteins | sample 3512321 | NCBI WGS metagenome assembly VFQR01 (sample SAMN10412374, study PRJNA504923) | tailings metagenome | isolation source: Relicate 3 Philex TSF1 revegetated site | place: Philippines: Tuba, Benguet | collected 2017-08-29
GCGCTTGGATGGCTCCTCAAGATCAGATCCACGAACAATTTGTATTCCCTGAGGAAGTTCTACCTCGCGGTAACGCTCTCTAATTAGAAAAACCAACTAAAACTACATTCACAGTTGTAGTTGGTTCTATGTTGACACCACCTAAGATTGAATAATCTCCTTGCTCAATCCGAGCAGGTGTCAATATTTCTCCATCTCCCGCCTTTTCGTGGGAGATTTTTTTTGATTTATGGTTAATACCTGAAATTTATGTGTTATCTTAGGTAAAGGTTATAAACCCAGAGCGAAAAGCTCTGTCCCTTTGAGACTAAGACCGCTTAGGCAACAAGGAGGTGATGCCCATGATAGAAAGTAGTAAAAGCATGGGTCATCAGGTTGCAGTTAGCCGGCTGTGTGCCGGGGCTGTTCTTTAAAAGTTAGCCTTAGTTATCTTGAGATACTAAGTTAGCCCAAGTAGCTAGGCTCAGCTAGAAGTTCCTTCCGGCAGTCTGGTTGCAACCTGAAGACCCGCTAGACCGCTCTGACTTAGATCGCCCGATCTCAATCAGAGCGGATAGTTTTTTGTAGGTAATTTTTGTTTTATTCAGTAGTTGCTTTTAAAAACTTGCATGGTCTACCTGGGGCAGGTAAACTCAAGACCTGAAAAATTTTTCAAAAGTTAAATTAATAAAGTATCAAGCTTTCATCTCTCTGCGTGCAGAATCAAAAAAGTCTGGTTTCATGATATCCAAGATGTAACCAACATATAATAATTAGGAATTTTTCTATATGGCACAACTACTAACTGAAGCGGAAATTCAAGAACAGGCAAAGGTTCTTTCAGGTTGGGCCGTTGAAGGGTCAAAATTGGAAACGACTCGTAAATTTCGGGATTTCATCCAAGCAATTGAGTTTGTCAACAAGCTTGTTGAACCTGCTGAATCGGCAGGACATCATCCAGACATAGAGATTTCTTACAACAAAGTCAAGATTACACTTACAACACATGATGCAGGTGGATTAACCCAGAATGACTTCGATCTTGCTGGAGTGATTTCCCAAATTCAGTAACTGATTTTTTTGACATTCATATAGAGCATATGCTGTGGGAATTTCAAAAAATAAACAACGGTTTCAGGTTGTTGACCGTTGACTGTTGACGCTTCACACTCAACAGTTAACAGTCTTCTATAGAATCTTTTTTACTTGGAAGTCCCCAATAGGTATTCGTCATTTGTTATTTACAACCAACAAATGACTAATGCCCCACATTCGATGTCTATTTCTCATCCTTTTGATTTTTAGGGATTTACAAGTCAAAAAATTTCATTGCTAAGCTAATCGTCATTCAAATTGTATCTTTGTGTCTCCGTGTAAGAGCGTCTTTCTAACGAGTTGAGTTATGCAATTTAAAAGCGCATCAGCTTACTTTTAACTGTTGACCATTGACGGTTCACACTCAACACTCAACAACCAACCACCTCAAGCCGTTGTTTATTTGTTGGAGTTCCCTTAGCTACTTATGTATGGGTGCAATTTATATTCAATCTTGCGTTTGTTCCAAAAATATTAGACGGACTTATTTTGCATAATTGAGTGGTCGATGGTGTGTTGTTTTCGATTGTCAAGGCTTGATGCAACGTCTAATTTCTGCCCAGAAGTTGCTTGGTGTCTAAAGCTTTGAAAAATGAAGCTAAGCTATGATTAGCCATAGCCTCAAAACCTACTCCCTACTTGGATATATAGATGGCTGATGTGTGACAGTTATTAAGGCGATCGCTTTAATCTTGCCATCTTGATTTGATGTTTTATAATATTTTGATATAAGGATATGTTTTTGCATAAGTTAATCACATCAAATTTTAACTCTAAGTTAATCGTTTATTAGCTTTGCGAAAACTAAAATCGTAAATAGGGGCATTCATGCCTCATCCACAGGTTTCAAAATGAGATGCCGCATTTTTAAGAATTAGGTGCAAGAAACCCAATTATCTATACAAGGTGTGAGGAGTAAAGAAAAGATGTCTAATCTCTTATGGAAATCTCTGTTGGTTAGTCCAGCAGTTCTAGGAGCAACATTACTAGTTTCAACAACAGCAATTGCGGCTCCAAATACAACCGCTGAAGTATCACCAGCCGAACAACCAAGTGTCACTGAAGTTGCCCAACAGCCAGAAATCTTGGCTCAAACAACCTTAGACCAGATTAACCGCTATAGTAACGAAGGCAAGCAAAATAACTCTCAGTCCCAAGTAACATCAGTTTCGCAATTTTCTGATGTACAGCCTACTGATTGGGCATTCCAAGCATTGCAGTCCTTGGTTGAGCGCTATGGTTGTATAGCAGGTTATCCAAATGCCACTTATCGCGGTAACCGTGCTTTGACCCGTTATGAATTTGCCGCTGGTTTAAATGCCTGTTTGGATAGAGTCAACGAATTAATTGCTACAGCAACAGCTGACTTGGTAACCAAACAAGATTTAGCAACCTTACAGCGGTTACAAGAAGAATTTTCCGCAGAATTGGCAACTCTACGCGGTCGTGTAGATGCCTTAGAAGCACGCACCGCTGAATTAGAAGCCAATCAATTCTCGACTACCACCAAATTAGTCGGTGAAGCTGTTTTTGCAGTTAGTGATATTTTTGGCGGTAACACTGGTGATGCAAACAACACAGTGTTCCAAGACCGGGTACGTTTAGACTTACAAACCAGCTTCACTGGTAGAGACGTGCTGCACACCCGTCTTGCTGCTGGTAATGCACAAGCGTTTTCCCAAATTGATGATGCTGGTTTCCCCATCAACACTGCTGAAGGTACACAAACCTATCAAGTTGGTATTGGCGATGGTAACAACAGCGTCAGAATAGATCGATTGACCTATGAAGCTCCCATCGGCCCAGCCCAAGTTTACCTTGCAGCTAGTGGCGGACGACACAGTCACTATGCCGCAGTTAACAACCCTTACTTCTTCGATCAAACCGATGGTGGTAACGGTGCCTTGTCCTCCTTTGCCTCTGAAAGCCCCATCTATCGAATTGGTGGTGGTTCAGGTATAGCGCTGAATTTACCATTGGGTAAAGGTGGGGGTATCCTGGGTAATAGTTCAATCACCGCAGGTTACTTGGCATCAGAAGCTAACGATCCTGGTATCAGTGCAGGTCTGACCAACGGCGACTATGCTGCTTTAGGACAGTTGAACTTTAGTCTTGGCGATCGCGTGGCTTTAGCTGCAACCTACGTCCACAGTTATAATGCCGCAGGTGGTTTCTTGTTTAACTCTGGTTCCGCAGCTGACCCTGAAGTGTCAGTAGGTACTGGACAAGCTAATACTCTGAGTCTTGCAAACGGCTCTTCAACTAACTCCTACGGCGTATCTGCTGCCTTTAGACCAAGCGACAAACTATCAATTAGTGGCTTCGTTTCTTACCATGATGTCACAGGCTTCGGTGTAGGTGATGATTTTGAAGCTTGGAGCTACGGTGTTGGAGTAGCTTTACCTGATTTCGGTAAGAAAGGCAACGTATTAGGTATTTTTGCTGGAGCTGAACCCTATGCTCGTAACCGAGCAGGGTTTGTTGGTAATGATGTACCTTATCACTTTGAAGGTTTCTACAAGTATCAGGTATCAGATAATGTCTCAATCACTCCTGGTGTGATCTGGTTGACCTCTCCTGGTCAAAATAGCGCCAACGACGATGCAATTATCGGTACTTTGAGAACAACCTTCACCTTCTAGAGTGCTGACAATCTGATAATAATTTAACTTAATTAGTCCCCGCCACGAGGCGGGGCTTTTTGTTGTATGCCACCAACTAATAAACCCCAGTTGATAGCCGTAGTATACTAGAGAAGTTATAAGTTGTAAGTTTAAAACTACAGCAAAATTTTTCAAGCCAAAATTGGAAACTAAAACAGGCTTTACCTGAGGCTAACAGACTGAGGTTGTGTACTTCAAAAACTTAAAATCCGCCGTAAAAACTTATAGTCATTAGTCATTGGTCATTAGTCATTAGTAAATAACCAATACCCAATGCCCCATGACGCCACTTGCTCCACTTGGGGAGACCCCAAGACCGCAGTGGCTCCCCCATGCCCAATAACAAATAACTAAGGAATAAATTATGCGAATTGCTCGTAACATTACAGAAATAGTTGGCCGTACACCTCTAGTGCAGTTAAACCGTATTCCCCAGAGTGAAGGATGTGTTGCTGAAATTGTGGTGAAACTGGAAAGTATGAACCCATCGGCATCAGTGAAAGACAGAATTGGGGTAAGTATGATTACTGCTGCTGAGGAGGAGGGGCTGATTACTCCTGGAAAGACAGTATTAGTAGAACCTACCTCTGGAAATACTGGAATCGCTTTGGCAATGGCAGCAGCAGCTAAGGGTTATCGCTTAATTTTAACCATGCCAGAGACCATGAGCGGAGAGCGACGGGCAATGTTGCGGGCTTTTGGAGCAGAACTGGAATTAACACCAGGAATGGAAGGTATGAGTGGAGCAATTAGCCGAGCGCAGCAGATAGTTAATAGTATGCCAAATACCTATATGTTGCAGCAGTTCCGCAATCCAGCCAATGCAAAAGTGCATCGGGAAACTACAGCTATTGAAATCTGGGAAGATACTGAAGGACAAGTAGATATAATTGTGGCAGGAGTGGGTACAGGTGGTACGATCACTGGTGTGGCAGAAGTGATTAAAGCACGCAAACCAAGTGCGAAAGCGATCGCTGTTGAACCGGCCAATAGCCCAGTTTTATCTGGGGGACGACCAGGGCCGCACAAAATTCAAGGTATTGGCGCTGGATTTATTCCCCAAGTGCTAAAAATGAAATTAATTGATGAAGTGATTACGGTCACCGATGAAGAAGCGATCGCTTACAGTCGGCGTTTAGCAAAAGAAGAAGGCCTCCTATCTGGAATTTCCAGTGGTGCAGCTTTGTGTGCAGCAATTCGCTTGGCTCAACGTCCAGAGAATCAAGGACGTTTAATTGTGATGATTCAGCCTAGTTTTGGAGAAAGGTATTTAAGTACACCGTTGTTCCAAGACTTGGAGACCAAGTTAGCCGCTAGCGTCAGCTAACGATACATTGAATTAATGGTGAATTCTAAACACGTTTCTAACCATTACGAAACTCTCAAAGTTAGTCCAAATGCAAGCCAAGCGGAGATTAAGCAAGCTTATCGCCGCTTGGTGAAGTTATTTCATCCTGATAGCAATCAAAAAACAGCCGATCGCGAGGAGATTATCCGCATCAATGCAGCTTATGAGGTTTTAGGTGATAACCAAAATCGCCGTCATTATGACCAACAACTGCAAAATAAATCTCCAAAATTAGAAAGCGATCGCCAACAGCGTACAGCATCAGCGCAAAAACATTACCAGGCAACACGCAAAACAGGACGGGATGCTGATGAAGAAGTCGAAGAATGGCTGCGTAAAGTTTATCAACCGGTAAATCGCTTACTTTGTACCATTATTTATTCCCTAGAAGAACAAATGGAACAATTAGCTGCCGATCCTTTTGATGATGAGTTGTTAGATGAATTTCAGGAATACTTAAAAACCTGTCGCCAGGACTTGAAACAGGCACAAATGACTTTTCGTTCTCTCCCCAATCCCCCTAGTCTGGCAAGAACAGCGGCTCACCTGTACTACAGCCTGGATCAATTAGCAGATGGACTCGAAGAGTTGGGTTATTTTCCTTTGAACTACGATGAACGTTATTTACACACAGGTCAAGAATTATTCCGCATAGCTTCGAGATTACACTGTGAAGCACAAGCATCAATAAGTTAATGGGCATGGGGGAGCCACTGCGGTCTTGGGGTCTCCCCAAGTGGAGCAAGTGGCGTCATAGGGCATGGGGCATAGGGTATTTACTAATGACTAATGACTAATGACACAGAAATTAGTCTATGCTGGAAATAGTGAAAGGTTAAGAATTTTGAAGTTTTATTGCCACTACACTTATGAAATGCATTATTAATCGCCGCGCTCAGTTTTCGGCAAGTCATCGTTATTGGTTACCAGAACTGAGTGAAGCTGAGAATATTGAGAAATTTGGTGTAAGAGCGAAATTTCCCGGACAAGGGCATAACTATGTTTTATTGATTTCCTTGGGCGGAGAAGTGGACGAATATGGTATGGTGTTAAATCTGTCAGATGTCAAACATGTCATCAAGCGAGAAGTTACCAACCAACTGGACTTTTCTTATCTCAATGATGTGTGGACAGATTTCCAAGAAACTCTACCTACCACTGAAAATATTGCACGGGTAATTTGGCAACGCCTAGCACCCCACCTACCTATAGTCGGCGTTCAGTTGTTTGAAAACTCTGAACTTTGGGCAGATTACACGGGAGAGGGAATGGAAGCATATCTCACCATTAGTACTCACTTTAGCGCTGCCCATAGGTTAGCTCCTAATATTAGCCCGGAAAAATATGGTAAATGCACCCGTACTCACGGACACAACTATCATCTCGAAATCACTGTAAAAGGGAAAATCGACCCACGCACTGGCGCAATTGTAGATGTGGATGCACTAAAGCGAGTAGTGGAAGATTATGCAGTGGAGCCATTAGATCACTCGTGCTTGAATAAAGACATTCCTTACTTCGCTGAAATTGTTCCCACTACAGAAAATATTTCACTTTACATTCATCATTTACTGACTTCACCCATCGAGAAATTGGGAGTTGAATTACACAAAGTTAGGCTGTTTGAAAGTCATGAACTTTGGGCCGATTATGCCAAAAACGGAACTGAAACTCATTTCACCGTGAGTACTTACTTTAGCGCTGCCCATCGGCTAGCCGATCCCAACCTCAGTCAAGAAAAGAACGCCCAGATTTATGGTAAGTGTGCGCGTCCCCACGGTCACGGACACAACTATTACCTAGAAGTTACTGTCAAAGGAGAGATTGACTCAACTACTGGGATGATTGTCGATTTGGGTGGTTTGAATCAGATTATCAAAAATGATGTGGTAGAACTATTCGATCACACCTTCATCAACGAAGACATACCTTACTTTGCCGAAGTCGTACCGACCAGTGAGAATATCGCGCTGTACATTAGTAATATACTGCGATCGCCCATTCAAGAATTAGGATCTGAGCTTTACAAAGTTAAACTCTTTGAAAGCCCCAATAACTCCTGCGAAATTTACTGTAATGAGTCTGATGCAAATTCAATCAGTGCAACAGTGAGTGAACTGGTGTTAGCAGAGGTTTAGTATGGGGCATGGGAGATGGGGAGATGGGGAGATGGGGAGAATAATAACTCCTAACTCACTACTCCCAATGCCCAATTAGAGAAGAACTCTAGGTCAGCAGTTGTCCAACGCACTGGAGTTGTTTGCATATAAGCCCCCTAGCATTTTTCTCAATCATATTTTAATAAAAATATCGACGACGGGCGATACGTCGTAAATATCGATAAATGCCCCATGCTAAAAATCCGAAAAACAGATTTAGCAAAATTCGAGTAAGTATAAACCACAGTATTTCATAATTCAAAAGTGTCGATGGATTCAACGGACTAACAATTCTGGCTAAGAGAAACAGCCCGAAAATCGCATTTCCACCAAGTACAAGGGCAAACAGTACTAAACTTCTTTGCCAGTAACGCTGTTGGGGTGTATAGCCTGAAATTAAGATAATGGGAGGTTTGCGTTGAACTTTTCGCAGTAATTGTTCCAATCGCCAAAACATCCACAAGAGGAAGGGGAAGAAACCATAACTCAAAAAACGTAGTGGTAGTGAGTAACCCCAAGCACTAGATAGGACATTGACCACGGCATGACAAATGACAGAATTTAACCAAGCCCTAAAAATAGACTTTTTGTTTTGATTTCCAGTCTTGGAGGAAATATACATTCCTAGCGCATATCCCCAAGGTGCAGAGAACATAGCGTGGACTGGCGTACCAATAGTACGTTCAAAAATTGATGCTGTACCGTGGAAAAGGTAAATCCAGTTCTCTTCGGCAGTGAATCCAAGGGCAACGGCTATGGTCAAGATAAGAACGCTAGATAGATGTAATCTATATTGGCGTTGTAGATAGATTGGGATAATAACGGCAGCCAACTTGCAGCCTTCTTCGATTGGCCCTATTTCTATTAACTGCCGTAGGGCTATACCTGGAAGCGATCGCTTAACGCTATCCCAGTTTACAACCGAGTTAGCTACACTTTCAAAAATCCATTCCAGGCTCAGAGCCAAAATACCGGATATTGCCCCAAACACAAAGAACATCAGCAATTTGAGCAGAGGAGGGGCAAATGGTATCCGACAATAATAGTAGCCTAGCAGCAGCAAGGGTGGTATTGCTGCCCACAAAACTAGAGATAAATCAACCACTCACCTGGGCAATAATTGTACGGTGACGAGGGGTATTGTTAGTGATGGCGGGAGTTTGGAAACCCGCCTCAATGATAGCTTGCTCAATGTCTAAAGCAAAATATTCATCTAAATATGGTTCAGTACTTTTGAGCAAAGTCAAAATGTAGGCTGGCATTTTTTTGTACACTTCAGATTTAGGATTCATATCCATGATTGCCAAGTGACCGCCTGGACGCAGTACCCGCCTAGCTTCAGCAAAAATTTGTCGAGTTGCTGACTGGGGTAATTCATGAAACATCAGGAAAACCGAAACTAAATCAAATGAGGCATCAGGTAGTCCGGTAGATTCAGCTTGGGCATGAAGCCAATTAATTTTAGCTTGGCGTTGCCCAGCGTTGTAATGGGCAACAGCTAGGAAGTAGGGAGATAAGTCCAAGCCTGTAATTTGGGCTTGGGGATAAAGTTCTTGCAGAGCAAAAGTACTCAAACCCACACCGCAGGCTAAATCTAGAATGTTTTGGGGTTGATTGGGGAGTTGGGCTTTGAGGATATCGTGGTAACTTTGGCGTAGTTTATCATCTCCTTGCGCTCCAGCATCCCGCCAAATTCCAGCGTGAACAGTGCGAGCGGCAACTTTTAGCTCCCAAGCAGCTTTCCAACTGAGATTTCCACCTTCGTAAGCATGGAATGGGCGCAGGTAATATTCTGGGTAAGAAATCTGGGGATTTTCAACTTCAGCTAGATCGGATTTCCAATCACGCGCCTGTAGTGTTTCGACTTCTTGCGTCCAATGTACACCAATTCTTTCGGCACGTTTAATCATCATTTGTCTGGCTTGATGCTTGGCTAAATTAGCTAAAGGTTGGATTGCCAGTATGCCATTTACCAAGCGGGAAGCGAAGCCAACATTAGTGTTGAAAGCAGCAGTCATAAATCAGTTTGCATTTAACAGCCTCTTTTACTTATGACATACTTGCTCAACGCGAGTCTAGAAATGAAATGAAATGAAAAAGGGAATGGGGAATGGGGCATTGGGCATTGGGCATTGGGGATGGGTAGGGTTGACTGATGACTATTGACTATTGAGTGTTGAGTGTTGACTGATGACTGATGACTGATGACTGACAAGTTATTCCCCTTGTCTACCTTGTCTCCCTTGTCTCCCTTGTCTCCCCCATCTCCCCACCTCCCCACCTCCCCATTCCCAACACCCTACCCAGAGGCGTGGCAAATAATAAAATCTATCTCCACAGAGAGGGCAAAAGCTTCAGGGGCATATAAAAAAAGACTACGACTAACTTATCGAGTCTCAACTATGGCAAGAGCAAGAAGAAGAGCAAGTGGCTTTTTTAGAGATTTTCAAGAATTTGCCCTCAAAGGTAGTGTAGTTGACTTGGCGATCGCCGTAATCATTGGCACTGCCTTTACTAAGGTAATTACCTCCTTGGTGGAGAATGTGATTATGCCATTGATTAATCCTTTAATTAGTGTCACCGGTAAAGATTGGAGAACTATCACCATAAGTCCAGGAATTGCCATTGGTCAGTTTTTTGGTGCAATTCTGGACTTTTTAATTATTGCTTTCATCTTATTTATAGGAATTCGCGCCTTACAAAAATTGAAGAGACAGGAGGATGCTGTTATTGAATCTCCACTCTCAGATCCTAAGCTTGCAGCTCAGGAAAGACTGACTGGTGCATTGGATAGGCTCAATCAGACATTGGAAGCCCGGAATAATCAAGTTTTGTAAGTCGGAGTGTGAAAAGAGGACACGGGGACGCGGGGACAGGGAGACACGGAGAGTTCTTTTTGCGTGTCTTCTTGTTCTCCGTGTCCCCGCGTCACCCCCTCCCCGCGTCCTCTTCCAATGCTCTATTTTGCAGGCTTGAGAGCTAACAGCATCTCTAATTCGCTGGTGGATTTGTCGGGGCTGGTGGCGGTGATACCAAAGCCACGAATGGAACTGAGGATGGTATTGGCTTCGGAAGATATGAGACTATTGATTACGGGCAAAGTTTTAGTTTTGTCCATGTCTAGGTAGAAATAGCCGCTGTTGGGTTTTTGCAACGAAGCAGTAACGGCTTTGAAAGCTTCGCTTTTGTCGAGTGATTCACTTTTGCGATCGGCGATGGCGTCAGCAACAGGGCCACCAACGGCAACAAAAACTGTGTCTCGATCTAACCAACCATGTGCTAATAAAGTTCCTTGTTGGGGGATTTGCCATTCAGTTACGTCTTTACCACCGATATTTCGGTTGGCGATGTTGATTTTTTGGGTTTTGGCTAAGGTATCTAATTTTGTTAATGTGGCTTCGGCTGTTTTGCGATCGCTAGTGTCAAATAATAAAGCACCTCCAAAACCAACACTCGCTAATACTCCTTGATTTGAAGGAATGGCAGCTAAGGCAAATTCACCATTCATCCAGCCAAAAATATCTTTATCCAAGTCAATATTGACAAATTTCAATTGTCCGCGTACTTGTTCTAGGGCTTGCTTCAATTCTGGAGAATCTTTAGACTGTTCTACCACTGTTTCCCAGCCACGACTGATGCCATTTCCACTCACTAAAGCGAAGGTATCAGCAGGAATTTGCTCGACTATGTTTCCAGGAGTTGATTGATACTGATATTTAATTAGTTGCGGATCTAAGTTGGCGATCGCTTTGACTCGCACTCCTGCATCATCAACACCAACACCCGCCACCACAGATTTCACCTGCTTTAGTTGTGCCAAGGTTTGTGGAGGTAACTGGGTTGCCTGGGGATTTGCGGCTGCTAATTGTTGTACCATACCTGCATAGTCTGGTACATAAATTTGAGCAAGGCTGTTTTTGACATCCACTCCTTTGAAAACACTGCTTGCACCTTCTTTACTAGCAAAGGAAGATTGCCCTTTAAATGTGTCAATTGCTTTTTCTACAGCTTGCTTTTCAGGAGCTAATACTAAGTGATTATTATCTAAAACAACGCTATAAGTAGCTTTGCCATTTTCTGTAGTTTCAATAATTTTTTGACCTTGGTAGTCAGATTCTTTAAATTTAACGCCTTTTTCGGATTTCAATTTATTAGCAAAATTCAAGGCACTGATTTTGTCCTTAATTCCCACTACTACCAAGATATTTGGCTCTGGCTGTACATTTGGTGGTGGGGTAGGTGCGCTAGGAGGCAAATTTAGCTGTACTGGTTTGGTAGGATTTGGTGGTAAAAGAGCAATCATCACGCCGCCAGCCCAAGGCTTGATGTCTTTTTCGTAAGAAATGTTACTGTCACTGAACATTTCCTTATTCAAATCTTCCAGACTTTTAGCTACTAACTTTTGTGCTTCTGGAGTGCCAAACTGCTGTAACTTTTCCCAGGCTTTAGGGTCAGTAGTAATATAAGTAGCCATCATCGCTGTTGAAGGTACTACTTTTGCACTACCCAGAGCATCTGAGCTACTTCCTGATGGCCCGCCTTTTAAAAATGTATAAGCCGCTATACTTCCTACTATCACTACAGCAGCACCAACAGCAGGAATGAGAAATTTTGATTTACTTTCAGGCATTATTGTTATCTATCCTCTTTTACTGAGATTGTTACTGAGATTTATACAAGTGTCATTGTAGAGTTTTCGGATTTATTGATAATTTCACTCATCCATTGCTACTGGAGTTTAGACTAACGCATGACAAAAGGATTCAGCAGCACCTTCGTTGATAAGCAAAAGCTGAAGTTGAATCCCAATACGGTTTGGGGAAAGGGGAAAGGGGAAAGGAGAAAGGTTTCAAAAACATCAGACCTATTGCACAAGAGTGTAAAAAGCACTCTTGTGGTCAAAGGGATACATCTTTATTGGGGAAAGAGAAAATACCAAACATGCACCCCCTTTTCCCGACTTCTGTTAGAAGTCTATCCTTTACCCCTTACCCCTTAACCTTTTCCCCGACCACAAGGGAGTGAAAAATCCTTTGATGTCTAAGTTTTCTCGTCTGTTAATGTCCTAACCACCTTGGCTGTTGCTTTAACAGCAGATGTTAAAATATTTGATTTTTTTTACAAATATTTGTGTAAATTTATTGTTAGTTACAGAATTACCAAGGTAATCAAATTTTATCAATGTCATATTATTAATAGAAATTATGAATGTCTTCTGGAGATAGACAATTGAAATTTACAACATAAAGATTTCTCTAATTCTTCAACTATCTTGCTAGACAAGAGTTGGTGAAGATATCAGGGGCTAACCAAAACTGCCAGGTCATTAATGGTGATGAAGTAGGTTGTAGTGAATATTTATCGTCAGGATAAGGCAGTACTCTTGCAGAGAAGCAAGCTAGGCGTAAACTTTGCCCCAGGTAGGCAGAAGGAAATAGGATTTTAGCTCAATTAACGTTTTTTAATATAGTTTATTTTTTCACACCGACTTGGCTTAGTAAGTACATTATCTGATTCTCAATCAATAAAAAATAGCTACAAATTTTTATTAAAAATTCCTTAACTGTCTTAACTGTCCTTGCATTTTTATTAAACTTCTGAAAACATATAGAGGACAATTTCACTTAAAAGAAGACTATTATGATTTTTCGAGACTTGGAAGGAAATTTTTACAGTATTTCAGAAGAAGTTCTGAGCAAACACATAATCAACGAAGAACTTCCAGAGAATATAGAATTGGCAGGTAGCCAAGCCGATTGGACAAGTTCTGCAACAACAGCAGCATCTTATAACTACACTGCACCAGAATCGGCAGCATCTTATAACTACACTGCACCAGAATCCGCAGCGTCCTATAACTACACTGCGCCAGAATCCGCAGCATCTTATAACTACACTGCACCAGAAGCAGCATCTTATAACTACACTGCGCCAGAATCGGCATCTTATAACTACACTGCACCAGAAGCAGCATCTTATAACTACACTGCACCAGAAGCAGCATCTTATAACTACACTGCACCAGAATCGGCA
>VFQR01002112.1_pt1 | contig 13266 bp, 11 predicted proteins | sample 3512321 | NCBI WGS metagenome assembly VFQR01 (sample SAMN10412374, study PRJNA504923) | tailings metagenome | isolation source: Relicate 3 Philex TSF1 revegetated site | place: Philippines: Tuba, Benguet | collected 2017-08-29
CCCCGCTGACCTGACACCTTTTCAACTGGGGCGACATCTCCACGAGTAAAGATCATCATCCTTCGAGAGTGACTCCAGAATGATGAGCCACCTTGAGTTCGAATTTGATACGCTCTGGCATCACGAAGGGATTTGAACGCCCTGGGCCTGGCCTGGCTGGATCTGCCCCGGCTGGATCTGACAAGATGCAGCGAATTTCTCAATACACCGGAGATGATGAGTCATGAGACAACGGTTGTACTGGCAACGTCAGGCAGGTCTTGCGCTGGTCTCTGCGTTTTCTTTCTACATGATGTTTCTGACAGTCACCCTGACGATGGCTGCGGATCGGCCGAATATTCTGCTGATTGTCGGAGATGATATGGGATATGCAGATGTCGGCTTCCATGGCTGCAAAGACATCCCGACTCCCAATCTCGATGCCCTGGCAAAATCGGGCGTTCAGTTTACCAGCGGTTATGTCACTGGCCCTTATTGTTCACCGACCCGCGCAGGTTTACTCACGGGGCGTTATCAGCAGCGATTTGGACACGAGTTCAATCCGGCGAGTGCCAATACCGGTCTTCCACTCAAAGAAGTGACCATTGCTGACCGATTGAAACAGGTTGGCTATACAACGGGTCTGGTGGGCAAGTGGCATCTGGGTTCGCAACCCGCGATGCATCCCCAGAAACGTGGGTTTGACGAATTCATCGGCTTTCTGGGAGGGGCACACAGCTTCTTCGACGCCCAGGGCATTTTGCGTGGTCAAGAGCCCGTCAAGACCATTGACTACACCACGGATTTCTTTGGTCGAGAAGCGGGTGCGTTTATTGAAAAACATCGCGACAAACCATGGTTTTTGTACCTCTCGTTTAATGCCGTCCACACTCCCATGCATGCTACGGAAGATCGCATGGCGAAGCTGGCCGGCATTACTGATCAAGAACGCCGCACTTATGCGGCCATGATGCTGGCCATGGATGAAGCAATTGGCAAAGTCGTTGAGCAACTGGACTCGACCGGGCAGAAGCAAAAAACGCTGGTGATGTTCATCAGTGATAATGGCGGCCCGACAATGCCTGGCGTCACTATTAATGGTTCAATCAACACCCCTTTAAGAGGCTCCAAACGCACCACTCTCGAAGGTGGGATCCGGGTTCCATTCGTCGTCTCATGGCCCGGTCACATTGCCCCAGCGATTCTGGATTCTCCTGTCATTCAACTGGATCTGACAGCGACAGCGCTGGCCGCCGCTGGTGCCGAAAAAGATCCTCAATCGGATGGCGTCAATCTGCTCCCTTATCTTCAAGGGAAGAAAACCGAGGTTCCGCACACCGCACTCTTCTGGCGATTTGGGGAACAGATGGCTGTGCGTGCCGGGGATTACAAACTTGTCCGTTACGATTCCAATGCGGACACGCTGACAGGCAAAGGGAACCAGCCCGTGACCGCTGCGCGGCTTTACCATCTCAAGGATGATCTGGGAGAGACCAAAGATCTTGCGGCTTCCCTGCCCGAAAAAGTCGCTGAACTTCAAGCCCAATGGGATCACTGGAACGAACAGAATGTGCCGCCTCTTTGGGGTGGTGGTAACAAAGTCGCCGGCAACGGCGAATCTCGCTCCGGCCAATCGGGAAAAGCTGCTCAGAATTCGGAGAGGTCGGAAAAGAGACGCAAACAGTCGACAACTGGCGAACGTCCATAGTCGACCACGATCTGTTCGAAAATCCTGTGTAAACGATTCACCCGACTTTTTTCATTTTTGGGCGAACTTCTGTGCGTGAACCTCTGTCATTCATGGCGGCGAGCACAAGTCTTCAGTGATTGCTCCCATCGATTTATTCAGCGTCGAGAATCGCAGAGTTTTATCATGTCCCAACAGAGTCAATCTCAAGCCCTACGACAGGTCGATACCCTGAGGAAACACGAACTCGAAGCGTGTTTTCATCAAGGCGGCGGTCATGTGCTGCATGCTCCAGGCTTGATCGTTGTAATTTCGGAACAGTATCCGACTCAGGCAGAATCCGAATTATCCAGTGAGCTCTATCAACTCAAATGACAACTGCGGGATGTATGTCCGGCTGATCAAGCCCGGCCTCACCTGCTGAATAGCGAGTGTGATGCCGGGCTTGCTGTTGTTATTCGAGGTCAATGTCGCGAATTGAGGGCTGGTAGCTGAGATGGTGTAGCATCTGGCTGAAAACCAGAAGACAAGGATTCGAGCGCCTTCCAGCCCAATTCACTTCACGTACAGATCTGAAGCATGATTCACCAACAGATCATCTGGCTCGTTCGACTTCTGGTGAGGTTACCAGCCTTTCACGCTGGGCAGGTTGGGTTCGAATCCCACACGAGCTAATCGAATCATTCGGGATGAAGGGCACCGGCCGCCCGCGTGTCTTGGGCACACGACGAAGTCAGTTCGATTCTGACCTTCCCGATTCTTTCATGCGGAGTTGTTCCGCAACCGATTCGTCTTGATTCCATTGTAAAGATTCCCTGATGACTATCGACAACCCCAATAAACGCCCCACCCCTCCCTCCTGGGGTTGTGGTGTAATGGCAGCACATCGAGCTTTTAACTCGTTTCGTGGGGGTTCGAATCCCTCCAATCCCATCCTGTCTTGGAGAGTCTGAAGCGTGTGCGCAGAGATCATGGATTGAACGACGAGTCGATCAATACATATCCCGGTGATTGCATAACATTGAGCGTCGGCTGAGTATGGGCGTACTCAAGTGGCTGTAACCCACCCGCCTGCGGGCATTGATGGTTCGAATCCGTCCCGACGCAATCATCGAAACAGCTCAGTATTGAGTCGTACTTACCCGTCAAGCATTTCCGATAATTCTCAGTAACGGGTTGATCAGAAAGTTCGTACATAAACCTTCAATGAGTCCCATCACTCGATCAAGTGGTGCAACTGGTAGACACGCGACGCTCAAAACGTCGTGCCCGATTCGGGCTTGGGAGTTCGACTCTCCCCTTGATCAATCATCGAGAATCGATTCGCGGACGCGATCAGATACGCAAACTGGAAAAGCGGCCATGTCGAGAACGTGGTGAATTTGTGGGTTCAACTCCCACTCTGATCAATGGCGCTACCCCCTTCGCCTTCCGGAGACAATCCCGCCCAAACTATTGAAGACAAAGATCACGACCTATTGGCGATGATGACGCGATCCGACGCCAGGCGTGGGCCTGACAGTCGGCATTTCGCACGATCTACTATCAATCGTATTTGAGAACTTTCTACTCGACGACTTCTTCAAGGAAAGGAACAGACATTGTGGTTGCCATGTTGACAAGACCCACCCTGGTGCTCAATCGAAACTGGCAGCCGGTCGGTGTCGCCTCGGTCGCACGCTCATTGTCTCTCGTTGCCAGTGGTAGAGCGCGCATTGTTGACCCTGCGGATTATCAACTCTATACCTGGAATGACTGGTCGAGACTGATCCCTCAGCAGGATGAGCCCTTCGTACAATCTGTCACATTCCGCCTGCGTGTTCCTGAGGTGATCACCTTAGTCGGCTATGATCGAGTCCCTCGCCAGGTGGTGACATTCAGTCGGCTGAATCTCTACAAACGGGATCAGTATACCTGTCAGTATTGTGATGCAAAACCGGGTTCAGAAGAACTGACGATCGACCATGTTCAGCCGCGCTCGCGTGGAGGAACCAGTACCTGGGAGAATTGTGTTCTGGCGTGCATTGCCTGTAATCACAAGAAAGCGAACCGTACACCTCAGGAAGCCCATATGCCCCTGCGGAAAATGCCAGTTCGCCCCACATGGCAGCCACTCTATTCCCGGCACAATCTGAAGATTCAGAGCTGGAGAAAATTCCTGAGTGAAGCCTACTGGACAGTCGAACTGGATGGTTCGTAATGGATTCCAATAAACCAGCCGACGATCGAGAACCCGATCTGTCGGCTGGTTTGTTTTCATGTCGTATGTTTTGGGAGGACTGGAGATATCTTGATCTGCCAGACATATGTAACATCAAGTTTAAGACGACCGGATATCAGCAAGTTTCCTTCAGTTAAAAACCTTACAAATTCACCGTCAAAAGCATTTGCAGTGTTTCCCTCATGATCTCAAATATGAAGTTGACGAAGTGCTGTCCCGCTTCAGTTTCGTAGATTTCGTATATGAAAACAGGCGATCGCGGATCGACGACATGATGGCCAATACAGTAGATCTACTGGTTCTGCGTCAAATCACTGCATTGTTATCATTCGTGCAATCATAAGCCTGGCTGGCAATCATTTGTCAAAAGGGAATGTATGTTTCAACCGGTGATTTTGTCCACCGGCGAGAACATCATGCTTCGAATCCCTTGCTACACACCGGCACCTTCGATCCATCCGGAACCACCCGTTTCCGAGTTCTGGCGATACCAGCGAAAACGCCCTGGAGCGGTGGCGGTCGAAACAGCACTCGTCCTGCCTGTCTTTGTCATGCTCATTCTCGGATGCATTGAGTTCAGCCGAGCGCTCTCTGTCTCTGAGCTGCTGACAACGGCGACCCGTGAGAACTGTCGTCGAGCAGTGATTGACGGTTCCACCTCAAGTTCAATCATTGAGACGACTCGCCAGCAGATTCGTCAAACCATCGGGCCGAGCGTCAATACATTCGAAGTCGTCGTCGAAGTTGATCGACCGGATGCTCAGAATCTCGTCGAGAAAGCCCGCCCGGGAGATATTGTGACACTCAAAGTGGCGATCCCTGTCTCGCATATCCAACTGACACCCGGTGATTTTCTCTCATCCATTACGCTGCGTAGTCAATGCTCGATGACGCATGAATAAGTGTCGGTTCTCATTCACTTTCCCGCGTTTGACACTTTGTTTCATAGATCGCTCGAAACTCAAGTATCGCCCATCTCGATTGGCATTGTGGCCCTGCCAGTGGACTCCCATCAGTTCGAGATATCAATCACTACGGTCCAATCCAGAAGTCCTATATGTCTTCGAGGAATTCGGAAAGAACTTTCAACATGAGGCCTCCAACGACTCCGCGGCATAATCGATTCATCCATCGATCTGACAGTGAACAGCGATTCGAACATTCACAGACCTGTGCTTGTCATCACCGGGGTGCGATTGCTGTCCATGCGGCCATCTGCATGCTGCCGATCATGCTGCTGATGGCACTGGTGGTGGATGTGGGCTTGATTTGTATGACGAATGCCCAGCTCCAGCAGGCAGCCGATGCGAGTGCAATTTCGGCAGCGCACAGCCTGGTGCACTCGATGCAACCAACAAAACTAGCGACCGACTTTAATAAAGCCACCAGCACGGCTCATAGGATTACCGTCCTGCATCCTGGTGCTGCACAGGGTGAAACACTTCGGCTAGCGAATCAGGATCTTGAGTTTCTGAACGCTCATTACGATCGTCGATCTGGTCAATATGTGACGGCGCCTGTTTCGTCTCAACAATCTTTCGCCAATGCGGTACGCGTTTCGATCCGGCGTGATGAATCCGCCAATAGCCGACTCAGCCTGAGCTTTTCCCATTTGATGGGTCTAGAAAGCACGAGCCTCCGCAGAGATGCGACAGCCGCCTTTTTTCCAGCGACCGAAATCGGAGAAGGGGCGGAAATACTTCCCATCGCTGTCGATGCCACTGTCTGGACGACCATGCGACTTGGCAACCATCTCACGAATCAGATCGTGCCTTATGACATCGCTGACTTTGTGGAGAATATCTCACTACTCGACGCATTAGCGATGACTCTCGGGAAAAGAATCCTCGATCCTGTGGGTGTCCCGTTTGATCTCGCAGGGAATCCCTTATTGATCATGGATCGACAAAGCTGGAACTCATCGAAAGAGAATGTGACTTCGGGCTCTGATGGAGTCTGGGAAGGTTTGTTCCTTCCTCATCAACTCGAACGCACGCTGACCAAGATTCCCCTGGTGACGGGTTTAACAGGGATCAAATATGTTCCGGGGAACATGGTCGTCATTGATCTCGGCAAGCAGGCGAGTTCTTCAAAACTGGTGATGAATCTTGCGCGACTGGAAAGACAACTTGTGACCGGGCTCGATATTCATGACGTGGCCGGTGTGAATGCCTTTAATGGAACAAGCGGTGAAACCATCAAAGCTCCGTTCAGTGTCCCAGGGCAATACTATCTACCCAAAGAACTGAAAGAGGAACTGACTCAGTCAATTGGCAAGCCCAAGATCCTGTTTCTGTATGCAACGATTCCCGGTGTCATTACGACCGCGAAAGATCTCCTTCAACAGCCGACCTCTTTTGTGATTGTCGGATGGGTGGGAGCCGTTGTTACCGAAGTCAATTTCGATTCCACATTGAACTATGTCAAACTGCAGCCAGCCCCGTACCACAGCTTTCGCCTGGGAAAAGGCGATGGGTCGAATACGGATTTTTCAAGTGGTGTTTATGCCGGCCCTTACCTGATCGAGTGATTCCCAAGCGATCTGTTTGGTGCGGACATCCAACTGGCTTTGAACCGCATTGATACCATTCGCGTGATGCTGCACGCACAAAAAAACTGGCGGTTAGAGAATCTTCTCTAACCGCCAGTTCACATCTTTCAGGCCGACTTGATTCGCTGGCCTATTTCAATCGGTACCATCAACGGGCATGTATCGCCTATCGATGAACCAACACTCGTTAGCGACGAACGTCTGAGTAGAACTTGGTTTGTTCTTCGATCAGCAGTGGTTCTTCGATCGAGTTGCTGGTGACACGGGCTCGGAAGCGGAGATTTCCTTCCTGTGTGCTGCGAACATGGACTCGGAAGATCGCTTCGGTTCCTGGAGCGAGGCTGGCCAGTGGTTTGAAGCCGACGATGCGTCCATCGCTGATGCCTTCTGTCGCACCCCGGGCGTTGATCAATTCCAGACCGGCGGGCAGGTCACACGTCACAGTGACACCAGTGGCCGCCTTGGTTCCTTCGTTGGAAACTCGAATTTCGTAGGCGGTTTCGCCACCCACTTCGACAGGATCATCCAGATCGATCACCTTCATCGAGAGTGCCGAAGAACCTTCGACGTTCGTTGTTGTTGAGGCTTCCACCATGGAGGCGGTGTCGTTGGCAGCCTGAGCAGTCATGGCAAACGAACCCAGAGCATTGGCAGTCAGCTCGCAGATCAGATTGACGGACTGGTTTGGTTCGATCCGACTCACGATCCAGGAAACCTGATTGCGGCTGGAATCGTACTTTCCACCCTTATCTGCCGACACAAATTCAAAGCCTTCAGCCACATTCTGTGTGACACGGACATTGGTGGTCGGGACACTTCCGTCGTTCTTGACGGTCACGACGTACTTGGCATTACGACCTTTGTATCGCAAGCCAGGCCCTTCGATGGCGAGCTGAAGTGCAGGTGCGAGAACATTGATGACAGAGGATGCGGTATGACCTGCATCCGAGGTGCTGGTAGCAACGACCGTCACTGTTTGACGGCCACCTTTTACTGCGGCAACAGGGAGTCGAATCGTTTGAGATTCACCCGCATTGATCGAACCAACATCCATGACAAACTGACTACCCTTGCTGCATTCGAGCCCTTCGCTCAACGTGACGTCGAGCTTCACATCGTGAGCAATCCCGCTGCCAGGGTTAGAAATTACCACTGTCTGTGATGCTGGATCACCGACCATGATGTCTGATGGCCCCTTGAGTGCGACCTTGAGCAAAGGCTCTTCCACGCGGAAGGCGGCGGAAGCCGAACCTGTCAGGCGGACAGTGGCGTTCGTTGCGAGCTCGCCACGACGGCTGGGAATCATCTTGATGGTGACTTTGTACTCACCACCAGCAGGAATCGCATCGATGTTCCATGTGAGATGATCGGTAATGGTGGCCGGTTTTGGCAGAGCACTGGTCAAGCGAACGGTTGTCGGGAAGAAGCCATCGACAGAAACTTTTGATGCTGTCGTTGTCCCGGTGTTGCGAACAATCAGATCCACCGTGCATTCTTGACCAACGTTGATATCTGATCTGCGAACCCACTCCACGTTCAGTGAAGGAATCTGTGGAGCAACATCAACGCGAGAAGTACTGGTCGATTTAGGAGCAGTGCTGACAGCTCGTTCTTCTGTATGACGCACAGGCTGAATGAAGCTGTTGTTCCCTTCAGCCTTTTTGAAAGCTGCGGTCCCTAATGGAGCATCGTTATCAGTTTCACTGCTCCAGGCTGCGGTTCGCTCTCCACCGGCACGCATCGCACCATTTTTATCAGGTGCTGCGGTTTTGGCTGAAGCGCCAGTGACTTTACTATCTTTAACAGGCGTCGCCTTGGGAGCTTCGCCAAACAGCTCACTATATTTCGTGGAACTGGTGCCGCTGGTACCAGCTCCGGCCTGTGCAGGCTGAGTTCGCGAGTACTTCGTCGGCACGTCGGCCGATGGTGTCGCAGCAATCCGTCCGGCTGGCTTGGTTGTTGAAGTTTCAGCAGCCGGGCACAGGCTGGGAGCGAGTGCAGCCGCTGCAGACATAGCGAGAACCCACACTCTTCTAGGCATCGAAACGCTCCTTCCATGAGCCGGTCAACGGCGATTTTCGCCGTAATTTGCCTCGTCATTCCGGAGGGGCTTATCTCCGGATCCATACATCATCTCGTATCGGCCTAAAAAGAACTGCGGATTGATTCGAATAGAGTGACTGTAACGATTTTTCTCAAGGTTCCAGATGTTTGTGAAGAATTGAAGGAGATGGTGGGATTTGGGAAAGCGAAATCATGGTCATTGGAGAGGGACTTGATGGGTAAGGTCAAACGTCCTGCCTGGCCCGCAGGCTCTTGGACGTAGACAGTTAACAGTGAAAACGTTCCCGAGCCAGGAAGCACTATCGTGGATGCATTCAATGTGACGTTGGATAACGGAAAGACCACGCCCTTTCGAAGTGTTTTGAATTTCGGATCTCCAGGTTTGTGCCAACCGAGGCCGTTCGAAAGGTTATGGCAGGACACACGCATGGCGCGGCTTGTTGTTGTCGTGGAACGGCACGACAACCCGGCCACAAGTTGGCCGGGCCACCCCTTGCGTGTGGAGAGGCTGTTAAACATGCTTGCTCAGAGCCGCAAGCATGGCACATTAGAGAAAACCACGTTTATCGTACTGTTTTGATTTTTGTGGCTAGAGGGTCATGCCACTTGTCGGGACGATGAGATAGGGAGAAGACCCTCACCCTGCCCTCTCCCACGCAGACGCGGGCGAGGGTTCCAGAGGGGCACACGCATGGCGCGGCTTCTTGTTGTCGTGGAACGGCACGACAACCCGGCCACAAGTTGGCCGGGCCACCCTTGCGTGTGGAGAGGCTGTTGAACATGCTTGCTCAGAGCCGCAAGCATGGCACAGTCAGCGTTGTTGAAACCTCGAATCAGTATTCAAACGTTTTGATCTGTGGCAAAAAAAGCCAGAGGTCCCCGATCTCCGGTGAACCTCTGGCTGATGATCGCTGAAGCGAAAAGGGCTTATTCGTTGGGAAGCTCAGGTGCTGGTGTCGTATTGGCTGGGGTGGCAGCTTCATGTTCGGCAGGCAAAGCGGGAGCCATCGACTTAGCTGCGGTCTCTGTTTTGGCTGCGACATCCGTTGTACCGAGATGAATGGTTCCCCGGCCAATTTTGGCGGAAACGGCTTCGGTGATTTCGACACCGGGTGAGATCGCCAATAGCAAACCGTCATTTTTAGGAATGATGACGGAGTAGCCTTTCTCTTTGGCGATTTCAGCCATGACCGGCTTGATCTGCTCTCGGAACTGGGCCACCAGTTTCAGTCGCTCCTGGTCGATCAGTGTTTTGGCAGTGTTACGAGCACTTGCCAGAGCACGATTGGCGCTCGCCTCGAACTGCTGCAGTTTCTGGGCTTCTTCACGAGATGGCAATTCACCGGCCGCTGTTTTCCGGTTCGCCAGTTCCTGCCGCAATTTTGCCTGAGCAGTCAGCAGTTCACCATTGAGGGTCTGTTCTTTGGCAGCGAGTTTCGTTTTGATTTCTGCCGTGACGCCTGTCAGTTCTGCCACTTGATCCAGATCCACCACTGCCACAGCACCACCTGCTGGCTGCTGATTGCAACCGGTCGATAACGGAGCGAGAAGGCTGAATCCGAGGAGTGGAGCGAAAAACTTCCAGCGCTTCGATGTTTTCAAACCGCACATAATCTTTGACATGGTCTTGGCTTCCCGAAACATAACTATGGGGCCCAATCGGGCAATGGGCGTGGGTTTCGCTCCTTTCGAAAAGCGTGTCCAGAGGGAAATCCAGCAAGCGACCATACGCTCAAACAAAAAGCGGCCAAACCTGCCGATGGGCAAGAGTGGCCGCATGTTTCTGCCATCCATTTGGAAGATGTCGCATTCAGCTTGCCCAGAATTCAGATTTTATCTGTTCACGGGCAACGAGGTCAGCTTTGCCAGGTCGTGAAGATTTTATCCATACGCCCCGAGATCTCTGTCAGGCGTTCTGCACCACCGCCGCCCACTTCGGCAGTTGCCCAGCCCGAAAAGCCGACTTCCTTCAATGCGGAAAGAACTTCCGGCCAGTCGCAATCACCTTCCCCAATCTCGACACCAAAACCAGCCCCCTTCCCCTGCGTATTGGCTTTCGACCGGCTGAATTCCTTGATATCGATTTTGCCAATCCGGGGGCCTAATGTCCGAATCCAATGTTCTGGCCAGCCGTAATGGACAATATTACCGACGTCGAAATAGCTACCGACGAGAGGCGATTCGAATTCGTCGATGTAACGTGCGCATTCCACCGGGCTGAGAAGGAAGTTATTCCATACGTTTTCAAACAGGATCTTAATCCCCAGCTCTTTGGCCAGAGGCAACGCCTTGCGAATTTCTACCTGAGAGCGTTTGTAGGCGTCTTCGTACGAGATTTTTTTGTTGACGACTGCTGGAACGAGGAGGACTGTATCACCTCCATAGAACTTTGCATCCCGCAATGATTCTTCGAGGGCTGCCAACCCTTTGGCACGTACCGCTTCCTCTGGACTCGAGAGCGGCAACGACCAATGGTCGTAATCGACGACTCCGTGAACAAGCAAGCCAGTCGATTTGGCTGCCTCGACCACTTCATTCCTGTCTTTAACCCGGGCATCCATGTCGATTCCCTCGAAGCCAGCGGCCTTCACGGCTGCGAACTTCTCGGCGATTGTCCCCTTCACGCCCACCATGCTGTATTTGACAGCTTTCCTGAGTGGACCTTTGGGTTGAGGGGTGCTCGGTGAGGCGGAGGGTTCCTGGGTCATGGCAAATCCATGGCTTGCAAGCAGGGATGTGGCACCGTAGGCAGTGGCGGCAGTCATCAGAAAGTCTCGTCGATCCATGGGCTGTTTTTCCTCGTGGTGGGCTGGACACAGAGTTTGATACGTCCATCAAGGCAGGTCTGTGGGGGGCAGCGCTGTGCCGATAGGTCATGGCAGAACTGCAGGCAGTCTGTGCAACATGCAGTCTGGGGCAATGCCGGGCGGAAAAACTGTTCCCACAAATACACCAAGATTTTCGTAAAGATTTCTCGCGATTCACAGTCTCTATCTGGTACAGTGTTGCGGGCGGAAAAGTCAATCCGCTTGGTAACTTCCACACACGCCTTTTCAAATCCTGCCGAGGTATTGATGACAGACATCCCCGCCACAACCCCATCAGCTCCAGCCAATCGTCGAGACTTTTTGAAAACCTCTGCTGTCGGAGCCACTGCCGTGGCACTGGCTTCACAAATCGCCACACGGGCGTACGCTGCGGCTGACGATACGCTGCGCATTGGACTGGTGGGCTGTGGTGGCCGTGGAACCGGTGCTGCAGCACAGGCCCTTTCGGCTGACAAGAACACCAAGCTGGTCGCCATGGCCGATGCCTTTGGCGATAACATTGAAAACTCACTGAAGAATCTGCAGTCCAACGACAGCTTTGCAGGTCGCATTACTGTCGATGATGCCCACAAGTTCACCGGCTTCGATGGCTGCAAGAACATGCTGGCTGCAGGTGTCGATGTCATTCTCCTCTGTTCGCCACCACACTTCCGGCCAGAGCATATGAAGCTGGCTGTTGATGCGGGTGTGCACATGTTTGTCGAAAAACCAATTGCGGTTGATGCCCCCGGAGTTCGCTCGGTTCTGGAAACTTCCAAGAAGGCGGCCGAAAGAAATCTGGCTGTTGTCTCGGGCCTTTGCTGGCGCTATGACTACGGCATGCGAGCTACTTTTGAGCAGATCCATCAGGGAACGATTGGTGATATTGTTGCCATGCAGTGCAGTTACGACACACGCGGTTTGTGGCGTAAGCCACGCAAGCCCGAGTGGAGTGATATGGAGTGGCAGGTTCGCAACTGGCTCTACTTCACGTGGCTTTCGGGCGATCATGGCAACGAGCAGGCCATCCACAGTCTCGACAAGATGGCGTGGGCGATGAAAGATGTTCCACCAGTGGTTTGCAGTGCCACGGGTGGTCGTCAGGTACGAGTCAGCCCCGATTTTGGGAACATCTATGATCACTTCGCCGCTACTTACGAGTATGCGAATGGGGTGAAGATGTTCTTCCGCAGCCGCCAGCAGGACGGCACCCAGGTCGATGTCAGCGATCACGTTCTGGGAACCAAGGGCCGTGCAGATATCTTCAAGCACCGGATTGTCGATAACGAAGGCAAGGTGATCTGGAAGTACGAAGGCCCGAGGAACAACATGTATCAAACCGAACATGATGAGCTCTTCGCTTCGATTCGCAAAGGACAGCCGATTAACAATGGCGAATACATGTGCTACAGCACCATGCTGGCCATCATGTGCCGCATGTCGGCCTATACCGGTCAGAAAATTACTTGGGAACAAGCCATGAACAGCCAGGAAGTTCTCGGACCCAAGGCTTACGAGTGGGGTCCACTTCCGGTGGAGCCAGTGGCTATGCCCGGCTTGACACAGTTCATCTAGTCACACGCCAGATCTTGGACTCGATGAATGCTTTCGGGGCTCAATCCATGATTGAGCCCCGTTTTTTTCCCATCGAGTTTCAGGCTAGAGTCAGCAAATTCAAAGAGAGTCATTCAAGCACGTTTTCAGATGCATATTCGCTGGTAAAGTCGACGGCCAGGCGGGACGAGGAAGAGATCCGATCCCTACCAACCGATATTATGAAAACATAAAGGAGAAAGGCATAAAGACCACGCCCTTTCGCAAAGCCTCAGTGGCGTGCCACCCAAAAGAGTGCCACCCAAGATCAAGTCAAGAGTGGTGGCAGGGCGTACGCATGGCGCGGCTTCTTGTTGTCGTGGCTTTGCACGACAACCCGGCCACAAGTTGGCCGGGCCACCCT
>VFQR01002113.1_pt1 | contig 13265 bp, 9 predicted proteins | sample 3512321 | NCBI WGS metagenome assembly VFQR01 (sample SAMN10412374, study PRJNA504923) | tailings metagenome | isolation source: Relicate 3 Philex TSF1 revegetated site | place: Philippines: Tuba, Benguet | collected 2017-08-29
CCTACTGACCCCGGTGATGGCGGGTCGGGAACGCCTACTGACCCTGGTGATGGCGGTTCGGGAACACCTACTGACCCCGGTGATGGCGGGTCAGGAACGCCTACTGACCCCGGTGATGGCGGGTCGGGAACGCCTACTGACCCGGTAGATGTCCCGGAGACAACCTGAGCCTGCTTTCTTTGCTAGGACTGTCAGAAGTCAGCAAATTTTGTAAACTTAATTTTCCAACGCAATAGGAGCATAGATTTATACCCTACACAGAGGCAGAGCTATCATAAATGTTTAAGTACTGCCTCTACAATCATCAAAGCAAAAAGTAATATTCCCTACGATCAGAGACCATCTGCTAACGCTAGATTAAATCAAGGGCAAGACTTACACAGCCTTTAGCGGATATCCTTATATAGTTTAATCACACTGTGTAAGTTCTCAGGAACTAACTTGTTGCTAGAGAGATATAAAAATTTATGGCTTTTGATTACGACCTGTTTGTAATTGGCGCGGGTTCTGGAGGTTTAGCAGCTTCCAAACGGGCGGCTAGCTTCGGGGCAAAAGTGGCGATCGCCGAATACGATCTAGTTGGCGGAACTTGTGTAATTCGCGGTTGTGTTCCCAAAAAACTCATGGTCTATGGCTCCCACTTTCCCGCACTCTTCAGTGACGCGGCAGGTTATGGCTGGGAAGTAGGTGATGCAAAATTGAACTGGGAACATTTTATTACATCTATAGATAAAGAAGTTCGCAGGCTCTCACAAGTACATATCAGCCTTTTACAAAAAGCAGGAGTAGAACTAATTCCCGGTCGCGCCACATTGTTAGACCCCCACACAGTAGAACTTGATGGACGTAAAATTACAGCAGACAAAATTTTAATTGCTGTTGGCGGCCGTCCCATCAAACCTGATTTACCAGGAATGGAATTTGGCATTACCTCTAACGAAATCTTTCATCTCAAAGAACAACCAAAACACATTGCCATTATTGGCGCCGGTTATATTGGCACGGAATTTGCCTGTATTATGCGCGGTTTGGGTTCTGAAGTGACCCAAATTATCAGAGGTGAAAAGATTTTGAAGGGGTTTGATGAAGACATCCGCACAGATATTGAAGAAGGTATGAAGAGGCACGGAATTCAGCTGATTAACAATCATGTAGTAGAAAAAGTTGAACGCGTGCCAGAAGGGGTGAAACTGACTTTATCAGGAGAAGATCGAGAACCAGTAATTGCTGATGTGTTTTTAATAGCCACTGGTCGGACTCCAAATGTCGATGGATTAGGTTTAGAAAATGCTGGGGTTAATGTTGTTCCCAGTTCCATAGAAGGGCCAGGGTACAATAGCACCAATGCGATCGCAGTCAATGAATATAGTCAAACTAGTCAACCGAATATCTTTGCTGTTGGCGATGTCACCGACCGAATTAATTTAACTCCCGTAGCAATTGGCGAGGGTCGCGCCTTTGCTGAGAGCGAATTCGGCAATAGCCGCAGAGCCTTCAATCACCAAACTGTCCCCACAGCGGTATTTTCCACCCCGGAAGCTTCAACAGTAGGCTGGACAGAAACTGAAGCTAGGGAAAAACTCGGTGAAGCCGTGAAAATTTATCGCGCCCGCTTCCGCCCTATGTACCACAGTTTCACTGGTAAGGAAGAAAAGACAATGATAAAATTAGTAGTTGATAGCAACACTGATCAAGTGTTAGGCGCTCACATGGTGGGTGAAAATGCTGCTGAGATTATACAAGGTGTGGCGATCGCTGTGAACATGGGCGCAACCAAAAAAGACTTTGACGCCACTGTTGCAATACATCCCTCAGTAGCTGAAGAATTTGTCACAATGCGGTAATAAAAGTTAGGAGTTATGAGTTAGGAGTTATTGAGTTATGAGTTATGAGTTTTATGAGTTGAATAAAGAAACTCATAAATGAAAACTTAAAATTCTCAACTCCTCACTCTTAACTAGTCACTCTTAACTCCTCACTCCTAACTGCTAAATCCTCACTCCTAACTCCTAGAACTATCTACAGCTTTGCAATACATATATCTTCATGGCTTTGCTTCCAGTCCAAAATCTACCAAAGCACGTTATCTAAACAATCGCTTTACCGAAATTCACACAGAACTGACAATTCCCGATTTGAATGCTGGAGATTTTTCCCAATTGACAATCACCCGTCAAATCGCTCAAGTTGCAGCAGAATTACGCCAAGATCCTACACCAGTAACCATCGTTGGCTCAAGTTTGGGTGGTTTGACTGCTATCCACTCAGCACAGCAACATTTACAAATACAACGTTTAGTCTTGCTAGCACCAGCTTTCGGTTTTTTATCCCATTGGTTACCAAAATTAACAAAGGAGCAAATACAGCGTTGGCAGCAAGAAAAATATCTTATGGTGTACCACTATGAGGAAGGGCGATCGCTATCTTTAAGTTACAATTTCGTGACCGATGCAGCACAATATCAAGAAGAACTTTTGCAACGTCCGATTCCCACGCTAATTTTGCACGGAAAGAACGATGAAGTTATCCCCATTCAAGCAAGTCGTGACTTTGGGCGATTACGTCCTTGGGTAGAGTTGGTTGAATTGAACAGCGACCACGCTTTGGGTAATGTGATGGAAGATATTTGGCAAGCAATTCGCCTCTTCTGCGAGTTACCTTGAAGTTGTAAAATATAAAACTTACATGTAATCTAATATTTTTTAGTAAGTACAACTTATACCAATTTACGCCCCTACAATCCAAAATCCAAAATCTAAAATCCAAAATCGATATGCTTCCCTTCATCCGACCAGATTTAGCACAATTTACAGCCTACAAACCCCACCCCAGCAGCGATACAGCTGCATCGGTTCCGACTCAGTTCGATCGCCTCGACACAAACGAAAGCCCTTATGATTTACCGCCTCAGTTAAAAGAAAAGTTAGCCTGGACATATCAGCAAGTAATTGAAACAAATCGTTATCCTGATGGCGGACATGAGACACTTAAAAGTGCGATCGCTGAGTATGTTAATGAGTCAGCTGCCCTTTCGTCACCTTTATTGAATACTGCTAATATTTCTGTGGGCAATGGTTCAGATGAACTAATCCGTTCTTTATTAATCGCCACTTGTCTAGGAGGAGAAGGTTCAATTCTTGTTGCCAATCCCACTTTCTCAATGTATGGAATTTTGGCACAAACTTTGGGCATTCCTGTAGTGGCGGTGGGTAGAAATGAAATCAATTTTGAGATAGACTTAAAAGCTGCTCAGTCTGCTATCGAACAAACTCAAAACCCTCCTATTCGGGTAGTTTTCGTCGTGCATCCCAATTCACCAACTGCCAACAGTTTAACTAAGGCAGAGTTGCGATGGTTAAAGAGTTTGCCGGAGCATATTTTGGTAGTAATTGATGAAGCTTATTTTGAATTTAGCCAAACTAGTTTAGTCGGTGAATTACCACAACATCCTAATTGGATTATTTTACGCACTTTTTCTAAAGCTTTTCGATTGGCATCTCTTCGCGTTGGTTATTGCGTTGGTCACAAAGAAGCGATCGCCATTTTAGAAAAAATCCGCTTACCCTACAATCTTCCCAGCTTTTCTATAGCAGCAGCATTAATCGCTTTACAAAATCGTACACTCTTACTTGAGTCAATTCCCCAGATATTAAGCGAACGAGCCAAACTCATTGAAGCTTTATCCCAGCAACCAGAACTACAAATCACAGCGAGTGCTGCCAACTTTATTTACCTGCGTCTCAAAACCAATAGTCCACACTCACAAGACGCTACTTTAAAAAATTTGCATCACAAACTTAGGACACTCGGCACTCTGGTGCGATATATTAGCGGCGGATTGCGAATTACTGTCGGGACGAAGGAAGAAAATACCCACACTATTAATCGAGTACAAGCCGCTTTGGCAAATTTAGAATCTTAACAATTCACTCAGTAAACCTGCTGTCCTCTTCACTGCCCAAACGGCGTACCATTCCCACTGTTTGTGGCAGCACACCTACTAAAAGAGCAAAGGCTACATCCGGAAGAAGAGACACTATTTCCGGTGGAAAGTATTGTTCAAATTGATCGAGAATTTTTTGGACTCGCTGCCCAGACACCGGATTTTCTGTAATTTGTTTGATCAATCGAATCCACTGTCGCCTAATCAAATAAGCTTTCTGGCGTTCTTCATTTGATTCCGGAGTTAACAAAGATAGATTACCTATTGGCAGTGCCCCTTGGCAATCAAAATCGTAGTCTCCACCCACAGCAGCCCCCGGACCGGCAAACTCCGCATGGTAGCGTTTAAACAATATTAATCCGTTTCGCCTGCGACTATTGACGATGAAAACTTCTCCACTATGCAAACGTGTAAGGATATCCGAGCCTTGCGGTTGCTCAGTTCCATCTGCCATGACAAGATAGTCGCGGAAACTAGTTGCAGGGTAATAAGTTGATACCATAGCGGGCTGATAGCGGCGATGCTGTTCGCTATCCATGTTTTTTAAACTTTCAAAGAATTTGGTAGTAGTATGCACTTCAACAAGTAACTAGATGTTATACAAAATGAGATTTTTCATTTCTTTTATCATCAACAGTCTTGTGGTCAATTTATCTAAGATAGGAATAAATAGGCGTTGCTCGCTAATTGAGTGATTATATTTTATGAGATACAAGTAGATTTGTCTCCAAATTATAATAGTGTTTTTTTAAAGTTTTTATAAAGATGAATCTCTTAATTACAAAGTTATTATGAGGAATTGAAAATTTTTGAGGATTAGATCTTACCGATATGCCCATTATAATCGACTTCTTTACAAGAAAAATTTTTTAAATTTATTAATTAACATAAAAAATACAAAACATAAATTTTTATGAATGTATTTACTTTGATAAAATTGTAGTCTTATTAAAAATATAAATAAAATTTATTAAAGATTCTCAATAAAAATATATCTAAAACAATTTTTAAAAGCTGTATATTAGTTTCAAAAAATAATTATAAATTCGTATTTTTAGCTTTTATCTCCGTTTTAAGCGAGATTACGCCGATTTTTAGAGAGTTTTCATGAAGTTAATTTGTATTTACTTGCCGATATTAGTAAGAGGATGTTTGAAGATTAACAATAATTTTGCTTGAGGAAATAATATCAGTGAATAAGTATGGTCACAAACCTGAAAACACTTATTTATTTTTGTTTGATACTACTTGCGAGTCCCTTCAAGGAAGAATTCGAGTATTGAATAATGACTTTCCAAACAGCCTGTAACAGAATTTGTTCAAAGCGATCACAACATTGAAATTTCCCGATGCTACAAGAAAATTCAGATAGCAGAGTTACCACTTAGGTCTTTGTGCAATAACATCTGGCTTGAACGTCTGAGCAAAAATGTATTCCAATTCGATTCTACTTTATGCACCCGATATCCCAGCTTGAAATAAAGCTGCCTTGCTTGGTGGTTATTTTCCAGAACGTGTAGATATAAGTCTTGAAATCCCCATTCTTGAGAGATTTTTTCACAGCTATTCAGTAACCCTGAAGCCACGCCATACCTACGGTAATTTGGGTGAACCGCTAAATTCGATAAGTAAGGAAAACCCAAGCCGATTTGACTCCACGAATCGCTGTAACGCACACCCAGTTCTACAGTACCCACTAAGTTACTAGCAACACCAGTAGTATAATCAAAAGCAACTAAACAAACATGACGGGGTGCAGGTGATACTATGCGATGTCTTAAGTCTTCGTAAATACCTAAACGTAACAATGGAAAAGCCCATCCCCACATACCTTTTTGGGAGTGAAAGCTCTCAGCAATAATTTGGGCAACACCAACTAAATCAGCAGGTGTAGCCATACGAATTTGGAAATGGCGGGAAGCTGGCTCGATTGGCTGTTGATGGTAAGGGTGAAAAAACCGATATTTCAAGGCTACTTTAGTATTGATTTTATTCAAAGAAAATTTTAAGACTGGTGACTGGGAGGTGAGGACTGGGGACTGGGAGAGTATCGAGTGACAAGGGAGATGAACAAGACGCAAAGAAAAGATCGAATAATATCTCTGTGGCGTCTGAAGTTCTGAATCTAGGGAAGTTTTATTTCAGACCTCTGTTTGTGTCTTGTTTACCCACCACCCAATCCGCAATCCCCATTGCCCCCCAAGTTCCCCAGTACCTAATCACCAGTGCCCCAACTTCTTGACCACCAGCACTTGTCTTAATGATAGTTCTGATTGCTAAATTGGAAAGAGGCATTTGTCTAATAGTATACTTTGGCTTTAAATCTTATTGTTTGAATATTATTGGCTCTACCATGACTACCATAAATAAAATTTACCTGCAAGTGTTAGTACAACTGCTGCGGAGGGAAAACTTAATATGCAGCTTCATCTGGATTTTTCAGCTAGCGATGAGTGCTGTATGTAGTATCAGAGATTGCTCACTGGAGGTGAAAGAAGATTTGGCAAGCAAGTATAGACTCTGTAACACTAAAACAGACTATAAAATCAATTACTCTGTACTAGAGCAAACGGTAATCGATATCAGCCATTGAGATAAATCACTGTGAGTAAACGCCCCTACACTCAGCAGTCATGTAGCCAAACAGCCTTATTGGTCGAAATGCTCTGCTCTTACCTGACTCAGAAAAATCCTCATCCCATCAGATTATTCTTTATCCGACTGCCGTTGCAGCAGGAAAGCGGTGCATGAAATCCCAAGCAAACAGTAAGCCTAAAATTTTGGTTGTCGATGATGAGCCAGACAACCTTGATTTGCTCTACCGCACTTTCTATCGGGACTATAAGGTGCTACGAGCAACCTCTGGTCCTGCCGCACTCGATTTGCTGGCTCAAGAGGGAGAGGTCGCGGTAATCATCTCCGACCAGCGGATGCCGATGATGAGTGGTACAGAATTTTTGAGCCTGACAGCAACTCAATACCCAGATATTATCCGGATTATTTTAACTGGCTACACCGATGTCGAAGACTTGGTAGAAGCCATCAACGCTGGTAAGGTTTTCAAATATGTCACCAAACCGTGGGAAGCAGAGGAACTTAAAGGAGTTGTCCGCCAAGCTTTAGATACTCACAACGTCCTCAAAGCCCGTACCCGCGAACTGACTCGAACCCTCCGGCGAGAATCGCTGCTGAATACGGTCACCAATACAATTCGTAGTGCATTAGACTATCGACAAATTTTGCAGGCAATTGTCGATTCAGTAGGTCAGATGTTGGAAGTGGATGTCTGTCTGTTGCGTCCCTTCCAAGATGAACAGTTGGCAAATAAAGGATTTATCTATCAAAAGCCTCTGGAAGAAAAAGCAGATGAAGACACACAGACGCAGGAAAGCGGGGATACGGAGATCGGTTTTCCTCTTGTCCCTCCATCTCACCATCTCCCCATTCCTCCCTCCTCCTTGCTGGCTCACACGGTTTGGGAAACCCGCGAAGTCCAAGTCATTCATGATGTGATAGATGATGAGAGGATTCAGGGCAATACTCCCGAACTGCGTCAACGTGGAGAAGCTTTTGCTGCCGCTGACATTTGTTCTAGTTTAGTTGTGCCACTAATCTGTCAACAGGAACTGATGGCAGTCTTGGCACTGCACCAGTGTTCTCTGCCCCGCTTCTGGGGGGACGATGAGGTGCAGCTAGTGTTGATGGTAGCGGATCAGGCCGCCTTAGCTTTGTCTCAAGCTTATGCTTACGAACAAGTACGTGCCCTGGCTAAGCGAGAGAGTTTAATTAATACGATTACTAGCGCGATTCGCTCTAGCCTAGACCCTGAAGATATTTTTGCCGCTATTACTCAACAATTGGGACAAGCTTTACAAGTTGATGGCTGTGTTCTATCTCTGTGGACACAAGAAGATGAGTTTGTTCAGTCTGCGGGCTTGTATGACAGTTTTCAACATGGTGAAAATTTCCGCAAGCACAGCCCAACCCAAGCATTGCTAGCCGCCGATCAAAATATAAGTAACAATAATCACGTATTAACTCACCAATTACCTGATTCTCAAACCTCTATACAAGAAAATCCCATCTTACAAAAGATTTTACAGACCCATGAACCAGTAGTAATCGCTGATGTAAACCATTCTCCCAGAGAAACACAGGGTTTTGATTTGTCTTTGAAAATGCCAGCGCGATCGCTAATGGTCGTGCCATTATTGGCTGATGGCAAATGTATCGGTAGTATCACTCTATGTGAAAGTACTAAAAAACGCCAGTGGTTGTCATCTGATATCGATCTAGCCAAAGCAGTAGCAGCTCAGGCTGCGATCGCTGTGCAGCAATCACGCCTATATGAAAAAACTCGCCAACAAGCCGAACGCTTACTGGAATTAGACAAACAAAAAACAGAATTTTTTCAAAATATCTCCCACGAGTTTCGGACTCCCATCACCTTGATTCAGGGACCTTTAGAGTCGGCGGTGGGGGCTGGTGAGGGATTATCTTATTCTCAAAGTGCGATCGCCCTACGCAACTCCCGGCGTTTGCTGCGACTGGTAAATCAACTGCTGGATTTACAACGTCTGGATGCAGGAAGAATGCAACCGAGTTTTCGACCCTGCGATTTAGTCGAATTTGTCAACCAAATTGTTGAGTCTTTTCGTCCCTACTGCGAGAAAAAGGCACTGCATCTGACCACCCAGTTAGATGAATGTCCTACAGTCTACTTGGATATGGAAAAATTTGATAAAGTCGTTTACAACCTTTTATCAAATGCCATGAAGTTTACTCCCGAAGGTGGGACAATCAACGTCAGACTAAAATCTGAAGGCGATCGCTGCATCTTGGAAATACAAGACACTGGAATTGGCATTGTTAAAGAACAAATTCCCCATTTATTTGAGCGCTTCCGCCAAGCTGAAGGTTCAGCAAACCGTTCCTATGAAGGTAGTGGTTTGGGTCTGGCTTTAGTTAAAGAATTAGTAGAATTACATAGCGGTCAAGTCAGTGTGGAATCAGTTTATGGTGAAGGTACTACCTTTACATTATTGCTGGTTACTGGCAATGGTCACTTACCCACACAGCAAGTGCTGGAAACTCCTGTCGAACTCAACACAAACCGCGCTAGCGTAGAATTGGCTGATTTAGAACTGCTAGATCAAACAGCAGATAATATTGAACATATTACAAAAAACTTATCACCCACTTCTGATACTCAGGATTCAATACTGGGTACTGGGCATTCTATTTTAGTTGTAGACGACAACCCCGATTTGCGAACTTACGTATCTGAGATACTGCGTCGCAATGGCTATCAAGTACAAACATCTCGTAACGGTTACGAGGGGTATCGCATAGCTAAGGAAATTATACCCAGCTTGATTCTTACTGACTTAATGATGCCTTTGGTTAGCGGACTTGAGATGATTCAGATGATCCGCAGCGAGGAGAAGTTGAAAGGAATACCAATCATTTTGCTCACAGCAAAGGTTGACGAAGAAACTCGTATCGAAGGTACAGAACATGGTGCTGATGCTTATTTAGCAAAACCATTTAACGATCGGGAACTTTTAGCAGAAGTTCGCAATCTTCTAGCGTTGAAAGAAAATGAAAGACGAATCTTGGAGTTAAATACATATCTCACAGAATCAGTACTCAAGCGGTTTTTACCGGCTGTATTGGTGCAAAAAGCTGCCGCCGGAGATTTGGCGTTAGATTTGCGCCCAGAACCACGTTTAATTACAGTTTTGTTTAGTGATATCGTCGGTTTTACACAGCTAGCAAACACACTTAGATCTCGGCGAGTAGCAGAGTTACTCAATGAATATTTAGAAGCTATGACCAAGGTTGTATTTGCCAATGGCGGCACTGTAGATAAATTTATGGGAGACGCTATCTTAGCTTTATACGGAGCGCCGGAAGAACTAACACCTAACGAACAGGTGCGTCGTGCCATAAATACAGCCAGAGGAATGCACCGTTCTCTGGATCAATTAAACCAGCGTTGGCGAGAACAAGGTGTATTTGATGGTGACAGACAAACTGGCGTCCAGTTTCGCTGCGGTATTCACCAAGGTACAGCAGTTGTGGGGATGTTTGGCAGTGCTGAACGTGCTGATTATACTGCTATTGGCCCAAGTGTGAATATTGCTGCTAGGTTACAATCTGCTGCTGTTCCCGGTACTATCTTGGTTTCTGCTGCTGTGGCAGATTATTTGCAAGAAGAAGAAATTACTAAGGGTAGTCCTCTTGAACTTAAAGGAGTAGATGAAACAGTTCTGACCTTCGCTGTTAAACCAGAAGTGATGGTTAATCGCTAAAATTTAGACTGGACTTTAAATCACCTAGTGAACACTGATAACTGATTAAAGCACACCAATTAGTAAAAGTGCTTAATCAGAAGCAGTTTCAAATACAATATGGAACCATCGGTTGCAGACAAAACTCCAATTCCAGCCAAAGTCTGGAGGCGACACACCGATCCGCCTCTTTTGTGGATTTCTGTTGCTATCGGCTCAGTGTCTCTGCACTTGCTGGTGTTCTGGTTGTTGATGCGCTCATCAAATACGTTTATTTTGTGGTTTCCTCAAGAAAGTCAATCATCTGTACCCGTTGAATTGATAGAAATTGCTCCTGTAACAAAATCAACAAAATCACAATCAACAGCTAAGACAGTTTCACCAAAGCGATTATCTTCAACTCAAAAGTCTGTAGTAGCAAGAAATACGCCAAAAAATCAAGATTCTCCTCGAATAAATCCCACCGATAATGTCCAGCCAAAGAGTAAAATTGACGCCTCCCAAACTAATATTCAACGCTCTCGGCAACAAAAAGTTCCTAAGCCGATACCTACACCCACGGCGACATCTACACCTACAGTTCCAGTGGGTAATCTTCCTTGGAACCGCCGTCAAGATTTAAAATTTGGAAAGGGAACGCCACTACCAACAGGTATTCCACTAAAACCACCAGTTACGGAAACTTCGCCAACTCCACCAAGGGGAACTCCGCTAACTCCTACCTCGGCAACTTCGCCAACTCCACCAAGGGAAATTCAGCCAACTCCTACCCCGGCAACTTCGCCAACTCCACCAAGGGAAACTCCGCCAACTCCTACCCCGGCAACTTCGCCAACTCCTACCCCAGAAACTTCGCTAACTTCTACTCAGGGAGCATCGGTAGCGATAGTAGCTCCTTTGCTCAGAGATGAAGTGAATAACTTGATAAAATCAGGTAAATTTATACGGGATGGTTTGCCAGATGCGATCGCTGTATATCAAGGTAGCAACACAAAACAATTTGACCCCAGTTTTCTCCCCCAAAATTCTGGACTTGAGCCAGCACAACTCTTGGCTAGCCTAATAATCGATCGCAACGGCAACTTCCAACAAGCTGTAGTTTTAGAAATACAACCAGCAACACTGGCAACCGAAAAAGGCACATACGAGCAAGCCCTTAACCAAATTTTCAAAACAGAAGACTTTCTTCCTGCCCAAAATAACGATGGTACAAAACCAGATTTGAGCAATCTGTATGTCCGGATCAAAATTCAGTCTGCCAATTCCAACTAAATGTTTGAATTTTTATCATAACTGTGTTATAATCCATAAAGTTGGAAATTCGCGGGCGTAGTTTAGTGGTAAAACTATAGCCTTCCAAGCTATTAATGCGGGTTCGATTCCCGCCGCCCGCTTAGAAGATACGTCAAAAGCTTTCGGTGAATACGATTCGCTAGTACATAAACTTTAATTAATGAAAAAAGTACTAAGCACCATCGCAGTAGTTTCATGTTTTGGTCTTGGATTAGTCTATGCTGCAACAGCTAGCCAGCAAGAACCGAAACAAAATCCACGTCCACCAGAGTTACATAAGCCTGGTGAAGTTGAAACCACATCAAGACCCACGCGTAACTATCTATTTCCTGACAACAGCAGTAAAACTGAAGCACAATTAATTAAGAAAGAAAATATTATTGGCCAACTCCAAAAGGATCTAAAGCTTAAACAAATTAAGTTAGCGAAATACTCAGAGTATCTAGAAAATAAAAACCAACGTGGTGGCGATATTATCGAAAATTTACAAATTCATCCAAAACGTTTAGTGTGGGTAGTTGAAATAGATGCGCCATTAGGTCTAGAAGTGCCACAAAAAAATGGGCAATTTGTTAAATTCAGAAAGTCATCGATAACTTTCGTTGTTGACGCAGAAACAGGACAAAAGTTTGATACCGATATTGCAGAAACTCTTTAACTGACCCACTCTGAACAACAACTCCTACTGATTGATTGTTGTCATTAGGAGTTGTTAATTTTTTATTAGTCTGCCCAGGCAGACTTCGTTTGTGTAGTAGCGAATTAGGGTTTGATTGACACTTTTTAAACATCCTGTTAGTCTAACGCGGTTTATCGTCTCCTAAACAAATTTGTCATTATTTAGACAAATCTAAGAATCTCATTAATATTAACTCAGCACACAAGATGACTGAAGCAACTGCATCTCGCCCCAATACCCACATCCAGGAAATTGCACCAACGATTCATTACTTGGTGGCAATGTCCCAACCAGAAACCCATCTGTTTGAGGTGACTTTACGCCTTGTGAATTACCCCTGGCCGATTCTCGATTTAAAACTGCCAGTATGGACACCGGGTTCTTACTTAGTTCGAGAATACGCCAAGAATTTACAGGATTTTGTGGCTTTTGCAGAGGATAAGCCTTTACCTTGGCGGAAAATCAGTAAAAACCACTGGCAGATAGATAAAGTAGGTGTTTCAGAATTAACTATACGTTACCGGATTTTTGCCAATGAGCTATCGGTACGGACGAATCACTTGGATGCTACCCACGGTTATTTCAACGGTGCAGCGATATTTTTTAGAATACCTGGCTGGGAGAAACAACCGATTCGCGTTACCATCATACCACCACACCCGGAATGGGAGGTAACCACTGCCTTAGCTCCCATTCCTGAAGAAACGAATACTTTCTTGGCTAGCGATTTTGATACTCTCGTTGATAGTCCATTTGAGATTGGTCGTCACGAATTGTATCAATTTGAGGTTTTGGGAAAACCCCATGAACTGGCAATTTGGGGGGAAGGTAATTATCAAGTCGAGCAGATGATTGCCGATATTCAAAAAATTGTTCTGGTAGAAGCGCAGATGTTCGGCGGTTTACCCTATGAACGATATGTGTTTTTCTTACATTTATTTAGCCAAGCTTTTGGCGGTTTGGAGCATAAAAACTCTTGCTCTTTAATTTACCAGCGTTTTGGGTTTTGCGTTTTAGAAAAATACGATCGCTTTCTGCAATTAGTAGCACACGAGTT
>VFQR01002115.1_pt1 | contig 13259 bp, 13 predicted proteins | sample 3512321 | NCBI WGS metagenome assembly VFQR01 (sample SAMN10412374, study PRJNA504923) | tailings metagenome | isolation source: Relicate 3 Philex TSF1 revegetated site | place: Philippines: Tuba, Benguet | collected 2017-08-29
CCGGCCGCGAGCGCCGCCGCGAGCGCCGCGAGCGCCGCGGCCATGAGCAGGAGCAGCTGGAAGCCGAGATCGCCGACGCGCCAAGCCGCCAGCAGCGCCTGCAGCAGGAGCCATTCGCTCGCGAAGCCCGAAAGCGGCGGCAGGCTCGCCGCCGCGCCGGCGCCGATCAGCACGGCGGCCGCCGTGAAGGGCATCGGACGGATGAGCCCGCCGAGCCGATCAAGCCGGCGCGAGGCCGCGCCATGCGCGACCTCCCCCATGCCGAGGAAGAGCAGCGTCTTGAACAGGCCGTGATTGAGCGCGTGCAGCAGCGCTGCGCCGGCGGCGAGCGCCGCCAGCGCGCCGAGGTCAGCGGCGCGGAAACAGGCGGCGAGCCCCAGCGCCATCGCGATCAGCCCGACATTCTCGATGGTGGAGCAGGCGAGCAGCGTCTTGCCCTCCTCCTCCAGGGTGGCGCGCAGCGCGCCGAGCACGGCCGACGCCGCGCCAAGCACGATCAGCGGCAGCCCCCACCAGAGCGGCTGCGCCGGCCCGGCGAGATCGAGCAGCAGGCGCGCCACGACATAGAGCGCCATCTTGGTCATCGCCGCCGACATCAGCGCCGAGACGTGGCTGGGCGCGGCGGGATGGGCGAGCGGCAGCCAGGCATGGAGGGGCACGAGGCCCGCCTTCGCTCCGGCGCCGGCCACGACCAGCGCCAGGACCAGCCCGGCCTGCCAGCCCTGCGGCGGGTTGTCCCGCATGGCCGCAAAGGAGAGATCGCCTCCTGGGCCCGCCAGCAGGCCCAGCGCCGGGATCAGGCAGGCGGCCGAGAGCGCGGCGAAGACCAGATAAAGCCGCGCGGCGCGGCGGTTCTCGGCGTCCTCGTGGTTCGCCGCGACCAGCGCCCAGCTCGCGAGCGACATCGCCTCGAAGCCGAGCAGCAGGGTCAGCCCGTCCCCCGCCAACAGGGTGAGCATCATGCCCGCGAGGAACAGCGGATAGGCCACCAGGCGCCGCGGCGGGGCCTCGGCCTCGTGCCCCAGCGCCCAGAGCGCGGAGCAGGCGCCGGCCAGCCCCAGGATGAGCAGGAACCACGCCGAAAGCCCGTCGAGCGCCAGGATCAGCGGGCCGAAAGGCGTGCCGACCAGGGTCAGGGTCGCCTCGATGCCGCCGGCCAGCGCCGCCAGCGCGAGGCCGGCCATCACCGCCGAGGCCGCGAGGCAGCCGCCATGCACCAGCGTGGCGGCCGCGCCGAGCCTTGCCAGCAGCGGCGCCGCCAGCCCCAGCAGGGCAATCCCTGCCAGGATGAGAAGGAGCGCCGTCAGCACGGCGGGTCGGGTGGAGTCGCCACCGAGCGAGTCTAGGAGCCTCGACGGCCTGCGGAAACCCGGCGCCGATGGCCGCCCGTTCACGCCGAGGCGGCTTCCCAAGCCGGGGACCGGGCTGTATGGGCCGGGTCCAAACAGGGGAGTCACGCCGCGGCCCATGCGCCCGTTCCTGGCCTTCAGCCGCGCCGTTGATGCGCTCAATGCGGAGTTCGGCAGGCTGGCGGACTGGCTGGTGCTGCTCGCCTGCGCGATCTCGGCCGGCAATGCCTTCCTGCGCTACGGCTTCTCGCTCGGCTCCAATGCCTGGCTGGAGGCGCAATGGTATCTGTTCGCCGGCGTCGTGATGCTCGGCGGCAGCTACACGCTGTTCCGCAACGAGCATGTCCGGGTTGATCTGGTCTATGGCGCGCTGCGGGAACGCGCGCGGATCTGGGTGGATGTGGTGGGGATCGCGCTGTTCCTGCTGCCCGCGATGGCGATGCTGGCCTGGATGACCTGGCCGTTCTTCCTCGATTCCTGGATGCGCGACGAGACCTCGTCCTCCCCGGGCGGGCTGCTGCGCTGGCCGGTGAAGCTGCTGCTGCCGCTGGGCTTCGCGCTGATCACCGCGCAGGGCTTGTCGGAGCTGATCAAGCGCATCGCCTTGCTGCGCGGCATCCCGATCCCGGCCGACCGGCTGCACGCCTCCTACCACCGGCCGGAACAGTGAGCGTTCCCCCCTATCCCGGCCGCCAAAGGCGGCCCGCGCGCAGACGTACACGCCCAAGCGGTGCAACAGCGCGTCGGCGCGCAAGCCAAGCCGCCGGAGGCGGCGCCCGGCGTGTGAGGGCACCCATGAAAAGCCGGCCCGCGCGCAGCGCGCCCGCCGGGCTGGGCGCCGCAGTGCGTAGGCGCGCAAGCCAAGGCCGCGGAGCAGCCGCCCGGCGTCTGAGGGCATACACGTGACCGGCTATGAAGACATCATGCCGCCGCTGATGTTCGGCGGGCTGGTGCTGTTCCTGCTGATCGGCTTCCCCGCCGCCTTCTCGCTCGCCGCGGTCGGGCTGTTCTTCGGCTTCGTCTCGATCGAGATCGGGCTGTTCACCGAGGCCTTCCTCAACAACCTGCCGCTGCGCGTCTTCAACATCCTCTCGAACGACCTGCTGCTGGCGATCCCCTTCTTCACCCTGATGGGCGCCATCCTGGAACGCTGCGGGCTGGCGGAGGACCTGCTGGAAGGCACCGGGCAGCTCTTCGGGAAGATCCCGGGCGGGCTTGCCTATGCGGTGATCATCGTGGGCGCGATCCTCGGCGCCATCACTGGCACCGTGGCGGCCAGCGTGATCGCGATGGGGATGATCTCGCTGCCGATCATGATGCGCTACGGCTACGACATGCGGATCGCCACCGGCGTCATCGCGGCGTCGGGCACGATCACGCAGGTCATCCCGCCCTCGCTCGTACTGATCGTGCTGGCCGACCAGCTCGGGACGAGCGTGGGGGACATGTATGCCGGCGCGATCGGGCCCTCCTTCCTCCAGGTCGGTCTGTTCCTGATCTTCATCTGGCTGGTCTCGATCTTCCAGCCGCACAAGGTGCCACCGCTGCCGAACGAGGCGCTGGTGCCGCGCGACTGGAAGCTGTGGTGGCGCGTGCTGAAGGGCATGGTGCCCTCCATCGTGCTGATCTTCATGGTGCTCGGCACGATCTTCATGGGGCTGGCCACGCCGACCGAAGCCGGGGCGATGGGCGTGGTGGGCGCCGTGGTGCTGGCGATGATCAACGGCCGCTTCACCTGGGCGCTGCTGCGCCAGGCGATGGGCAACACCATGCGCATCACCGCGATGGTGATCTACATCCTGATCGGCGCGACGGTGTTCAGCCTGGTGTTCCAGGGCGTGGATGGCGGCATCTGGATCGAGCACCTGCTCAGCTACCTGCCCGGCGGCGCCACCGGCTTCCTGATCTTCGTCAACGTCTTCATCTTCTTCCTGGCCTTCTTCCTGGATTTCTTCGAGATCGCCTTCATCGTCATCCCGCTGCTGGCGCCGGTGGCGAAGAACCTCGGCATCGATCTCGTCTGGTTCGGGGTGCTGATCTGCATCAACATGCAGACGAGCTTCATGCATCCGCCCTTCGGCTTCGCGCTGTTCTACCTGCGCGGCATCGCGCCGAAGTCGGTGCTGACGCGCGACATCTATCTCGGCGCGATCCCCTGGCTGTTCCTGCAATTGCTGCTGGTGGCCATCGTCATCGTCTGGCCGGAGAGCGTGACCTACTGGCTGGACCGCGGCCCGCGCGTGGACCCGAGCACGGTGATCATCGACCTGCCGCCACCGGTGGTGCCGGACATGCAGAGCGTGCCGATCTTCCAATGACCATCGTGCTGCGTCCCATCGGCCATGTCCGAGGCGGCCGGGCGGAACCGGTGGATGACGGCTGGGACGGCGTGACGGCCGAGATCGTGCTGGACCCCGCGCAGCTCGGACCGGAGGCGGCCCTCGGGCTCGACGCGTTCAGCCACATCCTCGTCGTGTTCGTCTTCGACCGGCTCGACCCGGCCGCGGTGGAGCGCAACGCCCGCCACCCGCGCGGGCGCCTGGATTGGCCGCGCGTCGGCATCCTGGGCCAGCGCGGCTCGCCGCGGCCCAATCGCCTCGGCGTCACCACCTGCCGGCTGCTCGGCGTGGCGGGGATGGTGCTGCGCGTGCAGGGGCTTGATGCGATCGCCGGCACACCCGTGCTCGACATCAAGCCGCACATGACGGGCTTCGATCCCCGCGGCGAGATCCGCGAGCCCGACTGGGCCCGCGCCATCATGCAGGGCTACTGGTAGCCGTCAGATCATCGCCAGCGAGCGCTTGCGCTTCGGCGGCGGAAAGGCCGCATCCAGGTCCTTCATGTCCTCCGGCGTGAGCGTCAACGCCGCGGCCTTCGCGTTCTCCCGCACATGCGCCGGGTCGCTCGCCTTGGGGATCGCGATCACGCCGGGCTTCGCCAGCACGAAGGCAAGCGCGACCTGGGCCGGCATTGCGCCATGCCGCGCGGCGATCGCAGCCAGCGCGCGGTGCCGCAGCAGGGCGCCGCCCTGGCCGACCGGCGAATAGGCCATCACCGGCATGCGGTGCTTCGCGCAGAAGGGCAGCAGGTCGTATTCCACGCCGCGCGCCTCCAGGTTCCACAGCACCTGGTCCGTCGCGCAATCCTTCAGCGCGCCGCCCAGTTCCTCCAGGTCGTCCACGTCGAGGTTGCTGACACCCCAGCGCGCGATCTTGCCCGCCGCGCGCGCCTTCTCCATCGCCTCCACCGTCTCGGCCAGCGGCACCGCGCCGCGCCAGTGCAGCAGGTAGAGATCGAGCGTCTCGACCTTCAGCCTCCTCAGCGAAGCCTCCAGCGCCCGCGGCAGCTTCGTGCGCGAGGCGTTGTGCGGATAGACCTTGGAGACGAGGAACACCTCGTCCCGGCGGCCGGCGATGGCCTCGGCGACCACCTCCTCGGCGCCGCCCTCGCCATACATCTCGGCGGTGTCGATCAGCGTCATGCCCAGGTCGAGGCCGAGGCGCAGCGCCGCCGCCTCCGCCCGGCGGTCGCCGCGCTCGCCCATCCGCCAGGTGCCCTGGCCCAGGGCGGGAACGCTCACTCCATCGGGAAACCGCACCGTCGCCATGGAACCGCCCCGCTCCGCACCCTATTCTCAGGCGCATGATGCGCCATGCCCCGCTGCTTGCCAGCTTTCTTCTCATCACTGCTTCGGGCGCCGCCCAGTCCCCGACACCCACCGGCGTCGTGCCGGAGGAGATCGGGAGTTGGCGGCTCGGATGCGTCACGGACCGGATGACCGACCGCGCCGACTGCCAGCTCCGCCACCGCGATCCCGTGGAACGGGCGACCGGGGCGGGCGGCTCCTCCCTGATCCTGGAGATCCGGGACCGCGGCGGGCGGCTCGTGCCGGTGGTGGCGGCGCGGGACCTCACGCTGGAAGGCGCCGGGCGCGGGCTGCTCGCGATCACCGGGACGGCGCAGATCCGCTTCCCGCCGAACCGCTATTTCGAGATGCCCTGCGGGCTGGAGGGCCGCAACCTGGTCTGCGCCCCGCGCCCCGAGGATTCGCAGCGCGCCGCCGAGGAACTGGCCACGGCGCCGACGGTGCTGGTCCGCATGGTCGGCTTCGGCGCCGGCTCGACCAGCACGGAGCCGGTGGAATTGCGCCTCGACCGCACGCGGGATGCGATGGCGCGCTACCGCGCCCGCGTGCCCGAGGGCAGCGTCCCGCCGCCTGAGCCGCCCTCCGGCTCGATGCTGCCGGAGATGATGCAGCGGTTGCAGCGGCTTTTCGGGAACTGACCGCGTCCAAGGCGATGCGCCGGCCGTAAGGCCGGTGTGAGCCATGCAGCCCTCCTCCTGCCGCGCCTGACCTTGCCGGCCGGCCGCGGCCTCGGCATGGTCCGGCGCATGGATGCGCCCGCCGAGCTCGCGCCGCTTCTCGCCGCCGTCGCGCGCGGCGATCGCGGCGCGTTGCGTGCTGTGTATGACCGGCAATCGGTGCGGCTGTTCGGCGTCGCCAACGCCATCCTGCGGGATCGCGACGCGGCCGCCGACGCCCTGCAGGACGCCTTCGTCTCCGTCGCCCGCCGTGCCGGCCAGTTCGACCCGTCGCGCGGCCCCGCCGAGGCCTGGCTCGCCGCCATCGTGCGGCACGCCGCGCTCGACATCGCGCGCCGGCGCGGCCGCGAGATCCCGAGCGACGATCCCGCCCTCGGCGACCAGCCGGTGGAGGCGGATGCGCTGGAGCGCGTCGCGGCGAGCGCGGAGGGAAGGCGGCTGCATGAGTGCCTCGCGGCGCTCGAGGAGAAGAACCGCAAGGGCATCGTGCTCGCCTTCGTGCATGGGCTCTCGCATGCGCAGGTCGCGGCGAAGCTGGATCTGCCGCTGGGCACGGTGAAGGCGTGGATCCGCCGCGGCCTGCTCCGGCTGCGGGAGTGCCTGGCATGATCCCGGCCGATCCCGAAGCCCGCGACGCGCTGGCCGCCGAATACGTTCTCGGGACGCTGGAAGCGCGCGAGGCGGCGGAGGTGGCCGCGGCGCTCGGCCGCGACCCAGACCTGGCCGCGACGGTCGCGCGGTGGGAAGCCCGGCTCGCGCCGCTGACCGCGCTGGCCGCGCCCGAGGCGCCGCCGCCCGGATTGTGGGACCGCATCGAGGCGGCGCTCGATCCATCGCCGAAGCCGGCGGCGCTGCCCTGGTGGCGGTCCTTGACCGATCCCTGGCGGATCGGCGCGCTGGGCGCGACGGCGGTCGCCGCGGGGCTCGCCGCCTTCCTGGTGTTCCGCCCGGCGCCGGCGCCGATGCTGATGACGGTGCTGCTGACCGACCGCGACCAGCCCGCCTGGCTCGTGCAGGCGGATCGCGATGAGATCCGCCTCGCCTCGCTGAACACGCGCCCGCCGCCGCCCGACAGGGTGCTCGAACTCTGGGCGCTGCCGCGGGGGGCGACGGCGCCGACCTCGCTCGGCCTGATCCCTGCCGATGGCCGCATCAGCGTCCGCCCGACGACGATCCGGCCTTCGCCGGGCATGCTGATCGAGATCACGCTGGAACCGCCGGGCGGCTCCCCGATCGGGCGGCCGACCGGGCCGATCCAGTTCATCGGCCGACTGACGGCGGCGACCGGCACCTGATCCTGCTTGCCGCGCGGGCATGCCTGCCCGCGCTTGCGGCAGAGCGACCGCAACGAGCGCGCACCGATGCCGTCCAGGCGGTAGCCTGACGCCCACACCTGCCTCACACTCCCGTCACCTGGACACAGAGGAGGTCGTCATGCCGGTGACGCGTCGTTCCATCCTGGCCGCCGCCAGCCTGCTCGCCGCGCCCGGCGTCGCCCGCGCGCAAGCCCCGGCCCGGCTGCGGCTCCAGCTCGGCTGGATCGCCAACGTCCAATACGCCGGCGAATGGGTGGCGCTGGAGCGCGGACATTTCGCGCGGCATGGCGTGAACCTCGAATGGTATCCGGGCGGGCCGAACGCGCTGCCGGGGCCCGTGATGCTCGCCGCCGGCCGCGCGGACCTAGGCTACACGGCCTGGTTCCCGCTGCTCGACGCGGTGGCGCGCAACAACGACCTGGTGCTCATCTCGGCGGTGTTCCCGCAGAACCCGCTCGGAATCATCTCCCTGCCGCGCAAGCCGATCCGGACCGCGGCGGATATCGTCGGCGCGCGCATCCTGGCGCAGGGTCCGAACGAGAAGACCGCGATCGACGCGACGCTCGCGCTCAACAACCTGCCGGTGCGCTGGACACAGGTGCCCGCTGGCTTCTCGCCGGAGCCGCTGCTGGCGGGCGAGGGCGATGGCTACACCGCCTTCAGCACCAACCAGACGATCATCCTGGAACGGATGGGCATGCAGCGCGGCCGCGATTTCCATTTCGTCTCCTTCGACGAGCTGGGGTTCCGCAGCTTCGGCGCGGTGCTCGCGACGACGCGGCCCTACCTGCAGGCCAACCGCCCGCAGGTAGTGGGCTTCCTGCGCGGGCTGATCCAGGGCTGGAACGAGAACGAGGCCGCCGATCCCGCCTATGCCGCGCGGCTGACGGTGGAGAAGTACGGGCGCGATTTCGGCCTCGATCTGCGCCAGCAGACCCGCCAGAACGAGTTGCAGATCCCGCTCGCCCGGCATGCGGATGGCAAGCCGCGGCTCTCGCTGGATCGCGCGGCGATCGAGGGGCCGCTCTACGCCGCGGCGCGCGCGACGGGGCGCACCAACCTGCCCGACCCGGACCGGCTCTGCGACTTCAACGTGGTGCTGGAAGCACATGCGAGCCTGTCGTGAGCGGCGCGCCGCAACAGCTTGATCTGCTCGTCACCGGCTGCGAGGCGGTGACGATGGACGATGCCGGCACGGTGCTGTCGGACGCGGCGATCGGCATCGCCGATGGGCGCATCGTGTGGATCGGGCCGACCGCCGACACCGCCGCGCTGCCGAAGGCCGCGACTGTGCTGGATGGCCGCGGGCGCATCGCGCTGCCGGGCATGATCGACGCGCATGTCCACACCGGCCAGCAGCTGCTGCGCGGCAAGCTCGCGGAGCTTTCGAGAAAAGCGCCGCTACGGATGCCGCCCTGGAAGAACTACTACATCCCCTTCGAGGGGCTGCTGGAGCCGGAGGATGTGCACCTCTCCGGCCTCGTCGCCTACACCAACATGATCATGAACGGCACGACCTGCTTCCTCGAAGCCGGCGGGCCGCATCCGGATGAGATGGCGCGCGCGGCGGAGGAGGTCGGCATCCGCGGCTTCGTCTCGCTCTCCACGGTGGACCGCAACACGGATTTCGCGGGGCGCACCGTGCCGGGTTCGATGCTGATGACGACGCAGCAGGCCTATGACCGCAACGTGTCGCTGGTGCGGCGGCACAAGGGGGCGGGGAAGCGCGTGCAGGCCTGGCTTTCCATGCGGCAGATCATCGTCTGCACGCCGGAACTGACAAAGGGCCTCGCCGACGCCGCGCGCGAGGAGGGGGTGAAGATCCACACCCATCTCGCGGAGGGCACCTATGAGATCGACTACGCGCTGGAACACTACGGCGCGCGTCCGACAAACTACCTGGAGAAGATCGGCGCGATCGGGCCGCATTGGCATTGCGCGCATTCCGTCATCCTGATGCCGGAGGAGGTGGACCTTTACGAGAAGCATGCGATGTCGGCCTGCCATTGCTCGATGGGCAATTACGGCATCGGCATCCCGCGTCTGCAGGAGATGTGGCGGCGCGGCATCGCGATCGGGCTGGGCACGGATGGCGCGGCTTCGGCGCACACGATGGACATCTTCCAGGTGGCGCATGCCGCGCGCATCGGCCAGGCGGCGCAGATCGGGCACGCCTATCATCACCGCACGCCGATGGGGGCGGAGGAGATCCTGAAGGTCGCGACGCGCGGCGGCGCCCGCGCCGCCGGCATGGGCGAGGAGCTGGGCGCGATCGAGGTCGGGCGGCGCGCCGACCTGATCCTAGTGGATCCCTCGGACGCCGATTGCTGGGGTGCCAAGGACCCCTTCTACCTCGCCGCCCACTGCATCCTCGGCCGCGACGTGCGCAGCGTGATCGTGGATGGGAAGCTGGTGATGAAGGAGCGCGAGATGCTGACGGTGGACCTCGCCGCGCTGCGCGCCAGGCTCGCCGCCGATGGCGCGCGGATCATGGCGCGCTTTGATGCGGCGGTGTCCAGTTGAGCGAGGCGATCCGCCTCGCGGGGGTCACGAAGACTTTTCGGCTGGATGATGGCCGCGAAGTCAATGCGCTGGCGGGGATGGACCTCTCGATCGGCGAAGGCGAGTTCGTCGCGCTGATCGGGCCAAGCGGCTGCGGCAAGAGCACGGTGCTGCGGCTGATGGCGGCGCTGGAACAGCCCTCCACCGGCATCGTCACGGTGGAGGGCAAGGCGCCTGCCGAACTCTCGAAGGCGCATCGGCTGGGCGTGGCGTTCCAGGAACACGCGCTGCTGCCCTGGCTCGACGTGCAGCGAAACATCGCGCTGCCCTGGCGCGTCGCCGGGCGCGCGCCGGACAGCGCGCGTATCGCCGAGCTGATCCGGCTCGTCGGCCTCACCGGCTTCGAGAAGGCACGGCCGAAGCAGCTTTCGGGCGGCATGCGCCAGCGCGTCGCCATCGCCCGGGCCCTGGCCCTGCGGCCGGACGTGCTGCTGCTGGACGAGCCCTTCGGCGCGCTCGATGCGGTGACACGCCGGCAGATGAACATCGAGCTGCAGCGCATCTGGACCGAGCAGCGCACCACCACGCTGCTGGTGACGCATGCGGTGGAGGAGGCGCTGTTCCTCGCCGATCGGGTGATCGTGATGAGCGGCCGGCCCGGCCGCGTGGTGCGCGTGCTGGATGTCCCGTTCGCGCGGCCGCGGCATCCCGATGTGATGCGCACGCCCGAATTCCATCACCTGGCCGATGAGTTGACCGAGGCGCTGCACCCGCAGGCCGAGGTTCTGGCGTGACACGGCGCACCGACCGGCTGCTGGGCATCGCGCTCGGCGCGCTCGGCATCGGGTTGTTCCTGCTGGCCTGGGAGATCGTCGGCCAGCGGCGCATGCTCGGCCTCTCCTGGCCGGCGCTGTCGGTGGTGCTGGACATGTTGTTCGACACCTCGCGCTGGCCCTTGTTCGGGCGGGCGTTGGGCGCCTCGCTCTCCGCGCTCGGCCTAGGCTATGTCATGGGCGCGGCGGCCGGTGTCGCGACGGCGGCGCTCGCGCATGTCATCGGCGTGCTTCGCCAGGGCATGGACCGCACCAGCGCGGTGATCCACGCGATCCCCTCCATCGCGCTCGCGCCGCTCTTCATCCTGACGCTCGGGCGGGATGCGACGCCGACGGGGCTCGCGGCGCTCAACGCCTTCTTCATCCTCTACGTCGCCACGACCTCCGGCTTCGGCGCGGCGCCGGCGGCGCTGAAGGACCTCGTCACCGTTCTCGGCGGCGGCCGCGGCGCGCGGTTCTGGCGCGTCGAGCTGCCGGCGGCGCTGCCGACCATCGCGAGCGGCCTGCGCCTGGCGGTGCCGGCCTCGCTGATCGGCGTGCTGGTGGGCGAATGGTTCGGATCGCCGCGCGGGCTTGGCGTGCTCATCATCAACGCGATGCAGAACTTCCAGATCCCGCTGCTGTGGAGCGCCGTATTGCTGGCCGTCGCGGTCTCGCTGACGCTCTACGGGCTGTTCGGCCTGGCGCAGCGCGCGGCGGCGGAGCGCTTCGGATGATCGCCGCGCTCAAGCATTCGTGGGGCATCCTGGCAATCCTGCTGGCCTGGCAGCTCTGGGTCTCGATCGCCGGGCTGAACACCATCGTCATGCCCTCGCCGATCGCGGTGGCGGCAGATCTGGTCTCCTCGCCGCTGGTCTATCTCGGCGCGGCCGCGCAGACCCTGCTGCTGGCGGCGATCGGGCTGGTGCTCGGGATGGCGTTCGGCACGACGCTCGCGGTGGTGTGCTGGCTCTCGCGCGTGCTGGCGGGGCTGCTGACACCGCTTGGCATCGTCTTCGCCTCCGTGCCGGTGGTGGCGCTGATCCCCGTGCTCGCGCGCATCTTCGGATACGACCAGCGCACGGTGCTGGTCATCGTCGTCATCATCTCCTTCTTCCCGGCCTTCGTCTTCACCGGCGCCGGCCTGCGCGCGCTGCCGCCGGGCAGCGACGACCTGTTCCGCGTGCTCGGTGCGCGGACCTTCCGGCGCTTGTGGCTGCTGGCGCTGCCGTCGGCCGTGCCGGACTGGGCGGTGGCCTTCCGGCTCGGCGCGGCGAACGCGATCCTCGCCGCGATGGTCGCGGAATTCCTGATGGGCACGAGCGGCCTCGGCCATCTGTTCCACGCCGCCCGCACCGATCTTGCGATGGAGCGCGCGCTGGGCGCGAGCGCGGTGGCGACGGTGATCTCCGTCTCCGGCTTTCTCGCCGCTTCAGCCCTGGAGAGGCGCGCCCGCGCGCATTGGCGGTAGCGCGGCCTCGATCTCTGCGAGGTTATCGAGCGACTGGCCGCGCGTCCCGTCCTCGATCTCGCGGATGATCCGCACGAGCCGTTCCACGCCGGGCACCGCGAGCCCGCGCGCGGCAGCCACCTCGATCACCTCGCCGACCAGCCGGTCCACCTCCGTCTTGCGCTTGTGGATCGCGAGGTCGCGCCACACGCCGGTTCGCTTGCCCGAATGGCGGTTCCAGTATCGCACCTGCCCGGCCCAGGAGGCTTCGACGCCCGCCGCGTCGCGCGGGCCATCGGGCCCGAAGGCGCCGGCATCGAAGCCGTCGAAGGGCACGCAGGTGACGCCCTCGGCCTCCGCGACCATCACCACCTCGCCCACCAGGCGGCCGAGCACCATGCGCCAGCGCGGATCGGCGTAGAGGTCGGTGACATCGCTGTCGGTCGCCGCCGTGCCGAAATAGGCCGCGCCGAGCGCCATCTTCGCCCAGAGGCAGCCGAAGATGTTGGGCGTGAGCTCCAGCGCCTGGATCGCGCCGAGCGCCTCGCCAAGTTCGCGCAGCCGCGGCGTGATCGCGCCATCGAGTTCCCCGATCCGGAAGGTGCCGGGGCCGCCATAGACGACATGGCCCGGCTCCCGCCAATGCCCGCCGAAGGTCAGCGAGGCGCCGATGGTGCGGTGGGCGCCGACCAGCCGGACGATCTTTCGCTCCTCCAGCCCGTTCTGCATCGAGACGACATAGCCATCGGGTTCGACGAGGTGCGCGAGCGGCGCCAGCGCCTCCTCGGTGTGGCGCGACTTCACGGCGAGCAGGACATGGCGCATCGGCGCCGTGGCTTCCCGGGGCAACAGGATCTCCGGGTGAATCGTCGCCTCGACATGGCCGCTGAGGCGCAGGCCCCTGGCGCGAACGGCCTCCACATGCGCCGCGTTGCTCTCGATGAAGCGCACCGTGTGGCCGGCGCGGGCAAGCTGCACGCCGCTGATCGCGCCGATCGCGCCAGCGCCGATGATCCAGAATTCCATCAGCGGAGATTGCCGCTGAGGGGCACATGCGTCCGCCCGCAATGCGAGCCGCCGGTCACCTCCAGCATCGCGCCGGTGATCCAGCCGGCGCGGTCTGAGGCGAGGAACGCGACCGCTTCCGCGACATCCGCCGCCGCGCCCGTGCGCCCGAGCGGCGTGCCGCGGATCATCAGGTTGACATAGGGGTGCAAATCCGGGCTCTCGGCGCTCTGCACCGTATCCAGGACCAGCCCCGGCAGGACGTTGTTGATGCGGATGCCATGCGGCCCGAGCTCGATCGCCAGCACCTCCGTCATCATGTTGAGCGCAGCCTTGGAGCCGGCGTAATGCGAGCCGCCGGCACGCGCGGAGCGCGAGGCGCCGGATGAGAGGTTGACGATCGCGCCCTTCACGCCGCGCTCGATCCAGCGCCGGCCGAGCGCCTGGCACATGAGCATCGCGCCGCGGACATTCACCACGAAGGGCGCGTCCCAGGTCTCGG
>VFQR01002116.1_pt1 | contig 13251 bp, 11 predicted proteins | sample 3512321 | NCBI WGS metagenome assembly VFQR01 (sample SAMN10412374, study PRJNA504923) | tailings metagenome | isolation source: Relicate 3 Philex TSF1 revegetated site | place: Philippines: Tuba, Benguet | collected 2017-08-29
GCAATTAGGCGGTCCCAACGCCAAGATTCGCGTCATCGATCGCCCCGAAACCAGCGATACTCGTGATACTTTTCGTGATTACCCAGCTTTCAAAGCTGCTAAATTTGCTACAGGCTCCAATGCCACTCAACTAACCGACGACAATACCGCTGAAATCGTCAAACAACTGGGCAAAGATGGTATCAGCTATGTGCTAGCCAATCAGATATCGAAGTTAGAAGGTGTACGAGTTCTGCAATTACATCAAACCTTGCCAGACGATGCCAAATATCCCTTCTCGCAACCATTAGTTTACGTCTACAAAAACAATCCCAGCTTAGGTGCAGCCAGTTTTCTCGGTTTTACCCTGGCACCACCAGGACAGCAGGCCATAGAACAAGCTAGACTCGCAGAAGCTCTGGCGATCGCCACCAGTATCTCACAACCTGCCGCCACAATTTCCCCCAATCCAGAAACCACATCCACTGCTACACCTTCTCCCAATGCAACTACTTCTGTATTTGGCCAACAACCCTTTGTGGCTCCTGCCGACTCAGAAAAAGCTCCAATTGTCAATAGGGAAACACCATTTTGGTTGCTCTTACCTTTGTTGGTTACCACTGTAGGTGGCGGCTTACTCTGGTGGTTTTTTGGCAGACGGCCATCGCTGCCAGAGAAAACAGACAACTCACTACCACCAAATCCTTATCCACCAAGCACAGATGATCTACAACCTGTGGTGAATCCTAGCAGTAGCCTAGAGTTGCCAGAAGAAGAAACAGGCGATCGCACTCCTTTTCAAATTTACGGTCAAACATCATCTGAACTACACCAAACAACAAATGGCACAACCCCAAGCGTAGCTGTCTCAGAGAACAACAACTTGGGAGCCGCAGCTTTAATGGGTGGTGCTGCTCTGGCAACCGGAATCGGGGCGGCTACTTGGTCTACCTTTGCCGACAACGAAAATGAGGTCAAAGAAGACACGATTTCAGAGAATGACACTGAAATCAGTCCTCCTGAATCCGGCGAAGTTGCATGGGATATAGAAGCCCCAGCAGCTGTTGTCAATACTTCATATCCTCATCTGGCTAATATTTCCGAAGAAGCATCTGATGAACAACTGCCTTTATCTGAGCAAACAACCCCACTGTCAGAATTAGCAGACGTGCCCAAACCAACTTCGGATTTTGAGTATTGGGACACAGAAGTTAGCGAAGAAGAGATCCAAGAAGAACTCAAAGCAGAATTGGAATGGCTAGAAAGTATTACCTCAACCGATGATACAGCCTTATCAGAGTCCGGCGAGGTAGTAGCAGACCAACTGCCAGAATTTCCAGAAGATGCCTTTAATGTAGTAGCAGACCAACTGCCAGAATTTCCAGAAGATGCCTTTAATGTGGTAGCAGATGCAGCCGAACCACCAGTAGATTTACCAGAATCAGAATCACCAGACTTTGCTGCTGCTGCGGCCGTGGCAGCCGGAGCAGGAATTGGAGCCTGGGCTAGTACGGTTGACAATGTACCAACGGTAGTAGATGCAGAAGAAGAAAGCACTATTGTTTTGACACCGCGCAGTCATACATTGGCTGATATCTCTTGGGAAATTTCCCCAAGCCAAAAATCAGCACTGCGACAACAAGGTGTTTCTCAGTTGCTAGTGCGGCTGTATGATGTGACAGGTATTGACCTGAGTTATCAAATTCCTCAGTTTCTAGAACAGTATGACAGCGAAGAATTACTCAACAAAAGCCTGAATATTCCCGCAAGCGATCGCGACTACATAGCTGAAATTGGCTATCTTGCTGAAGGCGATCGCTGGTTCCCCATAGCCCATTCAGCAATTGTCCGCTTCTTTAGCCCTGTTGAGCCAGACCCCATCGTTGAAGATTTACCCGTAGTCAACCAAACAGCGGATGCACAAGAACCAAGCACTATTGTCTTGACACCGCGCAGTCATACACTGGTTGATATCTCTTGGGAAATTTCCCCAAACCAAAAATCAGCACTGCGACAACAAGGCGTTTCTCAGTTGCTAGTGCGGCTGTATGATGTAACAGGCATTGACCTGAGTTATCAAACTCCCAGTCTTGTACAGCAGTACGAAAGTGAAGAATTACTCAGCCAGAGTGTAGATATTCCCGCAAGCGATCGCAATTACATAGCTGAAATTGGCTATCTGACCGAAGGCGATGGTTGGTTTGCCATAGCACGTTCAGAAATTGTCCGCTTCTTTAGTCCTGTTGAACCAGATCCCATCGTCGAAGATTTACCCGTAGTCAACGAAACAGCCGATCCAGAAGAACCAAGCACTATTGTCTTGACACCGCGCAGTCATACACTGGCTGATATCTCTTGGGAAATTTCCCCAAGCCAAAAATCAGCACTGGAACAACAAGGCGTTTCCCAGTTGCTAGTAAGACTGTATGATGTGACAGACATTGACCTGAGTTATCAAATTCCTCAGTTTCTAGAACAGTATGACAGCGAAGAATTACTCAACAAAAGCCTGAATATTCCCGCAAGCGATCGCAATTACATAGCTGAAATTGGCTATCTTGCAGAAGACGATGGTTGGTTGGCCATAGCGCGTTCAGAAATTGTCCGCTTCTTTAGCCCTGTTGAGCCAGACCCCATCGTCGAAGATTTACCCGTAGTCAACGAAACAGCCCCTCCAGAAGAACAAAGCACCATTGTCCTAACGCCGCGCACTCCCAAATGGGCTTATGTCTGCTGGTATATTTCCCCGACTCAAAAACAAGCACTGCGACAACAAGGTGGTTCTCAATTAGCAGTGCGGATTTATGATGTCACAGGCATTGACCTGAGTTATCAAACTGCCCAACTTGTACAGCAGTATGAATGCGAAGAAGTAGCAAGCGATCGCTTCGTGGCGATTCCCGTGAGCGATCGTGACTACATCGCTGAAATTGGTTATCTTGCAGATGGCGATCGTTGGTTAATCATAGCACGTTCACCAATTGTGCGTATCTTTAGTCGTCCTCAGGGAGATTTTTGGTTTGTTGCAGATGCTGAATTGATTATTCACGGAGCAACCGAACCAAATACAACCGTAGCCATTGGTGGTAATACCATCAAAATCAAACCGGATGGTACTTTCCACCTGCGTCTTCCCTTTTCAGATGGTTTAATGGACTATCTGATCACCGTAGCTGCTGATGGGGAATCTCCAAAAACTATTCACAAGAAATTCTCCCAAGAAACTTCCGAAAGCTAATACCATTTTCGATTTTGCAAAAAGTTGAGCCATTCTTCAAAGCCCAAACAGAGGCTTTTCCAAAAGTAGTGGTGTTGAGTGGAGGTTTCCTCCACTCAAACTTTTTTCTAGGGAGAATTACAGCCTATTTCAGGTAAATGAAGTACACGGGTAGGGGCACAATATATTGTGCCCCTACGATATCTGTACCTCACCAACTTGCAATCTGCTGTATGATAAACATTCGAGAAGCAAAGCTTGAAGATGTTGACACTCTTTTCAAGATCAGAACTAGCGTTGGCGAGAATTACCAGTCTCGTCAGGAGTTGGCTGAGTTGGGAGTCACTTTGCAGACAGTTGTGAAAATGCTACAAACTGACTGCTGTGCATGGATTGGTGAAATCAATAGAGAAGCTGTCGGTTTCTCAATGGCGAATGCGACACAGAAAACAATTTTTGGTATGTTTGTTCTTCCAGCCTTTGAAAATCGTGGTGTCGGCCGTCAGTTGATGCAGAAAGCTGAAGAATGGTTATGGTCACAAGGGGCTGAGGAAATTTGGCTGTTAACAGGTAATGACCCAGCATTGAGAGCTTATGGTTTTTACCTGCATCTGGAATGGATTCCTGTTGAGGTTCAATCAGAGGGGGAAGTAAAATTTATCAAGAAGAGAGCCAGTATTAATCCTCATATTTTATGGTTTACTGATAAATGAAAATTGACATCCAAAAAACAGTAGAAATCCTCCAACAAGCTCAACAATTAGAATTCACACTGGGTCTCAAGAATGAAGCCTGTCGTTCCAAATTTTTGATTCACCCTGACTTCACACCAAAAGTTTTTTTGTTTTTGCATGGTTTTACAGCAGGCCCTTACCAGTTTGAGCCGCTGGGTAAAGCCTTATTTAACAAGGGATATAATGTTTTGATTCCTTTACAACCGGGTCATGGACGCTCAGGTAACTGGAGGCGGCAAAATCCGCCACCACTACCAACAGATATTCAGATATATCAAAAATTTTTGCTCCAATGGTTGGAGATTGCAAAAACGCTAGGGCAAGAAGTCGTAATTGGTGGATTATCAACAGGTGGAACTTTAGCTGCTTGGTTAAGTTTAGAGCATCCCCAGCAGATTGACCGCAGTTTATTGTTCACGCCTTATTTGGGTAGCCGTTACTCAATATTTGATCGATTGATCGAAATCTTGCCAATTTACTTTGAATGGTTCAACAAAGATGCACCCGGTAATTTTGGTTATAAAGGTTTTTGTCTCAAGGCATTACGGATATTTCTGCAATTGGCACAAGAGGTTTTACAAAAAGCTCAAAGCTGTGTTTCTGCCCCGATTTTAATGGTATGTAGTGAGGCAGACCAAGCTGTTAGTCGCTCCAAACAGCAGGACTTTTTCCGCAGGGTAGTTAAACCGCAACCAAAATCCTGGTATTACTGTTTCGATGATTCGCTTCACATCGAACACCGAATGATGACAAAAATGGAAGACAATGATTATGAGGAATTGGTAATTACCCTTGCTAAAGCATTTGTTGAAAGTGATTTGACTTGGCTAGAGTTTGAGCAAATGGCAAAGCGCATAGCCCAAGGACAAGCCTATGACCAAATCATGGGAGAATTCAACCTCGATCGCCAAGTTTTTCAACAGCTATCTGCAATGATGACTGAAGGTTTTGGCTGCGAAGATCTCAAGTGCATCAATCCATTTCGGTGACGAAATAATTATTAATTTATAATTCATAATTCATAATAGACATCTCCAAAATAGTATATTTTGTGGTAAATGAACATCATAATAAGTTTTTTGACACCAAAAAATGAGCGAGTTGTCCAAGAACGATTTCGGTTAAATCCTCATAAGTATGAGCGAGTAATTTTGGCCATTTGTGGACTAGTAAGATTCCGAATTGGAACGCTAATATTACCATTAGAAATATCTGCTATACCATTAGGTTAAAACTAACGCATATAACTAGATGTTCTTGCCTAATTATCAACAGTAAATATCTCAAACCCTTATTTTTTCGTACAGACTACCTAATTTAGGATGATTGCATTTACGGACTATAGCCTAGCCACATAAAGGCTTTGAGTTTTGCATGTTATTGAATGCACGTTCTTTAAGAGTGAGGAGTTTTGTTTATCTCCTCATCTCCCCCAAGACTTTTTACTGCAAAATCCCAATTGTATGCAATATACCGTGACCAGTGATTAGCTCGATGATTAGGGCAATGAAGCCAAGCATGGCGATGCGACCATTCCAGACTTCAGCGCTAGTAGTCAGACCCCACTCCCAACGCTCTTGGGGATACATTTTCACCCTTTTTTTCATTTGGGCTGCTTGCGATAGCTTGAAACTGGGGTTTTTCAGCGCATCAATTACTAATTCGGCTAGGGCATTAATAAATACTGGATGGGTGTTGGGAGCAGGTACGCGACGGAAGTTGTGAATTCCTGATTCTTCTGCAACTTCTCGATACTCAATATCAATTTCTTGCAGTGTCTCAATGTGTTCTGAGACAAAACTGATGGGCACGACTACCAAATCTTTCACGCCTTGTGTGCCTAGTTCTTTCAAGGCATCCTCGGTATAAGGTTGGAGCCATTCTACTGGACCGACGCGACTTTGATAAGCCAAGGTGTGGGCATTGGGTCGATTGAGGGTCTGCATAATTAAGGCAGTACATTCCTCAATTTCTTGTTGGTAGGGGTCGCCTGCTTCTTCAACGTAGCTTTTCGGAACGCCGTGAGCGCTGAAGAAGACATGAACCTCATTTGGGTCGGGAAATTGGTCTAGTTCTTGGGCTATGAGTTCCGCCATTGCTTGGAGGTAGCCTGGTTGTTTGTACCAAGAAGGAATGACGGTGTAATCAATACGTTGAAGTTTGGGATCTTCTTGCCAAAGCTTTTCTAAAAGCCGGAAGCTAGAACCACTGGTACTGATAGAAAACTGGGGATAAAGTGGTAAAATTACCAGATGTTCTACATTATCTTGGGTAAGTTGCGCGATCGCCTCTTCTGTATACGGATGCCAATAACGCATTCCCACATAAATATTAGCTTCTTGCCCCAAATAACCCAACTGTTCTTTTAGGGCTTCTCCTTGGGCTTCTGTGATTCGCCGCAGTGGCGAACCGCCGCCGATTTGCTTATAGTTTTCTTGAGATGTTCTGGTTCGCCGCGTGGCAATGAACCAGGCTAGGGGTTTTTGCAACCAACGAAACGGTAGGCGAATAATTTCCGGATCGGAAAATAGGTTGTACAAAAACGGCCCGACATCTTCTAGCTTGTCGGGACCACCGAGATTGAGTAATAAGACGCCTACACGACCCATAGCAGTTACTTTCCCCCGATACTTTTCAGGTTTTTTACTAATGTTAACAATATATCTTTATTAAATATAAAGCTTAATAGCAAGGAAATATGCAATGGCAACAATTTTCAGGGATTGGAGTTACCGCTATCAGTGGCTATATGATACTATTTCTCGTCTAGCAGCCCTAAGTGTAGGTGGTGAAGGTCGTTTTCGGCAACTTGCTTTGCAAGGCTTAACAATTACCTCAGATACTCAGGTTTTAGATTTATGTTGTGGTAGTGGTCAAACAACACAACTTTTAGTAAAACTTTCACAAAATGTAACAGGACTAGACGCTTCACCGAAATCTTTGCAACGGGCGCGACAAAATGTACCATCAGCTTCTTATGTGCAAGCTTTTGCAGAGTCAATGCCATTTGCAGATAATCTGTTTGATGTGGTGCATACCAGCGTTGCCCTACACGAAATGCAACCCCAGCAATTGCGAAAGATTATTAATGAGGTTTATCGGGTGCTAAAGCCAGGAGGAGTATTTACACTGATAGATTTTCATACTCCGACAAATCCCATATTTTGGCCTGGGGTTTCAGTATTTTTGTTGTTGTTTGAGACAGAAACAGCTTGGGAATTGTTAAAAACTGATTTGTCTGGTTTGTTAACAGAAACTGGCTTTGAGGTAGGTAAGCCAACTTTGTATGCAGGTGGTAGTTTGCAAGTCATACAAGCGAAGAAGTAAACTACCTACGGTGACGCTTCGCGTACACCGTAGGCTTTTAGTAGCCCTGAGGATAGAATTTGATTTCAATGTCTGTGACTAGCCATTGGCACTTAGTATAGCAAGTGACTTCGCTTGGCATCATTTAACAATCCCTCTTTGGGACTAAAATATAAATGCGATCGCCAAATATCTAAATTAGTGTTTGGCTGATCTCAAAATCATTTTCACTCAAGTATCGTATTAACATTGACTCTAATTGAAATACTCGAATTGGTTTCAGAAGATAGTCGTTAGCGCCAGCTTGCAGAAGAGAAATATTCTCTTCTGAAAGTTCAGTAAAACCCATCATTACTACCTGCAAATTTTCTAAAGAAGGCTCTTGTCTGAGAATATTTAGTAAATCCCAGCCACTAGCATCACCTACTAACTGGACATCCAACAAAATTAAATCTGGCTTGAAAGTTTGTACCTGCTTCAAAAAATCATTGCCGCTATTGATCCACTTGACTTGGTAGCCAATGGTCTGGAGATAATCTTGTAGTACAATTCCAGTGTTTTGCTCATCTTCCACAAGCAAAATAGTTTTATTTTGAGGAATAACTAAAGAAGATGATACAGACAAACTAGAATTTTCTTCCTCATCTTCTAAATGCAATTGATTTGGTAGAAATAAAGTAAACTCGCTACCTTCTCCCAATGTGGATGTAACAGTTACATCTCCACCGTGCAAACGAGCTAATTTGCGTGTGAGAGCTAAACCCAAACCTGTGCCTTCGTACTGCCGATTTAACTGACTATCCAGCTGTTTAAACGGTTCAAATAAAAATTGAAACTGACTGGAATCAATACCAATTCCAGTATCTGAAACTATAAACTCGATCCCTTGCGGTAGTTTTTGTACTACCAGCGATACTTTACCAGCTGCGGTAAATTTAACGGCATTGGTGAGTAGATTAAGTAGCATTTGCTTGATGCGCCGTTCATCAGCAATGCAAGTATCTGCTTCGGGATCAATTTCGCAGGTGAGTTGCAATTTCTTTTCTAAAGCGCGATCGCGCACCGTCGATATAGCATAATTACATATCTCTGACACTGGCAAAGGTAAAAGCAACAATTCTTCTTTACCTGCTTCCACCTTAGACAAGTCCAAAATATCATTAATCACTGCCAGTAACTGTTCGCCACTACTGTATATACAATTGATATATTCCTTCTGTTTTTCATTTAGAGAGCCAACTATTTCTTGTTGTAGCAATTGCGATAAGCCCATAATTGCATTCAAAGGCGTTCGTAGTTCATGGCTCATGGTTGCTAAAAATTCACTTTTTGCTCGACTGGCTGCTTCTGCTGCTTCTTGAGAAGCACGTAGCTTCAGTTCTGTTTGCTTGCGTTCAGTTATGTCCTCAATCATCGCTAGAAAAAACTCAGGTTGACCATTGCTGTCTGGAATGACAGAAACAGAGATATGAGTCCAAACTAAGGTACTATCTTGATGTAGGCAGCGTCTTTCCATTTCAATACGGTGTCTACCTGCGGGTTGTTCTTTAACTTCGACCTTTGAAGTTTTCCCTAAATCCGTGCGAATTCCCGACACCAATTGTTTGTAAATCTCTAAATCGCCTTTTTGCGTGCAAATGTAATTTGTGAAGCGTTTACCGTATAACTCTTCTCGGCTGTATCCTAAAATCTCGCCCAGTGCAACATTAGTATCGATTATCTGCGCTTTCATATCTATAAGCGCAATGCCGATAGAAGAACACTCAAAAATTGCTCGAAATTGTGCCTCACTCTGTCGCAGTGCTTCCTGTGCGGCATTTCGCTGGCTTGCTTCCATAGCCAAAGTCACGAAATCTGCAATTGAGCCAGCAAAAGTTTCTTCTTCCAAAGTCCATTGACGACCTGCGCCCACGTGTTCGTGACAGACTACACCCACCAACCGCCCCTCTAGCCAAATTGGTGCATCCAGCAAGGATCTGATACCGAAAATAGAAAGATAAGATTCTGATAGTTCTTGGGTTCTAATATCGTTTTGAGCATCATCTACGGCAATGCTACGTTCCTGTTCCAAAGCCTGAAAATAATCAGGATGATTTTTTTTGGAAAGCGAGTTACCAAAGGTATGTTCCTTGGTATTTAAATTGTATAAATCGATGCATTGCATTTTTGAACGTTCTTCATTATATAACCACACCCCTACTCGCTCCACTAAGAGCGTCCGAGCAGCAGTTTCTGTGATTTCCTTTATGGATGCAATGAGATTCCCTTGCTGAAATGTTTTGCTTCTTGCCAGCTGTACCAAGGTCTGGCTTTGTTTTCGCCGACTATCTTCTCTGATTTGTAAACCGTCTTGGGCTTGGTTATACACTGTGATATTTCTAGCCGCGACCACTTGCATGAGTTGTCCTCAAGAAGAAAGAATTTTGCCTCGCAGTTCTACGGAAACAAGAGAACTGTCTTTGTATAACTACAATTACTTCAGAAGGTTTTTCATAACCGGAAACTATATTTGTTTTAATCAAATTTAATGATTTTGGAATGACGAGTTCCAAACTAGAATTTGCCAATCAGTTCTGTAACTTTATGTCAATCTTTTTGCCTCAAGGAATCATAATTGGCATCTAAAATCATTTAGCTATCAAGTAGTATAGTGTTTTTAAAAGTTGGCTTGCACAGCCAATGTAATCATTACATCACTTAATTACCATAAATGCTACCTTAAGACCCACGCCTACCACTCCACAGTTCGGATTCTTGGTTTGTGCTGACTATCAGAATATCCTTGAATTCACCTAGAGAAAGATATCTAATGACTTGAATTTTGCCAAAATTAAGTTAATGGTAGCTGTTGCAAAGGTGGAGCGATGATAGATAGTAATTTGAGAATTGTTTCTCTAATTCCCGGTGGAACAGAGATTTTAGCAAAATTAGGATTGGTTAATGCTATTGTCGGGCGATCGCACGAATGTGATTACCCTCCAGAAATCCAAAATCGCCCCATTTGTACCCAAGCACGTTTAAACTCTAATGCCTCCAGTAGCCAAATTCACGATGAGGTAAACAATTTGCTCCAATCTGCTCTCAGTATCTATCAAATAAAAATAGATGTTTTAGAGCAACTACAGCCTACCCACATTCTCACTCAAGACCAGTGTGATGTCTGTGCTGTCAGCTTCCATGAAGTCGAAAAAGCAGTTGCTACACTTGTTCACAGCCAACCCGAAATTATTTCTTTACAACCCAACATTCTCCAAGATATTTGCGCTGACATTGAACGAGTAGGCAACACCTTTAATGTAGACTCAGTAAAAGTGATAGAAAATTTAGAAGCTCGCATCAAAATTTGCCAGCAAAAAATCCAAGGCTTGGCTTTAAATGAACTGCCCACCATCACTTGCATCGAGTGGATCGATCCTTTGATGGTAGCGGCGAATTGGATTCCGGAATTAGTTAACCTGGCAGGAGGGCAATCCCTATTTAGTGTTGCAGGTCAGCCTTCTCCCCACTTACCGTGGGAAACACTAATCGCAAGTAATCCCGATGTAATTGTTTTTATGCCTTGCGGCTTTGACTTAAATCGCACCCGCCAAGAAGCCCAGATGTTAACTCAGCTTCCAGAATGGGAAAAACTGCACGCTACCCAAACTGGTAGGGTTTACATCACTGATGGCAATTCTTACTTCAATCGTCCAGGTCCGCGAGTAGTAGATTCTCTAGAAATTTTGGCAGAAATTTTACATCCAGAAATTTTTCAATATGGCTATAAAGGCACTGGTTGGGAACCTTTGTGAATTCAGAATTCAGAATTTAGAATTCAGGAGTTAAAACAATTCGCAACTCTTAGCGCCAATTCTGAATTCTGTTAGGGTTCGCCCAGTGTCTTGTAGGAAAGGGGCGCAAAGCCCATTCTAAATTCAAAATTCTCGTTCAAGGTGTTTCGGAATCAGATGATGGTTGATTGTTAAATAACAGTAGACGTGCAGCGAGGATGGCAAATCCCACAGCTGCGATCGCTTTCATCAAACGTGCGGGTAACAATTCTGACACTGCTCCCCCTGCTAATGCTCCCAAAAGGCTTGTCAATATTAGCGCTGCTGCTGTGCCAAAAAATACAGCACGTGGAGATTGACAACGCCCTGAAAGTGCGATCGCTGCTAGCTGACTTTTGTCGCCTAATTCTGATAAAAAAACTGTAATAAAGCTCAGTCCAAGAAGATGCCAATCCATATTATTTAGGGGATGAGGGGGATGAGGGAGATGAGGGGGATGAGGGAGACGCAAAGAATAATTAATGCCCAATGACTAATGACTAATGAATAAATACGTCCCAAAATAGCATTAAAGAAATCAACAACAACATAACACCCGCTGATTTTTCGACAGTTTTTGGGCTGAGTCGGCTGGCTATCCAACTACCTAAAAGTACACCTAATAAGCTGGTGGTTATGAGCGCAGCCGCAGATCCAATAAATACTACCCACGGTGAATGAGATTCTGCACTCATTAATAGGGTTGATAGCTGAGTTTTATCCCCAATCTCTGCTAAAAAGATAGTTATGAAGGTTGTACCAAAAACTACTAGCGCTGATTCCTGCTTTCGAGGATTATCGGCAACTACAGCCTGAACTGGGAGGCACTGGGTAGAAGTTAAGTTAAAATCGTTACTATCTTTAAGTTCTGGCTCGATCTCAGATGGAGATACGCCAGAAATCCCTAAAGGTGCAGAGTCTAGTTTCACAGGCAATAGTTTTGTTGCTAGGTTGTTTTCATATTTCTATCATTTTCTCAGATTTTTGTAATAAATTGCAACTACACTAAACTTTAAGTTTTGGATTTTGATTTTACCAAAATCCAAAATCCAAAATCTAAAATTGTCTGGGTCAAAGGCCAACAGCTCGATCAAACCGTAGTATTTCTAAACTGCGATCGCCGTACACTCCTTCTATTTGCTGACGACAGCAGTCAATGGCAAAATCATTCAATTCTTCTGGTTCAATGCCATACAGATCTTGAAACACTTCTGACTCCACACGACAGAAGCGCGGACGATTTGAGTAGATGCGGCACTCTCGTGTGGCATGGTCAAAATTAATGCACCATCCTCCTTCACCTACCATACTCAGGTAAAGTTCTAGTTCTACCGATGAGAGATACTCATCCAAATCTGGACGCTCTGCTGGGTCAAGATGACAGCAGGCTCCACATTCCTTTACACATTGCCAAGTTGTCATTTGGGATTGGGGATTGGCGACTGGGTACTGGGTATTATAGCGATTCTCGTTTGGATACAACACACTGTGGGGTAGCACATCTGTAATACCCTACGAACGTGGCTATTTTACCGGATTAAGAACATCTCTAAAAATTGGGGATTAGATACTGGGTACTAGAAAATAGTATTTTGAATCTTATTCTTTCAGGACTTACGCAAAAATAGCTAAAAAGCTTAATTTATCGAACCGCCAAGACGCCAAGAACGCCAAGAGTTCGTAGAGTTTGCGTAAGTCCTATCTTTATTCCTATTCCCCAATCCCCAGCCCCCAATGTCTCACATTTTATGTTTTTTCTTATACTTTTGTTAAGTAAATTAAATTCTATACCCCGTGGCCAGATATGATCGATCGCGGGTTTTGCAACTTAAGTTATTGAATTTTTTAAACAATTAGCAGGAGAAAAGGAAAAATGTTTGACGCTGTATCTGATGTATTTAACGCTTTTACCAGCATCAATTGGGAAGTTATTTTTCAATTACTGTCCGTGGCGCTAATCGTGATTGCTGGGCCTGCGGTAATCTTTGTCCTGGCATTTCGCAACGGTAACCTTTAACAGTGCTTCCTGCCTGAGTGCTGAGTATTGAGCAACAAGAGGTGTAGAGTGCTGAGTAGAAGAAAATTTTGGAATTTAAAGCTCATAACTTAAAACTCAGAACTCATAACTCAGCACTCATAACTCAGCACTAGTAGTCTATGTCATTAGTTCTGATGGGTTGCGCTCTATAATTATATAATAGAGATG
>VFQR01002117.1_pt1 | contig 13250 bp, 16 predicted proteins | sample 3512321 | NCBI WGS metagenome assembly VFQR01 (sample SAMN10412374, study PRJNA504923) | tailings metagenome | isolation source: Relicate 3 Philex TSF1 revegetated site | place: Philippines: Tuba, Benguet | collected 2017-08-29
GCCACCGGTGCAGAACATCGCGATCTTCCTGTGTTTCGCAGGATCGAGCGACTTCGCGACGAAATCCGGAAACTCATGGAACGCGCCGGTGCCGGGATCGATCGCGCGCTCGAACGTCCCGCGTTCGAACTCGAACGAATTGCGCGTGTCGATGACGAGCACTTCCGGATCGGCAATCAGCGCGTTCCAGTCTTTCGCGTCCACATACGTTCCGACGCTCTTCGAAGGATCGATCTCCGGCGTGCGCAGGGTGACGATCTCGGGCTTGACCTTCACCTTCATGCGCTGGAACGGCTTTTCGGATGCGCCGGACATTTTCAGTTCGAGTGCATCGAAATGCGCGCGGATGACGCCGAGGATATTCTCCATCTGGGCTTCACGCTCAGCTGCGATCGTTCCGTTGATGCCTTCGGATGCCACGATCAACGTGCCGCAGATTTCGTTTCCCGCGCACGCTGTGCGCAGTTCCGCCGCGAGCGCTTCAGGCTCGGCGACCGTTTGAAAACGATAGAGGGCGGCGACGGAGTACATTAGTCAGTCGCCTGCGCGATTCGAACGTTTCTGTATCCAGCCTGAATCACCAAAGCCTCTTCTTCGCAAACGCCTTTCCAGAACCAGTCTTCATATAATATTCGAATTCCTGAGCCCTGCGTTTTTCCGAGAATGCGTGATAAACGACCAGCTTCCACGGCTTGAATTTCGCCGTGTGCTTCGAGCCGCCCGCATTATGTGCCGCAAAGCGCTTCTTCAAATCCGTACTGAAGCCAACATAACGCTGTACGGGAAATGCTTCGCTCTGAATCAGATAAACATAAAACATCTGCAGTAGCCCTCCTTCGCCAAGGCTACGGCGGGCAGCCTTCGCTCTTCGAACTGCACATTATGTATCTGATGGCGTAAGCCAGCCGAAGCTCGAAGAGCGAAGGCTGGCGGAGAGGGTGGGATTCGAACCCACGGTACGCTTGCACGCACAACGGTTTTCGAGACCGTCCCAATCGACCACTCTGGCACCTCTCCGCGCCGTAAGGACCGGGTCGAACAGGGTCCTTGCTTACGGGCCGTTCCTTAAAGAAAGGCCCCGCCAGAAACAAGCCGCAGGCGGAAAACTTCGAACGATCGGGGCATGGGCCGGAGAAGACCCCCACCCTTGATCCCTCCCCCGCTCGCGCGGGAGGGAAGCGAGCGTCAGCGAGCGGGTAGGGGGCGCCTTACGGCAGCCGCTTCACGAAATCCGGGATTTCCTTGCCCCAGGTCTCGCAGAACTTCGCCTCGTCCTTTTCGTACTCGTCGAAGCTCTTCACGTAATAGACGCGCTCGAGCCGGTTCGGGTCGAGCCGGAGCTTCTTCGTCAGCGCGTCGATGAAAGCCGTGAGCTTCTCGTCGTCCTTGTCGGCGATCGGGGCCTCGAGCTTGCAGTTGCGGCCGGCCTGGCTCACGCGGATCGCCGCTTCCAGCCGCTTCTGCGCTTCGCTCGCGCCCATCTTGGCGACGTTGAAGGGCTTGCCGGAATCCTTGGCCTTCGCCTTGTCCTGAGCCTTGTCTTGCGCCCCGGCGGGGCCGGCGGCAAAAGCGAGCACGAAAGCGATGAGCAAAGTCGAAAACTTGAACGGCATTGCGATTCTCCGGCGCGGCGAAAAGCGGGCCGGCGACTAGATACACAAGCCGCAGGCCCAGACCAGCGCAATTGCCGTCAAAAACCGGCGATTTTGAAGGCAGCCGGAAAACGCGGCTTCGGGTGGGTGACGGGGCTAGCCGTCACGGTCCCCGGTCCCCTCGCCCGGCGGCTTCCGCCACACGAAGGCGACCACGATCATCGCCAGGATGAGCGCCATCAGGAGAAATGGGAGGTAGGCCGGGTCCATTGCCTGGCAGGCTAGGCGGAGCCTCCGTAACGGCTCCATAGGGCAGCCCGCCCGCGTACCTAAATTTCGCGGAAATTCGGGTTCCGGGGCCGCCTCCCGCCCCTTTCCTTGACTCACCCCACCCCCGCCTCTATCACCCCGGCCATCCAAACAGGACGCATGAACGACGTCCCGGCAGGCCCTGAAATCAGGGTCTGACTGCAAGAAGCCGGGCCCATCGAGGCCGGAGAAAGAGACAGATCATGTTCGCGGTCATCAAGACCGGCGGCAAACAGCACCGCGTTGTTGCCGACCAGACTCTCAAGGTTTACCTCCACGACGCGAAGGTCGGCGAGATCGTCACCTTCCCGGTGATCGCCCATGGCGGCGACACGCCGAAGTTCGGCACGCCCCTCGTCGCAGGCGCGTCGGTCGCAGCCGAAGTGCTCGACCAGACCCACGGCCGCACGGTCATCGCCTTCAAGAAGCGCCGCCGCCAGAACTCGAAGCGCAAGCGCGGCTACCGCGACCAGTACACGCTGGTCCGCGTGACCGAAATTCTCCTCGACGGCGCGAAGCCCACGAAGACCGCACGCGTGAAGCCGGAGAAGAAGGCAAAGGCCGAAGGCGAAGACGCGCCGAAGGCCGCAAAAAAGCCCGCAGCGAAGGCGAAGACCGCTGCGAAAAAGAAAGACTAATTCAGGATTTTGGGGTATAGGCCCCGCCAAGAGTTCGGAGACTAACGATGGCCCATAAAAAAGCAGGCGGCTCCTCGCGCAACGGTCGCGATTCGGCTGGCCGGCGCCTCGGTGTGAAGCGCTACGGCGGCGAAGCCGTGCTTGCCGGCAACATCATCGTGCGCCAGCGCGGCACGAAGGTTCACGCGGGTGCCAATGTCGGCATCGGCCGCGACCACACCCTTTTTGCGCTCACCGACGGCATCGTCGAGTTCAAGGCCAAGTCGAAAGACCGCAACCTCGTAAACATCGTACCGATGCCGAAAGCAGCCGAATAGGCGAGATCTTCATGGTCCCGCCGGCACTTGTCGCTCCGCGGGACCCAAATCGAAAAGACGGGTCTGAATTCAGGGGAGACAGGTGTCTCCCCTGAATTGTTTTTGAAACGACGGAGGCCCGTCATGACGTTGCAGATGGAAGCGAGCACCCCCCGCGAGAAGAAGAGCGGTCTCATCATCGAGACCGCCCGCCTCGTCATGCGCGCCCCGGTAAAACGCGACCTCGACGGGATCGTAGAACTCGCGAACAACCCGCGGGTCGCCGAGATGACGGCGACGATTCCGCACCCCTACACGCGCGCGGATGCCGAAAGCTGGCTCGAGAAAGTTTCGAGCGGGCGCGGCTACTCGCTGGTGCTGTTCGCGAAAGGCGACAAGCGTACGCTCGTCGGCGTCGCGGGCTTCGGCCATCGCGGCGAGGAGCACAATCCGGAGATCGGCTACTGGATCGGCGAGCCGCACTGGCAACAGGGCTTTGCTACCGAAGCGTCACGCGCGCTCATCGACCACGCGTTCTCGGAAACCGCGATCGATGCGCTCTCCGCATCCTGCCGGATCCAGAACGATGCCTCGCGCCGCGTGATCGAGAAGTGCGGCTTCCAATGGGTCGGCTCCGGCCTCAATCAGGTCAAGGCGCTCGGCGCCTCGGTGCCGGTCGACCGCTTCGTGCTCACGCGGCGGACGTGGGAATCGTTGCGCGCCTGGGGCGCGTCGGCTTTGCCGACGTTTACCAAAGCGGGATAGAGAACTGGTACCCCATGCCGTGCCCGGTGCATGGCATGGGTATTTCCGATGTGATTGCCGATAGATATTCCAGATGAAATTTCTCGACGAAGCCAAGGTTTATGTGCGCTCCGGCAACGGTGGCGGCGGAGCCGTGTCGTTCCGGCGCGAGAAATTCATCGAGTTCGGCGGGCCTGACGGCGGCGACGGCGGGCGCGGCGGCGACGTCGTCATCGAATGCGTCTCCGGCCTGAATACGCTGATCGATTACCGCTACCAGCAGCACTTCAAGGCCGGCACCGGCGTCCATGGCATGGGCAAGAATCGCGCGGGCGGACGCGGCGCAGACGCCGTGCTGAAAGTGCCGGTCGGCACCGAAGTGCTGGAAGAAGACGGCGAGACCGTGCTCGCGGACATGACCGAAGTCGGCCAGCGCGTGGTGTTGCTGGAAGGCGGGCAAGGCGGCTTCGGCAACGCGCACTTCAAGTCTTCGACCAACCGCGCGCCGCGCCGTGCCAATCCCGGCATCGAAGGGCAGGAACGCACGATCCGCCTGCGCCTGAAGCTGATCGCTGACGCAGGCCTCGTCGGATTGCCGAACGCAGGCAAGTCCACGTTTCTTGCGAGCGTCACCGCCGCGAAGCCCAAAGTCGCGGACTATCCCTTCACCACGCTGCATCCGCAGCTCGGCATCGTGCGCACCGACAGCCGGGAACTGGTGCTCGCCGACATCCCCGGACTTATTGAAGGAGCCCACGAAGGAGCTGGCCTCGGCGACCGCTTCCTTGGCCATGTCGAGCGCTGCAACGCGCTCCTGCACCTCGTCGACGCGACGCAGGAAGATGTCGCGACGGCCTACAAGACCGTGCGCAACGAACTCGAAGCCTATGGCGGCGGGCTCGCCGAGAAGCCGGAGATCGTCGCGCTTTCGAAGATCGATGCGCTGACGCCGAAGAAGCTCGAATCGCAAATGAAGAAGCTGCAGAAGGTCACGAAGAAGAAGCCGCTCGCGCTTTCAGCGCACTCGCGAAAAGGTGTCGCGGAAGCCTTGCGCGCCGTCTTCAAACTGGCGGGCTCGCGCGAGACCAAGAACAAAGACAAGAAATCCGAGAAGAGTGCGGCATGGCGGCCCTGACGCCCAGGCTCGAGAACTTTCATCGCATCGTCGTGAAGGTCGGCTCCTCGCTGCTCGTGAACTCCGAGCGCGGCGAACTCTATTCCGACTGGCTGAATGCACTCGCCGAAGATCTCGCCGCACGCGCGAAGTCCGGTACCCAGATTGTCGTCGTTTCTTCGGGCGCAATCGCGCTCGGCCGCACCGTTCTTAAATTTCCCAAAGGCGCGCTGAAGCTCGAAGAGAGTCAGGCGGCAGCCGCCGTCGGCCAGATCGCGCTCGCCCGCGCCTGGAGCGAAGCGCTCGGCAAGGTCGGTCTCGTCGCGGGCCAGGTGCTGCTCACGCTGAAAGACACCGAAGAGCGCCGCAATTATCTCAACGCCCGCGCCACCATCGGCAAGCTTCTCGACATCAAGGCCGTTCCCGTCATCAACGAGAATGACACGGTAGCGACTTCGGAAATCCGCTACGGCGACAACGACCGGCTGGCCGCCCGCGTGGCGAGCATGATCGGTGCCGATCTTCTCATTCTCTTCTCGGACATAGACGGCTTCTACGACGCCCCGCCGAACACGAAGAAGGACGCGAAGCTGATCCCGATCATTCCGCGCGTGACCGCGGAGATCGAGAGCATGGCGGGAGCCGCAGGCTCCGAACTTTCGCGGGGCGGCATGGTGACGAAAGTAGAGGCTGCGAAGATCGCGACCCTCGCGGGTGCGCACATGATCATCGCCTCGGGCCGCAAGATGCATCCGCTTCAAGCCATCGCGAACGACGAACCCTGCTCGTGGTTCCTCACGCCTGCGAACCCCGTGACGGCGCGCAAAAAATGGATCGTCGGCAATCTCGAGCCGAAGGGCATCATTCATGTCGATGCCGGCGCGGTAGCAGCCTTGCGCAACGGGAAAAGCCTTCTGCCTGCAGGCGTGGTAAAAGTCTCGGGCGATTTCGCACGCGGTGACGCGGTGCTGGTGCGCGGGCCGGACGGCGAGGAAATCGCACGCGGTCTCGTGGCCTATGATTCCGAAGACGCCGCGAAGATCGTGAAGAAGTCGACGAACGAGATCGTGCTGATCCTCGGCTACGAAGGCCGCGCCGCCATGATCCATCGCGACGACCTCGCGATGGCGGGAGAGTAAAGATGAACATGCGCGAAACCGGCGACGTGAAGACGCTGATGCAGGACATCGGCATCCGCGCACGTAAGGCCGCACGCATACTGGGGCTCACCGAGTCGGCCGTGAAGGCGAATGCCCTCGAAGCCGCCGCGAAGTTCATCCGTGCGGGCAAGACGAAGATTCTCGAAGCGAACGCCAAGGACCTTGCCGCCGCGAAGCAGCAGAACATGACGGCGGCCTTCCTCGACCGCCTCACGCTCACGGACAAGTCGATCGACGCGATCGCGGCCGGAGTCGAACAAGTAGCCCTCCTTCCCGATCCAGTCGGCGAAGTGATCGCCGACTGGCAGCGCCCGAACGGACTGATCTTCCAGCGCGTGCGGACGCCCCTCGGTGTCGTCGCGGTGATCTATGAGAGCCGCCCGAACGTGACGGCTGACGCCGGCTCGCTCTGCCTGAAAGCGGGCAATGCCGTTATTCTTCGCGGCGGTTCCGACAGCTTCCATTCAAGCCGCGCGATCCACGAATGTCTTGTGGCCGGCCTGAAGGAAGCGGGCCTGCCCGAGGACGCGATTCAACTCGTGCCCACCACCGATCGCGCTGCCGTCGGCGAATTGCTCTCGGGCCTCAGCGGCAACATCGATGTCGTGGTGCCGCGCGGAGGAAAAAGCCTCGTCGCGCGCGTGCAGACGGAAGCTCGCGTCCCGGTCTTCGCCCACCTTGAAGGCGTGTGCCACGTCTACGTCCACGCGCCCGCCGATCTCGAAATGGCGAAGTCGATCGTCTACAACGCGAAGATGCGCCGTACCGGCGTCTGCGGCTCTGCCGAGACGTTGCTAGTCGATAAAAAGACAGCATCGACGCACCTGAAGCCGCTCGTAGAAATGCTGCTCGACGCCGGCTGCGAGGTCCGCGGCGACGACACGACACGCGCCGTTGATCCGCGCGTCAAAGCTGCGACGGAAGAAGACTGGCCGAAGGAATACCTCGACGCGATCATCGCGGTGAAAGTGGTCGACGGCCTGCAGGCGGCGATGGACCACATCGCGATGTACGGCTCGCAGCACACCGACGCGATCGTGACGTCCGATCCTTCCGACGCGGAAATCTTCCTGCGCGAGGTCGACTCCGCGATCGTGCTGCACAACGCCTCGACCCAGTTCGCGGACGGCGGCGAGTTCGGCTTCGGCGCAGAGATCGGCATCGCCACCGGGCGCATGCACGCGCGCGGGCCGGTCGGCGTGGAGCAACTCACCTCATTCAAGTATCGCGTCCACGGCAAGGGTCAGATCCGGCCTTGAACTTTCGCACGCCCCTCGCTTCGCCCGGCATGCGGATCGGGCTTTTAGGCGGCAGCTTCAATCCCGCGCACGGCGCACACCGCGCGCTGAGTTTGCTCGCATGGAAGCGCCTCGGTCTCGACCGCGTCTGGTGGCTGGTTTCTCCCGGCAACCCGCTGAAGGAGAACGCCACGCTTCCCGCCGTCGAAGCACGTATTGCGCAGGCTCGCGCGGTCGCCGCCTCGCCTTACATCGATGTCTGCGCACCGGAGGTTGCCTACCGCACGCGCTACACGTTCGACACGATCCGGCGCCTCCTCGCGGAACATCCCGGCGTTCGCTTCGTTTGGCTGATGGGCGCGGACAATCTCGCGCAGTTCCATCGCTGGAAGCGGTGGCAGGAAATTGCGGAGCGCATGCCGATTGCGGTAATCGAGCGGCCGGGCGACGAGGATGCGCCGCTTTCGTCGAAGGCCGCGCACACGCTCGCGCGCTATCGCGTGGATGAAAGCGATGCGTCATTGCTGCTATCCATGCGGCCACCCGCCTGGGTCTATCTGCACGGCTTGAAATCGCCGCTCTCTTCCACCAGCTTACGGTTGAAGGAACGGCAACGAGCTTAGTAATTGAACGGTAATGGTAGAGGCGTATGCTTGATCCCAGTACCGATTCGCTAACCGAGGCCTGATGGAAGGAATCGATAGCCTGGCAACCAAGGTACGCAGCGTAACGGCAAAAAAAGCCGCGAAGCCCAAAGCTGTGGCGCGCAAGAAAGAGCCCGCCCTACTTTCCCTCATCCTGAAACAACTCGATGACGACAAGGCCGAGGACACGATGCCGATCGATGTCCGCGGACGGACGTCGATTACCGACCACATGGTGGTGACGTCGGGGCGCTCGAACCGCCACGTCGCGTCGATTGCCGAGCATCTGGTCGAGACGCTTTCCAAGGCCGGACACAGGCCGCGTATCTCCGGCTTGCCGGCGGCGGACTGGGTCGTGCTCGACGCAGGCGACATCATCGTGCACGTCTTCAGGCCGGAAGTTCGCGAGTTCTACAGTCTGGAAAGAATGTGGCAGCCGCGCACGGCGGCAAAGAAAGCCTGACGGTTTCTTTCCATGTTCTTTCCATGCGCTTGCTGATCGCAGCCGTCGGCCGCCTGAAGGCGGGCCCGGAACGCGAACTGCTCGCGCGCTACGTCGAGCGCACGAACGCCGCCGGAAAATCGCTTTCGCTGTCCCCACTCGACATTGTCGAAATTCCGGAAAGCGTCGCGAAGACCGCTGCGAAACGCAAATCCGATGAAGCCGAAGCGCTGCTTTCAGCAATTCCCTCCGGCGCGAAGCTGCTTGCACTCGACGAGCGTGGCAAGAGTGTTTCGAGCGAGGATTTCGCGAAGCAGATCGCGCGGCTCCGTGACGACGGCGCACAAACCGTAGCGTTCCTGATCGGCGGTGCGGACGGGCTCGACGAAACACTGCGTAAAAAAGCGACCCTGATGCTGGCCTATGGCAGCGCCACGTTCCCCCACCAGATCGTCCGGATTCTGCTGGCCGAGCAGATTTATCGGTCCGTGACGATTCTTTCGGGCCACCCCTATCACCGTGGCGGCTGAACGCCGTTGCTGAGGGGCGCATGCTGCCGCCTCCTTTCGGGCTCACTTTTGCGCGATCAAGCACCGCCCATGATCCAGGCGCCCGGGCTCGCGGGTTTTCCCGTAAGACGGAGCAGGTTTCGAGGATTTTCAGGCTGAATTTGACTACTGTTCCCGCCCGGCAACGGCCCCGGGAACTTCGCAATCCCTTGCTAGCCGGAAGGCGCGACAGGTATCATTGAGGTCTGGCAGGGGCAGGCACTTCGCGGTGGCGTACGGATTGCTCGTTCGACAAAGCAGCCCGCCACGGCAACGTTGACAGGACGCACTCGGACCTCGGACGACGAGGCTCAAACCCCAATCGGTCTGCCCTCTGAAGATTGCGCGGGCGGCATACCGATCGATCCCGGCCCGTAATGGCCGGCAACCGGCAAGCAGAAGGTTCGCAGATAATGCGGAAGATTTCGCTATTCTTCATCGGCGCCATCACCGGCGCGCTGATCGCGGCGGTCGCGGCACAACCGCAGATTTTCTCCAATGCACGCGCAGCCTCGACCGATACGTATCGGCAGCTCACGCTGTTCGGTGACATCTTCGAGCATGTGCGGGCGCAGTACGTCGAGAAGGTCGAAGACGCGAAGCTCATCGAAGCTGCGATCAACGGCATGCTCACCTCGCTCGATCCGCATTCGCAGTTCCTGGACGCCAAGAATTTCCGCGACATGCAGACCCAGACCCGCGGTGAGTTCGGCGGGCTCGGCATCGAAGTCACGATGGAAGACGGCCTCGTGAAGGTCATGTCGCCGATCGACAATACGCCTGCCTCGCGTGGCGGCGTGCAGCCGGCGGACCTCATCACCCACCTCGACGGCGAGCCGGTGAAAGGCCTTTCGCTTGAGCAGGCCGTCGAGAAGATGCGCGGACCGGTGAATACGCCGATCGTACTGCGCATCCAGCGCAAGGGCGCCGAGAAGCCGATCGAAATCAAGCTCGTGCGCGAGATCATTTCGATCCGCAATGTCCGCTTCAAGATCGAAGAAGATGTCGGCTACATCCGGCTCACGAGCTTCCAGGGCGAGCGCACGATCAAGCAGCTCGAAGAAGCTATCGCGGAAATCAAGCTGAAGATTCCGGAAGCCAAGCTCAAAGGCTACATCCTCGATCTGCGCAACAACGGCGGCGGATTGCTCGATCAGGCCATCGCGGTTTCGGATACGTTCCTTGATCGCGGCGAGATCGTTTCCACCCGCGGCCGCGCCGAAGCGAGCCAGCGCTACAACGCACGTAGCGGTGACCTCACGAACGGCAAGCCGCTGATCGTGCTGATCAACGGCGGCTCCGCCTCGGCATCCGAAATCGTTGCCGGCGCGCTGCAGGATCACAAGCGGGCGACGCTCTTGGGGTCGCGCTCGTTCGGCAAGGGTTCGGTGCAGACCGTCATGCCAATCGGCGGCTTCGGCGCGCTGAAGCTGACGACGGCGCGTTACTACACCCCGTCCGGCCGCTCGATTCAGGCGAAGGGCATCCAGCCCGACATCGAACTCGTGCAGGACCTTCCCGAAGATCTGAAGGGCAAGGTTGAGACGCGCGGTGAGGCTTCGCTCAAGGGTCACATCAAGGCGAACGATGGCGAGGAACAGGCCGGCTCTCCCGCCTACATCCCGCCGGATCCGAAGGACGACAAGCAACTCGTGATGGCGCTCGAACTTCTGCGCGGCATCCAGAAGAACTCGGCCTTCCCGCCGAATCCGAAGGCCGTGCCGAACTGAATTCGGCCCGCTGACAAAGCAAAAGCCCCGCCGTCATGGCGGGGCTTTTTTTGTTCTGCGTCGTCGCTCAACTCGCGCGGCGCTTGCGCACCTGCTCGTCGATCCAGTCCGCCTCGATCGCACATTCGTTCCAGGCGAGCGCAAGTTCGCGGTACTGCGCGCGAATCTCCCAACTCACGGTTTCGTCCTCTGCGATCTTGCTGCAGGCGGCGGCCTTCGTCCGGTAATGGCTCGACTTCAGCACGATTATGCCGAAAGCCTCTGGTGCAGGTTCTGCAGCTTCTGGATGGTCTGCTCGATACTGCGCTTCTGGCCCTCGATCAGTTCCTTACGTTCCGCGTCGGAGGCAGGGCTGTCGCAGCCTGCCTTCACCGCGACATCGCTGGAAAGCGCCCACATGAAGTCACGCTTTTTGCCGCTGAGGATGAGCGAGATGGTGTCGCCGCCCTGATCGAGAAATACGACTTCCGCGTCCACAAGGGACACGTTTGGAATACCCGCAATCATGATTTGCTCCGAAAAGAGATCGTGCGGACCGATCGTCCGCCGCATACGGCCCTCATCCTCATAAGGGCCCCGCAGCGGAAGTAATTTGCCGTTAAACGGACAAATCCGGCAGGTCTGGCTAACGAAGTTTCGCGTTCAGCCCCGCCGCAGCAAGATCGTTTGCAAGCCGCTGCACGATCGCGGGGGAAGCAATCAGCTTCTGCAGCTCCCCTGCCGTGTCGTCGCGCCAGCTCGCGCGCAGCGCCACGAGCTTCAATAGCGCCGAACGCGCCTGCTGCGCGTCGCCGGCGCTATGTGCGGCAAGCGCATGCGCCACATGGCCGAGCGGATAACGTTCGGGCGTGATCTGGCTCGCATAGTGACGGGCGAGAGCGCTGTCGCCTTTGAGGTAGTAGCCGAGGAAAAGATAGAAATTATACCAGGACGGGCGGAGCGCGCCGTAGGTTGCAGCCCGCTCAAGCGTTTCCAGACCCTTGTCGATCTCGCCGGCCATCACGAGGCGTCCGCCATAGTCGCTGAGCACCGTCATGTCGTAGCGGTTCAGCAAAACGGCCCGCTCCGCCGCCGCAAGCGAAGCGGCATAGTCCTGACGGCCGTACAATACCGCCGAAAGCATCTGGTAGGCGCGCGAACTCTCGGGCCGCTTCTCGACCGCTTGCCGCGCCAACAGCAGCGCACGATCGAGCGATGCGCGTTCCCCGGCCGGAACACCGATGTCGAACTGGTATTCGCGCAAGTAAAGCGCGGCGAGATAGGCGAACCCGCTGGCGAAAGACGGATCCATCTTCATCAGCGCCTTGAGACAGGACTTCGCTTTCCGATGCTGCACGGGATCGAACGAACGCAAGGACTCCGACGTTTCAACGATGCAGTTGTAGCGTGGATCGCCGAGCCCCATGCCGAGGTAGCGATTACGCTCATGGGCGCGGATCACGCCGAAGGGCTGAGCGAGAATCGTAACGACCTCGGTCACCAGCGCATCCTCCGCGGCAGCGAGACTTCCCTTCTCGCCGAAGCGCTCGAATGCCCGCGCCCATACGAGCGCATTGTCCGCCGCGTCGAACAGCTGAAAGCGAAGATTGATCGTGTTGTCGTCGCGGTACTCGATCTGGCCGGTAAGACGGAAGCGCAGCGGCCGCTTGACGCCCATCTTCTCCGCATCGGCGAGCTCGTTCGGGAGCACGACGCCGATCGTATCGAAACGCGTAAGCGCATCGCGAAGCTTTTCCGCAAGCCCCTCGGCGTCGAGCGTGTCGGGCTTCGGCAATCCGGAGATCGAAGCCGGCTGCAAGAGGATGAGCGGCATCCCGTTTCCGGGCTGCAGCGGACCGATCACGACGCGTTCGGCGCTACGCAAATAAAGAAAGAACCCGGCAAGAAGAGCGAACAAGACAACGAGTGCGAGGCCGATGTAGCCGAACCTTTGCTTTCCCCAGGCGATCTTGGTTTGCGGCTCCGCAGCCTGCAAAGCTGGCGCGCGAAAGCGAAACGACGGCACATACGAGCCGGGGGAAATCGTGATGACGACAGGATCGCCCGCGCCCGGCCCGGCATAATAGCGCTCGATGGTGCGGCGCAGCCGGGTGGCTTCGACCCGCACGATCGGGTCGGTCTGCGGATCGAAATCCTTGCCGCGCCCAAGCGCTTCGACGCCGATGGTGTAACCTTTGATCCGGTTGCTTTCGCCACGCAGCTCGGCTTCCGCGACGAAGCGGAGAAACGCCGCAAGCTGCGGCGAATCGCGAAACATCTCGCTCCCGACCATGCGGTCGAGAGCGGCGCGAACGCGCTCCTCCGGTACCCGTTGTTGCTTGGACACGGGCCCTTCCCCTGCCACCCTGGCCCACGAAACGTGACCCCATACTAGGTGAGAGGGCCGTTGGAGCGCCAGTTTGCGCCGGTATTCCCGGGTGCCGCACGACAAGAATTCGCCAACCCCGGCGTGATAGAATCGCTTGATTCGATCACAATTCGGGGAGACTGCGGTGGCGGACGATCTCGATACTCCGCTGAAATCCCGGCAGGGTGCCGATACCGCACGCCGCGCCGGACGCTCGCTGCTTGCGCTCGTCACTGTGGCGCTTGCCGCCGTCATCCTCTTTGCGGCCGGCTGGGTCGCGATCTACGACGATCCGCTGGGCGGCGAGCCGAAACATGTCGTCAGGATCGAGCAGATCCTGCCGGCGCCCCCGCAGAACAAATCGTCCTCCGCACCGACGAACGTCCCGGAAAACCAGCCGAAGCAGGCCGACGGCGACCAGCGGACGGTCACCATCATCGACGGCAAT
>VFQR01002118.1_pt1 | contig 13243 bp, 10 predicted proteins | sample 3512321 | NCBI WGS metagenome assembly VFQR01 (sample SAMN10412374, study PRJNA504923) | tailings metagenome | isolation source: Relicate 3 Philex TSF1 revegetated site | place: Philippines: Tuba, Benguet | collected 2017-08-29
CGGCGTGAAGCTCGGCTTCATGGGCTTCTTCGTGAAGGCGTGCATCCAGGCGCTGAAGGAGATCCCAGCCGTCAACGGCGAGATCGACGGCGACGAAATCGTCTACAAGAACTACTACCACATCGGCATCGCGGTCGGCACCGACAGGGGCCTGGTTGTGCCGGTGGTGCGCGACGCGGACACGAAGTCGCTCGCCGACATCGAGAAGGCGATCGCCGACCTCGGCAAGCGCGCCCGCGACGGCCAGCTCGCGCTCGAGGACCTGCAGGGCGGCACGTTCACGATCACCAACGGCGGCATCTACGGCTCGCTGATGTCGACGCCGATCCTCAACGCCCCGCAGTCCGGCATCCTGGGCATGCACCGCATCGAGGAGCGCCCAGTGGTGCGCGGCGGTCAGGTCGTGGTGCGGCCGATGATGTACATCGCGCTCAGCTACGACCACCGCATCGTAGACGGCAAGGAGGCGGTGACCTTCCTGGTGCGGGTCAAGGAGGCGCTGGAGGACCCGGCGCGGCTGGTGCTGGATCTGTGAGCCGGCTGCCGGAGCTGCCCGGTTCGTGCCGACCATCCCGACCGTCGAGGGCGTTCGGATTGCGATCCACCTGAAGGATCACCTGCCGCCGCATCTTCATGCCATCTTCGGCGATGCGGATGCGCAGATGACCCTCGATGACGGCTTCTCCGGCGAGCTCGGCTTCACCGAGATGATCGCCACCGGGCCGATCTTCGCGCCGCTCAGGGACGAGGCGTATTTCCAGACCGTCGCCGTGCAGGAGCACGGCCGTTCCTTCGGCTGGAACCTCGACGAACCCGGCCACGAGATCGACCTGTGCCCGGACGCGACCCGGATCCGGCTCGAGACGCCGGTCGTCGAGGAGCTCGCCCGACGCTGGCGCGCCCGCCGCTCCGCCGCCGAGTGATCGCCGGGCTTGACCGCGCCGCGCGGTCTTGCCAAGCCCGCGGCGACCCGGCCTCGCCCGGGAGTCGGGGTGCCCATGTCCTACGATCTCGTCGTCATCGGAACCGGCCCGGGGGGCTACGTCTGCGCCATCCGCGCCGCCCAGCTCGGCCTTCGGACGGCCGTGGTGGAGAAGCGCAAGACGCACGGCGGCACCTGCCTCAACGTCGGCTGCATTCCGTCGAAGGCGCTCCTGCACGCGTCCGAGCTGTTCGAGCAGGCACGCCATTTCGGCGACCTCGGCATCGGGGTCGGCGCCCCGAAGCTCGACCTGGCCAAGATGCTCGCCTTCAAGCAGGAGGCGGTCGACGGCAACACCAAGGGCGTCGAGTTCCTGCTCAAGAAGAACAAGATCGACGCCTTTTTCGGCACCGCCCGCCTCGCCGCCGTCGGCCGGGTCGAGGTCGCGGGCGAGGACGGCAACCAGGTCCTCGAGACCCGCAACGTCGTCATCGCCACCGGCTCGGACGTGGCCCGCCTCCCCGGCATCGACATCGACGAGAAGGTGGTGGTCTCCTCGACCGGCGCCCTCGAGCTCGACCGCCTGCCGAAGAAGCTCGTGGTGATCGGCGCCGGCGTGATCGGGCTCGAACTCGGCTCGGTCTGGCGCCGGCTCGGGTCCGAGGTGCTGGTCGTGGAGTATCTCGACCGCATCCTGCCCGGCATGGACCTCGAGGTCGGAAAACAGTTCCAGCGCCTCCTCCAGCGCCAGGGCATAGCCTTCAAGCTGTCGTCCAAGGTGACCGGGGTCGAGCGGACCAAGGGCGGCGCCAAGGTGACGATCGAGCCCGCCGCCGGCGGCGCGGCGGAGACCGTCGAGGCCGACGTGGTGCTCGTCGCCATCGGCCGGGTGCCGTACACGGAGGGGCTCGGCCTCGACCATCTCGGCGTGCAGCTCGACCAGAAGGGCCGCATCCGCACCGACGACCACTTCGCCACCAACGTGACCGGCATCTACGCCATCGGCGACGTGATCGCCGGGCCGATGCTCGCCCACAAGGCCGAGGACGAGGGGGTGGCGGTGGCCGAGATTCTGGCCGGCAAGGCCGGCCACGTGAACTACGAGGTCATCCCGAACGTGGTCTACACCTACCCGGAGGTGGCGAGCGTCGGCCGCACCGAGGAGGAGCTGAAACAGGCCGGGATCGCCTACAACGTCGGAAAGTTCCCGTTCACGGCCAACGGCCGCGCCAAGGCGAACCGCACCACCGACGGCTTCGTGAAGATCCTGGCCGACGCCCAGTCCGACCGGGTGCTCGGGGTCCACATCGTGGGGGCCGACGCGGGCAACCTCATCCACGAGGCGGCGATCGCGATGGAGTTCGGCGCCTCGTCGGAGGACATCGCCCGCACCTGCCACGCCCACCCGACGCTGGCGGAGGCGGTCAAGGAGGCGGCGCTCGCCGTCGACAAGCGCGCCATCCACATGTGATCACGCCTTCATGCGCGCCCGGGGATGGGCCGCCGCGAAGGCGCTCATGAGCCGGGCGGCGTCGACCCGGGTATAGACCTGCGTCGTCGAGAGCGAGGCGTGCCCCAACAGCTCCTGGATGCCGCGCAGGTCGCCGCCCCGGGCGAGGAGGTGGGTCGCGAAGGAGTGGCGGAGGGCGTGCGGCGTCGCGCTCTCTGGCAGTCCCAGCGCCCCGCGCATCCGCGCGACCGCGAGCTGGACGATCCGCGGCGACAGGGGTCCGCCCTTGGCCCCCACGAAGAGCGGCCCCTGCGGCGCGAGGCGCCACGGGCAGAGCGCGAGATAGGCCTCGATCGCCCGGCGCACGGGCGCGATCACCGGCACGGAGCGGACCTTGGCCCCCTTGCCCGTGACCGTCACCGCGTCGACGGTGCCGACCGGCGCGTCCTGTCGCGCAATCCCGAGCGCCTCGGAAATACGCAGGCCCGCCCCGTAGAGGAGCGCCAGCACGGCGGCGTCGCGGGCCAGGATCCAGGGCTCGCGCGCCTCGCCGGCGCGAAGCTCCGGGTCGGAAAGCGCCCGGGCCGCCTCCGGCGCGAGGGGCCGCGGCAGGGTCTTGTCGAGGCGCGGGCTGCGGATCGCCGTGAGCGCCGCGACGACCCCGTGCCCCTCGCGCTCGAGGTGCCGCGCGAAGGACCGCAGCGCCGCGAGCTGGCGCATGAGGGAGCGGCTCTGCACCCCCTCCCGCCGCCGGGCGGCGAGGAAGGCGCGCACGTCCAGCGGCTTCAGGCCGATGAGGTCGGCGATGCTCGGGGACTCGCCGAGATGGACCGTGAGGAAGGTCAGGAACTGACGCAGGTCGCGCCCGTACGCCTCCACCGTCTTGCCCGACAGCCGCCGCTCGGAGGAGAGCGCGCGGAGCCATGCCGTGGCGGCCGCGCGGAGGTCCGGCGCGCCGGGGAGGGCGATGTCGTCGAGGGTCGTCATTCGGCTGCGAATCTCTCCGCATCCGGTTTACCAATCCTCAAATGAGTCGCATCGCCGACGTCCTCATCCCGCTCGCCCTCGATACCGCCTACAGCTACGCGCTCGGGGGGATCGAGGCGGGCGAGGGCGACGTGGTCCAGGTGCCGCTGGGCACCCGGGAGGCGGTCGGCGTGGTGTGGAGCGTCCGCGAGGGCGCCGGCGACAACCTCAAGAAGGTCTCCGCCCTCCTCGAGGCGCCGCCGATCCCGGCTGCCATGCGCCGCTTCGTCGACTGGGTGGCGTGGTACACGCTGTGCCCGCGCGGCTCGGTCCTTGCCATGGGGCTCAAGCTGCCCGACCTCGGCCGGGCGGAGACGGCGCGGGTCGGCCTGCGCCTGTCCGGTCCGCCGCCGCAGCGCATGACCCCGGCCCGGGCCCGGGTCATCGCCGCCGCAGAGGGCGGGCTCGTTTTCCTCAAGCGCGACCTCGCCGAGGCTGCGGGCGTCAGCGCCGGCGTCCTCGACGGTCTCGTGGACGAGGGCACCTTGGAGCCGGTGGCGCTCCGGCCGGACCCCGTGTCCGAGCCGCCGGACCCGGACCATGTCCGCCCCGCCCTGTCGCCGGCCCAGGCGGACGCGGCGGTGAGCCTCGCCGCAGCCGTGCGCGCCGGCTCCGGCGTGACCCTGCTCGAGGGCGTCACCGGCTCGGGCAAGACCGAGGTCTATTTCGAGGCAGTGGCGGAGGCCGTCCGGCAGGGCCGGCAGGCGCTGATCCTGATGCCGGAGATCGCCCTGACGGCCCAGTTCCTGGACCGCTTCTCGCGCCGCTTCGGGGTGCGGCCGGCGCTCTGGCACTCGGGCGTCTCCGGCCGCAAGCGCGAGCGGCTCTACGCCGGCATCGCCTCCGGTGAGGTCCAGGTTGTGGCCGGCGCCCGCTCGGCGCTGTTCCTTCCATACGCGCGGCTCGGCCTCGTGATCGTCGACGAGGAGCACGAGGCCGCCTACAAGCAGGAGGACGGGGTCCACTACCACGCCCGCGACATGGCGGTGGTGCGCGGCAAGCTCGAAGGCTGCGCCGTTGTCCTCGCCTCGGCCACCCCCTCGATCGAGACGCGGGTCAACGCGGAGCGGGGGCGCTATGCGCGGCAGCACCTGCCCGAGCGCTTCGGCGGCCGCCTCTTGCCGCATATCCGCGCCGTCGACATGAAGCGCGACCCGCCGCCGCGGGGCCGGTGGCTGTCGCCGACCCTCACCTACGCCATGCAGGACGCCCTCGACGCCGGCGAGCAGGTCCTGCTCTTCCTCAACCGGCGCGGCTACGCGCCGCTGACCCTGTGTCGCGCCTGCGCCCACCGCTACGAATGCCCCAACTGCTCGGCCTGGCTCGTCGAGCACCGGTTCCGCCGCTCGCTCGTCTGCCACCATTGCGGCCACGTGGAGCGGACCCCGAGCGTCTGCGTCGCCTGCGGAACGGTCGATTCCCTCGTCTCCTGCGGGCCGGGGGTCGAGCGCATCGCCGAGGAGGTGGCGGAGCTCTTTTCCGACAAGCGCGCCATCGTCCTGTCGAGCGACTTCCCGGGCGGCACCGAGCGCCTGCGCCAGGAGTTCGCCGAGATCGCGCAAGGCGCGTTCGACATCGTCATCGGCACGCAGCTCGTCGCCAAGGGCCACAACTTTCCGCTGATGACCCTCGTCGGGGTGCTCGACGCCGATATCGGCCTCACCTCGGGAGATCCGCGGGCGGCGGAGCGCACTTTTCAGCTCCTGCAGCAGGTCACGGGGCGGGCCGGACGCGGCGACAAGCCCGGCCGCGCCCTCGTCCAGACCTACCAGCCCGAACACCCGGTCCTCGCCGCGCTCATCTCCGGCGATGCCGAGCGCTTCTATCGGGAGGAGACGCGGGTGCGGGAGGCCGCCGGCCTGCCCCCGTTCGGGCGCCTCGCGGCGCTCGTCGTCTCCGCCGCCGAGCGCGACCAGGCCGAGGCGCATGCCCGCGCCATGGCCCGCGTCGCCGAGGCGCCCGCCGGCGTGACCGTCCTCGGCCCGGCCGAGGCGCCGCTCGCGCTGATCCGCGGCCGCTGGCGCTTCCGCCTCCTGGTCAAGACCGCCCGCGAGACCGACCTCCAGGGCTTTCTGCGCGCCTGGCTCGGGCGGGCGCCAAAACCCCGCGGCAGCGTCCGCGTGGAGATCGACGTCGATCCGCAGAGTTTCCTCTGAGGGGGTGTTTCACGTGAAACACCCCCCGGGCGGGGGCGCATCTTGGAAGAGCCCCGGCAAACCGCGGCGGCTCCCGCGCGTTGATGCGGGACAGGAGCGAACCATGGATCGCCGCCACTTCCTGCTCGGGCTTCTCGCCGGCGCCGCCCTGGCGACCGGGCCGGCCAAGGCCGCGGCCGGCGCGGAGGAAGCGCCCGCGCCCGACCTTCTCGACGGGGCCGCGACCGACCCCGTCTACATGCAGTTCCGGCGCTCCCGGCGCCGGGTCCGCCGGCGCCGGCGTCGCGGGCGCCGCCGCGGGCGGGCCCGGGCCGCGCCGCCGATCCGGCACGCGGCGCCGCAGGCCCCGCGCCGCCAGTTGCGCTTCGACTGAGCCATGCGGCCGCCGTCGCCCGAAGAATCTCCACACGAGCCGGACGTCCGCTCGGCGGCGGCCGAGACCGCGATCGCGGCGCGGGCCTTCGGCGCGCGGATCGGCGCGCTTGGCCGAACGGCGGCGACGAGCGGATGGCGCACCGTGCGCGCCTGGACCGCGGCGGCGGGACCGCGCCTGCGCCGGATCCGATTGCCGCGCCTGCCCGCGCGCGATCCCGCCCGGCCGCGCCGGCGCATCGCGCCCGTTCTGGCCGCCCTCGCCCTCGTCCTCCTGCTCGCGGCCGGGACAATCCTCTACGCCCTCGCGACGCTCCCGATCGACGGGGGCCTGCAGGCCGAGCCGCAGCAGAGCGCGATCGTGCTCGAGGCGTCTGCCGGGGAGACCTTCGCGGCCCGCGGCATCTTCCGGGGCGACCGGCTGACCGCGGCGGAGCTGCCGCCGCACCTCGCCAAGGCGATCGTCGCCATCGAGGACCGGCGTTTTCACGAGCACAGGGGCGTCGACCTGCGCGGCATCGCCCGCGCCCTGTGGCGCAACACCCAGGCCGGCGAGACCCGGGAAGGCGGCAGCACCATCACCCAGCAGCTCGTCCGGCTCCTCTACCTGACCCCGGACCGGACCTTCCGCCGCAAGCTCCAGGAGGCCATTCTCGCGCCCTGGCTCGAGTGGAAGCTCGGCAAGGACGAGATCCTGATCCGCTACCTCAACACCGCCTTCTTCGGGGCGGGCGCCTACGGGGTCGACGCGGCGGCGCGCCGGTATTTCGGCAAGAGCGCGCGGGAGGTGACCCTGGCCGAGGCCGCGATGCTGGCCGGGCTCGTCCGCGCGCCGAGCCAGCTCGCGCCGACCCGCAACCTCGGCGGCGCCAAGGAGCGGGCCCGCACCGTCCTGCGGGCCATGGTCGAGAGCGGCGCGATCACGCAGGCGGAGGCGGACGCCGCCGGGCTCGAACACGTCGCCCTGCGCACTCCGCCCGAGACGCCGCCCGGCACCAACTACCTCGTCGATACGGTGGTCGCGGACGTGCGCCGGCTCCTCGGCCCGAACACCGGCGACCTGACCCTGCGCACCACCCTCAACCTCGAACTGCAGCGCCTCGCCGAGGCGGTGATCGAGCGCCGGCTCGACGCGGAAGGGGAGAAGCGCAATGTCGGCCAGGCGGCGCTCGTGGCGCTCGCGCCCGACGGCGCCGTCCTCGCCATGGTCGGCGGGCGCGACTACGAGGCGAGCCAGTTCAACCGGGTGACGCAGGCGCGCCGGCAGCCCGGCTCCCTGTTCAAGCTGTTCGTCTACCAGGCGGCGTTCGAGCGCGGCTTCACGCCCGCGAGCCGCATGACCGACGAGCCGATCCGGATCGGCGACTGGGAGCCCCAGAATTCTGGCGGCCGCCACCGCGGGCCGGTCGACCTGCGCACGGCCTTCGCCCTCTCGCTCAACACCGTCGCGGCCCGCCTCGCGCAGGAGGTCGGGGTGCCAAGGGTGATCGAGACCGCGAAGCGCATGGGCGTGCAATCGGAGCTCGCCTCCGTGCCGAGCCTCGCCCTCGGCTCCGCCGAGGTGACGCTGCTCGAGATGACCCGCGCCTTCGCCGCCGTGGCGGCCGGGGCGGAGCGGATCGATCCTTTCGTGATCCACTCGGTCCAGGGCGGACAGCAGGCGCTCTACGCCCGTCCGGGCCCGGCGGCGGCGCTCTCGGGCAGCCGGGCGGAGACCCGGGCGATGATGCTCGACCTCCTCCAGGCGGTCGTCGAGCAGGGCACCGGCAAGGCGGCGCGGCTCCCCGGCCAGCCGGTCGGGGGCAAGACCGGCACCACCCAGGAGCACCGGGACGCCTGGTTCGTCGGCTCGACCCCGGGGCTCACGGTCGGAGTGTGGGTCGGCAACGACGACAACGCGCCGATGCAGGGCGTCACCGGCGGCGACCTGCCGGCGCGGATCTGGCGCGACTTCGTCGAGCGCGCCCTGCCGCTGCTCGGTCCGAAGGCGCCCGTCGCCGCCACCGCGTCGGTCGCGGCGGGTCCGGAGCGGGCGCCGGCGCCGCAGGCGGTCGCCGCGGGCGAGATCGTCAAGGGCGTGCCGCAGGTCGTCGACACCGGCACCCTCGAGATCGACGGGCGCCGGATCCGCCTCGTGGGCGTCGAAGGGGAGGGCGGGCGCATGGCCCGCCAGCTCGCGCAGTACCTGCGCCGGGCGGAGATCGTGTGCGAGCCGGTGCCCGGGCAGGAGGCCCGGCGCTGCTCCCTCGACGGGGAGGACCTGTCGGAGATGATCCTCCTCGCCGGGGGCGCCCGCGCCAGCGAGGATGCTCCGCCCCACCTCCTCGCCGCCGAGGAGGAGGCCCGCTCGGCGCGGCTCGGCCTCTGGCGCCAGCGCCGCCGGTGAGGCGCCTCACCTCTCCCGAGGAGAGGTCGAGTCGGCGCGGCAGCGCCGACCGGGTGAGGGGAGAGGCCTTGCCCGAGAGGCCTTGCGTCCTCCCCCGGCCCCTCACCCTGACCCTCTCCCCGCAAGCGGGGGGAGGGAATGGGGCGCCACCGACGAGCCCTTTCCGGTGCCGCCCGCCCCTCATCCGGCGCTCCGCGCCACCTTCTCCTGCCGGGAGAAGGTCAGGAGAAGTGCTTGGACAGCTTCAGGTCCTGGCCCTGGTAGTTGGAGGTGCCGCCGGCGCCGTAGAGGGAATCGGGGGCGGCGGCCATGGGCTCGTAGGCGAGGCGGCAAACCATCTGGCCGTCCTCGAGCAGGACCGGCACCTCGTGACTGCGCACTTCGAGCACGGCCCGGCTGCCCGGACGCCCGCTCGCCGTCGCGCCGAAGCCCGGGTCGAAGAAGCCGGCGTAATGGACCCGGAACTCCCCCATGGCGGGATCGATCGGCACCATCTCGGCGGCGTAGCCGGAGGGAATCTGCAGCCGCTCCTTCGAGGCGAGGATGTAGAATTCGTTCGGGTCGAGGATGAGGCGGCCGTCGGCGCGGGCCCGCAGGGTCTCCCAGTATTCGGCGAAGGGGTGCGCCCCGACCCGGTCCACGTCGATGATGTCGGCGTGGCGCTGCGCCCGGTAGCCGACGAGGCGCTGCGGCCCGAGCCCGCCGAGCTCGATGTGCATGACGAGGCCGTGGCGGACCTTGAGCTCCCCGTCCACGATCGGGATCGCCCCATGGAGCTCCCGGATCGCCGCGTCCGACAGGCGGAAGTCGGACAGCTCGTGCTGCTGCGAGTTGCGCCGGCGGAAGCGGATCTGGTTGAGCCGGGAGCCCTGGCGCACCTTGATGCTGAAGCTGCGCGGCGACACCTCAGCGTAGAGCCGGCCCCGGTAGCCCCCCGGGACCGCGTCGAACACGTCGACGCCGTCGGCGATGAGCCGCGTGAACACGTCGAGGCGCCCCGTCGAGCTCTTGGGATTGACGATCGCGCCGATCGTCTCCGGCAGGTCGACGTGCTCTAGGAGCTCGACCACGTAGACGCAGCCCCGTTCGAGCACGGCGCCGGCGCGAAGGTCGAGCACGTCGCCCGAAAGCTCCGCCAGGCGCTCCTCGACGCTGCGACCGCGCCCCGGCAGGAAACTCGCCCGCACCCGGTGCGCCCGCGGCCCGAGGCGCAGATCCAGGCTCGCCGGCTGGAACTGGCCCTCGTCCCAGTCCTGCGCCGCGCGCAAAACCTTGCGGTGGACGAGCTTGCGGATCTCCTGCACCGGCAGCAGGCCCGCCTTGCCGGCGAGCCTCTGCGCGGGCGGCCGGCGGGGGCCCGCGAGGTCGGCGGGGGCGGGTTCGGCTTCGGCGGCGTCGAACGTCATGCGCGCACGCTTACGGCCGGCGCCGCCGCCCGCAACCGCCTTCCCGCGCCTGCCCCCGCTATCCACTCATTCCTCCTCGGGCTCGTCGCGGAAGGCGTGCCAGCCGATCACGATCCGCGCCACGGCGCTCATCAGGGTCAGGCCGGCGAAGGCGTAGGCGAGGAGCCAGAACCAGCCGGGAAACAGCATCATGGCCGCGAAGAACAGGATCGTCTCCGTCCCCTCGGCGATTCCGGCGGTGAAGTAGATCGCCTTGTCGCCCCACAGCCGGCTCTCGACGCCGCGCCGGGCCGCCACCGCCGCGAAGGCGAGGAAGCTCGCCCCGTTGAGGTAGAACGCCGCGAGCAGCACCGCCGCCGGCAGGGCGTTGGCGGGATCGCGCAGGGCGAAGGCGAGGGGGATCGCCCCGTAGACGGCGAAGTCGAACACGATGTCGACGAAGCCGCCTCGGTCGGTGCGCACCGTCTCCCGCGCCACCGCACCGTCGAGCCCGTCGAGCACCCGGTTCGCGGCGAACAGAACGAGGGCGAGGCCGAACGCCCCCGCGGCGACGGCCCCCGCCGCGGCGAGGCCGCAGGCGAGCCCAACGAAGGTGAGCGCGTCGGCGCCGACCCGCGGCGCGACGCGCTTCGCCGCCCAGGCGAGCGGCGGTTCGATGAGGCGCCGCATCAGGGCGTCGAGCATCTCTGTCCTCGTTGACGGGCCAACGGGGGCGGCTTACCACGGCGCAACGCCACCATGGAGCCTCCCATGTACAAGGCCGTGACGCGCGGCATCCGCGTCACCGTCCCGCCCACCTTCGTGGAGGCGGAGTCCTCGCCCGAGCAAGGCCGCTACTTCTTCGCCTACACGGTCGAGATCACCAACATGTCGACCGAACGGGTGCAGTTGCAGTCCCGCCACTGGCGCATCGTCGACGGGCACGGCCAGCTGCAGGAGGTGCGCGGCGCCGGCGTGGTGGGCAAGCAGCCGGTGCTGGGCCCCGGCGAGACCTTCACCTACACGAGCGGCTGTCCGCTGCCGACGCCGAACGGCACCATGGAGGGCAGCTACACCATGGCGACCGCCGCCGGCGAGAGCTTCCAGGCCGCCATCCCGGCCTTCTCGCTCGACGCCCCGGGCGGCCCGCGCGTGGTCCACTGATGGGCCCGCGCTACACGCCGCTCGCCATGCTCGAGCGGCTCGTCGCCTTCGACACCGAGAGCACCAAGTCGAACCTGCCCCTCGTCGACTTCGTCGCCGACTACCTCGCCGCCTGGGGCGTGCCCCACCTGCTCGTGCCGAACGCCGCCGGCGACAAGGCGGCGCTGTGGGCGACGATCGGCCCCGCCGACCGGGGCGGCGTCGTCCTGTCCGGCCACACGGATGTGGTCCCCGTCGCCGGCCAGGCCTGGACCGCGGACCCCTTCCGCCTGCGGGTCGCCGACGGGCGCGCCCACGGCCGCGGCGCCGTCGACATGAAGGGATTTTGCGCCCTCGCGCTGGCGCTGGTGCCCGATTTCCTCGCCGCCGACCTGAAGACGCCGATCCACATCCTCCTCAGCTACGACGAGGAGACCACCTGCCTCGGCCCGGTGGACACGATCCGCCGCTTCGGCGTCGACCTCCCCGTGCCGCGGGCGGTGATCGTCGGCGAGCCGACCGGGCTCGAAGTCGCCGACGCCCACAAGAGCATCTCGACCTTCCGCACCACCGTGCACGGGCGCGAGGCGCATTCGTCGAAGCCGGCGCTCGGGGCGAACGCCATCGCCGCCGCGGCCGAGCTCGTCGTCGCGCTGAATCGCATCGCCGACGACATGGAGGCCCGGGGCGACCCGTCCGGGCGCTTCGACCCGCCCTTCACGACGCTCAACGTCGGCACCATCGTCGGCGGGACGGCCCGCAACATCCTGCCGCGGACCTGCGTCTTCCACTGGGAGTTCCGCGGCCTGCCGGACCTCGATCCCGACGAGATCCCGGACCGCTTCGCGCAGGCGGCGTCGGCGGTGCAGCGGCGCCTCGACCGCTACGGCCCGTTCGGGCGGATCGAGACCGAGCTCGAAGTGGCGGTGCCGGGGCTCGCGCCCGAACCGGGCTCCGCCGCCGAGGGCCTCGCCCTGCGCCTCGCCGGCCGCAACCGCACCATCACCGTGCCCTACGCCACCGAGGGCGGGCGCTTCCAGGCGGCGGCGGTGCCGACCATCGTCTGCGGGCCCGGCTCGATCGACCAGGCCCACCAGCCCGACGAGTACATCACCCTCGATGACCTCGCCGCCGGCGAGGCCTTCATGCGCCGCCTGATGGCCACCTGCGCGGGGCCGTGACCGGCCTCACTTGGCGATGCGCAGCTGCGACAGCTCGGTTCCGATCTGGGTGAACACCGCGTCGAGGGCGTTGGCCGAGGTCACCATCCAGAACTTGTCCGGGCCGCTGGCGCAGTTCTCGAGCAGGGTCGACTTCGGATCCCCGTCCGTGTTCACGTGCACGGCGTAGATGGTGATCCCACCCGCCTTGACGTTGGCGCAGGTGCCCACCGTCGCCGAGTCGTACATGCGCCGGTCGACGTTGGTGTTGGTCGTGGTTCCGTTGCCGTGCCAGCGGTTCTGCGTGTTGAGGCCGTCCGACATCAGCACGATCACCTCGCGGTAGGTGAAGGCCGGGTCCTTGACGGGCGGGGCGGGGAACGGGCCGCCGCCGACGAGGGACTGCCAGCCCCAGACGAGGCCGATCGGCTGGTTCGTGGTGCCGGCGGGATAGAGCGCGTCGATGGCGGTGCGCATGCCGTTCCAGTCGAACCCGAGGGGCCGCACCACCGGCGAGCAGTAGTAGTTCTGCTCGGCCGGGAACAGGGTCGCGGTGTCGGAGGTGGTCGGGGTCGTCACCTTGCGGTCGTGGTCGCCGCTCGGGCCGCTCGCGGCGCCCCGGTCGGCGACGCAGCCGTTCCAGGTGCTGCGGGCGTTCTTGATCCAGGTGTGCTGGTAGGAGAGCTGGGTGCAGACCCGGTTCGAGCCGTTGCCCGAGCAGGTGCAGTTCGGCAGCGTCCCGCAGCTCGCCTGCGAGCCGGTCGCCACCGTCGTGTTCTGGGCGACGCTGTTGTAGCAGCCGTTGTACATGCGGGCGAGCTTGAGCGGATCCTTGGTGCCGTAGTCGATGCTCGGGCAGATGTAGCCGGAAAACGACCCGCTCGACGGGATGGTCGAGGTCGTCGTGATCGCGGTCGGCGTCGGGCTGCAGGAGAAGCCGTGGGCGGAGTAGCTGAACGGGCAGGAGCTTCCGGGACCGACCTGGCTCCAGTTGCTCGGCTTGGAATTCTTCAGGATGTCCGGCTCGGATTCCCACTCGGTCCAGTCGATCCAGGTCGCGGCGTGGTGGCTCGGGCCGACGTTCACGTTCTTGCTGAACGGGATGATCGAGACGTAGACGTCCCCGTCGATCGAGGCGGAGGATTGCAGCTGGTTGATGAGGTTCTTCCCGGCCGACTTGAGGGCGTCCATCTTGCCGTCGTCGGACATGGACCCGGTCGTGTCGAGGACGAGGGCCACCCGC
>VFQR01002119.1_pt1 | contig 13238 bp, 12 predicted proteins | sample 3512321 | NCBI WGS metagenome assembly VFQR01 (sample SAMN10412374, study PRJNA504923) | tailings metagenome | isolation source: Relicate 3 Philex TSF1 revegetated site | place: Philippines: Tuba, Benguet | collected 2017-08-29
CGACCTGCGCCCCAAGGGCATCATCCAGATGCTCGACCTGCTGCGCCCGATCTACTCCAAGACCGCCGCCTACGGCCACTTCGGCCGCGAGGAGCCCGAGTTCACCTGGGAGCGCACCGACAAGGCGGCAGCCCTGCGCAAGGCAGCCGGCCTGTAACGCAGCCCACGGCCCCACGCCCAGCCCCCGACGCCTCGCGGCCCTCGGGGGCTTTTTCATGGCCGCGCCGAACGCCCGGACTCAGCGTCATCGCTCGACTGCCAAGTTGTTCTCAGTTATCGTTTTTATCATTTATGCATGATTGCATCGTTTAGCAAGCCTCGCTAGAGTCAGTCACCGAGAACACCAGCCGGGTCTTCATGGAAGCACGCGGCGTTGGCATTCGATTAGGAGACACGCGATGAAGATGCAATCACTCAGGATCGGCACCCGGCTGGGCCTCGGCTTCGGGCTGGTGCTGCTGCTGCTGGCCCTGGCGCTGGGGCTGAGCTACCGCCAGATCGGCACGGTGGGCCCGCGCATCGACACCTTGGTGGAACTCCAACGCCGCCAGGATCTTGCGCAGGACTGGCGGACCCAGACCCAGCTCAACGTCACGCGGACGGACGCCGTGGCGCGAGCGGGCGGGTCCGGCCCGGTGGCGGAGTTCTTCTCGCCACTCATCAAGGCCACCAGCGCCAAGATCAACGAGTTGCAGGAAAGCCTGACGAAGTCCGTCGACAGCGACAAGGGCAAGGCCCTGCTCGACGACATTGCCGCCTCCCGCAAGGCCTACATCGACATCCGCAACCAGGTGTTCGCGCAGCTCAAGGCGGGCGAGGCCGAGGCCGCACTGCAGACGCTGGAAGGCAAGATGCGGCCGGCCTCCGAAACCTATGTCGCCGCCATCAGCCGCATGGCCGATTTCCAGGGCGAGCGCGTGCGCAACGAGACCCAGCAGTTCATGGACGAGGCGCGTCGCACGCAGATGCAGATGCTGGTCATCGCCATCGCCTGCCTCAGCCTCGGCGTGGCCGCAGCCTGGCTGATCACGCGTTCGGTCGTTGCGCCGCTGCGCGAGGCCATCCATGCCGCTGAGGAAGTCGGCCAGGGTGACCTGTCGCGCGAGATCCGCTCCTCCGGCCAAGACGAAACGGCCCAACTGACCCACGCGCTGTCGCAGATGCAGCACTCGCTGCGCCATCTGGTGGGCTCGGTCCGCGACAACGCCAATGGCGTGGCCACCGCCAGTTCCGAGATCTCGATGGGCAGCAACGACCTGTCCTCACGCACCGAGCAGCAAGCCAGCGCCATCCAACAGACGGCGGCGTCGATGGAAGAACTGTCTGCGACCGTCAAGCTCAATGCCGACAACGCCGGTGAAGCCGACCAGCTCGCCCACACCGCCAGCGAAGTGGCCCGACAGGGCGGCGCGGTGGTCAGCGAGGCGGTGCAGCGCATGAAGGGCATCGAGGAGAGCTCGCGCAAGATCGCCGACATCATCGGCACCATCGACGCCATCGCCTTCCAGACCAACATCCTGGCGCTGAATGCGGCCGTCGAGGCCGCCCGCGCTGGCGAGCAGGGCCGCGGCTTTGCCGTCGTGGCCAGCGAAGTGCGCATGCTCGCGCAGCGCAGCGCCGAAGCCGCCAAGGAGATCAAGGCCCTGATCGGCGACAGCGTCGAGCGGGTGGAGCAAGGCTCAGCCCTGGTCAACCAGGCCGGTCAGACCATGGACCAGGTGGTCGAGGCCATCGGCCGCGTGGCGCTGATCGTGCGCGAGATCAGCGCCGCGAGCCGCGAGCAGAGCACCGGCGTGAGCCAGGTCGGCCAGGCCATCACGCAGATGGACCAAGCCACCCAGCAGAACGCCGCCCTCGTCGAAGAAAGCGCCGCCGCCGCCGAGAGCCTGAAGAGCCAGGCCGAGGAACTGGTGCGGCTGGTGTCGGCGTTCAAGACCTGAGCGGCTCAGCCGCCGCTGACCCCACGCAGCGCATCGTCCAGCACCTCCACCCAATGCCGCACCGGCTGCGCCGTGCCGCTTTGCAGGTGCTGGATGCAACCGATGTTGGCCGACACGATCTGCTCGGCCTGCAGCGGTGCCAGCGCCGCGAGCTTGCGGTCGCGCAATTGCTTGGACAGCTCGGGCTGCAGCACCGAGTAGGTGCCGGCCGAGCCGCAGCAGAGGTGGCTGTCGCTGGGTGCGCAGCCGACCGTGAAGCCCAGCTCACGCAGCGATGCCTCCACGCCGCCGCGCAGTTGCTGGCCATGCTGCAGCGTGCAGGGCGGGTGGTAGGCCAGGCTGCCGGGCTTGGCCTTCAGGCGTGACTTGAGTGCGGGGACAAGGCTGGGCAGCAGCTCGCTCAGGTCGCGGGTGACCTCGCTGATACGTGCCGCCTTGTCAGCATAGGCCGGGTCTGCGCTGAGCAGATGCGCATAGTCCTTGACCATGACGCCGCAGCCCGAGGCATTCATCACCAGCGCCTCGACACGCTCGCCGTGGCCCGACACCAGCGGCCACCAGGCGTCGATGTTGCGGCGCATGTCATTCAGTGCCGCCTCATGGTCACCCAGGTGCTCGCGGATGGCCCCACAGCAGCCGGCGCCATCGGCCACGACGGTCTGGATGCCGGCGGCGTCCAGCACGCGGGCCGTCGCGCTGTTGATGTTGGGCGCCATGGCCGGCTGCACGCAGCCGAGCAGCAGGGCCACCTTGCGGTTGAGCTGCCGGGTGGGCCAGTCGTGGGCGGTGGGTGGCGCCTTGGCGGGTACCTTGTCCTTGAGCGACGCGGGCACCAACGGGCGCAGCGCCTGGCCCAGCTTCATCGCGGGCTTGAAGAGCGGCGAGGTCAGGCCCTCCTTCAGCAGCCACCGCACGCGCCGCTCGCCTGCCGGGCGCTCGACCTTGGCGTCCACCACACGGCGGCCGATGTCCACGAGCCGGCCGTACTCGACGCCTGACGGGCAGGTGGTCTCGCAATTGCGGCAGGTCAGGCAGCGGTCCAGGTGGACTTGCGTCTCGCGAGTGGGCGTGGCGCCTTCGAGCACCTGCTTGATGAGGTAGATGCGGCCGCGCGGGCCGTCGAGTTCATCCCCCAGCAGCTGGTAGGTCGGGCAGGTGGCGGTGCAAAAGCCGCAGTGCACGCAGCGGCGCAGGATGGCCTCGGCCTCGGTGCCATCGCGGGTGCCGGTGAATTCAGGAGCGAGGGTCGTTTGCATGCGCAGGCGTCAGGCCTCGAAGACCAGGGTCCAGAAGTAGTCGAGTTCGCGGAACTCGAAGCGCCGCCCAGGCAGCAGGGCCTCGAATTCGGCAGCGGTCGGGAAGTTCTTCAGCACCTCGTGCGTGCTGCCGTCGGACAACTGCCGCTGCTGGAAGCCGTTGCCTTCGTCATCAACACGCACGATGGGCGTGCTGTCACCGGCGACATAGCGGTTGTCGATCAGCACGACGCGCGCGCCCGGCGCGAGGCAGGCCTGCAGCTGGGCCAGCCAGGCCGCACGGCGCGACACGGGCACATGCGAGAACCACAGCCCCGCAAACGCGGCATCGAAGCGGCATGCGGCGAGGCTGGCAGGCAAGGCATAGGCATCCGCGAGCTGGAAGCTGACGCGGTCGAAGTCCAGCGCCTTCTCCCGCGCGAGGGTCAGCACCTCGGGGTTGATGTCCGTGCCCAGCCAGGCCGTGGCCTCAGCCGTGGCCTCGGGCAGCCAGAAGCCCGTGCCCGTGGCCACTTCCAGCACGCGGCGGCCGGCGAACTGCGCTCGCAGCCAGGCCTTGAGGGCGGCGATGTCGGGCTGGCGGTGAGGCTTGTCGAACACGCGCTCGTACTCTGCGGCCCGCTGGGCGTAGTAGCGGGGCATGACGCGGGCGACGTTGTCAGAGGTCTGCATACAGGCGCCCCGGGTTGAAGACGCCGTGCGGGTCGAAGCTGGCCTTGAGCCGGCGATGAATGGCCGCCAGCGGGGCGGACAGCGGTGCAAAGGCGCCCGCGGACTTGTCCAGCGCGCGGAAGAGCGTGGCGTGGCCGCCCACGCTGGCCGCGGCCTCGCGCACGGCAAGCGGCTCCATGGGCGTGACCACCCAGCGCTGCGCGCCGCCCCATTCGATGAGCTGCTCGCCGTGCAGCTTGAGCTCAGGTGCCGTGCTGGGCAGCGACAGCCGCCACAGGCGCGCGCCGCCGGCCACCGCGCGCTCGGCACCGACGAAGAACTCGTCGGTCTGGTCGCGCAGGCCGGTCCAGAAGGGCTCGGCGAGCTCGGCCGGAATCACGTCGCCCCCGAGCTTGCGGCAGGCCGCGCCCACCGCCGCGTCGGCACCGGCCAGGCGCAGCAGCAGGGCGCCGTCCCACCAGGCGCTGGCTTCGATGGGCAGGGGCTGGCCGCCCCAGGTGTTGATGGCCTTGAGGGCCGCGGGCTGGTCAAACTCGAAGCGCAGCGTGGCCGATGCCGCCGGCAACGGCAACACCTTCAGCGTCACCTCGGTGATCAGGCCCAGCTGCCCCATCGAGCCGGCCAGCACACGGCTGACGTCAAAGCCCGCGACGTTCTTCATCACGGTGCCGCCGAAGCTCAGCAGCTCGCCCTGGCCATTGATGAGCACGGCGCCCAGCACATGGTCGCGCACCGAGCCCAGCGCCGCGCGCGTCGGGCCCGACAGCCCTGCGGCCACCATGCCGCCCACCGTGCCCCGACCGCCGCCCGCGCCCACGAAACGGGGCGGCTGGAAGGCCAGGCGCTGGCGCTGCTGGGCCAGCAGGTTCTCCACCTGCATCAGCGGCGTGCCGGCCAGGACGCTGATGTAGAGCTCCGACGGTTCGTAGGCCGTCACGCCAGCGAGCGCCAGCGTGGACAGCGTCTCGCCCTGCAGCGGGCCACCGTAGAAGTCCTTGCTGCCATGGCCGGTGATGCGCAGCGGCGTGCCGGCACGACCGGCGTCCTGGATGCGGGATTGCAGGTCGGCCAGGTTCAAAACCGCTCCAGCTCGGGAAAGGCCAGCAGGCCGCGCTTCACATGCATGCGGCCGTACTCGGCACAGCGGTTGAGCGTCGGGATCTGCTTGCCGGGGTTGAGGGTGCCGGCGGGGTCGAAGGCGGCCTTCAGGGCGAGCATCTGCTCGCGCTCTGCCGGGCTGAACTGCACGCACATGGAGTTGAGCTTTTCAACGCCCACGCCATGCTCGCCCGTCACGGTACCGCCCAGGGCCACGCTGCGCTCCAGGATCTCGGCCCCGAACAGCTCGCAGCGATGCAGCTCGTCGGGGTCATTGGCATCGAACAGGATCAGCGGATGCAGGTTGCCGTCGCCGGCATGGAACACGTTGGCGCAGCGCAGGCCGTATTTCTTTTCCATCTGCTGGATGTCGAGCAGGATGGTGGCGAGGTGCTTGCGCGGGATGGTGGAGTCCATGCACATGTAGTCGGGGCTGATGCGACCGCTCGCCGGGAAGGCGTTCTTGCGGCCGCTCCAGAACTTCAGGCGCTGGGCTTCGTCGACGCTGACCTGGCAGCGGGTCGCGCCGCTGGCCTGCAGCACCGCCTCCATGCGGGCGATCTCCTCGGCGACCTCTTCCGGCGTGCCGTCGCTCTCGCACAGCAGGATGGCTTCGGCGTCGAGGTCGTAGCCGGCGTGCACGAAGTCCTCCACCGCGGCGGTCATCGGCTTGTCCATCATCTCCAGGCCCGCCGGGATGATGCCGGCCGCGATGATGGCAGCGACCGCGTCGCCGGCCTTGCGCACGTCGTCGAAGCTGGCCATCACGCAGCGCGCCAGCTGCGGCTTCGGCACGAGCTTGACGGTGACCTCGGTGACCACCGCCAGCATGCCCTCGCTGCCCACCACCAGGGCCAGCAGGTCCAGGCCCGCGGCATCCAGCGCCTCGCTGCCGAACTCCACCGGCTCGCCCTCGACCGTGTAGCCGCGCACCCGCAGCACGTTGTGGAGCGTGAGGCCGTACTTCAGGCAGTGCACGCCGCCGGAGTTCTCGGCGATGTTGCCGCCGATGCTGCAGGCGATCTGGCTGCTGGGGTCGGGCGCGTAATACAGGCCATGCGCCGCTGCCGCCTCGCTGATCGCCAGGTTGCGCACGCCGCACTGCACGCGAGCCGTGCGGGCCAGCGGGTCGATGGCCACGATCTGGTTGAAGCGGGCCAGCGCCAGCGTGAGCCCGGCCTCATGCGGCATCGCGCCGCCCGACAGCCCGGTGCCCGCGCCGCGCGCCACCACCGGCACGCCCAGGCGGTGGCAGGCCTTGAGCACGCCGGCCACCTGGGCCTCGGTCTCGGGCAGGGCCACGGCCAGGGGGCGCTGCCGGTAGGCCGTCAGGCCGTCGCACTCGTAGGGCGTCGTCTGCTCGGGTTGGCAGAGCAGCGCATGGGCGGGCAGCACCGGCGCCAGCGCGGCCACCAGCTGCTGCAGTCGCGCCGCACGGTCGACGGCAGTCTCGATGGCGGGATCTCGGTGAGGGGTGTTCATCGCGGCCGATTCAGGTCAGGGACACCACACCGGGCCCCGATGGCCGGCGACTTTAGCCCGGCCAGCCCACGCGCCGCTGACACGGGGGGATCAGAACACCAGCCAGTACGCCGGGCGCTGCAGCGGCGTGGCCGGCGGCAGCAGCGGGTTGCGCAATGGGATCGTGGCCCGCTGGCTGAGGCGATGCCGGGTGATCAGGTCGCCGAAGTAGCGCTGGAACAGGCGCTGCAGGCTGCCATCAGCCACGGCGGCCTCCATGCCGCGTTCGAGGTCCGCCGCGAGCTGCGGCCGGTCGGGGCGCACGAACAGGTAGGACGCTGCCGGGTAGCGGATCAACACATGGGGTTCAATGATCAAGTCCTGCGCCAGCCCGCCAGCGGCTTCGTCGTCGATCTCGAACACCGCGCGCGGGAAGTAGTCGACCCGGCCGCGGCGCAGCATGTCGAACAGCACCTCGTAGCGGCTGGCCGTCTGCACCGGCAACCCGTTGTCGCGCAGGATGTCGGTGTCGGGCCAGTCCGCGCCCTGCCCTGCGGTGAAGCGCTTGAGCTGCTCCGGCGTGCGCAGCTCGGCCCAGCGGCCCACATGCTCCCGGCGCACGAGCGCGATGCGGCAGCCGATCAGGCCGCGGTCCACCGGCACGCGAATGGGGATCATCTGCTGCTCGCGTTCGATGCTGGTCATGGTCCAGGCCAGGTCGAGCCGCCCGGTCCGCCCCGACAGCTCGCGGATCACCCGCGCCTGCGTCATGGGCTCCTGCGACTCCAGGAACTCGTGATCGGTGTCGGCCCGTTCGGCGGCGAGCTTCAACACCGCCAGCAGGTAACGCCAATGCGACTCGCGTCCCGGCTCGTGCATCGGGAACACCAGCGGCGCGCCGGCCCGCGCCCACATGGGCGCGCTGGCCAGCATCAGCATCAGGGGGCGGCGCTTCATCACGCCTGTCCAGTGCGGGTGGACGCTTTCAGGCCTTGCGGCGGGTTGTCGTGCTGCGCTTGGCGGCGGGCCGCGCAGCGGCTTTGGCTGCGGGCTTGGCCGGGGCCTTGGGCGCGCCGGCGGCCAGGCCCTTGGCCACGCTGCCCACCACGGCGCCCGGCACGGTGGCCGCCTTGCGCAGGGTGTCGCTGGCGGCATCGAAGGACTGCTTGACCAGATTGCCCGCCAGGTTGCGCGCGGCGTCGGTGGCGCTGTCTTTCATGGCCGTGGTGGCCAGCTGGGTGAACTGCTGGGTCAGCGCAGTCCACCATTGCGTGGGGTCGACCGCGCCCATCGGCAGGCCCGCGGCCTTGGCGGCATCACCGGCCGTCTTGCCTGCCGCGCGGGCGGTCTTGGCGGCCGTCTTCACCGCGGTCTTGGCGGCGGCCTGGGCGGCAGGTGCAGCGGCGGCCACGATCTCCGGCGGGATGCTCGGCCAGGCGGGCGCGTCCATGCCGGTGGGCAGCTTCAGGCTGTCGCGCAGGTCGGTCAGCGGCACATTCATGGACTTGAGGGTGGACAGCGTCATGCGCTGCACCTCCAGCGCCTGGATGGTGGCGCCGAGCATGCGGGCGTTCTGCTCCAGCCAGAACTGCACCGTGCGCAGCTCTTCGATGCGTTTGGCCAGCTCCTCGGGGTTGAGCGTGGGGGCGACCCACTGGCCGATGCCCGGCAGCGCCGAGCCTGCGTTCTTGACGAGGCCCTGCAGGAACTCGAAGCCGGGCACGAACTTGGTGAAGCTGTTGTCGCTCATGGTCTCCCCTTCATGGTCAGGGCTTGCCCCGACCCCCGCATCCTACTGGCTGGGCAGCAGGGCTTCGACGGTAAAACCCTCGGCCGCCAGCAGGCGCGGCAAGGCCTGCGGGCCCGTCATGTGCAGGGCGCCCACCGCCACCAGCAGGCGTTGCCCCGCGCCGTGCAGCGCGCTGATGCGGGCGGCCAGCGGCCCGTTGCGGCCATCGTTGACCCGCGTCATCCAGGCCCGCTCGGCCGGCGTGTCGGCACAACCGCACCAGCGCGGGTAATCGGCCAGCGTCTTCAGGTCGCCACGCGACCACACCTCGGCCAGCTTGCGCATCGGCGCCCGGACCTGCCCGCGGCGCAGCTGCTGCAGGCCGCTGGCCACCACGGTGGCCAACTCGCCAGGCGGCGGCGAGAGCGCGTCCAGCTGCTCCTGCACGGTCTCCAGCGACTGCACCGGCCGGCCCTCGGCGCGCGCCCAGGCCATCAGCATCAGGTCCTGGCCGAACGCGGCATCGAAGCCGTCGCGCCGGGCTTCGGTCAGCGAGAGCGTGCTCAGCTGCAGCACGGCCGGCAGCGACTGCAAGGCTGCCGCCGGCAGGCAGGCTGCCGCCCACTGCGCCTGCAGTTGCCGGGCCAGCGGCGCCGGCAGCGGAGCCTCCTGAGGCAGGGCGGCCAACGCGGGGCAGACGTCGGCCGGGTCCAGCTCCACGGCCAGCACTTCGGTCGCGGCCCAGGCCGCCCGCAAGGCCGGGCCCGGGTAGGCCCAGTCGGCCCGGCCCATGTGCAGGCTGCCGAGCAGGTAGCTGCTGTGACCACCCTTGCTGATGCGCCACAGCAGGCCGCGGTCCGGCGCCCGCGCCGCCCAGGTCGCCACCTGCTCGGGGCTGGGCTGGGCCACGGGCGGCGGGCAGGCGGCGAGGGCGCTGCCGAGGCAGGCGGCCCAGAGCAGCAGGCATCGGGTGAGGGGTCGCAGGTTCATGACGGGTCGATACGCAGCTCGCCGGGCTTCTGCGAGAAGTGCAGCCGGCCCAGCACGTCCATGCCCAGCAGCGGCGCGGCCAGGTCCGGCAGCACCGTGACGGCCAGCCGGTCGGCCCGCACGCCGCCGTCGAGGGCAATGTCGGCCCGCGCCACGAAGCCACGGGTGGCACCGGCGGCCGTCTGCGTGCTGACCGCGGCCAGCGGCGTGAGCCCGGCACGCTCGGCCAGCGCCTGCGGCAGCGCGGTGACCGTGGCACCGGTATCCACGAGGAAGTCGACCTCGATGTTCCCGACCCGCCCCGGCCAGTGGAAATGCCCATCCGGCGAGCGGGCCAGCACGATCGTCTGCCCGGCCAGCTGAAAGCGTGACGCTTCGCGGTGCCGCTCCCAGGCCTTGATGCCCACAAAGATCACCACCGTCACGACGAGCCAGATCGTCACCAGCTTGAAGGTGTGGGGAAGCTCCTTCTGGGGCACGGCGGGCGCGGACGAAGTCCAGGGAGTGATGGAGGCTGCAACGATAACCGGCCCAAGCCGGCCCCGGGCCGCGGCGGGCCTTGGGCGGCATCCGCGGCCATGGCGCCCCGCCCTACAGGCGGATGGAATGCCCTCGCACATGACAAGGCCGTGCCATGCCGCCACCATCCCGCCATGCAGCTGTTCAAGCGCCTCGCCACCCTGCTCGCCCTGGCCTTGGCCCTGGGTCTGGCGGGCTGCTCCAGCCTGACGCTGGCCTACAACCAGTTGCCGTTCCTGGGCGGCTGGTGGATCGACAGCTACCTTGACCTCGACAGCGCCCAACAGGCGCGCATGAAGGAGCAGCTGCGCGCCTGGCAGGCCTGGCACCGGCGCGAGGAGCTGCCCCAGTGGGTGGCGCTGTTGCGCGAGGCCGGCGCCATGCTGGACCACGGCACGGTCACCGCCGAGGACCTGCTGGCCCTGGAACGCGCCGGCCGCGCCAGCCTGGAGCGTTGCCTGCAGCATGCCGCGCCGCTGGCCGCCCCCGTGCTGGCCGACCTGCGGCCCCAGCAATGGGCGCATTTGCAGAAGAAGATGGAAGAAAAGCACGCCGAATGGCGCGAGCGCAACACCGGCCGCGATGGCCAGGACGAGCGCGCCAAGCGCTATGTGACGACGCTCGAGCGCTGGCTGGGCGACCTGGACCGCAGCACCCGCCGCCAGGCGCGCGCCGAGGCCGAAGGCTGGCACTTCGACGTGGCTTCGCTGTCGCAAGCACGGTCCACCCGCGAAGCCCGCACGCTGGAGGCGCTGCGTGCCTGGTCGCGCCAGGATTTCAGCAGCGGCACTGCCGAGCTGATGAAGCTCGCCCAGCCGCTGCCCGCCGAGCAGGCGCTGCGCGACGAAGGGATGGCGAGCGTGCTCAAGCTGCTCAACGGGTTGAGCCCTCAGCAGCGCGACAAGGTCAAGCGCCACTGGGCCGACTGGACCCAGCAGCTGCGCAGCCTCAACTCCTGAGCGCCGCGACCGGCGAGAGCCGGGCGGCGCGTCGGGCCGGCACCCAGACCGCGACCTGGCCCAGCAGCCACAACGCCAGCGCGCCGGCGGGCAGATACACCCACGGCAGACGGGGCAACTCGTAGTGCTGCATCAGCAGCTGGCTCAGGCCCCAGGCGCCCACGAGGCCGATGAGCACGCCGGTGCTCGTCAGCAGCAGATTCTCGAGCTGGAAGTAGCGCAGGATCTGCTGTTCGGTGGCGCCCAGCGCGCGGCGCGTGCCGATCATGCGGGTGCGCTGCTGAACCCAGAAGCTGGCCAGCCCGACGATGCCCATGGCCGTGACCAGCAGCAGGCACACGCAGACGCCGCCCATCAGCCAGGCCATGGCGCGGTCCTGGGCGTAGAAGTCGCTGCGCATCTCGGTCAGGCGCCGGCCCTGGGTGACCACCCGCGCCTCGTCGCCCGACTCGAGCACGGCCGTGGCCGCCCTGATGACCGCATCCAGTTGCGCCGGATCAGCCCGCAGCACATAGGCCCCGGGTCCGTGCAGCGGCAGGATGATGGCCGCGCCGCTGCCGTCGCCGCCGCGGGCGCGCATCAGCTGGGTATGGGTGAGCGTCTCCACCACGCCGATGATGGTCGAGGGCGAGCGGCCGAAGATGTAGACCCGCTGCCCGAGCGCCGAACGGCCGGGGAAGAACTTGTCGGCCATCACCTTGTTGATGATGACCTGGCCGATGACGGGGTCCGGCACGCTGAAGGCCTTGAAGCCGTCCAGCACTTCGTCGGGCGTGAAGTTGCGGCCTTCGATGAGCTTCAGGCCAAAGGCCGGGATCATCTGCTCGTCGGCGGCGTACTGCGCCGCGGTGACCCGCGTGCCCTTGTAATCGGGCTCGAGCGACACGCCGCTGTTGTTGCTGTTGTTGCCGTAGACGATCTGGCTCGTCACGGTGGCGGCCTTCACGCCGGGCAGTGCGCGCAGCCGCTGGGCATCCTCGGCGGCGATGGCGGCATTGCGCTCGGGCGGCACCGGCTTGGCCCCGCGCAGGTTGAGCACGGCGATCTCGGCCTCGGCCAGGCCGCTGTCGGTCTTCAGCGCGTCGACGCGCGTCTGGATCAGATGCAGCGCGTTGGTGACGATGGCGCAGGTCAGCGCCACCTCCAGCACGATGAGGCCGGCCGCGATGCGATGGCGCCGCAGCGTGGACAGGATGGGCATGAAGTCTTTCATCACTGCACCTTCAGTTGGACGGCCGGCGTGACCAGGGCCGCGCGCCAGGCCGGCAGCAGGCCGGCGATCAGGCTGGCCAGCACGGCCAGGCCCAGGGTCAGGGCCAGCATCGAGGCATCCAGCTCGGCCAGCTTGGCGTAGTCGTTGGGGCTCTGGCGCACCAGCCACAGGCCGCCCTGGGCCAGCACCAGGCCGAGCACCGCACCGGCCATGCCGAGCAACCCGGCCTCGACCAGGAACTGCCGGAAGATGTCGCCGCGCGTGGCCCCCAGCGCCCGGCGCACGCCGATCTCGCCACTGCGGCGCAGCGTCTTGGCCAGCAGCAGCCCGACCATGTTGACCACGCAGACCGCCAGGAAGCCGAAGGCCAGCCAGGTCTGCAGGCGCACATCGGCCGGCAGCACTTTCTGGGCGCCCAGCCAGTCCATCACAGGGCGCAGGCGCACATTGGTCGGCCGCTCGAACCGCCCCGCCTTGCGTTGGGCTTCGGAGTAGGCGACGAGATAGTCGCGGTAGGCCGCGGCGTCCTCGGGCTTGTCGAGCTCGACCCAGTACTGGATCCAGGAGCAACTCGCGTTCAGGTCCAGCGAGCTGCCCCCGTTGGCGCCCTTGCCCCAGCAGTCCATGTTGCCCCAGTGGCCCATCTTCAGAGCCATCGCGGTGGAGAACGGCAGGTAGAAGTCCTCCGTCTCGGTATAGCTGCCCAGGGTCAGATCCCAGAAATGCGGCTGCACCTTCCAGGGCTTGAGCACGCCGATGATGCGCAGCGGCTGGCCGCGCACGATGACCTCACGGCCCAGGCTGTTGGCGCCGCCAAACAACTTCTCATTGAGCGCGGAGGAAATGACGGCCACGCGGGCTTCGGCCTCGTCATCCGCGGCGTTCCAGCCGCCGCCGAACTGCCAGGGCGCATCGAACATCGCAAAGAAGTCGGCCGAGGTCATGCGCACGCTGGAAAACACCGGCTTGGTGCTGGCCTCGGGCAGGCCGACCGCGGTGTTAAAGCCGCTGGACATGACCTGGCGTGGCGCCTTGCGGTCGCGCAGCAGCGCGGTGGCGTCGAATCGCGTGAGGTCGAAGGTGGGCTCCTGGCCCGCCTGCCAGCCGACCATGTCGCCCGCGTCCAGCTGCACGTTGAACAGCCGCGCGCTCTTGTGCGGGATCGGGTCGCCCGACAGTACGTGATAGACGGTCAGGGTCGTCATGCAGGCACCGATGCCCAGGCCCAGGGCCAGCACCATCAAGGCCGACAGGCCCTTGGCGGCGCGTGTGTTGCGCCAGGCCAGTTCGAGGTAGTGAAGGAACATCAGCGGGTCTCCAGCAAGGCGTTGACCGCAGCCAGCTCCGCATCCCCAAGGGAGCCTGCGGCCTGGTGCAGGGCCAGCAAGGCCAGCACGTGAC
>VFQR01002120.1_pt1 | contig 13236 bp, 8 predicted proteins | sample 3512321 | NCBI WGS metagenome assembly VFQR01 (sample SAMN10412374, study PRJNA504923) | tailings metagenome | isolation source: Relicate 3 Philex TSF1 revegetated site | place: Philippines: Tuba, Benguet | collected 2017-08-29
AGGAAAAATTACAACAAACAGCCTTTACCCAGCCAGCATTATTTGTAATTGAATACGCCTTGGCTAAATTATTCATGTCGTGGGGTGTGCTACCTGCGGCGATGATTGGTCACAGCATTGGAGAATATGTTGCAGCGGCGATCGCAGGTGTATTTTCTCTTGAAGATGTCCTGTTGATCGTGGCAAAAAGAGGACAACTGATGCAACAGTTACCGCCAGGGAATATGTTAGCAATTAAACTTCCAGAAAAAGAAGTGCGATCGCTAATTTCCGACTCTGTAGAAATCGCAGCCATTAACAGTCCAACTTCATGTGTAGTCTCTGGAACAAAAGAAGCGATCGCCATACTAGAAAATCAATTATCCTCTCAAAAAATTGAATGTCGTTTGTTGCATACCTCCCATGCATTCCATTCTCAAATGATGTCGCCAATCTTAGAGGAATTTCAGCGATGTTTCCAAAAAATTAAACTGAATCCACCACGTATACCTTTTATTTCCAATGTTACTGGTAATTGGATTACAGACTCACAAGTCACAAATCCTAATTATTGGAGCCAACATTTACGAGAAACTGTGAAATTTTTCGATGGGATAAATCAACTATTAAATCAGTTTGAAGCTGTTTTTTTAGAAGTCGGCCCTGGGCGAACTTTAAGCACATTAACCAAACAACATTTAGATATCAATGCTAAACAAAATGTGCTGACTTCTTTACCTCATGTACAAGACCAAAAATCCGATGTCAGCTTTTTGTTACAAACATTAGGTAAGTTGTGGCTTTTTGGTGTAAATATAGATTGGTCAGGATTTTATACCCACGAACAACGCCATCGTTTACCTTTACCTACCTATCCCTTTGAACGAGAAAGGTACTGGATAGATCCTAAATTTTCATCAAATTCATTAAACACTAAATTAACAACATTAAACTCCACCCAAGAATCAAAAATCTTAGAAAAAGTAAGTGGATTAGAATTAGCCATTACTCCAACAGAAGCTATAGAAGCATTTAAAAAAATACTATCTCTAGAACAACCAACTCAAATCATTATATCTACAGTAGACAATCAAGCTGGACAAAATTATGTATTTCATCTTGATTATTTCAAAAATTCCCAACCTACTAATCAATTAGATTCATCCCCACGCTATTCTAGACCGCAACTAAGTAATCCCTATATTGCTCCCACAAATGAATTAGAAAAACAAATTATCCAAATTTGGCAAGAGGTACTTGGAATTACAGAAGTTGGTATTTATGACAATTTTTATGAATTAGGAGGAGACTCTCTCATTGCTACTCAATTAATTTCTCGATTGCGGGCAAAATTCCCTATAGATTTAGCCCTACGTGACCTTTTATCGCAAGCCACAATCCCAGCTAAACAAGCAGAAATGATCGAACAACTTCTATTAGAAAAAATAGAAGAATTATCCGAAGAAGAAATAGAAGCTCTTTTAGCTAACCAATAAATCTTTTTTTCTTTCCTCCGTGTTCTCTGCGGCTCTGCGGTTCGTGATTTAATTGTAAACCTTCATTCACCAATAAAAAAAGAGTCTATGTCCCTACTAAATGCTGCTCCCAACTATGAACCCATCGCTCGCCTACAAAACGAATTCAAGAACACACCTGAAGTTTTAGAACAAGGTATATTACCTGCTTTAGAGCAAATAATGTTATCACAGCTTCCTCCTGGAGCGCATATTCTTGAACTTGGTTGTGGTTCTGGATATTTAGCACAACAACTTAACATTAGAGGATATAAAGTTACTGGAATCGATGCTTCCAAAAGTCTGTTAAACTACGCTAAAAAAAACGCGCCAGAAAGTGAATTTATTCTGAGTGACATACGTCAATTTGATTTACCAGCCATCTTTGATGCAGCCTTAGCCAATGATGTCTTCCATTTTTTTCATAGCAACAAAGATTTGAAAACGGCATTCAAAAACATATATGCTGCACTTAAAGATGGTGGTATATTTGTGTTTAATATACCAATAACAGACTGGCTACATGAAGCCGCTCAAAACAACAATTTTAATATTGTTAATATCAACGAGCAATGCTCATTAATAGAATTATTCTACTACAAACCAGAAGAAAGACTCTGGGAAATAAAAGTCACAGGCTTTGAATTAATAGATAAAAACTGGCAACGCTCAGACACAGTTTGGTTAAGAAAAGACCACTTTTTAGAAGAAGTTGAATCAACTTTAAAAGATGCTGGTTTCACACAATTTAATTACTATAACACCAGAGATTTTGGAGAAAGCGAAGACATAGCTTGCTTTGTTTGTCAAAAAACCTCCCTTAATACAGAGAGTAGCCAATAGTGAGTTATCGGTAAATTTCTCCTCCCCCTCCCCCTCTCTGCGCCTCCGCGCCTCTGCGTGCAAATAAATATCTTCAACCTCTCATCAAACATTATCAATGGATAAACATCTTTCTAACTTATCCCCAGCTAAAAAAGCCCTGTTAGAAAAATTGAAAGCTGGCAAATTTCAAGCCGACACTATTCCCAAACGCCAAATTTCTCACAACATCCCCTTATCTTTTTCTCAACAAAGACTCTGGTTTATTGACCAACTTTACCACGGGAGTTCCTTCTACAATATTCCCATTGCTTTTCATATCAAAGGACACCTAAATATTACTGCCCTTCGGCAAAGTCTCAATGAAATCCTCAAGCGTCACGAAATTTGGCGGACAACATTTAAACTGATAAATGGAGAGCCAGTACAGGAAATTACACCTAATTTAATTTGGGATTTACCCATAATTAATCTCCAACATTTATCCAATCACAATTGGGAATCCCAGGTTAAAGAATTTGTAGCTAAAGAAGCAGCAAAACCCTTTAATTTAGCTAAAGAACTTTTAGTCAAAGCAACTTTACTACACTTAAACGAACAAGAACACGTCTTGCTTATAACCATGCATCACATTATCACCGATGGATGGTCTTGTGGGGTCTTTTTGCGGGAATTGTCAACGCTATATGCAGCTTTTTCCACAAATCAACCTTCTCCCTTACCCGAACTACCAATTCAGTATGCAGATTTCGCAATTTGGCAACGCGATCGCATTCAAGGAGAATTCCTCGCCACCAAGTTAAAATACTGGAAGCAACAACTAAGCGGCGAACTTCCTGTACTCCAACTACCCACAGACCGTCCCCGACCTAGTGTCACAACTTTTGCAGGTGCGAAGCAATATTTTACATTCTCCACAACCTTAACTAATGCACTCAAACAATTAAGCAAGCAAGAAGACGCCACTTTATTTATGACCTTGCTGGCAGCTTTTAATATATTATTAAATCGCTATACAGACCAAGAAGATATTTTAATTGGCTCTCCAATTGCCAATCGCAACCGAACAGAATTAGAAGGAATGTTGGGTTTATTTGTTAATACTTTAGTATTGCGTAATAACCTCAGTGGTAACCCCAGATTCAGCGAATTTTTACACCGAGTCCGCCAGGTAACTCTCGATGCTTATGCACATCAAGACTTACCTTTTGAGATGCTTGTAGAAGAATTACAACCAGAACGCGACTTAAGCAGAAATCCCCTTTATGAAGTCATGTTCGTTCTACAAAATACTCCCACAAACGTACAAGAAGTATCTGGATTAACTCTGCGTACTTTAGACTTTGATAGCGGTACATCGCAACTAGATATTTTCCTGTCGATGTTTGAATCCCAAGAAGGATTAACAGGGTGTTTGGAATACAATACCGATATTTTTGATGCAACAACCATTAGTCAATTTATCAAAAATTATCAAACTTTATTAGAAAATATAGTTCTTAACCCACAACAGCATATTTGTGAATTATCACTACTAACTGCCAGCGAACAAGAGCAATTATTAATTAAATATAATCAAACCAGTGCAGAATATAAAAATTTATCTCTCAATCAACTATTTGAACAACAAGTTGAATTTACACCTAATTCCATAGCGTTAATTCATCAGTCTCAGCAAATAACTTATCGCCAACTTAATAATAAAGTTAATCAACTAGCGAATTATTTACAAAAACAGGGTGTCACAAAAGAAACCCTGATTGCTATCTGTCTAGAACGCTCAATAGACATGATAGTGGGAATTTTAGCCATTCTCAAAGCTGGCGGTGCATACATTCCTCTAGACCCAAGTTATCCAGTTGAGCGTTTAAATTTTATGCTCTCTGATTCTCAAGCATCAATATTAATTAGCAATCAAGAAATATTAGAAAAATTATCTTTATCTTTGTCTAAAATTATTTGTCTCGATATTCAAAAAGACGAAATTGCTCAACAAAGTCCACAAAACACCATTAACATTTCCCAACTCGATAATCTCGCTTATATCATCTACACTTCTGGTTCAACTGGACAACCAAAAGGCGTTCTTGGCACTCATCGGGGTACAGTAAATGGCTTACACTGGCTATGGAAAACTTATCCTTTTACCCCAGAAGAAGTTTGTTGTCAAAAAACAGCTATTAGTTTTGTAGATTCTGTTTGGGAAATTTTTGCCCCTTTACTTCAAGGAATTCCTACAGTAATTATCAGCAATGCAACTCTACTAGACCCACAGTTATTTATAGAAGCTTTAGCGCATCAGAAAGTTACTCGAATTATACTTGTACCTTCATTACTACGTTTACTTCTAGAGAATTATCATCATCTAACGAAGAAATTATCACAGTTAAAACTCTGGATAACTAGCGGCGAAGCACTATCTATTAACTTAGCTAAAACTTTCCGAGACGCAATGCCATTTGCAAAATTAATCAACCTTTATGGCTCTTCGGAAGTTTCTGCTAATGCGACTTACTACGACATCAGTTTATTACAAAACCAAGCAAACACCGTCCCCATTGGTCGTCCTATTGACAATACTCAAACCTATGTATTAAATCGCAATTTACAACCAACACCTTTAGGAGTTTTAGGGGAACTTTATATTGGTGGCGATGGTTTAGCGAGGGGATATTTACATCGTCCAGAATTAACGCAAGAAAGATTTATTGATAACCCATTTATTCCGGAAACAAAGCTTTACAAAACCGGCGATCTAGTACGTTATTTATCTGATGGTAATTTGCAATATTTTGGTCGTGATGACGCACAAGTAAAAATTAGAGGTTTTCGCGTAGAATTAGGTGAAATAACTAGTGTAATTAACCAACATCCAGAGGTGCAAGATGCTGTTGTCATTGCAGTTAATGATGCTGAAGAAAATCAACGTTTAATTGCATATATTGTCACAGAAAAACAAGACATAACTGCACAGCTTTCGGTATATTTGCAACAAAAATTACCTTCTTATATGCTCCCCTCTGCCTTTGTGGTATTAGATGCACTACCACTGACACCTAACGGAAAAGTAGATAAATATTCTCTTCCCAGAGATACAGTTATCCAAGTAAATACTACTAAAACTTTAATTACTCCCCGAAATTTTACAGAATTATCATTAGTCAAGCTTTGGGAAAATCTCTTAAATACTAGCCCTATTGGGGTAACAGATAACTTCTTTAACTTGGGCGGTCACTCGTTTTTAGCTGTACGTTTAATGGCTCAAATTCAAGATAGATTTGGGCATAACCTCAGCCTATCTACTCTTTTTGAAAATCCCACAATTGAGAAATTAGCTGCAATTGTTAGTCAGCCATTTCGGGAGAGTTCTAATTCTCCTGTGGTAGCAATCAACTCTTCTGATTCCAAGCTACCTTTCTTTTGTATACATGGCGCTGGTGGAGGTATTAATCACTATATTAATTTATCTAGAAGGCTTGGTGAAGATTATCCATTTTATGCTTTGGAACATAACCCAGATACAGAAGAACCTGAAATTATTTCAGTTGAAGAAACTGCAAGTTATTACCTGCAAGAAATTCGCAAAATACAGCCAAATGGCCCTTATCTTTTAGGCGGTCATTGTTATGGTGGTGTACTTGCTTTTGAAATGGCGCAACAATTACAAAAACAAGGGGAAAGAGTGGATTTGTTAGTTGTAATTGATGCCATTATTGCAGAAACCCGCATTGAATCTACAAAAGATGATGATGCCAAATTCCTACTCCGCATGGCTGAATCAATCAAAACTGACAGCAATATAGATTTTGCAGTTTCTTTTGAAGAACTCCGAGATTTATCGCTCAGGCAGCAAATTGATTTGATTAATCAAAAAGCAAATTTCATTTTTACTGATACAGAAATTAAAGAGTTTATTCGTTATTACCAACTCTTTAAGGCTCATGTCCAAGCAATGCGGAATTATGTGCCACTTGTTTATTCTGAGTCCATGACTTTATTGAGAGCTAAAGAAGAGATTATCCACGATTTTGAAAGCCCAGAATTTCATACTGATGACCCGTTACTAGGTTGGCGTAAATATTCTATTCAACCTATTAAAGTTATAGAAATCCCTGGCGATCATTTTTCAATTTTTGTGGAACCTCATATTCAAGAATTAGCTAAAACTTTAAGAGTTTGTATTGATAATGCAGTGTCAAATTTCAATAATGGGAGTAAAAACAACTAATGAAACTACCCCCAGGGCCGAAAACACCATTTTGGCTGTTAGGTATACAATTCGAGTCTAATCCTTTTGCCTATTTGGATGCTATTTCCCAACGTTATGGTGATATCGTCACTCTCATGTCTGGTGCTACACCAATTGTTTACATCAGCAATCCTTTAGGTATAAAAGAAATTTTCACAAATACTAAAGAAATTTTCGCTAGGGGTGAATTAAATGAAGATTTTGCCTTTATTACAGGAAATCAAGGTATTCTACAACTTGATGGTTTAATTCACAAAAATCGGCGTAAACTTCTAATGCAAGCTTTTCATGGAGCGCGGATGCAAGCCTGTGGAAAAGGTATCTGCGAACTCACCGAAAAGATGATGAATAAACAAGTAATTGGAAAACCTTTTGTTGCTTACCCGGTGATTGAAGATATTACTTTTCAAGTGGGTATAGAGCGGGTAATTGGTTTGTATGCAGGAGAACGCTACGACAAAATTAAACATTTATTTGCATCTTTGCTAAAACTCGATCGCCAATCTCTAATAATTAAAATTATTAATCAAATTTTATTCAATAAAGATTTAGGTCAATGGAGTCCACAGGGATATCTCTTGCATCTACGACGAGAACTTTTTCAATTACTATTGACTGAAGTTGAAGAACGCCGCCAGCAGCCAAATTTATCATCAACTGATATACTTAGCGATTTGTTATTGGCTCGTGATGAAACAGGTGAAGCATTAAGCAATGAAGAAGTGCGCGACCTTTTAATATCACCTATATTTGCGGCTGCTGATGCTTCTGGAACTGCTATTAGTTGGGCTTTGTATTGGATTCATAGTTTAAAAGATGTCCGAGACAAATTACTCCAAGAACTTGATAGTCTTGGTCAAAATCCAGACCCCATGAGCATTGTTGCATTACCGTACTTAAGTGCTGTATGCAATGAAATTTTGCGAATTTATCCAACTCAATTGTTTGCATTTCCTCGATTAGTGGAATCTAGCGTTGAGATTATGGGCTACGAACTACATCCAGGTACAATACTGATTGCTAATATTTATTCGACCCACCAGCGCGAAGATTTATATCCAAATCCTAAAATATTTCAGCCAGAACGTTTTTTAGAAAAACCATTTTCTCCTTATGAATTTTTACCATTTGGTGGCGGTTCTCGTGTGTGTATTGGTGCAAATTTTGCCCTATTTGAAATGAAACTTATATTAGCAACGATTCTTGCAAATTATGAATTAGAGTTAACCAGCAAACGCCCAGAACGTCCCAAATTTGCCGGCTTAATTTGTTCTCCTGCAAGCGGCGTGAAAATGGTAATGCGTAGTCGCCGTCAACAAGAGACAGGGGAAGTAGGGAGTAAGGGAACTGCAAAAAAAACTATTCCGGCTTAGGTCGTTGACTATCAACAGTTAACAGTTTTCTATGTCTAGAAATTATGGAGTTAAATAACATTTATGACACTACCTCCTGGCCCTAAAACACCTTTGTGGTTGCTACGTCATCAGCTTAATACTAATCCCACTGGTTTTTTGGATGGTCTTTACAAAAGCTATGGCGACATTATCACTATAATGTACGGTTCTACACCAATAGTTTATGTCAGCAATCCCTCAGCAATCAAGCAGTATTTAACTAATACTAAAGAAATTACAATCTCTAGCCTTCCCCCTGGAGATTCTCCAATTACAGTCGGACAAATGGGACAACAAGGAATTCTTCATCTCGAAGGTTTAATTCATAAAAATCGTCGTCCTATATTGATGAAGGTTTACCACGGCGAGCGGATGAATGCTAGTGGAAAAAGTATTTGCGAACTGACCAAACAAATTATTAGTCAACAAGCAAGCAATAAAACTTTTATTGCCCATGAAATATTATCAAAAATTACTTTACAAGTAGCTATAGAGGTTGTAATTGGCTTACGAGAAGGAAAGCGTTATGAAAAAATTAATCATTTATACACATCTTGCATTAAATATGAAAGAACTTCACTGTTTAATTTAATCAAAGACCTGCCTTTTACACAAATAGATTTCGGTCGTTTAAGTCCGTGGGGATATCATAAATATCTCCTAAGGGAAATTTTTGAATTTTTATACAATGAAGTTAAAGAACGCCGCCAGGAAGCAGATCCTTCACGCACTGATATGCTTTGCGATTTAATATTTGCTTGTGATGAAACAGGTAAATTATTCAGTGATGAAGAAGTCCGGGATCTTTTGTTTTTACCAATATTAGCAAGTAGAGATGGTGCAACGCATTCGTTGACTTGGCTTTTATACTGGGTTCACCGTTTACCAGATGTTCGCCAGCAATTACTTGAGGAACTAGATAGCCTTGGTGAAAACCCAGATCCCATGAAGATTGTTGCTTTGCCTTATTTGAATGCTGTTTGTTGCGAGTCTTTGCGAATTTATCCAAGTCCGATATTTTCATTACCAAGGGTGGTAGTTTCCCCTGTGGAAATCATGGGCTATGAGTTAACTCCTGGTACAGTACTAATTACTAATATTTATTCAACACATCAACGTGAAGATGTATACCCGGAAGCGAAACAATTTCAGCCAGAAAGATTTCTCCAGAAAAAATACTCTCCCTATGAATTTATTCCCTTCGGTAGCGGTGCCCGTAGTTGTATTGCAGGGTCTTTTTCTATTTTTCAAATGAAGCTTGTATTAGCAACAATTCTTGCAAACTATAAATTAGAACTAGTGAACAACCGACCAGAAGCACAAGAACATGCCAACGACCAATGTTATGCAAAAAGCGGTGTGAAGATGGTTATGCGTGGCCCAAGTCAGCCTTTAGAAAAGTCAAAACCGCTTGTTTCTAATTTGTTTTAGTTTTGAATTTTAGTTGTTTATTTAATTAATATACGTAGGATAAAATTACTATGGATCGAAATGGAAAAGGCGCAGTTGTCATTACTGGAACATCCACAGGTTTAGGCCGAGCAACTGCACTTTTATTAGCTAAACAAGGATATCAAGTTTTTGCTGGAGTCCGCACTGAGAAAGATGCACAGTCTCTCAAGCAAGTTGCATCTGGGAATTTAACACCAATTATTATGGACATCACAAAAGCTGAAGAAATTAAATCTGCTACTGAATTTGTTTCTTTGGCAGTTGGTGATGAAGGATTATTTGCATTAATTAATAATGCAGTTGTCGCTGTAGATGGGCCTCTAGAATGTATTCCCATAGATGAAGTGAGGTTTAATTTTGAAGTCAATGTTGTTGGTCAAATTGCTGTGACACAAGCATTTTTACCATTGATCCGAAAAGCCAAAGGTCGCATCATTAATATCAGTGCAATTTGTGGCAGGTTAGCTTTACCTTATAGAAGTCTTTTATCGGCTTCTAAATTTGCGATCGAAGCAATTACAGATTCTTTACGAATGGAATTATTTTCCACTGGAGTTGAGGTTATTTCAATTTTACCAGCAGGTATAGTCACTCCAGAACAGGCTGACAAAGTAGAAGCTAGTTATCAGCAAACATTAGCAGAGATGTCACCGGAAATTAAAGCCATATATGGCAAGAATTACAAAACTTATATGCAAGGTTCGGTAGAAGATAATCGCAGTGGAGGTTTACCAGCTGATAAAGTGGCAAATACAATTCTTCAGGCTTTGGAAGCTCGTAAACCTAAAAGACAATATTTTGTTGTGCAGTCATACTGGCGTCTAAATATGTATGCTTTATTTAAGAGGTTAGTACCACACCAATATTTTTATGACAATTTTTATCAGGATATGCGAAAAGGTATGGAACTTGATTAGTAATTTTTTACTGTAGAGATTAACTTTGCTTTTTTAAATTTTGTCATTTGTTCTGAGAAAAGCAAATGAACAATCACTAATGACTAAAAAACAGATAGTAAAAATGCCAACTCAACATGTGAAAGAACTTTTGGGAAGAAATTGTCGTTTTTGTTCCTTGGTTTCTAAAGCTAATGGAGAAGACTTGATTGGAACAGCAGGTACTTGCGAACATTGGTTGATTATGGAAGTTCCACAACCTTGGCCGCAAGAAATATTCCAAGAAAATCCAATTATTAAGTCAGTAATAGATTTATTCCAAGAGTTGATTATTCAGCATGGGGTTAATTTAAAACCGATGTTAATTGCCCCTGACTGTGAATATTCTCATGCTGGTTTTACTCGCATTTTCTACTATTATCGTCCTGGAAAACTGTTTTCTCAGTTTGAGAAACAAGAGTTTGTGGTTCCAGAAAGTAAAGCGGCTGATTTGTTGACAGCAATATTGCAGCAGTTGATACAACAACCGAATAATTTATCCCAATTTCAGCAGTATAAACAACAAACAAGTGAAATTCGCGAACTGATGGTGTGTACCCACGCTCAAGTTGACCTTGCTTGCGGTAGATTTGGGACTCCATTATATAGACAATTACGTAAAGAATATGCTGCTGTTTCTCATGGAAAACTACGAGTTTGGCAGACAACTCACTTTGGCGGTCATCAATTTGCACCAACATTAATTGATTTACCCCAAGGTTCTATATGGGGACATTTAGAGTCAGGAATATTGGATTTATTAGTGCAACGAAATGGCTCGGTTAATGATTTACGTCAGTTTTATCGGGGATGGACTGGTTTAAACAAATTTGAGCAAATTGCTGAGCGCGAAATTTGGATGCAGCTTGGTTGGAATTGGCTCAATTGTTTGAAAACAGGGAAAATATTGGCGATGGAAAAAGATGGTGACTGGGCAGAAGTGCGGATTGATTTTGCTTTATCAGATGGTAGTATTTCAGGCGCTTATGAAGCGAGAATCGAAGTTTGTGGTGAGGTGATGAGTGCATTTAACTCAGCAAAAGAAATGAAGTTAGAAGCAGTGAAGCAGTATCGTGTTAGCCGTTTGGTTAAGGTCGAGTAAAAAATAAAAAATGATTTCCCAAAAACAATCTCAAATCACTAATGAAATTCTTGATGGTAGCCTTGTTAAACTGATGTTTAAGTTATCAATTCCTAGCACTCTAGGAATATTGATGCTGAGTTTAAATACTTTTATTGATGCTTTATTTGCCGGAAGATTTATTGGTGAAAATGCTTTAGCTGGCATTTCATTGGCACTACCAATTATTACTATAATCAATGGATTTGCTTTTTGTATTGGCGTGGGTTCTGCTTCTGTAATGAGTAGAGCTATTGGTTATGGAGATGTGAAAACTCAGTCGAAAATATTTGGTAATTTAATAGTGATGAGTGTTGTAGTTTCACTATTAATTACTATTATTGGTTACAACTTTGGTGAAAAGTTAATTTTATTAATGGGAGGAACTGGTGAAGTTACTTTAGAAGGCACAAAATATTTTAATACTTATATACTAGGTTCAGTGTTTTTGATTTTAGCGGAAGCTTGTAACAAACTAATAAAATCAGAGGGAGAAATTAAATTAACCTCAATATTTGATTGGTTATTTGTAATTACGAATATTGTATTAAATTATATATTTGTTAGTGTATTTAAATGGGGAATAGAAGGAATTGCTTTTGCGACAGTTTTGGCGATGGTTGTTTATAGTATCGTCAATTTAGGTTATTTTATAATTGGCAAAAGTTCCATTCCAGTGAATTTTAAAAAAATAGCGATCGCCATTGATTTAATTCCCCCCATTTTATCAGTGGGCATTTCAGAATTATTATACCCATTTACCATCTTGCTTGAAGATTTCATAGTTTATAATTCAATTTCTGACTATGGAACAAATACTGATGTCGCCTTCTTTGGAGCAACGGGAAAAATAGTTGCAATTGTATTTATTCCTATTATTGGTTTTTCCCAAGCACTACAGCCTATTATTGGCATGAATTATGGCGCACAAAATTATGGCAGAATTAAAAAAGCATATTTAACTTTTGCAATTATTGGCACTATCTTATTAATAGGGATTTGGCTGCCATTACAATTATTTCCTAAGTTTTTTTTAGAATTACTTCTCCCGAATGTTAAATTTATGAATGACGATTTGCTAAATTTTAGAATTCTCAGCGTCTTAATGCCAATATGGCCTTTAGCATACTTTAGTAATACTCTTTTTTTATCCATAGGTAAAGGCAAAACTGTGTTAGTAGTAGTTTTACTAAAAAGTTTAATCTTAACTGTGCCAACAGTGATATTATTGTCTAAATTTATAGGAATCAGAGGTATATATTCTGGTATAATGGTTGCAGATATTATATTTATGTTAATTGTTTTAGTATTAACAATTATAGAATTTCAATCTTTAAATTCTCTGCAAATGCAAACAACAAAAGTTAATTAATATCAATCGGTGAATTATGTACCAAAATGATGCAGAAGACACAACCATTTACAAAGTTGTAGTTAATCACGAAGAACAATATTCCATTTGGCCATCTGACCGCGAAAATCCTAATGGTTGGAAGGATGTTGGTAAAAATGGTTTGAAACAAGAGTGTCTGGATTATATTAAAGAAGTCTGGACTGATATGAGGCCGCTGAGTTTGCGGAAAAAGATGGAAGAAACATCTGAAAATATCTAGTAAATAGATATGCGTTCAATAAACAATTGAAAATTCGGAATTAAGAGGGAACAGGGAACAGGGAACAGGAAACAGGAAAAGCTTTTACGAATATTGGGTTTTAGAGCAACTATTTATAGTTAATACCCTAGTTACACAAAATTCAAAATTAGACTTCT
>VFQR01002121.1_pt1 | contig 13229 bp, 8 predicted proteins | sample 3512321 | NCBI WGS metagenome assembly VFQR01 (sample SAMN10412374, study PRJNA504923) | tailings metagenome | isolation source: Relicate 3 Philex TSF1 revegetated site | place: Philippines: Tuba, Benguet | collected 2017-08-29
ATGCGGTCGAGGCCGGGCGGCAGGCGGCGCTGATGGCGCCCACCGAGATCCTGGCCGAGCAGCATTTCGAGCGGCTGGTCCCGCTCGCCGGCTCCCTGCGCCGGCGGCTGCTCACCGGCCGGGACAAGGCCGCCGAGCGCCGGGCGACGCTCGCCGACCTCGCGGCCGGCAACATCGACATCGTCGTCGGCACCCACGCCCTGTTCCAGGAGGAGGTGGCCTTCCGCGACCTCGGTCTCGTCGTGGTCGACGAGCAACACCGGTTCGGCGTCCACCAGCGGGTCGCGCTGGGGTCCAAGGGCGAGGCGGTCGACATCCTGGTGATGACCGCGACGCCGATCCCGCGCACGTTGGCCATGACGAGCTTCGGCGACATGGACGTGTCGGTCCTCGACGAGAAGCCGCCGGGGCGCCGGCCCATCGACACCCGGGTCGTCGCGCTCGAGCGTCTCGACCAGGTGGTCGCGGCGGCCGGGCGGGCGATCGAGGCCGGCGACCGGGTCTACTGGGTGTGCCCCCTCGTCGCCGAATCCGAGGCGGTCGACCTCGCCGCCGCGGAGGAGCGCTACGCCGCCCTGCGGGAGGCTTTTGGGGACGCGGTCGGGCTCGTGCACGGCCGCCTCGCCGGGCGCGACAAGGACGCCGCCATGGAGCGCTTCGCCGCCGGCGACACGAAGATCCTGGTCTCCACGACGGTGATCGAGGTCGGCGTCGACGTGCCCGCGGCGACCGTGATGGTGATCGAGCACGCGGAGCGCTTCGGCCTCGCCCAGCTCCACCAGCTGCGCGGCCGGGTCGGGCGCGGCGAGCGCCCTTCCACCTGCCTCCTCCTCTACAAGGGCCCCCTCGGGCCGGTCGCCAAGGCGCGTCTCGAGACCATGCGCGACACCGAGGACGGCTTTCGCATCGCGGAGGAGGATCTGCGCCTGCGCGGCGAGGGCGAGCTTCTGGGCACGCGCCAGTCCGGCCTGCCGGGTTTTCGCCTCGCGCGCCTCGAGACCGACGGCGACCTCCTCGCCGCCGCCCGCGACGACGCCCGCCTCACCGTCGAGCGCGACCGCACCCTCGCGACGCCCCGCGGCGAGGCCCTGCGGCTCCTCCTCTACCTCTTCGAGCGCGACGCCGCCGTGCGGCTGCTCGGGGCGGGTTGAGCGGCGGCGGGGCGCGGCGCCCCTCGCGCCCCCATCATCCTCGGACGGCGCCCCCCTCCCCGTCATCCCCGGACGGCGCGCAGCGCCGATCCGAGGACCGCGGGACGCGGAGGCGCCCGCCCACCCGCGTCACGCGGTCTCGATGACCCGCTCGGCGCGCGCGGCCCGGGCCGCGTCGGCGAGGGCCTGGAGCTGGCGCTGGCTCTGGTCGGGCTGGATCATGCCGGCCGACATGACGAGCTTCGCCGCCTCGTCGACCGTGATCGGGATCTCGACCAGGTCGGCACGGGGGACGTAGAAGAAGAAGCCGGTGGTCGGGTTCGGCGTGCAGGGCAGGAACACACCAACGTAGTCGTCGGCGGGAGGCATCCGGTTGCGCAGGTCCTCGGTCGGCGGGTTCGACAGGAACACGATCGACCAGGTCCCCTTCACCGGGAACTGCACCAGCCCCACCGTGCGGAAGGAGGTGCCGTTCGAGGAGAACACGGTCTCGAAGACCTGCTTCGTCCCCTTGTAGATGCCGCGCACCACCGGCATGCGGGCGAGCATCAGCTCGCCGAAGCTCAGGAGCGAGCGCCCGACGAGGTTCGCCGTGAGGAAGCCGAGGAGGGTGAGGCCGAGGACGGCGATCACGAGCCCGAAGCCCGGGATCGCGAAAGGCAGGTAGCTCTCCGGCAGATAGGCCCGCGGGACGAACGGCTTGACCATCCCGTCCACGGTGGTGATGAACCACCAGGTGATGTACATCGTGATGGCGAGGGGGCCCGCCACGATGAGGCCGGTGAGGAAGTAGTTGCGCAGGCGGGCGCGCCCGCTCGACCGGTGCTTGTCGGGCTTCGGCCCGCCGGCTTCGGAGCTCGACCCTTCGCTCATGGATTCCGCACCGCTCCCGCCCATCCTCTCCGCGGCGTCACCGCGACCTTCCGCGCACGGGCTGTCTGGACGAAACGCCGATGAACCCGGAGCCGAGGCTCGACGCCGATAACAGCACTCAAGGGCGCCCGAGCACAAGGGCGGCGGCCCGCTTCAAGCGCCGCCTCCTCTTCCTCGGCGGGTGGCTCTTCGTCGCAATCGGGATCGTCGGCATCGTCCTGCCGGGGCTGCCGGGGACCGTGTTCCTCATCGCCGCCGCCTGGTGTTTCGCCCGGTCCTCGCCGCGCTTCGAGCGCTGGCTCCTCGATCACCCCCGCCTCGGCCCGCCGGTCCGGCGCTGGCGCGCGAACGGCGCGATCCCGCGCGGCGCCAAGTGGATCGCCTGCCTCAGCCTGGTCGCCAGCTGGGTGGTGCTCGCGGCGACCCTCGCCCCGCCCTGGGCGCTCGCGGCGCTCGGAATCGTGTTCGTGGCCGTCGCGGCCTTCATCGTCACCCGGCCGGATTCCTGAGCTCAGGCGGCGGAGGCGACCCGCAGGAGCTGGACCGCGGCGGCCGGCGGCAGGGGCGGGCTGATGAGGTAGCCCTGGATCTCGGCGCAACCTTCGGCGACGACGAGGTCGTACTGCTCCGGCGTCTCGACGCCTTCGGCGGTGACGACGCTGCCGAGCCGCAGGCCGAGCCCGACGATGGCGCGCACGATGGCGGCGGTGTCCGGATCGGCGATCCCGGCGACGAACGAGCGGTCGATCTTGATGCGGTCGAAGGGGAAGCGGCGCAGGTAGCTCAGCGACGAATAGCCGGTGCCGAAATCGTCGAGCGCCACCCGGATGCCGAGGGACCGCAACCCGTGCAGGGCGGCGAGCACCGCGTCGGAATCGTTCATCAGCACGGTCTCGGTGATCTCGAGCTCGAGGCGCTGCGGCGGCAGTCCGGCGGCGGCGAGCGCGGCGAGGACGGTCTGGGCGAGCCCGGCCTGCGCGAACTGGACGGCGGAGATGTTGACCGCGACGCGCAGGTCGCCCGGCCAGCGCGCGGCCTCCGCGCAGGCGGCGCGCAGCACCCATTCGCCGATCGGGACGACGAGCCCGGTCTCCTCGGCGAGGGGGATGAAGGCGGAGGGCGGCACGAGCCCGCGCTCCGGATGGCGCCAGCGCAGCAGCGCCTCGAAGCCGACGATGCGGTTCCTTTCGACGGCGAGGATGGGCTGGTAGTGCAGCTCGAACTCGCCCCGGCCGAGAGCCCCGCGCAGGTCGACCTCGAGGCGCTGGCGCTCCTCGACCGCCTCGTCCATGGCGGCCTCGTAGAAGCGGAAGGTGTTCCGGCCCTCGTCCTTGGCCCGGTAGAGGGCGAGATCGGCGCTCTTCATAAGCTGGTCGGGCTCGGTCCCGTCGAGGGGCGCGATGGCGGCGCCGATGCTGACGCCGACGGTGAGCCGGTGCCCGCCCTCGACCAGGACGGGCTCCCCGAGGATCTGGACGAGGCGCCGGGCGAGGGCCGCGGCGGCCTCCGGCTGCGCCGCCTCGCAGACCTGGATGACGGCGAACTCGTCGCCCCCGAGCCGCGCGACCGTGTCCTCGGTGCGCAGGGTCGTGCGGATCCGGTCCGCCACGATCTTCAGGAGGGCGTCGCCGACGGGATGGCCGAGCGTGTCGTTGACCGGCTTGAACCGGTCGAGATCGAGGCACAGGACCGCGACCGAGCCGCCGTAGCGGCGCTGGCGCGCGAGCGCCTGGTTCAGGCGCTCGCGGAAGAGGAGCCGGTTGGGCAGGGTCGTGAGCGGATCGTGGCGGGCGAGATGCTCGATCTCGGCCTCGGCGCGCTTGCGCTCCGTCACGTCGGCATAGGTGCGCACCGCCCCGCCACCCAGGAGGGGGACCGTGCGGATCTCGATGACCATGCCGTTCGGCCGCGTGCGCTCGTAGGTGCGGAAATCGCCGGCGAGGCCGCCGTTCGCGACGAAGGCCCGCAGGGTCGGATCGGCCCGGTCGAACTCGCCGGATTCGATCTGGTGCTCCAGCACCGCCGCGAAGGTCGGCTTTGCGCGCATCAGGTCCGGCGGCAGGTCGAGCAGGGCCATGGTGCGCTCGTTGCAGACCTGCACGACGCCGTCCCCGTCGATCATCATCAGTCCCTGGTCCATGTTCTCCAGGGTGGCGTTGAGGAGGGCCGACTTCTCGGCGAGCGCCCGGGTGCGCTCGGCGACCCGCGCCTCGAGCTCGCGCCGGTTCTCCTCCAGCGCCGCGTTGCGGGCCGACAGCTCCTCCTCAGCCCGGGACATGGCCCGGGCGATCGCCGCGCCCTCGACGAGGGTGAGGGCACCGGGAGGCGGCGCGCCGGCGGGCCCGCGGCCGAGCCCCTCCGCCGCCCGGGCGAGCCCCCACATGGTCGAGGAGAGCACCCGGCTGGTCCGGAAGGCGATCACCGCCCCGAGCAGCGCCAGCAGCGCGCCGAGGGCGGCGAGCATCGAGCCCGACTTCAGGAACGGCGCGGTGAGCGCGGCGCGTTCGATGCCGACGCCGACGAGGTATCCGGTCTCCGCCGAGCGGCGCCAAGCCCCGAACACCGGCACGCCGTGGAGGTTGGTCCCCGACCAGGTTCCGGCCTCCCCGCGCAGCTCGTCGAAGCCCGGCAGGCGCTTGCCGAGGAAGCGCTCCTGGTCGCTCGCCCGCACCACGATTCGGCCCTGCCGGTCGGTGATCGAGACGTAAAAAGGCTTCTGCAGGGCCCGCGCCCCGAACAGGGAGGCGAGCCGCGGCAGGTCGAGGGCGGCATGGAGAAGCCGCTCGACCTCCTCGCCGACCGCCACCGGGACGCTCACCAGCACCTGCGGCTCGCCGGTCACCGGGCTCACGGAGAGGTCCGACACGGCCGGGCGGCGGGTGGCGATCACCCGCCGGTCCGTGTCGTCGAGGGGCACGGTCGCGAGCATCGTGCCCCAGGGAACGCGGGTGTTGAGGAGCTGCCGCCCTTCGAGGTCGCGCAGCGAGACGGTGACCCCGCCGGCATAGGTCAGCCGCAGCGCCTCCATGTAGAACTCGGAGAGGTCGCGCTCGTGCAGGCCGGAGGAGGTGGCGAGCGCCCTCAGCGCCGAGACATGCCCGGCGAGTTCACGGTCGAGCCCGACGAGGACCTCGCGGGCGGTGTCGTGCACGAGCCGCTCGAGCCCGTCGCGCTCCTGTTGGGCGAGCCGGACCGACAGGAGGCCGGCATAGATCGCCAGCGGCAGCCCGAGCGCGCAGCCGAAGACGACGAGATACCAGAGGAAGGTCCGCGGCGTTCTCGCACGCAGCATGGATCGATTGTGCCCCGCCCGCGGAACACGCTAGCGGAGCAAAGTTGAACAATTCGTACAGCCGGCGGCTACTCGACGGTGACCGACTTCGCGAGGTTGCGGGGCTGGTCCACGTCCTTCCCCATGAAGACGGCCGTATGGTAGGCGAGGAGCTGCACCGGCAACGCCGCGACGATGGGCGCCACGGTCGAGTCCATGTCCGGCAGGACGATGGTGGCGAGGGTGGGCAGGCCGACCTCCTCGGCGCCCCGCCGGTCGGTGACGAGGACGATGCGCCCGCCCCGGGCCGCCACCTCCTGCATGTTCGACACCGTCTTCTCGAACACGGCATCGTGCGGCGCGATCACGATCACCGGCATGGTCTCGTCGATGAGGGCGATCGGTCCGTGCTTGAGCTCGCCCGCGGCGTAGCCCTCGGCGTGGATGTAGGAGATCTCCTTGAGCTTGAGCGCCCCTTCGAGCGCCAGCGGGTACGAGGTGCCGCGACCGATGTAGAGCACGTCCCGCGCCTTCGCGAGCTCGCGCGAGAGGGCCTCGATCTGCGGCTCGATCTTCCCGGCCTCGGCGAGAAGCCCGGGCACGTTCACGAGGGCCTGGATAAGCTGCGCCTCGGCTTCCGCCGACAGGGTGCCGCGGGCCCGTCCCGCCGCGACGGCGAGGCAGAGCAGGACGGTGAGCTGGCAGGTGAAGGCCTTGGTCGAGGCGACGCCGATCTCGGGGCCCGCGAGGGTGGGCGCGACGGCGGTGCTCTCCCGGGCGATGGTCGAGGTCGGCACGTTGACGACCGCCAGCACGTGCTGGCCGCTCTCCTTCGCGTAGCGGAGCGACGCGAGGGTATCGGCGGTCTCGCCGGACTGGGACACGACGATGGCGAGGCCGCCGGGATCCAGGGGCGCCTCCCGGTAGCGGAACTCCGAGGCGATATCGATCTCGACCGGCAGGCGGGCGAGGCGCTCGAACCAGTACTTCGCCACGAGCCCGGCGATGAAGGCGGTGCCGCAGGCGGTGATCGAGAGGCGGGTCAGGTCCTTGAAGTCGAAGGGCAGATCGAGGGGCAGCCGCACCCGGCTCGCGCCGAGGTCGACGTAGTGGGCGAGGGTGCGGCCGACCACCTCCGGCTGCTCGTAGATCTCCTTGACCATGAAGTGCCGGTGGTTGCCCTTCTCGGCCGCGAAGCTGCCCGGCTGGATCCGCACCTGTGGGCGCTTCACCGGCGCGCCGGCGACGTCGCGGATCTCGACGCTCCCGCGCGACAGCACCGCCCAGTCGCCGTCCTCGAGATAGGTGATCCGGTCCGTGAACGGCGCCAGCGCGAGGGCATCGGAGCCGAGATAGTTCTCCCCGTCGCCGTGGCCGACCGCGAGGGGGGCGCCGTGGCGGGCGCCGATCAGAAGGTCGCCCTCACCGGAGAACAGGAAGGCGAGCGCGAAGGCCCCGCGCAGGCGGGGCAGCACCGCCGCCACCGCCTCGACCGGGCCGTGGCCGCGGCGCATCTCGTGCGTGACGAGTTGGGCGACCACTTCCGTGTCGGTCTCGGTCTCGAACGCGACGCCCTGCGCCTCGAGCTGCGTCTTGAGCTCGCGAAAATTCTCGATGATGCCGTTGTGGACCACCGCGAGCCGGTCGGTCGCGTGCGGGTGGGCGTTGGTCTCGTTGGGCTTGCCGTGGGTCGCCCAGCGGGTGTGGCCGATGCCGATCGGACCCGAGAGGGGCGCGTTCGACAGCTTGGTCTCGAGGTTGCGCAGCTTGCCCTCGGCCCGGCAGCGGGTGAGCCGGCCGTCCTCCAGGGTGGCGACGCCCGCCGAATCGTAGCCGCGGTATTCGAGCCGCTTCAGCGCCTCGACGATCTGCATCGCGACGGCGTTCTTGCCCAGGATGCCGACGATTCCGCACATGAGTCCCGTTTCCTCGCGATGCTCGGCGCCGCGTTGCTGCGGTCACGCTACGGCCGAGCCCGGAGCGGTCCCAAATCAACTCGGGTGAAAAAGTGTAACATCGTTTATTCGCCCTTGTTTCCCTTGGCACGGGCGCGAAAGGCCGCGGCCCATCCTTCCCGCACCTCCTGGCGCCCGCGGGCGACCGCGAGGGCGTCGGCCGGCACGTTGCGGGTGATCACCGAGCCCGAGCCCACATAGGCGCCCTCCCCGATGGTGACCGGAGCGACGAGGGAGGAGTTCGTGCCGACGAACGCCCCCTTGCCGATGGTGGTGCGGTGCTTGGCAAAGCCGTCGTAGTTGCAGGTGATGGTGCCGGCCCCGATGTTGCTGCCCTCCCCGATCGTCGCGTCGCCGAGATAGGCGAGGTGGTTGGCCTTGGCGCCGGCGCCGAGTTCGGCGTTCTTCACCTCGACATAGTTGCCGACCCGCGCCTTGGCCCCGAGAACGGCGCCGGGGCGCAGGCGCGCGAAGGGGCCGACGCTGGCGCCCGGCCCGACCCGCGCCCCTTCGAGGTGGGAGAAGGCGTGGATCACGGCGCCGTCCTCCACAACCACCCCCGGCCCGAACACCACGTGCGGCTCGACGAGCACGTCCCGGCCGAGCCGGGTGTCGGCGCTCAGAAAGACGGTCTGCGGCGCGACGAGGGTCGCGCCCTCCTCCATCGCCCGCCGACGCAGGCGCTCCTGCAGGTCGGCCTCCGCCGCGGCGAGCTGGACCCGGTCGTTGATGCCCTGGACCTCCGCCTCCGGGGCGGACACGGCCGCGACCCGGTGGCCGGCGGCGTTGGCGATCTCGACCACGTCGGTGAGGTAGTACTCGCCCTTGGCGTTGCGGTTGCCGACCCGGCCGAGGAGGTCGAGGGCGAGGTCGCCCCGCAGCGCCATCAGCCCGGCATTGCAGAAGCTAACCGCCCGCTCGGCCTCGCTCGCGTCGCGATGCTCGCGGATGGCGACGAGGCGGTCGCCGTCGGTCAGCAGCCGCCCGTAGCCCGCCGGGTCGCGGGCCTCGAAGCCGAGCACCGCGACCGCCGCGCCCTGCGCCAGCGGCGCCCGCAGGCGGGCGAAGGTCGCGGCCTCGACGAGCGGGGTGTCGGCGAAGGCGACGACGAGGTCGTCGAAGCCGCCCCGCGCGAGCGCCGGCCTCGCCGCGAGGACCGCATGGGCCGTGCCGAGTCGCTCGGCCTGGACGAACACCTCGGCCTCGGGCAGGACCGCGCGGGCCTCGGCGGCGACGTCCTCCCGCCCCGGCCCGACCACCACGGCGGCGCGGGTCGCCCCCGATCCGGCGACCGCCGCCAAGACATGCGCGAGGAGCGAGCGGCCGCCGACGGCGTGCAGGACCTTGGGGCGGTCCGACTTCATGCGGGTCCCCTCCCCGGCCGCGAGGACGATCGCGAGGCAGGTTCGGGCGGCTTTCGGTTCGGTCATCGGCGCTCTCGGATGGCTCGAGCGGCACCTATCAACACTCGGGGCCGGGTAGCAATCCTCGTGCCGGAGCCCGCGACCGGAGCGGCCGCCGCCGTTTGCCGCGGGCTGACGGGGGCCCTATATTGCGGGCCCGGCGAGCACCCGGATCCCCCGTTCCTTCGAAGACAGCGTACCTGCGTCCATGAGCGAGACCGCGCCCCGGCGCCCCGGGCCTCAAGCCGCGCGCGGCCCCCTGCTGCGGCGACGGGACGTGCTGGCGCTCGGCGCGCTCGCGGCGGGTGGTCCCGCGATCGCGACGGGCGGTCCCGCCCTGGCACAGGGCTCCCCCCGCATGCAGGTGGTGCAGGCCCTCCTCGGCGAAGGCCAGCGCTTCGATCCGGCGGCGGTCGTCGAGATCGCCCGCACCCTCGCCAAGCGCCCCTACACGCCCCTGCCGAACGACCTGCCCGATCCGCTCGGGGCGCTCACCTACGAGCAGTACGTCGCCATTCGCGCCCTGCCCGAGCGCTTCGTCTGGGCCGGCGAGGGCCGCGGCTTCGTCGTCGAGCCCCTGCACCGGTGGTCGGTCTTCGCCGCGCCGGTCACCCTCTACATCGTCGAGGACGGCACGGTGCGGCGGGTCGCATACGACCGGGGCCGGTTCGACCTCGGCCGCATCGCCCTGCCGGCGAACGTCGGCGACATCGGCTTCTCCGGCTTCCGCCTGCACGCGTCCTTCGGCGAGGGGCCGCCCTCCGAGGTGGCGATCGTCCAGGGGGCGAGCTTCTTCCGGGCGATCGCCCGGGGGCAGAATTTCGGCGCGGTCGCCCGCGGCCTGACCCTGCGCCCGGCCGACCCCAAGGGGGAGGAGTTCCCGTTCTTCCGGGCCTTCTGGCTCGAACGTCCGCTCGCCGGCAGCAACGCTCTCGTGGTGCACGCGTTGATCGATTCGGAATCCGTGTCCGGCGCGGTGCGCATGACCTTCCGGCCCGGCGACATGACCATCGTCGACGTGGAGACGACCCTGTTTCCCCGCGTCGCCCTCGAGCATGTCGGCATCGCCGGCATGGCCTCGGCCTACCTGTTCGGGCCGCACGACCGGCGCACCATCGACGACATCCGCCCGGCCGTGCACCGCTCCTCGGGGCTTCGCATGCACAACGGCCACGGCGAATGGCTGTGGCGCCCCCTGCGCAACCCGGGCACGCTGCAGATCTCGGCCTTCGTCGACCCGGCGCCGCGGGGCTTCGGCCTCATGCAGCGCGACCGCAATTACGCCACCTTCCAGGACGACGAGCAGCGCTTCGAGCGTCGCCCCAGCCTGTGGATCGAGCCGATCGGCGAGTGGGGCCCGGGCGCGGTCCAGCTCATCGAGATCCCGAGCGATTCGGAAGTCAACGACAACATCCTCGCCTATTGGCGTCCGCGGGCGGCGATGCCGGCCGGGTCGGAGGTCGCCTTCGCCTATCGCCAGTTCTGGTGCTGGGAGGCGCCGGAGCGCCCGCCCCTCGCCCTCGTCACCGGCACCCGCACCGGCCGCGGCTCGAACCCGCGCTGGCGCCGCTTCGCCGTCGACTTCACCGGCGAGGCCTTCGCCGAGCCCCTCGGGCCGGAGGCCCGTGCCGTCGCCAACGCCAATCCCGGCAACGTCCATTCGCTGCGGGTCTGGCGCTATCCGGAGCGCAAGACCGTGCGCGTCGCCTTCGAGCTCGAACCGGCCGGCGACGCCGCCGAGCTGCGCGTGGCCCTCGAGGCGCCGGGCCGGCCGCTGAGCGAGACATGGCTGTATCGCTGGACGCCCTGAGGCGCGTCGAGGTCGCGCCCGACCCGCCGCCCGCCCCCGCCGCTCCCCCGCCGGCGATGCCGGCCGAGCGGCCGCTGGCGATGCCGGTGCAGTCCCTGTCGCGCTGGTCGGCGGCGGAGGAGCGCCCGTTTTCGGCCCCGCAGCTCTACCGGGTGCCGCGCCTCGCCCGCGCCTTCGTGTTCGGGGGCGCCGCGCTGCTCACCGCCTACGGCGCCTACGAGATGTACATGGTCGTGTCGGTGACGCGGCCGACCTTCCTGCAGTGGCTCCTGCTCGCGCTGTTCACGGTCAACTTCTCCTGGATCGCCCTCGCCTTCACGAGCGCGGTCCTCGGCTTCGTCGACCTCGTGCGCCGCCCGCGCGCGCTGCCGCCGCCGCCGAAGACGCTCGCCTCGCGCACCGCCGTGGTGATGCCGGTGTACAACGAGGCGACGGCCCGCACCTTCGCCGCCCTCGCGGCGATCCGCGAATCGATCGAGGCCACCGGACTCGGCGACCGGTTCGACTACTTCGTCCTGTCGGACTCGACCAACCCGGACGCCTGGATCGCCGAGGAGCGGGCCTTCGTCGAGATGCGCCGCCGGCTCGGCCCCGGGGCGCGGCTGTACTACCGCCACCGGCCCAAGAACCACCACCGCAAGGCCGGCAACATCGCCGACTTCGTCTCCCGCTGGGGCGGCGCCTACGACCACATGCTGGTCCTCGACGCCGACAGCCTGATGACCGGGGACTGCATCGTCCGGCTCGCGGCGGCGATGGAGGCCGATCCGGACGCGGGCATCATCCAGACCCTGCCCCTGATCATCAACCGCAACACCCTGTTCGCCCGGGCGCAGCAATTCGCCGCCCGCATCTACGGCCCGGTCATCGCCGCGGGCCTGTCCGCCTGGATGGGCAAGGACGGCAACTACTGGGGCCACAACGCCATCATCCGCACCGCCGCCTTCGCGGCCCATTGCGGGCTGCCGGACCTGCGCGGCAAGCCGCCGCTCGGCGGCCACATCCTGAGCCACGACTTCGTCGAGGCGGGGCTGATGCGCCGGGCCGGCTGGACCGTCTACATGCTGCACGACGTGCCCGGCAGCTACGAGGAGAGCCCGCCCTCCCTCATCGACCTCGCCGCCCGTGACCGGCGCTGGTGCCAGGGCAACCTCCAGCACGCCCGGGTGATGGGCGCGCGCGGGCTCAAGCTCCCGACGAGGCAGCATTTCGCGACCGGGATCATGTCCTACGTCGCCTCGCCGCTCTGGCTCGCCCAGCTCGTGGTCGGGATCGCGCTCGTCCTGCAGACGACGTATTTCCGGCCGGAGTACTTCAGCCAGGAGTTCCGGCTCTTCCCCAACTGGCCGCGATTCGACGCCGAGCGCGCGCTCGCCCTGTTCGCCCTCACCATGGCGATCCTGCTCGCGCCCAAGATCCTGGGGCTGATCGTGCACCTCCTCGACCGGGCGGCGCGGCGGGCTTCGGGGGGCGGCCTGCGGCTGACCCTGTCGGCGCTGATCGAGATCGTCCTCTCGGCGCTGCTCGCGCCGGTGCTGATGCTGATCCAGTCCGGGTCGGTGTTCCAGATCCTGCTCGGGCGCGACACCGGCTGGCAGCCGCAGCGGCGGGACGACGGCTCGATCCCCTTGCGGGACATCGTCCGCCGGCATCGCTGGCACACCGCGCTCGGCTTCGCGACGGGGGTCTCGGCCTTCCTGATCTCGACCTCGCTCTTCCTGTGGATGTCGCCGACCATCCTCGGCCTCCTGCTCGCGATCCCCCTCTCCTGGCTCACGGGCACGCTGGTCGCGGGCCTCGCTCTCAAGCGCCACCGGCTGCTCGCCACCCCGGAGGAGACCGCTCCGCCCCCGATCGTGGAGCGGGCGAACGCGCTCCAGGCGGAGCTCGCGCGCCTCGGCTTCGACGACGAGGACGGGCTGCGCGCCCTGCACGAGGACCCGGAGCTGCGCGGGGAGCACGAGGCGATGCTGCCGCCGGCCGTCCTGCGCCGACGCGGCGACATCGACCCGGACCGGGTGCTGGCGCAGGCCAAGATCGTCGAGGCCGAGACCATCGACGACGCGGTGCGCTGGCTCAAGCCGAAGGAGCGCATGGTCGTCCTGCACGACCGGGCGCTGATCGATCTGGCCATGCGCCTCCCCCGCGAGGCGGTCTAGGTCAGGGCCGCAGGCGGTTCGCCCGCTCCCCGGCGGCGTATCCGATCCAGACCGCGGCGAGCCACAGCGCCAGGGACAGGGCGACATAGGCGGCGGCGAGCCCGAAGCGGCGCGCCTCGAGGAGGAGCAGCGTCTCCAGGCTGAAGATCGAGAAGGTGGTGAAGCCGCCGCAGAAGCCCGCGAGAACGAAGTGCCGGACCTCCGGGCTCACCTTCACCCGCGCACCGGGCTCCGTGAGGGCGGCGAAGAGGCCGATCACGAAGGAGCCGAGCCCGTTCGCCGCGAGGGTGCCCCAGGGGAGCGCCGGGCCGAGCAGATGGAGGGCGGCGAGGGAGACGACGTAGCGCGCCACCGACCCGAGGGCGGCCCCGAGCCCGACGGCGGCGAGGACACGGCCGCTCATCCGGCGAGAGCGCGGACGGCGGCATAGCCTGCCGCGGCCGCCCCGACGCAGAGCGCGACCGAACCCGCCACGTTCAGCGCCGCCAGCCGCGCGCGCCCGTTGCGGGCGAGGGCCAGCGTCTGGAGCGAGAACGACGACACCGTCGTGTAGCTGCCGAGCACGCCGACGACGAGCCCGGTCCACAGAGCGGGCGCCTGCGGATTT